>JAEIGA010001628.1_pt1 | contig 35243 bp, 27 predicted proteins | sample 9270691 | NCBI WGS metagenome assembly JAEIGA01 (sample SAMN17057246, study PRJNA624740) | gut metagenome | biome: biome; isolation source: fecal sample | host: Bos grunniens | place: China: Xizang | collected 2019
AAAATGGCAAGAAGAACACCCTAACGAATACATCGAAGTTTTAGTAAACAATGCTGGCATTCGCAGAGACAACTTAATGGTTTTCGTTGAACCAGAAGATTGGTTTGGAGTATTAAATACAAACCTAAGTTCATTCTACAACGTAACACGTCCTCTACTTACCAAAATGCTAAGAAAGAAAAATGGTCGTATCATCAATATGGCGTCACTTTCTGGTATCAAAGGTCTTCCAGGACAAACCAACTACTCTGCTGCAAAAGGTGGATTAATCGCTGCTACTAAAGCACTTGCACAAGAAGTTGCTAAAAAGAAAGTAACTGTAAACGCAGTTGCTCCTGGATTTATCAAAACAGACATGGTTGACGGCTTAGACGAAGCAGGTCTTACAGCACAAATCCCAGCAGGACGTTTTGGCGAAGCTAGAGAAGTGGCAGAACTTGTAGGTTTCCTTGCTTCTGAAAACGCAGCATACATCAACGGTGAAGTTATTTCTATCAACGGTGCACTTTATACCTAATATTATGATTAAAAAAATGATTTTATGGGTTGCCCTATGTATTCTTTCAACTAGCGCCACCCTAGCAAACGATAAAGTTATAGCAGAATTAAAAGCTAACGCTCCAGAACAAGTTAGTTGCCAATTTGAGCAACAAAAGTTCCTTAAAGGCATGGCAAAACCTGTTATTTCTAAAGGGTTATTACAATATCAACCACAAAACTTTGCTATGAACTATAGCCAACCAGAAGGTGATTACATACAAATTACACCAGATGCGTTCTCTATGAAAACAAGAGGTAAAGTTCGTAATCACAATATTAAAGAAGGAAGCCCAATGCTAACTCTTAAAAACACTCTTGTGATGTGTATGGCAGGTGATGTGCAAGGAGTTGCAAATGAAAACGAAGCAGTATTAAGCTATGCAAACAATGGTGGTCATGAATTTACCCTTACAAAAGACCTTAAAAAAGGAGAAAAAGGATATTCTAAAATAGTTTTGGTTTACGACCCTAAGACATACGTTTTAACTAAAATGACCATGGTGGAAGGCAACGGAAACTATACCGTTTATACCCTAACCCAACATGAGATTAAGTAAAAACGGATTATCAACTAAATAAAACGTTTTAAAACGGCATTTCGATGCCGTTTTTTTTGTGCATTATTGCAGAATTAGTTACCTTTGTAACTTGTAAAAAAATGCAAAAAATCTCATTACTATGAAAAAAAATATAATTCTTTTATTAGTTTCTTCATTGTTGTCTATTGGCACTACCCAAGCTGCCACAAAAAATATTACCAAATGCTATGGTAATAAACTAACGATGGAAGCATCTACTACTGGCAACTCGTACCAATGGTACAAAGATGGCACAATAATTACTGGCGCTACCAACAAAACTTATACAGTAAATAGTGTCGAAGCAAGTGCAAAATACGAATGTAAAATTACTACTAATGGTACTTCAGCTAATACTGGCAACTTAATTAGTCTTGGTGACTTTGAATTCAACAACGAAAGCCAATATAAACGCTATAAGCAACACATTAGCGACCCTGTACGTGGAGATTCATACGACATTGAATACCAACTAGACCAACTAAATCTAAGTAATCAAGCTAACTCTGGTGACTATTGTACCTCTACCAATCCTAGCAATATTAAACCACAATACTTTTCTTATATCACAGCTAAAGTAGGAAGTAAAATGTTAGTAGTTGATGGTGCAGCCTCTTCTAGTGAATTTCAAGTATTCCACGTAAGAGAATTAAAACTTAAAGGTGGTGTTACATATCAATTTAGTTGTTATGCAGCTAATATTGATAAAGAATATTTTACCCAAAACCATGGAACAAATTCCTTACCAAAAATCAAATTCGTTATAGAAGCAGATGGTCACGGCAAGCAAGTACTTGGCGGTGGCTATATGACACTTACCGACGAATTAGGTGTTTGGAAAGAATACAAAGCCACATTCAAACCTAATAATGACTGTAATTGGGCACATATAACCATTATAAACACAACAAACACCACTGTAGCAGGTAACGACTTCGTATTAGACGGTATATATTTCGGTGCAGAGCAAACCACCACAGGTTCTACCACAACAGACGAATTCAATCTTACCGTTTACGACACATTTACTTATAAATTTGAAACTGAAGCAGTATGCCCAGGTGCAGAAGCTACTATTAAAACAACTTTAGTCCCTGTACATAATGGCACATTAGATCCTAATATTACAAAAGAATGGATTAAGTATTCAGATAGATCATTTGCAAGTGATAAACAAAACCTTGTAGTTACCGCTCCAAATGCTGTTGGTTCTGTAACCTATGAACTAACCTCAAAAGGTCAGTATTGTGGTAATTTATCTCAAACTACTAGTATAACTGTAAAAGACTGCGGCAGAGAAGTACCAATCAACCACCCTGCTGTAACATATTGTACAAACCAAAATGTAACTCTAAAATGCGATAAAACTGGAAGTTCTGTAAAATGGGACCACGACGCATCACTTACAAACACAGAAATTACTGTTGTATCAAATAGCGCAATAAATAAAGAAGATACATATAAATGTACTATTACCACCACAGAAAACGGCAACACAGTTACTTACATAGAAACATTTACTGTTAAAACAAGAGACTGTAGCGTCCTAGTAGAACCTACAATGTGTAATACAATTACAGAATCTACACTTACAACTAGTAAAGTTGGTGATAGTTATTTATGGAAATTACCTGATGGAAGCACAAAATCCACCACAACCAACACATTGACTATTACACATACCAACACTAACGTGGGAGATAAATTCTCATATAGTTGCGAGATCAGAGATAACTCAATGCTTATTGCTACAGAATTATTTGATGTAACAATAATAGACTGCCACGTAGAAACTGATGATGAAGAAGAACTTCAAGTAAAAGAAGACGGAAGCATCAAACTATTAGTTCCAGAAGAAAACAGATGCAGTGGTTGTTCATACAATTGGTATAAGAAAAAAGAAGATGGCACTAAAGGTGAAGCTGTTGTAAAAAATACAGGGGAAGAAGATTGGGAACATACTGTATATAATGCAGTTGATGATGAATATATCTGTGAAATTATTGCTCCTAACGGAAATAAACACGTACAATCATATACTGTAAAAGTTTATACTCCTAAAACTTCTGAATACTGCTACACAGCAAACACAGACGAACAAAAAGAAATTATCACACTAACTCAAGGAGATAAAGACGAATATGAATGGTATTGGATGAAAGGTAACCAAGAAATTCCTTTCCCAGAAGGTAGTGTCTCTACAGAAAATAATAGTATTACACTAGATGTAAACTATTTTGTAAAAGATAACAATTCAAATTTCCCTGTAAAAGTTCATATAGTGGAAAAATTTGCACACAAAGTAGAGACAACAACCACAGAAACACCTGAAGAAGACACAACAACAGATGTAGTTCCAGACGTTGAGGACCCTATTACTCCTCCTGTTACCCCAGATCCTCCTATTGTACCTGTTCCTGGACCTGGTCCAACTATTAGTCCTGCATCTACTAGCGCATACGGTGTAAACATTAATTCAAGTGCATTAAGCAAAGATAAAATGACACAAATTAATGATAGCACATTTACATACAATTATCAAACTATAAACGAAACATCAGGAGAAACAATAGATGTAGCAGATGTATTTGTTGTTAACCCTAAATGTAAATATGACGAAACATTCCCTCCTAAATCAGCAGGAATGTCTTCTCACGATTGTAATGTAAGACTTACAGACAAAGGTATCAATGGTTGCACAGCATATACAGAAAATGACCCAAACAACAAATACTTTATAGAAGTGGATGGAGGCGACACAGCGGGTCCTGTATTTTCTATAAAACAACCAGGAAAACTTATTAAGGGCAAAAAATACATTCTAAGTTTCTTAGTTAGAGAAACAACTACAACTGCAGGAAATCCTAAAACTACAAACCCTGCAAAAATAGATTTTACTATTAACTTTGGGGATAGAAGAGACCCTATTACTAACGTATTAACAATAGAACAACAAGATTGGAAAGAATATAAATTTAACTATACAGCAAAAGAAGATTGTGATGAAGTAATCATTACTTTATCAAACTACACTACAAGTTCTGGTCACAACGATTTTGCTATAGATGATATTACATTCACTCTTAAAAAGGAAGCTACTAGTAGAAATCTACTTGCAGAAAGAAATGTAACTGCCTTAAATGACGAAGTAATAGACGAAGATGGTGATGGATATGTAATGTGGAGAGATGAACACATTCTTTATATTTATCCAAATACCACTCAAACATTCACTGAATCATCTAGCCCTAATGTTGAATTCGAAAAAGAGATTACACTACCTACTGGCGAGAAAATCAACTTTAGATACGACCCTAACATTTATGACGGTGCTATGACTAAATACGAAGCTAATGACTACAAAACAGATGAACATGGTTGTACTCATTATGCATATTTCACTCTAAATCTAATAGAAATAGAACCAGACAAATTCTTCACACCAAACGGCGACGGTGTTAATGACAAATGGATGGTAGAAGGTATCGACACTGCTCCTAATGCACACGTTATGATATACGACCGCTATTCTAAACTGCTTTACAAATGTAAAGGTTCAGACTTCCAAGGATGGGACGGAAACTACAATGGTCACGGAATGGTGCAAGATGATTACTGGTATGTAATCCTTATCCCAGAAACCAACGAAACCCTAAGCGGTCACTTCACTCTGAAGAGATAATTCAAAATAATAAGTAAAAAAAAAGAGGCTCGCGCCTCTTTTTTTTTACTTATCATATTTTCGTGCTAATTCATATGCCTTATCCAAACATCTTTGGTCTTTAGAATTTACTAGAGATTTTGGCAAATCTGGAATGCGTAGTTGCATACCTTTTTCTACATCAGATGGACGTTTAAGTCTATCCCTGTTTGCATCATAAACATATACCCAAAATGCTTTGTGGCCGTATGCTCTGTAGGCAACCATAGTTAGGCGGCTTCCGTCTATTACTGTAACAACCTCACGTGTAGGAGAATTTTTTGCAATGCTTGGAGTGTAATTATCTACAGAAATCATTGGCTGAGTAGGCAACTCGTCTTTTACAGGCTCATTAACTACAGGTTTTTCCACTACTTCTACTGCAACTGAATCTTTTACAGGAATAGATTCTGCAGGCTTAGAAACTACTTCAAAGTTTGATTCTTTAAGTGCAGGCTTGAACAATCCCATCAATTTGCCTTCTATATTTGGAATCATAATGTATGCAGCCAAGCATAATATTACAAATACCAATACTATAATGATAGCTATAAATGTTTTATTTGATTTCTTCTCAGAATCGATTGATTGTTCCTGAATTTTACTTGTTTGCTCAGGGGTATCCACTACCGCCTCTTCTTCTACAGATGGGACTGATTCTACAGACTCTTTAGGCGCAGGTTCAGAAACTTCTTCTATTTTTCCCACAGGTATTTCTACTTCTTTTAGTTCAACCTGTTCGTCGTTTTCTATAGATTCAACATCATTTTCTGCATCTTGAATGATAGTTGCACCCCCAGAAACTAGATTTTCTGCAGTGTTTAATTCTTGTTTTATAGATTCTTCTGGAGAAAATGACAGTTTATAATGAGCTGGCAATACAATCGTTTCTTTGGTAGCCACATTTACACTTTTACGTGCTTCTATCCATAGAAGTTTAAATGTGCCAAGACCTTTCACTTTCACTATTCCGTCTTTTTCTAGATACTCTTGTATTACCACTACCAATTCACGTAAGAAACTATCTGTGAAACGTTTAGTAGCACCAGACTGAGCAGAAATTACGTCTGCAAGTTCTTGCAATGTAATCTTTTTATTTTCCACGGTGTGTAATATTTTTAATTTTGTCTTTTAAAATTGTTCCTACTTTGAAGTTTATAGACACCTTTGCAGGCACTTTTATCACTTCTTTGGTGGCAGGATTTACAATCTCTCTTTCTTGTTTCGCACGAGGCTCAAAATTTCCAAATCCCTGAATAGAAACTATATTTCCACTCTTTAGACTAGATACTATAGCCCCAGAAGTATGCTCTAGCATATTGGATATTTCCTTCTGAGACTTACCCAATCTTTTGGATAATTCTAAAAGTAATTCTTTGTTATTCACTGTATTTGATATAGGTTTTATCTTTCCTCTGTGAGATTAGCCTATAATCTTAGCATAAAAATCAAATTCTTCTGCCTTGATTATCTCAGCTTTATAGAAATTTCCTATCTCCAAATTGGCATCTTCTCTTCTTACTAAACACTCTGTATCCACATCTGGAGAATCATATTGGGTTCTTCCCACATAATAGTCGCCCTCTACCCTATCTATGATTATTTTTTCTGTCTTTCCTACTAGTTTCTGATTGCAATCCCAAGAAATACCTTGTTGAAGCAACATAAGAGCATCCAATCTTTCTCTTTTTACTTCCTCTGGCACATTATCTTCATAATGCTTGTCTGCGTATGTACCCTCCTCGTTAGAATACATAAACGCTCCCATACGTTCAAATTTTTGCTCACGCACAAAGTTTAGCAAATGCTGAAAATCTTCCTCTGTTTCGTCTGGGTGACCCACCATAAGGGTAGTTCTAAGGCAAATATCTGACACTTTATTTCTTATCTCAGAAAGAAGTTCTACTGTTTGATTATATGTAATACCTCTACGCATATGTTTCAACATATGGTCTGAACTATGTTGAAGAGCTAAATCTAGATACTTACAAACATTTTCTCGCTCATTTATCACATCCAAAATTTCGTAAGGAAATTGTGTTGGATAAGCATAATGTAAGCGAAGCCATTCTACACCCTGTATATCAGAAAGTCTTTTGATTAGTTCTGGCAAGGCTAGTCTTTTATAATTGTCTAGTCCGTAAAAGCTCAAGTCTTGTGCTATCACTTGAAACTCTTTCACGCCATTTTTAACAAGGTATTTTACTTCTTCTTCTATATCTTCAATAGTTCTGCTCTTGTATGGTCCTGTAATAATAGGTATGGCACAATAAGAACATGCTCTGTTGCAACCTTCTGCAATTTTCAAATACGCATAATGATTTGGCGTAGTAAGCACCCTCTCGTTGCACAAAGAGGTGTTATATTTTTTATTTAGTGCTTCTAATAGTTTGTCGTGGTCAAACTTACCAAAATATCCATCTACTTCAGGTATTTCTTCTGTAAGTTCTTTTCTATATCTTTCTGAAAGACAACCCATTACATAGATTTCTTTTATTTTTCCTTGTTCTTTTAAGTCACAATAGGAAAGAATCATATCTATGCTTTCTTGTTTGGCATCGCCTATAAAACCACAAGTGTTAATAACAACAATAGGCGCCACCTTAGCATCTGTATCGTGATATACTTTAAATCCCGATGCAGAAAACTGCTTCATAAGTTTTTCCGTGTCGACCAAATTTTTTGAGCAACCCAAACTAATGAAATGTACCGAAGGTTTCTTCATTACAATTTTCCTAATAAAGTATTAACGTATGCAGTTTTATCAAATAATTGTAAATCGTCTATCTTTTCGCCTAGACCAATATATTTCACTGGTATCTTAAATTGGTCTGAAATACCAATTACCACACCACCTTTTGCAGTACCATCAAGTTTTGTTACTGCTAATGCTGTAATTTGTGTAGCTTTGGTAAATTGTTTTGCTTGTTCAAATGCATTTTGACCTGTAGAACCATCCAATACCAACAACACTTCGTGTGGAGCATCAGGCACAAGTTTTTGCATCACATTACGAATCTTGGTAAGTTCGTTCATAAGACCAACCTTGTTGTGAAGACGACCTGCAGTGTCTATAATCACCACATCTGCTTTGTTTGCTTTCGCAGAAGCAAGTGTATCGTAAGCCACAGAAGCTGGGTCTGCTCCCATTTTTTGCTTTATCACAGGACAACCTACTCTTTCTCCCCAAATATCAAGTTGCTCAACTGCTGCCGCACGGAATGTATCTGCTGCACCCAAATAAACTTTCTTACCTGCTTTAGTAAACTGAGCAGCTAGTTTGCCTATTGTGGTTGTTTTACCTACTCCATTTACACCCACAACTAAGATAACATATGGATTTTCTGAAGAATCATAATCTATATCTGCTAAATCATCTAGATTATTTTCTGCTAGAAGCGCCACAATTTCTTCTTTAAGTATAGTGTGAAGTTCATCTGTACCCACATATTTATCACGAGCCACACGTTCCTCTATACGTTCAATAATTCTAAGTGTGGTTTCTACACCTACGTCTGATGTTATCAATATCTCTTCTAAATTGTCTAGCACCTCATCATCTACTTTGCTCTTACCCACAATAGCACGAGATATTTTACTAAACACACTTTCTTTAGTTTTAGCAAGTCCTTTGTCTAAAACTTCTTCCTTTTCTTTTGAATTGTCTTTTTTAAAAAACGAAAAAAATCCCATTTAGATAAATTTATAAGGGCTATTGCCCATTGTTTATTATAGTTAACCTACAAATATAATAAATTTTTCTCGTATTGTTAATATAATACAAAAAAAATCGGGAAAGCGAAGTGCTTCCCCGATCATATTTAGTAGATTTTCTAGCTTATTTTGCTAAAAGTTCTTTTACTTTGTCGTTGTGAACTATTTCTTCTTGGAATACGTATGCACCAGTTTTTGGAGAACGTACCATTTTAATTACCTTAGAGAAAGAACGACCTTCTCCTTTTTGTAAGGTTGCGACTGTTTTCTTTGCCATGGTATATCTTTATTATTTAATTTCTTTATGAACAGTTACACGTTTAAGGATAGGGTTGTATTTTTTCAACTCTAAACGTTCTGTAGTATTCTTTCTGTTTTTAGTAGTAATGTAACGTGAAGTGCCTGGCATTCCACTTTCTTTGTGTTCGGTACACTCAAGAATTACTTGTACTCTATTTCCTTTTGCTTTTTTAGCCATTGTTTAGATCTCCTCTAATTTAACGATTATAGATAACCTTTTTCAGATGCGCGGCGGATTGCTGCATCTAAACCTAATTTGTTAATTATACGAAGACCATTAGCTGAAACATTTAAACTAACCCAACAGTCTTGTTCCACCCAGTAAAATTTCTTAGTGAAAAGATTGACATCGAATTTACGTTTAGTACGTCTTTTTGAGTGAGAAACGTTGTTTCCGATACCCGCTTTTTTACCTGTAATTTGACAAACTTTTGACATTGCTATATTTGTTTTTGTTATTCACTATTTTGAGAGTGCAAAGGAAGTAATTTTTTTATTAATACACAAATTTTTAGGCAATAAAAATCAAAAAAGTTTTCAACAAGCATAAAAAATTACTTACAACAGCTCTCCTCTCGTTTGCACAAGAATTCCTAATTGCCTAACGGCGATTTTACTCCACCTCTCCTAAATAATAAAGTTCCCACTCTGGCAAAAGTTCTGGATGTGCTATTCTAATAAAATCTTTAAGGAGAATATCTGGGCGAAGCATAGCCGATTCCCAAAAATCATTACCTCCTGAGGCTGTTGTTCTATTAAGATGATGATAAACTTGTTTTTTCTTCACTGGTTTAAACAACATTAGCCTTTCATCCTGTGCCTCTAATTGTTTATATGTTCTCACATCTGCACCTACCCAAATATCTGCACCTAAGAAGTTTCCCATTACAGTTTCTAGACTCAGCGCCAAACTAAAATTATCCTTATTATCTTTATAAAAATAATTCATTCCTGAATTTCTAAAAAATTCAGCCATAAAAGTCTGTCCTCCAGGGATATACCAAGTACCTTTATATGGAGTTCCACTCAAAACTGTAGGTTTATCTGTCACTTTACTAGCCATTTCTGCACATTTAATATACTCTGTTTTTATTTTATTAAATATGCTATCTGCTTTTTCTCGGCAATCAAATAGTTCTCCAAAAAACTTAATCCACTCTGCCCTACCTAAAACTGACTTTTCTACCCATTCATAATTATAAATCACAGGAATACCAGCTTCTTGCACTCTAAGCGCTGTTTTATCCACTCCATTAAATCCTGTTACCATTAAAAGTTCTGGACTTACTTTGAGTATCTGCTCAAAGTTCATATCGTACGAGCCGCCTAGATTTTTAATTCCACTTTCTGCAAGTTTTTTTCTAAAATTTTCATTATAAACATATTCTGGATCTGAACTTGCTACAATCGACTCTATTTTTTTCAACGCATCAATATATGCCACATGAGAACATGAGTTTATTGCTATTTTCTGAATAGGCACCTTTATCTTCACTCCATCATTTGGCGCTTTGATACTATCGTTTTTCACTAAATAATAAGTATAAAGTACTTTATTCTCTTCCCAAGGAGAAAAAATTTCAACTTTAGTAAATATAGAATCTTTCTTCACTCGAAAATTCTCAGCAAACTCCTCACTCCTCACTCCTAACTCCTCATTCCTAACTCCTAACTCCTCACTTGCTGTAGTACAACCAAAAAGAAATATTGGTAATAATAAAATGTATATAAATAAGTTTTTCATATTTAATAAATATCTCTATTATAAGCATTTAACTCCTCACTACTAACTCCTAACTCCTAACTTCCCTACAAAAATACAATATTTTATAAAAATTTCAATTAAAATTATTATCTTTGAGGTTATGAAAATTTTATTTATCGGTCCAGCATATCCATATAGAGGTGGTCTTGCTACATTCAACGAATGTATGGCGCGCCAGTTTATAAAAGAAGGAGAAGATGTAAAACTAGAAACATTTACTCTCCAATACCCTTCTTTTCTTTTTCCTGGCACTACCCAATATAGCACCGACCCTGCGCCAGAAGACTTAAACATCTCACGCACAGTAAATTCGGTAAACCCATTCAATTGGATAAGTGTGGGAAGAAGAATCGCGAAGGAAAACTACGACCTTGTACTAGTAAGGTTTTGGCTTCCTTTTATGGCACCATGTTTGGGCACAATAAGCAGACTTATTCGTAAAAACAAAAATACAAAGGTATTTGCCATTGTGGACAATATGATTCCACACGAAAGACGCATTGGCGACATCACACTAGGTAAATATTTTGTAAACTCTATAGATGGTTTCATTACTCTTTCTCAATCTGTTTTAGACGATGTGAATAAGTTTGACAAACAAAACAAGCCAAAAATCTGCACACCACACCCTGTTTACAATATTTATGGTGAAACTTGTGAAAAATCACTTGCATGTGAAAAACTTGGCATTGACCCTAAGTATAAATACGTGCTTTTCTTTGGTTTTATTCGCGACTATAAAGGGCTTGACATTTTGATGGAAGCGTTTAAATATTTGCCAAACGACATAAAACTTATAGTTGCTGGTGAATTTTACAACAATTCTGAGAAATATAAAAAACTTGAAAAAGAGCTTAATCTAGAAGGCATAATTCATTGGTTTACAGAGTTTATTCCAACTAATGAAGTGGCAACATACTTTTCTGCTGCAGAAATTGTGGCTCAACCATATAAAACTGCCACTCAAAGTGGTGTCACGCAAGTGGCATACCAACTAGAAAAACCTATGCTTGTGACAAATGTGGGTGGACTAGCAGAGATTGTGCCTCACGGCAAAGTGGGTTACGTAACAGAAGTAGACCCTAAAGCAGTGGCAGATGCTATTCAGGATTTCTACAGCAATGATAGAACAGCCGAATTTTTGCCACACATTCGCACCGAAAAACAAAAATATAGCTGGGAGGAGTTGAATCACGCTACGCGTGATTTAGTTAGGAATTTTGCGAGTAAGCGAGAGCAATGATAAGCTTGCTTAAGCATTGCCGAGCGGGAGCAAAATCATGAGCGAAGTGAATAATTAGGAGTTAAACATCGTGAAGCAAACATCCAACATATTACTACTGCTTTTCTGGTCTTTCTTGTGCCTAGCATTTTTCTCATTAGACCTTATACTCGGAAGTGTACACATTTCACTTTCTGAGATTAGGGAGATATTCTCTGGAGCTGCAGAAGACACAGGGCTTTGGCACATAATATACAATTTCCGTTTGCCGAAGGCTATCACTGCCCTACTTACTGGTGCAGCTCTTGCTGTTTCTGGACTTTATATGCAAACACTCTTCCAAAACCCACTTGCAGGACCATACGTATTGGGGATTAGTTCGGGAGCGAGTTTGGGCGTGGCACTACTCTTAATGGGGGGAGCATTTTTACCTGCCGCACTTGTAGCCAATGCTTGGGCACAAGTTGGTGCAGCAATAATAGGTTCACTCCTTGTGTTACTTCTCGTACTCGGAGTTTCTAGCAAAGTAAACGACACTGTTTCTCTACTCATTGTGGGTATGATGTTTGGAAGCATAGCTGGTTCTGTGGTAAATGTACTTCAAAGTGCAAGCAACGCCGACTCACTTAAACTATTTGTAATGTGGAGCATGGGCAGTTTAAGTTCTGTTACTTGGCAGTTTTTAAACGTGATGGCTCCAATTATTATCATTTGCCTAATTATATCACTTTTCCTACCTAAAAAACTCAATGCACTACTACTTGGCGAACGATACGCTATGGGACTTGGAGTTTCAATTGGTGGAATAAAAATAATTGTAATTGTGTTGTGTTGCCTATTGGCAGGCACTGCCACTGCATTTACAGGACCAATTGCCTTCATTGGCATGGCAGTACCCCATATTGTAAGAGGTATTTTCCGCACATCAGACCACAGAATAGTACTTCCAGCATGTATTATTGTTGGCGCGAGCCTACTTACTCTGTGCGATATTATCTCACAAATGCCTTGGACAGAGGCAGTTCTACCGATAAACTCTGTTAGTTCTCTTATTGGCGCACCTATTATACTTTGGGTAATATTAAAAAACAAACACCTTCACTCATAATGGAAGCAGAAGTAATATTAAATACTAGAAAGTTGGATATTGGCTACGGAAGCACTTGTATTGCCAAAAATCTTATGCTTAGCCTTTATGCAGGTGAAATGGTTTGCCTTATTGGTCCAAATGGATGCGGAAAATCTACTCTTATACGCACATTAGTTGGGCTTCAAGATGCCTTAGGCGGTAAAGTTGAAATAAAAAACAAGAAACTAAACAAAATTTCTCTTTCAGAAAAGTCTAAACTTATCTCTTGGGTACTTACAGACACCATGCCTACAGGTTCGCTTAAAGTGAGTGAAATTGTAGAAATGGGACGTTTCCCATACACAAATTGGTTTGGAAAACTATCTGAAAAAGATAAAAATATAATTGACAATGCTATAAATGCTGTTCATCTTTCACACAAAAAAGATTATAGATACAATTCTCTTTCAGATGGTGAAAAACAACGCACCATGATAGCAAAAGCATTGGCACAAGACACTCCAATCATATTTTTAGACGAGCCAACATCACACCTAGATTTGCCAAATACCATAGAAATAATGCAACTACTAAGGGAATTGGCACAAAAGACAAAGAAAGCCATCCTGCTTTCAACTCACGAGTTGGAACTTACTCTACAAGTAGCAGATAAAATATGGATGATGACCTCTGGTAAACTTAAAACAGGACTGCCAGAAGATTTGATTTTAAGCGGAGATTTACAAAAAACATTTGGTACAGAACGTTTTCGCTTCGACGAAACAACAGGTGGTTTTAGAATGAATTACCCTGCGAGTAAAGAAGTTAGCATACAAGGAGACAAGGGAGTATTTTATTATTGGACAGAAAGAGCTCTGCTTAGAAATGGATATAAAATAACAGAAAATTCTCCACTCTGGATAAATATAAATGGTGATGGTAAATGGGTTTTACACCTAAATACACACCACCAAGAATTTTATACAATTGAAAATCTGTTATTTACTATGAGCGAGTGGGAATCCAAATTTCTCTCTGAATAACTCAAATGCAGCTTCTGTGGCTTGCTCTATTACTTCTGCACGAGTGCCAATAAAATTACATAGCTGACTATACACATTTTCTCTATCTGCCACAGCCATCCACACTGTGCCAACTGGTTTTTCTGCACTCCCACCTCCAGGACCTGCAATGCCAGATGTTGCTATTGAATAGTCGGCATCCATAAGGCGTCGCACACCTGTTGCCATAGCCTCTACCACAGGTTTGCTCACCGCACCATGGTTTTGTATGTGTTCTGCAGGCACACCTAGTGTGTTTATCTTCACCTCATTGGCATAAGATACCACCCCGCCTACATAGTAAGCAGAACTTCCAGCCACTAGTGTAATCTGATGCGCTATATTTCCACCAGTACAACTCTCCGCAGTACAAACTGTAAAATTTTTCATTAACCTTTAATCTTTCTTACCCTTTGTAACAAAGTTGGATGTGAATATTTAAAGAATACAAATGCTGGGTGAGGTTGAAGGTTTGACAGTGCTTCAGAAGAAATTTTCTTAAGTGCAGAGCACAAAGCATCACCCAAACCATGTTTTGCAGCAAAAGCATCAGCCTCAAATTCATTTTTACGAGAAAGTACACTTGTAAGAATGCCTAAAATCAAAGAAATAGGACTATACAACATCATAAATGCAAACATTCCAAGATGGAAAGAAGGCACACTTCCACCCATAGCCTCAGAAAGTTCAGGACTTGAAACCAAATAACCAAAAATTGCAAACATAAATAGAGAAGTTAATGCAGACAAGCAAATAGACTTCACTATGTGTTTGTGTTTATTGTGACCTATTTCATGAGAAAGCACAGCTACAATCTCTTCTGTAGTTAGTTTTTCTATTAGAGTATCAAATAGAACAATACGTTTTTTAGGACCAATACCTGTGAAATAAGCATTAGCCTTGGTGCTACGTTTTGAACTATCCATTACATAAATATCTGTAACTTTGAAATCGACACTTTTTGCAAAATTTTCAATCGCAGTTCTTAGTTCACCTTCCTCAAGAGGAGTTTGCTTGTTAAATAAAGGAACTATCAACTGAGAATAGAACATAGACATAAACAGTGAAAAGAACATCAACACTGCCCAAGCTAATATCCAGAAATATTCAGGAATTAAATCATAAATAAGCACTATTGCACCATATAAAACACCTGTTAAAACAGCAGAAATCAAGATTTCCTTTACTTGATCCAACCAGAATGTTTTTTTTGTAGATTTATTAAAACCAAAATCTTCTTCTATTTTAAAAGTAGAATAATATGAAAAAGGAATGTCAATAATACTAGAAATTATACCCAATGCTACTAAAAATGAAATAGACAATAAAATCTCATTACTTATCACACCTCTTAGCAAATCGTCGAACCAACCATAAAAGCCTATAAACAAAGCAACTAAAGATATAACAATATTAATAGAAGCCATTACAGTAGAAAATTTATAGTTAGTTAAACTATACTTTTGCTGTTTAGTATATTTTTCTTCATCATAAATACCTTCTAATTCTGTAGGAATAGGTTTTCCAAACCATGTTGAGTTTAAATAAGAAACTACCCTATTAAGAATAAACTCTAATAAGATAATAGCAACGATTAACCAAAATACGAAATTATACATATTTAAAATTTTAATTGTAATTTAAGATTAAATTGGCGACCTGTTAAATAATTTGGCACCGCATATTGTGTATTATAAATATCTGTTACCCAGTAATATGAGTTTACGTTGTTGAACCCAAATAGGTTTAATACCTCAAAAGCAATTAATATTTCTCTAAATGGTTTAAAGAAACCACGCCCCATCCAAGCATCTTTACCTTTTTCAAATTTTCTAGAAAGACCTATGTCTACCCTTCTATAATCTGGCATACGAGAACTAGATGCTATATATTTTGAACTACGTGGAGGTCCTGTTGGCAGACCTTGTGCCCAGTTGAACAACACATGGATTCTATATTGAGGAATACCAGGAATATAATCTTGGAAGAAAAGCGACACATTATAAAGTTGGTCGGTTGGTCGTGGAATATATCCGTGTCCATCTCCATCTATATCTTCCATTGTTCTGATAAGCGAAAAACTTACCCAAGAGTCTACACCTGGCACAACTTCACCAAAAAGTTTCACATCAAATCCTGCTGCATAACCGTGTGCACAGTTCTTACCCATATAGTTAATACTCACATTATCAAGAGTATATGGAATAATATTGTTTAGATATTTATAAAATACCTCTGCTGTAAGTTTAAATGGTCTATTCCAAACCCTATAATAATAGTCCATACCAGCAATAAACTGCAATGAACTCTGAGAACGAATTTCTCTATTTAAATAGTTTGTGTGATAACCACCTATAGTTACAGTATCTTTTATTTCCTTGTATGTTGGTGACTGATAATAAAGACCTGTTGCAAATCTAAAGCGCATATCTGGCTTTATATCAGGGAAATATGCAATTACCGCACGAGGACTTACTGTAAATTCATTATTGAATGTCCAATAATTCATCCTCACACCACCAGTAAATGAAATCATTCCACCTTTATTTAAGTGCCAACGGTAAGTATCTTGAATGTATGCCCTTATTTTAGACTCTGAAAGATTATTTTGTGATGCAATTTTATAATATAAATTTACATTTGGAGAATATGGAATTGAATAACCAGAAGAGTCACGCATTTCCCATTCATTTACATTCTCATTTACTTTTTCATAAACATATTCTATACCCCATTTAAGGTCGTTATTTTTATTGAAAGAATATACTCCATCATGAGACACCTTTGCCACCACACTCGACATAGTATTTCTAGCATGTTCATAATAGTTTCCCACACCTGTTTGCTGAGAGTTACTTCCGTCCATAGAAGTTACTTTGTTTAACCAATACTCACCTTCTATGTCATAACTCACCCTCTCATCTGTATAAAAAGACGACACTGTAAGACCCAGATTGAGTTTATCATTTACTTGATACTTCGCAGAAAGTGCACCAAAGAATGTTCTAAACACGTCCTTTTCTTGCCCATCAAAATATACTGTAAAGTTTTGTATATCATTTAGTGAGCCAAAAGTAGTAGAACGAGTTTCTGGAATAAAGTTGTATGTATTTTGAGAGATATTACCTAAAAAAGAGAGTTCAACCTTTTCATGTGGTTTGTAAGTAATATATGTTTGATAATCAAAGAAATTTGGATTATACTCTGCCTGAGTTTGTAAAGTACCCAATATAAATGATGAGTTCTTATATCTAAAGCCATGAAGTTGAGAATATTTCTCATTTGAACTACCAACATAAGCATTTACACCAGTAAAACTAGCGCCAACTCCAGCCTCAAAACTATATGGTTTTCTATATTCTATATTAAGAACAGAAGACAACTTATCACCATGAAGAGCATCAAAACCACCAGCAGAGAAATCTACTCGACCTGTCATATCAGGATTTACGAAGCTTAGCCCTTCTTGCTCTCCGTTTCTTACTAAATATGGTCTATATACCTCTATTCCATTTACATAAACACTATTTTCATCGTAACTACCACCTCGCACAGAATATTGCGACGATAATTCGTTATTTGAACTTACACCCTGAAAAGTTTTTATCAAGGACTCTATACCACCTCCTGTAGCCTGCGGCAAAACTGATAAATTGGTTAAGTCTACTGTTTGAGCAGTAGTGTACTGAAGTTTTTCCCCATGCACCAAAATATCACTTAAACCTTGTGTTTCTTCTTTTAAAACAACGTTTACAAATCGTTGTGGCGCATTATAAAACTTAATAAATAATTTTTCCTTTAGGTAACCTAAATGGCTGAAAAACAATGTTATAGTATCTTGTTGTGTAGTTAAAGAAAACTTTCCATCTGCATCAGTTATTGCAAAAATCTTATTATCTGCAGTATAAACATCTACATATGGCATTAGTTCTCCAAGTTCTGTGCGTACAAAACCTGTAACCTCTTTCTCGCTAACTGCCCATAGTGGTAAACTAACGAAAAAATATAATATGATAAGTAATTTCCTCAACCTAAATATAATAAAAACGAAAAAACTAACCGATTATTTTAAATTTCACAAACTTTAATATCATAAGTTTTATGCCTTGCGACTTGAAATTTACTTTCATCTGACGCCCAGAAGGCGCATCAAGCAATTCAATAACCTCTCCCACTCCAAAATGACTATGTTCTATAATATCACCTACTTTTACTCTACTTGCATCGTCAGAAGCCATTGCCCCCAAGCCTATGCTAGGTTTTACTAGTTTATGTAGAGCTGGATTTGGATTTGAAACCACAGCTTTTTGATTGTATGTAGATGAAATATGAGTTGGTGCTGTCCTATTTCTTTCTATAAATGAATTACCTGTTTCTAGATAATCTTCATCTATCTCAGAAATAAATCTACTTCTTTGAGGGTAAATAATCTTACCAAATCTCAACCTGCTTTTTGTATAAAGAATAAAACAACGTTTAGCCGCACGAGTTATTGCCACATACATAAGTCGTCTTTCTTCTTCTATTTCATTATCAGAAACACATTTAGGAGAAGGGAAAAGTTCTTCTTCTGCACCAACAATAAATACATAATCAAATTCAAGACCTTTAGATGCGTGAACAGTCATAATTGAAACTTTTTCTGTATTTACATCTTCATCCTTGTCTGCATCTGTCTGTAATGCAGCATCGCATAAAAATCCAGAAAGTGTCGGTATTTCGTCATTATTCTCCTTCTCTTCTACATACTGAGTAATATTATTAATTAACTCAGAAATATTATCTTTTGCATCTTCATCTTCTTGGTTATCAGCAGAATAATATGGTATTAATCCACTAAAGTCAAGGATCTTTTGAGTTAAATCTACAAGATTTAGCTCAGACATATCTATTCTAAGCCTTCTAATACCATCGGTAAATGCTATTAAACGCTTACCTGCAGCAGCCTTTATATCTGTTCCTTCTAAATCATCAGTAGCAGCAAGCAACGAAACTCCTCTATCTACTGCAGCTGCTCGCAATCTTTCTAAAGTAGTATCACCAATACCCTTACTAGGAGTTTTTATAGCACGAAGATAAGATTCATCGTCAGAGGGATTTACTACCAAACGTAAATATGCCAACATATCTTTTACAGACTTACGTTGATAGAAAGAAAGTGAACCATAAATTGCATATGGGATTCTTGACTTTCTTAATTTATCTTCTATTACTCGCGATTGTGAATTTGTTCTGTATAAAACTGCAAAATTATTATAAGACACATTTTCATCTCTATTAATTCTATTAATCTGTCTTACAACAACATCTGCTTCTTCCTGTTCTGACTCAGGATTATAAACCTTTATTAAATGACCACTTTCATTATTAGAATATAAAGTTTTAGGTATTCTGTGGTTATTCTTTTTTATTAAAGAATTTGCAGCCTTAACAATATTTTCGGTTGAACGATAATTTCTCTCCAACTTAAATAATTTTGCTTCAGGATAGTTGTTCTGAAATTGCAATATATTATTTATATCAGCCCCTCTAAAAGAATAAATACTCTGAGAATCATCACCCACCACACAAACTCTATGATGCTTATCTGCCAAAAGTTTAATAATCTTATACTGAGCCATATTTGTGTCTTGATACTCATCAATAAGAATAAATTGAAACTTTTCTTGATACTTTTCTAAAATATCTGGATGCTCCACAAAGAGTTTGTAAATAAGCAAGAGCATATCATCAAAGTCTATGGCATTTGCTATCTTGCATCTATCAACATATTCCTTAAAGATATTTTTTACTTTAGGTATTCTATGCAACACATCATATGTAACGCCTTCTTTATCACCATATCTATCAGGTGTGATTAACTTATTCTTTGCTGCAGATATTCTACTTGCAACCACACTTGTGGTATATAGTTTTTCATCTAAACCCATTTGCTTTACGATACTCTTTATCAGACTCTTAGAATCTGCTGTATCATAAACTGTAAAGTCGCGGGTTAAGCCTATATATTCATGTTCATCTCGTAGAATTCTTGAGAATTGGGAGTGAAATGTACCCATAGATACAAATCTAGCCAAAGAAGGCTCTACCATATCAGTGATACGAGACTTCATCTCTTTTGCAGCTTTGTTTGTAAACGTAAGAACAAGAATAGAATTTGGGGCATAACCCTCACGAAGAAGTTGCGCCACTTTGTAAGTAAGCACACGAGTCTTACCAGAACCTGCTCCAGCAATAATAAGAGAAGGTCCAGCATTATACATTACTGCATTGTATTGGCTTTCGTTTAGGGTATTCATATATTGAATTTTATTGACAAAAAAAACCGAGATTTTAACCTCGGTTTTTTATTTGATTATATTTCCGATTAATAGAAATTGATACGATTATCTTCTACTTGAGTTTGATTTTTAAGAGATTCAAAAATCATCATTTGGTAAGGAGTACGAGAAGATAAGTTTTTGATTTCGTGTTCAATATCTATTTCACCTGCAGCAGGAGCATCGTTTAGTTTTAATACATAAACTCCAGAATTTCCTGCAATAAATTTAATATCATTATCAGCAATTAGGCTAGGTATAGCACCTGCTACTTTAGGTTCTTTTCCGATACCAGGAATAAATGCACTATTCATAGAAGCATTATCAGCTGTTTTAACAGCTCCTAAGTCTGAAATATATTTAGAATCACCCAATTTAGATTTTAAATCTGCTATAATAATTTCTGCCTTTTTAGCATTCATAACTGCTAATTTTACATCAGATTTAACTTTTTCTAAAGATTTTTCGCCTTTAGGAGTTACATCAGACAACATTACTACTACAAATCTATCACCGCATTCAAATACTTGATCTGCAACTGCATTTTCTTCGTTTTGGAATGCCCAACGAACAATTTGACGAGAGTCTTTTAAATCTGATATTGCATTATCAGTATTTCTCACTTGAATAGTACGTAAGAATAAGCCTTCTTCTGCTTTTGCACTATCTACAAACGCTTTAGAATCTGCATTTTTAGCGATATATTGGCTAGCGTTGTTGTAAATAATACCGTATGTTTGAGAACTAGCTTCTACTTTACGAGCTACCACACATAATTTAACTTTTTGTACTGATTTGGTAGCATCTGTAATTTCTACTATTTGAATCATTCCTGAGAATGGGAATGAGAATACTTTATTCACTTTACCTTTAAAACAAGCTTTGCTAAATTCAACATCGAAGTCACCTTCTGACATCCAACCTAGTTCACCACCATTTTGTGAAGTACCAGCTAGAGAATTGTTTTTAGCAAGTTCTGCAAAGTCTGCACCAGATTTTAGAGCTTCCATGATGCTATCAGCTTTTGCTTGATTTTGTACTAAGATATGGCGCACTTTAATTGAGTCTGGAGCTACGATGCCTGTTTCAACTATACGAGCCATTTTATATGTATTACCATATAATTTAGGAGCAATAAAGTCACCAGCTTTGCCTGAGAATGCAAATTCACGTAAATCTGAGTCTACTTTATTTTTGCTTAGTGCAATATCTTTGTATGGTTCGTCTGAGTTTTGGTTACATACACCAATAAAATCTTTTGAAGTAGCAAATTCTTCTTTTAAATCTTCAATCCAAGATTTTACATCTTCAAAATCTTTTTCTGAAGCTACAACAGGGAAAGTTAAATATTTGATAGTACGAACTTCCTCTGCATTATTGTAGTTGTTGATATTAGCTTTGTAATATGCTTTAATTTCACTTTCAGATACAGAAACTAAAGAATCTGCAACAGTATAATATGGTTGAGTGAAATAACTAATATTTGCCACTTTTTTAGCTTCAAATGCAGCTGTAGCATCTAAATTGCTATAATTGAAAGATGCTGTTGCTAATACATTGTATTTATCTTCCAACATTTGAAGTTTAACATTACGTTTGATAAATGACCAATATTTAGCAAGGTCACCATTTGGTTCTTGGTCAATAGCAGATAATAAATCGTAAAGAATAGATTTATCGTAACCACCTTTTTCTGCATTGTAGAACATACGAAGTTGGCTCATCATTGGATGAGGCACATCACCTGTTAATTGTTTGGTAATTTCATCATCAGATACTACAATACCTAATTCTTCGCATTGAGCACCAATGATTTGTTCGTGCAACATAGTATTCCAAACTGAAGTTTGTACTTGACGTGTAGTATTTTCATCTAAACTACTTTGACCCATTTCCATTTGGTAAAATGTAGTCATTTCATCAATACGTGCTTCATATTCTTGAATACTAATTTCCTTTCCTTCTACAGTTGCAACTGCAGTACGGCTATCGCCAAATACTGTTTGAAAATCAATACCTCCTAAGATAAATGCTAATAAAGAGCCGCCTATCACAATACTTAAAAGCACACCTCTTTTTCTAATGTTTTCTAATGTAGCCATTTTGCTATGAATATTTTTAAAATTTAGATTGCGAAGATAAGAATTTTTTTTAAACAATAACCACTTTTTGCTAGATTTTTATTCTGTTTTCTCTTCTTCATCGAGAGGAATTATCCCTTGTGGTTTTAATACAGTATATTTAGTTAATCTTTGGTTAGATTCCATTCCTATACCTGTAATAATCTTATCTTCTTGAGTTATTTTTACAAATTTGTCTGTAAATATCCTATCTTCTTTCTGATGAACATACAAAACCTCAGACTCAAACTTTTCACCATCCACATTTATCGCATACACTGAATCTGAAAGAACCCACTCTTCAAGTTCAGTATAGTATATAGCCTTTTTGGCATCTACTTCTGAATGAACATCTAGTTCCAAATCAAATTGCTCCAAATGAAGACCTTGTGGAAACTCCCAGGTTGGTTTTGCCTTTTTATCGTATACCAGCCACTCTGGAGTAACAACTCTAAATCTGGTAATTCCTGAGTCTGATACCAATGTGGTTACATTGTACGATTTCATTACTGCTGCAGAATCTCTTTCAACTTCCAATGTGGCAGTATTTTCTACAGAAGAAGAACAAGATTGTAAAACAAGTATAACGATTGCCGAAATGGCAACCGTTATACTCAAACTTATATTTCTATATATTGCTTTCAATTTTTAGTCGCGGCAACGTACAGATTCATTAATAATACCACCTACAGTGAAGTCTGCACCTGGAGCTAGTTCTGGTTTAAAGAACACTTCTTCTTTAGTAGGATAGAATTTACGATAAGAATTTATTAATGTATTAGCTTTTTCTGCTAATTCTGGTTCAATAGATTTTGCAGTTTGTAATTTATCAACAGCAGCCCAGAATTTTGTTTTATTTAAGATTGGGTCTTCTGGATATGGGTCTACAGTAGCATAGATTGTAGCTAATAACATATATGGCTCACCTTGTTTTGAGTCGAATGAAAGAGCTTGAAGAGCTGATGATTTAGCTTCACTATAGCGTTTGCTTTGATAAAGAGCATTAGCTTTTTCTATTGCGTATGTATATTTTAAAGAATCAACTTGTTCAAGTTCGATAGCTTCGTTGTAAAATTTAACAGCATTAGCAAATTCTTCTTTTTTGAATGCTTGACGAGCACAACCAACAGCAGTTTTAGCAACTGGGTTTAATGCGTGAGCATATCTAGAAGCTGTGAAGTAAATTTCAGATTCTTTACAATCTGCTTTATCGAAAATGTTAATAATTTTTTCTAGTTCTTCGTCATTAAGTTTATTTTCTTCAACTTTTGTAGAGAACACACCTTCTAATGTAGCACAATCAGCAACTCCTGAATTTACAAAAATAGCATTTAAGTTATTTCTTGTAATCATATATGCCTCTTTATATTTATCTGCTTTAGCGATACGTTTGTCAACAATATCACCTAATTTTAGGTATGAATCAATAAAGCTTTCGCTATATTTTGCTTTATCAGATTGATAACGGTATTCTAGAAGTTCAAAGTATTTTTGAATAACATCATTATCAGCATCTACACCACGACCATTAACTGATTGTTCCAACCATGGTAAAACAGTTGCTAAATAATCTTTATCTGCAGAATATTTAATGTAATCCATTGCTTGACGACCACGAATATATGATTCTGGATATTTTTTGTTTGTACCATAATATTTAACACGTTGGTCGTAGCATTTCATTAATTCTTCAAATAATGCTTGTCTTTTAGCTTGATCTTTTTCTCCTGCCAATTTATAAGCTAAAATATAAGCGCCTTGGCTATAAAGATTTGTACCTGCAGCTGTTGGGCATTCATCAAAAACCACTTTCCAACTATCGTATGCTGCGTTATAGTCTTTAATTTTGTAGTAATTAGTGTAAAGACTTAAATTTTCCAAGCAACGAATAGAATCTTCACCTGTTCCATACTTACTACCATCTTCTACTCCCTTAACAGCAAAAGAAGGTAAAGCCACCATTGTAGCAATTGCTAATAATAATGTTTTAATTTTCATAATACTATATATTTAAGTTATTTTCTTCTCCTTAGACCTATTAATTGAATCTACGTTTAACGAACCAACGTTCGTTTAGTGAAACTCCTATGCCTATTTTACCATATTGTTCAACTAAACCAACAGATTTTACACTACCTTGTTGACCATATTCAAGGTGTAGATTCAAAGTAGTTTTTGTATTTGGAAGTGGGAATCCTATACCACATGTAATAGCCCATTTATTATAATCGCTTCCGTTTACTTTTGCATACGAATTTGAATAATTTGCACCTACTCTAAATCTCATTTGTTCTACATATGATTTAGAGTTTAAATCGTGCACATACTCTGCTCCTAAAGCATATACAAATCTATCTGTAAAAACATTCTCTTGAGAATAATATTTAACTTTAGAAAGTTCCATCCAAGTAACATCAGCACCTATAAGCAATCTATTATTCCATAAATATGACACACCTGCACCTACTGTTTGTGGATATTCAAAGTCATATAAGGTGTTATCTTTATCTGTAACATTTGTTGTTGAAATAATCTCTGTGGTATTCTTCATTGGCAATTTCATAGAATAAGTACCACCTATTACTAATTGATCATCTGCTCCTATAGGTTGGTGATATTGAATACCAAAATCACATTGCCAAGCATTCACATAAAGAGCATTTTGATATGTGGTTGGATTAAATAGTAGCTCTTCAGGGAAAGTAACCTCTCTATATTGAAATATATTTCCAAAAAGGTATCTACCATTTACACCCACTGCTACTCTGTCACATATATCAAAAGACAAACCTAAATATACTTGTGTTATACCACCTTTACCGTAGAAATATTGTGAAACCTTTAAAGTATCTTCATAATTGTACGATGGTTGTTCGTCTGTAAACTTATATTCATAACCTACAATAGTAAGAGGGTTAACACCAAAACTTACAGCTGCCCAATCTGCTAATGGCACTTGAAATGATACATAGTCTATATTCCCTGCAAATTGAGTATTACGTCCTGCATTTGTTTTAGAACCATCAATTACACCAGAAAGTCCTAAATCCATCATAAATGTCAAACTATCAATGGAGGTGTATGATGCAGGGTTTGAAGGATTTATTGTTTTATTTGTTCTCATTCCATAACCTACACCACCCAAAGAAAGCAATGCACCTGATACTGAATTTTGAAATTCACCATATCCATATCTAGAAAATGGAGAAGCTGTTCCCCCTGCATAAGCAACAGAAACAGATAAAATTATACCTAAAACTAAATATGTTAGTCTCTTAATAAACATTTATTATATCTTAAAATTTCGTTCAAACCCATCAACAATAGATTTGAAACTACAAAGATGCTACTTTTTACTGTTTTTTCAAAGAAAAAAACGTCTCCGCCCGTTAAAAAAACTGAAAGATTTGCATTTTTCTTCTTAATTTCTGAAATATACCCCTCAATTTCAAATTCTATACCCCGCATTACCCCTGCCATCATAGCAGAAACAGTGTCATTGCCAAGTAATCTTTCTTCACTTTTTGCCTCTAAAAGTGGCAATTTATTTGTATAGTTGTTCATTGCACGCAAACGCATATTCACTCCTGGAGCAATATTTCCACCTTCATATTCATTAGATGAATTTACAAAATCGTATGTTATTGCCGTGCCCATATCTATTACCAGCAAAGGGGTATTTGGACATAACATATTTGCTCCTACAGCCGCTGCTATTCTATCTAAACCAAGAGTATGAGGTGTAGAATAATTATTTTTTATTGGCAACTTGGTAGATGAATCTAATCTTAAATAAAATGAAAAACTAGACTTTAAGTGATGCTCTATCTCACTTGCTACAGCCACCACAGCACACAACAACACATTATCTATCAAGTATTTACCCTTGATTTCATTTATTGTTTGCTCGCTATATTTATCCCAAGTAAATATCTCTAAGATTTCATTACTTTCAGAAAATACAGCCGCCTTTATCTTAGTATTTCCAAAATCTAATACTAGATTCATTATTTTCTAACTTTTTCTTCCCAAAATACCCAAAACATGAATATAACAAAATAAAATACATATTTTGAAAGTTCATGAAACGAATCGAAGTGGTTTGGGAATTGTTCAAATAGAGCAATCAAGGTAGAAATTCTTATTACATTAAGAATCCAAATCAATAAAATACCTAATGGTATAAACCACAATTTATTCTTCTCACTTCCTGGATAAAACGCTATAATACAGAAGAATACAAAGATTTGCTTAAGCCCAGAACAACTCCAAACTATTTTCACCAAAGAAGATATTTCTTTAACATAAAAAGCGGCATTCAACTTCACAACATCCATGTTGAACACATCGTGAATCAACCAATTAACTTGTGAAGATAAAAAACCGACAGCAGTGTTAAACAGATATGATACATCATAACTTCTCCATAGAAAAATTTGTGGTAAACCACTCAAGTCTTTTCCTTCTATAAAACTTAACTTCCACAAAAAGTGAGAAACTAGAAGAATGACAATAAAATATGCCACTCCTTTTAAGTATGAATATTTACTCAATAATTCTTTAATTTTTTCCATTTTTAAATAACAACTTTAGAGAATGGCACAGAGTCTATTGTATCAAAAATACCATCCTTATATTTGAATAATGCAGTAATTGCTATCATTGCAGCGTTATCTGTGGTATAAGAAAATTTTGGTAAAAATATTCCCCACCCATAACGCTTCGAATAATCTTGAAAAGCATTTCTAAGACCACTATTCGCAGACACTCCACCAGCAACTGCAACCCTTTTTATTTTATAATCATCTGCTGCTTTTTTTAATTTTTTCATCAACACTTCTATCACTGTTTTTTGGATAGAAGCACACAAATCTGCTTTTCTTTCTTCTACAAAATTAGGGTTCTTTTTTATTTCATCACGAAGGAAATACATAAATGATGTTTTCAACCCACTAAAACTATAATCATAACCTGGAATTTGTGGTTTAGAGAAAGTAAACGCATCTGAATTCCCTTCTTTTGCAAGTTTATCTACAAAAGGTCCTCCTGGGTAAGGACCGCCAAGAAGTTTTGCACATTTATCAAACGCCTCACCTGCAGCATCGTCTATTGTCTGACCTAAAATAGTCATTTTATCATATGCTTCTACTAATATTATTTGTGAATTTCCACCTGATACCAACAAACATAGAAATGGAAACTCTGGAATATTAGCTTCTTCACCTTCTTCTTTTATAAAATGAGCGAGAACATGACCTTGTAAGTGATTCACCTCTATCATAGGTACATTTAGTGCTGTAGAAAAACCTTTTGCAAATGAAGTTCCAACCAATAGCGAGCCAATAAGACCTGGGCCACGAGTGTATGCTATTGCAGAAATATCCTCTTTTGAGATACCAGCACAACGTATTGCCTCGTGAATTGTAGGAATTATATTTTGCTGATGTGCACGCGATGCCAATTCTGGCACTACACCACCATAAGCACTATGAACAGCTTGTGAAGAAATAACATTTGAAAGCAAATATCCGTCGCGAATAATAGCGGCAGAGGTATCATCACAAGACGATTCTATACCTAAAATCACAACATCTTTATTTTTTATCATTTGCTCTTTCATAAATGCTATTTTTTTTGTAATTTTGTTCGTTAATATAATAATGTATAGTAACTATACTGGACACAAACTTAACGAGGTACAAAGTTATTAAAAATTTTGTTAAAATATTAGTTTTCTTATCAGTATTTATTTTTTGCTTGTTTATAAGTGTTCCTTTAGTCATTACAAACAAGTACGTACAAAAAACAATTATTGATAAAGTTACCACAGAGCTCTCTACACAATCTCAAGGAGAGGTCACTGTGGAGGGGATTAATTTTTCATTTTTTTCAGGTCTAATATTAGAAAATGTTAGTCTTAAAGACCCTAATGGCAACCTTGTGGCTAGCATGGATGAGTTTCACTTTGATGTGAAATGGAGAAAACTTTTCCGCAGAAAAGTGCAAATTGAGCATATTATCTTAAATAAACCTATAATTCACCTTATCACAAACGACAAAGGCGAAACAAATCTTCAATTTCTTATTGATATATTCCCTAAAGCAAATTTTAACCTTCAATTTCCAGATATATTAGTGGAATTGAAATCGCTACAAATAAACGAAGGGGAATTTTGGTTTGACAATGTTGATAAAAAACATATAGAAGGATTCGACCCTGCTCACTTCAAAATTTCAGATTTAAACACACACATTGCAATAGATTATGCCACAAAAGATAGTCTACAAGCAGAGTTAATACACCTTTCTGCCAAAGAAAGCAATGGTCTTAAAATAAATGACATAAATTTCAACTTTGGCATAGGTAAAAATAAAACATACATAAAACCTTTTACACTAAAACTACCAAACTCTAGTGTCTTAGTAGACGAATTATCGCTTTCTTACGATAGTCTTCAACAGGTTTTTGACAAAGATTTACTACAAAAACGCGTAAAAATAACTTTCAATCTTAACAAAGCAGAAATTGTTGGAAAAGATTTGAAAGCCCTAGTGCCTGGACTTAAAAACTTTAACGAACCATTAAAGGCAAAAGGCAAAGTAAGTTTTTACAACAACAACATAAAACTTAATGGTTTCAAGGCGGAATACAGTAAAAATACTATAGTAAAACTAAATGCCGAAATTAATGGTATTAATAGAGCAGAAGACACATATATCTTCACAAACATCCAACAAATAAGCAGTAAAACACAAGATATTGAGAAATTAATCTCAGACATTACTCTTAAACCTTTTATTCTGCCTAATGAAGTTAAAAACTTAGGTCAATTCAATTTTAGCGGTAATATTGTAGGATTCTTCTCAGACATTGTAGCATTTGGCACACTTAAAACAGATGCAGGAAAAATTAATACAGACCTTAAAATAAGCTACATTATAAAAAATAACGATTGGAAGTTTAATGGAAAAATTGCCACAGAAGATGTAAATTTAAGTAGAATCTTAAATAAATCTACCGATTTTGACGATATACACTTAGATGTAATTTTTGATGGTCAAAAATTAGCAAACACCCCACTCTCTGGACATGTTCATGGAGTTGTATCTTCTTTTGATTACAAGCAATATGAATTTGACAATATTATTTTAGATAGTAGATTTAGCGAAGAAAACATAAATGCTGAAATTAAATATAAAGATCCTAGCAATGGTAATATAGACTTCATTGTAGACATTGAGAAATCGAAGGATGCCACATATACAATGAATTTGAATGGTAAGGTAGACACCGTTTGCCTAGCAGCAATGAAACTAATGGATGTATTCCCTACCTTTAAATTCTCCACAAATGTTCAGAGTCAATTAAAACTAAAAACATTAAACGACGTAGAAGGTTATTTTGCCCTAGATTCTATTAGTTTATACAATGAAAACATAAAGATGAATCCTGAAAACATCATTCTTTTTGCAGAAAACACAGAAGATGGAAAAAGAATTATGCTAGATTCAGACTTTGCCAATATGGAAATAGAAGGAGAATTAGACTTTAATACTATTGCAAACAATATTCAGTACATACTTAGCAAAGAATTAACAAATATTCCTATTTTAAAAACAGAAAAGAAAGACACAGGAAACAAATTCAATATTCATGCAGACATTATGCCTCTAAGCGAGTATAGTTATTTCTTCGCACAAAATATGAGTATTGACGACACAACACACATAAATGCATACTTTGACGACTATTTAGACAATATTGAGTTAAATGTATACTCTAATCATATAGATTTAGGCAAATCTAGTATAGATAGCTTAAACATACACCTTCATAATTTCACAGAAAGAATCAATCTAAATGTAGGTGCAATTTCACAAAACTGGATTGACACTACAGAAATAAGATTAAATACGAATATTGGCGAAAATAATGTTAACTTAAATTTCTGGTGGGAAAACAGTGTAGAAAAAGAGATTTCAGGAGAAATAAAGACGAAAATAAACTTTAATGAAGTTCTAGAAGACCAAAATATAAACCTAGATTGTCATTTACTACCTAGTACTATGATACTTGCAGATTCTCTATGGAATGTAAGAGCAGGCAGTATACATTACAACGACAACCTACTAAAAGTAGATAGTGTAAGATTTGATGGTCCAGAGCAACACTTAAGAATTGATGGTGTTTCTAGCAAAGAAAGAGAAGCCGACATCATCCACGTTTCTGTCAAAAACATAGACTTAAAATACTTAAGTGAGGTATTGTATATGCCTGATATAAAACTACTTGGTATTGTTAGTGGCAATGTGCTTGCAGGAAATGTACTGAAAAAACCGATACTAAATGCTAAAGTAAGTTGCAAACAATTTGGTTTAAATGAGTTTGCACTTGGCGATGTTGTAGAAGCTACTGCAAAATACAACCACGAAAAAGAACAAATAGACCTACACGGTTTAGTGGAAAATGCTACAAAAGACACCACAGAAGTAAATGGTTTTGTTTCTATCGTAAGAAATGAAATGCTTCTCGACATAGATATAAATCAACTTCAACTAGGATTTATTAAACCATATCTAAGTTCGTTTGCAAACGACCTTAGAGCAACAGTAAGTGGTAAATTGTATGTAGGAGGTCCGTTTGATGCCATTGAAATCTGGGGCGACGCGTACGCAAAAGATGCTATGCTTTCTATAGATTTCCTAAAATCTGAATTCTATTTTGAAGATTCTGTAAAGATATTGAAAAACGCATTTATACTTAAAGATATTGAACTAAAAGATAGATACGGCAATGTTGGTAAAGTAGATGGTCTTATAAAGCACCATTTATTTCAAGACTTTGATTATAAGATTAATATAGATGTAAATAATCTATTAGCATTTAACACAACAGAAGCTAATAGTCCAGACTTTTATGGTAGATTATTTGCCACAGGGAAGGCTATTATAACTGGCGACATGAACTCTGTTAATATAGATGTGATAGCCAGACCAGAGAAAAATAGTTATTTTGCTATTCCTATTGATAGCTACTCATCTGCCACTGACAACCAATTTATTACTTATATCACTCCAAAAGCAAAAACGAGTGTTCATGAAGACAGAAAAAAGAAAAGAAGAAAAAGAATTATAGAAACTGTTACTCCTAAACTGAGTGTAAAACTAAATGTTGAAGCAACACCAGACTTAGAGGCACAAATAATTATGGATAGCCACACTAGCGACGACGTTATCAAGGCTAGAGGCAACGGAAACCTACAAATAGAAATAGACAACAACATAAATGTAAAAATTTACGGAAACTATAATATTACAGAAGGTGAATACAACTTCTCACTTCAAGGAGCCTTGCGTAAAAGATTTGAAGTGGGTTCTGCAAGTAGCATCTCGTTTGATGGTGACCCAATGACAAACTGTAATATGAATATTAATGCTAAATACCAAACCACAGCATCATTATCTGACCTTTTGGAAAGTAGTGTAACATCATACCTTAATAGTAATATAGTGAAAGTTGATTGTATTGCAAATATTACAGGTCCACTACTTCAACCTATTATTAAGTTTGACATTCAACTTCCAACAGCAGAAGAAGAAGTACAACGACTAGTAAAAGCTGCTATCAATACTGATGATATGATGAGCCAACAAATGGTATTTCTACTTCTTACAGGTAGGTTCTACAACCCATCTGTAACACAAAATACCTCGTCTTACTCTAGTCAATTGGCTTCTACTGCAGCATCATTTGCTACAGCTACCATTTCTAGCCAAATAAACTATTGGTTGAGTCAAATTAGCAACAATATAAATCTAGGACTAAACTACGTGGACAACTCAGATACAGACCTAGACAATAGACAATTTGCTGTAAATATTTCTACCAATTTCCTAGATAATAGGTTAATCTTAAATGGAAATGTTGGTTACAGAACACAATATGGCAACCAAGACTTTATTGGAGACTTCGACCTTCAATATAAACTTATTAAATCTGGTCGTTTACGTCTAAAAGCATACAATAAGACTAACGACAGACTTTATTCAACTGCACTTTATACTCAAGGTTTGGGTATAATGTATAGAGAAGACTTTGATACTTGGGAAAATCTTGGAAAATACTATAAAGAGATGTTCCGCAAGAAAACACCAGAAGAAAAAGCACAAGCTAAGAAAGAAAAAGAAGAAGAAAAGATTAGAAAAGAAAAAGAACGCGAAAATAGAAGAATTCTTAAAGAAGATAGAAAGCGCAGACACGAAGAATACGTTGCTAAAGAAAAGGCAGAAAAAGAACGTTTAAAACAAGAGAAGAAACTCAAAAAAGAAGAAGAAAAGCGTCTAAAAAAAGAACAAAAAGCAAAAGAAAAAGCACAAAAACAATAATATATGACATTTAGAGATTTAGGACTTAAGGAGAGTATTTTAGAAAGTATAAGTAAATTGGGATTTGAAACTCCATCTCCTATTCAAGAGCAAGTTATACCTTATTTATTAAACAACGAATCTGACATTGTTGGGCTTGCACAAACAGGCACAGGTAAAACTGCTGCATTTGGGCTTCCACTAATACACTTAGCAGAGGCAAAAGATAAATTTATTCAAGGTTTAGTACTTGCTCCTACTCGCGAACTATGTGTGCAAATTGCCACTGAACTAAAACGCTACAGCACTATGCTAGAAGAAATACGCATTGTGGCTGTATATGGAGGGGAAGACATTAGAAAACAACTTAAAGAACTAGACCGCACTCCACATATATTGGTTGCTACACCTGGTCGTCTTATCGACCTAAAAGAAAGAGGTAAAGTAGATCTTTCAAAACTAAGATATTTAGTACTAGACGAGGCTGACGAAATGCTAAATATGGGATTCCTTGATGATATAACAAATATTCTTTCATCTACCCCAGAAGACAGACGCACCCTACTCTTCTCAGCTACTATGCCAAAAGAGATAGCAAACATTGCTAAACGCTACATGAAAAATCCTATAGAAATCTCTGTAGGTCAACGTGGTGAGGCTGCAAAAAATGTGGAACACTACTATGTGCTAACAAAAAGTACACATAGATACGATGTGCTTAAACGTATATTAGACTTCAACCCAGATATTTATGGTATAGTTTTTTGTAGAACACGTCAAGAAACCAAAGATGTGGCAGAAAAACTTATGATAGATGGATATAATGCAGACGCCCTTCACGGAGATCTTTCTCAAGTGCAACGTGATGCTGTAATGAACAAATTTAGAATTAAGCACCTACAAATCTTGGTTGCAACAGACGTGGCAGCTCGTGGTCTAGATGTAAACGACCTTAGCCATGTGGTACACTATGTGCTTCCAGACGACAAAGAAACCTATACTCACCGTAGTGGTAGAACTGGTCGTATCAACAAATCTGGTGTTTCTATTGCTATTGTCACTCCAAGAGAAAAAATGTCTATTAAATCTATTGAGAAAGAGATAAAAAGAACATTTTCTCAAATGGAAATTCCTACTGGCATGGCAGTTTGCCAACGCCAACTTATGTATATGGTAGAAAAAATGCAAACTGTAGAGAAAAATGAGAAACTTCATAAATTTTTGCCAGACATCTATGAGCAACTAAAAGATATGGATAAAGAGGAAGTAATTTCTCGTTTTGTTTCACTTGCATTCAACCCTATCCTAGATTATTATCAAAATGCTCAAGACCTAAACGCCCTAGTGTGCAAAGAAATAAAAGAAAACAGACGCGAGGCTAGAAATCAAGAGCAAGAAAAACTTTCTCGCCGCGAGATGCGCAAAGGCAACAGAAAAGACATGATTAGACTTAAGATAAATCGTGGCAAAAAAGATAAAATGGATCCACGTCGCTTCTTAGGTATGATAAATGAAATCTTAAACGATAGAAGCATAGAGATAGGAAACATTGATATTACTTCTAAATTTACCTTCTTCGACTTCCCTAAAGCGCATGCCGACAAACTTATGAAGGTATTCTACTCGCACCCAAGAGCAAGAGGAATACAACTCAATCCAGTGAAATAATTCATTTATTATATTATTGTGTTACTTAAAAATATCGAGTAGAGCTCTTCACGGGATTTTATTTATTATTTACTACAAAAGCTAAACTCACTTCGTTCAGACAACGCTTTTGCTTAACGTAAATAATTGCATAAAATCTTTTTCCGCTCATCGCAATATCGAATTTTTAAGAAACACAAATATAAAACAAAAAATCTGGCGCCTAAGCGTCAGATTTTTTTATGCAGCACTCAAATAAGAGTTTTTATTAAGCTTGCTCCAATTGTAGAGTTTTAGTAGGTTGATCACAAACTTCAGATGGACCGAAGTATTGGATAGGACCTGGATAAACGTATGCTGTTTCGATAGCCCAAGCAGCACGGTTTTTAGCAAGTTCTTTGAAAGGAGCACCTTCTAGTTCTACTAAAGCTTTGCGGATAACAGGTTTCATTTCACCGTGACGACGTTCCATGTTCATCATCATTGTTACAGGAACACCACCAGCAATCCATTCTTCTGCAGGAGCAGTAGTATTGCGGATTAATGACATATAACCGGTTTTACCAGCAGCGATAAGTTGAGCAGCGTTGAAACCTAGAGAATAGCAGTAGTCTGCGTCGAAGTTTGAAGGAGCTGCGCAACGACCTTCGTAACCGAAGAAGTGACCTAGACCAGCAAATTTACCAACGAATTTACCTTCAGCTTTCATAGCAGCTAGGCGAGTTTTAACCATCTCGATAAGAAGTTTTTCTGTTTCGATTAGAGAAACTTGTACGTTACCGTGAGGGTCGCGGTCTAGAGTTAATTGTTTAGCGATAGCTTCTGGAAGAGAAGCGTAAACA
>JAEIGA010001629.1_pt1 | contig 35230 bp, 51 predicted proteins | sample 9270691 | NCBI WGS metagenome assembly JAEIGA01 (sample SAMN17057246, study PRJNA624740) | gut metagenome | biome: biome; isolation source: fecal sample | host: Bos grunniens | place: China: Xizang | collected 2019
AAACAGCTAAATACCTTTAACCCATTTTTTTCTTTTGGGTAATCGTTCGCCATAGACCACTTCCAATCAGTTGACTTTATAGGCTTATATGCTTTTGCTTGTTCTTCTGGTAGTAAATCAAATAAATCATTTATCATTACCTTTCTCCTTTAATATTAATTTTTCAGTAGTTCTTCCAAGCAAATCATCGCTTACCGTTCGCTTACTATTCCATATTTTTTGAGTATCCACATAACAAGGTTTAATTATTGGGTTAGGTGCATCATTTTTTGTTCTTTTTGTGTTCATTTTTTATTTCTCCTATTCAATAGTTATTTCTATAATTTCGCTACATTTAGGGCAATATATATAATGTGCAATTTTATCTCTATTAGGCGTAGAAATAGAAAGCACCAAGCTTTTATATAAAGGAAAATTAAACCGGCAAATATTGCATAATCCATTTCCAATATCTTCATATTTTTTTATTTTGTTATATTCTATGGGTTTTTCATCATCATTTCCTATTATTTTTGAACAAGCATTAAACCAATCAGAAAAACTAAAATCTTTTATATCCATACAACAAATCCTTTTTTCCCCGTAAACTGCCCCGCACGGCAGTTTGCATAAAACATAAACAACTCGGAGAAAATCACAAAAAATTTTATTTTAGGAGGTTTTTATAAATAACCATTGGTGCGGTAGTTATTATCGGTGGCTCTCGCCACAAGAGCCTAATCTAAGAATGAACAAGTTTTTTTAAGCAGAAGTTACTTTAACTATAACCAGAACTATAAGTTAAAATATCCTCCTTAAATTTTATAATTATTTTTTTTATATACTAAACGTTTGTGGCGTAAACGTTATAGCCATTATTTTTCTTAATTTAAAATGGTATATCTTTGGGTTTAGATTTAAGCCTATAACTTATATCTTTAATATGTAATATTGCTGTACCCATTTCGGCAATTCTATCTACTGTTTTTTCCATTATTCCACGTTTTGTAATTAACTCTTTAATAGTTAAATTACTACTAAAAATAGTGGGTTTTTGGGCTTTATAACGCCTATCTATTATATCATATATCTTTTCTTGCATCCAAGTATCTTCGCCTTCTTTTTGCACTCTTTCTGTGCCTAAATCGTCAATAAATAAGAAAGGTATAGAAGTTAATTGATTTATAAACTCGCTTTCGTTATATAGCGAACGAGAAAAAGTTTTTTTAATTTGTGCTGCAATTTCAAAGAAATTAGTAAACAAACAAGGATAATGTTTTTTTGTAAGGTAATTTACCATACAAGCCATAAGGAATGTTTTTCCAGAGCCACAGTTCCCTACTAAATAAATACCCCAACCGTTTTTCATAACAGATTCTGCATTCTCGCAAAATTTTTTGCAACGGTTATAAGCATTTATAAAAGTTTCGTTTCTATCAAGGTCTGCTGTTTCAAAAGAAACATTATAATATTTTTCCCCTAAAAGAGAAGCAACTTGTAATTCCTTATATTTTTTTTCTCGCTCAAATAATCTTTGTTTTTCTAATTCAATAAGTTTAACCTTTTTATCGCATTCGCATTGAATATTAACTATTTGTGGTGGCTCTCCATTAAAAGACGGAGATAAAAGGGTTTTCTTTCCTAAGCATTTTTTACAATACAATAAGCCATCTGTTTCGTTAAAAAAAACATTATCCGTTAAATGCTTTATTTGATTTTTAAGACTATCTTTATCTCCTAACATTTTTATTTAATCCTTTTCAATATTTTCAAATTTTTCCATAGCCCTATTCCAATTAAGCCTTGCTTCTTTGTTGCTGTCCGCCTTCTTTCCCTCTAATCCACACTTAATGCAACGGTAGAAACGCAAAAAGCCTGTTGTGTAAGTCATTCTCAACCCTCTCTTTGAACCGCAAATACAAGGGGTTAAAGGAATATAAGTAGGCTTCTTTACAAGGTTATATCCCTGTCTACTCGCTTCTGCTTTTAATTCTTCAAACGTCATTATACCAAAAACTCCTTTAAGGTTTCGTCTATTTTGTCTATTGCATATTGCAACTCATCAATTTTATAAGCAAGAGCGTCAATCAAAATAAAATCGTCATATTTTGCTGCAATCTCTCTTTCCTTAATCAACTTATTTTTCTTTTTGGTAAAATCTTCTTTCAACCTTTCGGCAAACTGTTTTAGTGTTTCGGCTTTTATTTCGTTTTCTTTAAGCGTAACATTGCACTCCCTAAAAAATACGTTTTCGTCAGCGTGAATTAAGTCTTGCTCAAGTTCCATAATACGTTTGTACTTTTCTTCGTTCTCGCTTTCGAGTTCGTTGATTAGGGTTAAAGATTGTTCTATTACGGCAAGTCTGCAATCTTCTTCTTGATTTGGCTCTTGTTTTAATCTTGGACAAACTTCACATAGTCTATCTTTACAACACTCTAACGCTTTCTTAATCTCTTTCACTTTTTCGCTTTCCATATTATTCTTCCACCTCTAAATCCTTATCAAGCATAATCTCGTAAACTGTTTCAATAATCATTGTGTCACGGGCGTCTAACTGCATTTTTTGCTTGTTTTCCAAGTAATATTTGTTAATGGGTGTTTCGTTAAAAGCGTAAGCCATAGCAATCCAATCCATAACGTTTTCAATAGCAAATAAATCGTCTAACGCCAACGGCAGATTTCTCCCGTTGTGATTTATCCTTGATTGCCAATGGTGGAGGTTACATTGCTTGTGATGTTCCCACGCTTTTTCAAAATCTTCTTTGTTCGCATTTTTAGCCTTTTCATTTAAAGGGAAGAAGTTATCTCTATATTGAGTAAATTCTTCTTTGCTCAATTTAGATAAATCGTGCTTTTTTATCATTCCCTCTAATGAAAGACACATATAATCATCAAACAACTCTGTTTGAGTTATAAATTCGCTATATTTGTGTATTTTCATAGCCTTTGCTATTCTGCGTGAAAACTCCGCAAAAGCCTTTTGCACATTATTGTAGTGGTTTTCTACATAGTCTACATAATCTCGTGTAGCCTTTATTTTTAATTCAAATTCTGTCATTCTTCTACCTCTATATAGCACCAACTTTGGGGCGGTCTTGTAAGTATTCGACAACAACCACCAAACGCTTCTTCGTTAAAAACGCATATATCACAACGCTCGCCTTGATACTTACAAGTAGGCACAAACTCTCCCAATTCTTTAGCCTTATCGTAAATTTTAAGGGCTGATATGTGCCAACCGTAAAGAAAATCATTTTTGCCTTTGTATCTTAATAATTCGTCTATATCGACACAAGATTTTTCTTCAACTATGCTATTGCTTATTTCGTCCATACCATATAGCAACTCGTATTCAGTATAAGGCTCTATTTCGCTACAAACAAACTCGCCTATTACTTTGCCTAATTTGCCTTTGTGGTGGTATGCCCAATAAGAATTACCTGCCCAATTCGTTTCATAGATATAACACTTAAACGGTGTTTCTATTTTCGGTCTTGTTTTCCTTACTTCAATAGTCTTTTTACCGCTTGCTATTAGTTCACACCATTTAGGTTGTATTGATATTAAAACTGCCTTCATTCTACCTCTCCTATTTCAATGCCGTATTTATCGGCAAGCCATTTTACGTCCTCTACATCTACTCTATAAGACCAACCCTCACATTCAAAAGTGTGTCCTATAAGTTCAACCAAAATCTCCCTTGCCGTTTCCTTGCGTTCTTTTTCATTAACTTTAAGTTCAAGTGCTTCAGCGTATCTAATATTAGCATCTTCAAGATACTTAATTTTTTCTTCTCTGAGTTCTAATACAGTTTTTGTAAATTTTAACGCTTCATACTCTTCCCTTGTCAGCACCACCTTGTCTTTATATTCCGCTTCAAATTCTTGTCTTACTTTTTCCACCACTTTAACGTGGTCGTTCATTGTCAACACAACCGAGCCTTCGGGGATATGTTTACGAAGCATTTTTACAAGGCAATCTTTGTCTACTTCGCTATAACAATTTGTATATTCTTGCAATATTTCTTCTGCTAAATTTTTAATTTCTTTATCTGTCATTGTCTTTCTCCTGTAACTCTTTAAGTTTTGCTTCTGCTTCGGCTTTGGTTGTAAAACCATATTTACCCATAATCTTCAAATAAGCGTAATCAAATCTTCTAATATCTATAAACCAACCGTCGTGTTGATTTGCGTCTAAATAGTAAAACGCCTCTCCAACCTTACAAGGCAACTCAATAAGCGTACCGTCATCTATTTTATCTTCCAACTCGGCAAGGCGGTCATAAGCCTTTGTGTGCTTATCTTCTCGCCAATTTTTTACTGTCCATCTCTTATACTCTTTCATATCCTTTCTCCTTTAAAATCTTGTAATCTAATACGCTTAATGTTTCTTTTATGCTTTTCCCTTTTGTTGTAGGAACAAAGTCCATAAAGTCAGTAGCGTTGTATAATTTTCGATTGTTGCACCAACGTTGTAAATATCTTGTTATTTTCGGAGCCGTTTGTTTTCTATAAATCATTACATACGGAGAAAACCCTAATTCTCTAACTTTTTGAACCCTATACCAATCTTGCTCAAAAGTTGTGTTGTAATTTGTTAAAATGTAAACCGCTTTATAACTATCGGGTTTATTTTTCAACTCCACATTATCGGCATAAATTTTCAAGCCTTTTAATATAGCTTTTTCGTTTTCGATATAATCAAACGCAAAGTGCATACCCGACACTTTAACATCAAGCAATGCCTTGATGTTTTTTTCGGTTATAAGGCGTGCGTCTATGCCTTGTGTAAAATCAACACTTGCACCACTTTTAGCCAACTGATTTAAAAGGTCTAAATGGTCTTTACTTGCAAGGATGTTAGCGTCTAATAATTTAATATTTTTTTCCCCATTCCAAAACTCACTTAGGTCTGCTACTTTTTTACTCGCTCTTCCCTCTTTACCGCTCACTATACAAAAATGGCAAGACCGAGGACATCCCCGCGTAAGAAAACCGTATGCAGTGTCTTTAGTAAGTTCGGGGTAAATTGAATAATCGGGATAAATATGCTCAATCTCATACGGCAAATCTTTATCTAATTCTTTTTTGTAGATTTCTTTACCATTTTCAATTTTAATGGCATACCCCGACCCCCCGTAAACAATTTCATCAGCTTGAATTGCCGTCAAATCTTCTTCGTTGTATTCATCTCCAAAAACTTTAGATACATATACTTTGTCATAATGCCCGTTATACCACGCATACCACGATACATCATCGCCAAGCCTTTTATGGTATGCACTTATTTTCATAAGTGCGAGATTTGGGAAATTTGTTTTATCTCTATCAATAAGACCTATTTTCATTCTCCTATCCTTTCTCCTGTAACTCTTTTAGTTTTGCTTCTGCTTCGGCTTTGGTTAGAAACCAAGTTGTATTAAATTCTTGTTCATAAAAACTTTCTAATTCTTTCCAACCTGTCTTGTCGCAAGTTTGTATTACAAACGTGTGATATAGTTCTATCTTTCTAACTTTACGACCAAAAATATTGTTGCCTTGAATTATCCAAATTCTATCGCCCACCTTACAAGGCAACTCTAACATTTTCCCTTGCTCTATCTTATCTTCTAACTCGGCAAGGCGTTCTATTGCATTCCAAATTGACTTATTGTCATTTGTAGAAGTTTCTTTTACGCTAATGCCATTCCCTGCTCTTTCAGTAAATCTCTTATACTCTTTCATATCCTTTCTCATTTTTATCAATCTTTGCTGAAAATATTGCAAGTGTACTACTAATCTTTGCAACATAAAACTCGACATCATTTTTAAACTTATAAATCATCAAACCAATAATTAGTGTTTTCATATTGTGTTTTTTCTTGCTTTTGTGTTTTTCTCAAAAACTCTTGATATGATAACCATTTACTACCTTCATCTAAAAAGGTAGGCAAAGCATTATTTTGTTTTAAAAACTCAATGATTCCCCATTTGTAATGGCATAGTTCATATTCTTTATCTTGGTACATTAAAGCATATCTATCTATTGCAGTTAAAATTTCTTCTTTTGTATAAGTCTTTAAAACTTTCAAAATAGCATCTGCCATTATTTCCGTAAGTTTTTTATGAACTATTATTTGTTTTTTATTCCAATAATCTAAAATTTCTTCAACTTCTTCAGTTTTTTCTTTTTCTTTTCTTTTACTTATTTTCTTTTCTTCTATTTCTATATATTTTTCTTTATCTATATCTTTTTCTGGTGGACAAACAACAGACAAATGTCCACCATCGCTATTTTTTTGGTTTCTTTGCATTTGTTTTTTTTCAGCAGAAATTGATTGACTACCAATCATTTTTTCTACTTCTTTCATATAATAAGTCCCGTCATCATAAACTTCAAGCATTTTTAATGATGCAAAAACCTTTATCGCACTTCTAACAATATCAATATTTGTGTTTGTTATTGTAGATAGCATTGCTTCGTTATATGGAATTTCATCATTAAAACGTAAATGCCCTTTATGGTCAACGCTTTCGCAAAGAAGTTTAAGATAAAATAATATATAATCTTTTCCGTTAGGCATACTTTCAACTATTTGAATATCGTGCCTTTTAAAAAAATCTCTTTTTAATTTTAGCCAATAATATTTTTCTTTATTGTATTTCGACATAAATACCTCTATATAAAACAAATCCCCAACGCTAATAAGAAAGTACCAGTTTCTTTTCACGTTAGGGATACTGTAACTATATAATTGATGTAATAACTTCTGGTACTTTATTACTCTAATAGTGTACAATATTTTATTTGATTTGTCAATAGTATTTTAATAATTTTTTATTTTTTTTAGTTTGTATCATTCTTTGTATTCTTGTGCCATAAGCGTTGTTTTCTTCAACTGTAAGCCATTCAAGATTAGATACTTCGTTAATAAGTTTATTTTCGTTTTTATGGTTGATTGTAGGCTTATTTTCTGGGTTAGGGATAAATGCTTCGGCTACAAGTCTATGCACATAAAGATTTCGTTTTTTGCCGTTTTGACAAAGCGTTACCATTGGATAACCTTTTCTATGCAAAAAGGGAGAAATTGTCTTTTTCCTTACAATACTGAAAACTTCTCCCTTGTCAGAAATAGTGTAGTTTTCAAAACCTTTAATTTTGGTTTCCATTGTTTTTTATCCTTTTCGCCAATATTTTGCCGAAACAGTTCCACCGTCAATGTAAATTCGCCCTTTGTAATCTTCGGGGATTAAATCAAGTTCTTCCTGTGTTTTAACAATAATTTCTTTTTGTTTATAATCAAATTCTTTCATATCCTTTCTCCTAATATTATTTAAATAAGTTACAATAGTGATTTTTTTTCCATTTCCTTTTTTAAGTTGCAATTTCCCTTGCATAAGGTTACATCTTTTGTGCAGGTTTGACAAAATTCAATTTCGTTTTGATTTTGTCTTGGTTTAAAGTTTTTAATCTTTTTTTCTTTTGTAATATTATCTATTTTTATTCCTTTTATAGGACTAACTCTTGGTTTGGGCATAATTTCTCCTACATTCTAAATGGGCAAATATTATCTTCTGACTTTTTGCCGTCAATATCACAAGCAATCATACAAGCATAAGTGCCACAATTAAGATAATCACACTTTTCGCAATCCATACAATTAAACATTCTAAGTTCTTTAATGCCTCGTGTTAAATCTTCACTTGCTGCGTGATTTATGCAATCGCAAGCAGAAGCATATTTCCCTACAAGTCTTAAATTATTTGCTTGCATAGTTCTTTCAATTTTACGTTGATAAGGTTCTCCCATTCTTTCAAAAATTAAAGCGTTAAATTTAATAAGGTTTTTTTCGCATTTTTTGAGCAATTCTTTTTCTTCATCGGTTAATGTATCACTTTCAGATAATTCTCTAATAGTTTCTTGCATTGCTAAAATAATTATGTGTCGTGTTCTTTCTTCTGCATTAAAATAATTTTTCAATTTCTCATTCCTCAATAAAACTTTTAAATATCTTTATTTGTAATTTCTTTTATAACAATATCGTATTTTTCCGCTAAAAGCCGTTTTTTTAGACGATAAAGTGGAGTTTTCGTTGCTTCAGACTTAGTGTCTTCTACAATCCTTTCGCCTGTCTTACAATCTGTATAGACAAAATCTGCAACATATTTAATTTCCGAGCCATATTTTGATTTTTCTATAAGAATATATTTTACTTGTCGTTCAAGTTTTGTTATTTGATTTGCCTTTAGAAGAAGTTTTAATTGTTGCCACCTTTTATATTCAAGTTGGCTATCAAAAACGCCATCTTTGGTTTGTATCTTATGGTTTCGGAATTTGTTGTTAGAACCACTAAAATTACGCCCTATACTACTAAATACGTTTGAGCCACAACGGGGGCAGAATTTTTGCCCCCTTGTAGCAGGTTTTCCACATATAATACAATTAGCCATATCTATGATATTAAATAAAAATTAACCAAAGAAACCGTTTAAAAGCTCTTCATCTTCGGTGGAGGCTTTTTCAGTTTCAACAACTTCGCCCGTTTCGTCATCTATCATACTATCAATGCGTTTATTCCCAGAAGAGCCAACAGCTATATCAGAAAAATCATTATCATCAATTTCAATGGGTGTAGATAAATTGTTTGTGTCGGTGTAATCGTTATTTGCAACAGTATCGTCATAATTAAACGCATTTTGCATTTCTATTGACATAATTCCCCACTTACTAATTAATTGCCTTATCATAGTTTTAAAAGCCATATCGTCAAAAGATTTATACCAAAAAGATGAATATTTCCATTCATCGGCTTTGGGATAATTTCCTTTTTCGTAATCTGCAAAAGAAACTTTTTTATCATCCCCTAAATAACTAAAAGCAGGAGAATAACGGTCTGCGTGTTTAAGCATTTTCTCTTTAGACCAAAAAAGAACTTTCTTAAATCCATTAATTTGTTCAAAATATGCCATATAGCCAACAATCGGTCTATTTTCTCTTTCGTCTTCATTGTCAATAAAAGAAAAACAATGTTTACCGGTCATAGAATTTCGCCCAAGATATTCGCCTTGTCTTACTTCAATAACATCAATGTCGGTATAATATCCTGAACGAATAGCCAATTGCAAATAACCTTTATAAGACAAAATAAATTGAGCCTTAGTGCAAGCCTTTTCAGTTATTTTACCGCTTTTATCTTTTTTCTCTTTTTGTTTAAAGGGTACGGCATAGCAAAAAGATAATTGTGGCGATAAAGATAATTCAAGAGCGTGAGCAAGCAAACCACAAGAAACTAAAGAGCCATAATCGCAATCTTGCAAAGATGGATTTGTAGAAACGGCAGAAGCAAGCGAAGAAGTAAACTTAACAACTTCTTTTTTGTCAGACAGACTATTCATTAAACCTGCTTGAACTTTAGGCAAACCTAAAAACTGAGTAAAAGTTTGTTTTGTAGCGGTAGTAGTAAGATTATTGTTTGACTGCATAAAATTTTCCTCCATAAAATTAAATTTTAACGTATTTTATATTATTTTTTACTAAGCAATCTTTTAATATTTCTAATTGCTTTTTAGTTGCTGTTATCTCAAACCTTAAAGAATATTCTTTGGGTTCTTCAAAAATCGTTTCAATAGGTTGTGTAGGTCTAATTACTTTATCTTCTTGTGTTTTAGTTGTTGGAGTAGATGTTTTTATAAAAACTTGTTCAGAAGTAAACTTTTTAGCCTTTTCTTTTTCTTCAAGCAAAGTATTATGTTTTATAAGGGTTTTACTAATAGAAAGAGAATCAAAGAAAATAGCAAGCAATTCAGTTTCGTATTCTGATTTTAATTCGTAAATCGCTTTTATATTAGTGGAAATAGATTCATAAAGCCCCTTAATTTCTTCTTCAATAGTTTTAATATTATAAGTAACGTTAAGCCATCTATCATTCCATATTTTATCTATTGAAATATAGTCTTTAAGAGAAGAGAAAACATTTTCAAAAATTACTACTATCTTTGCTTTTTTCTCGTCTTTTTTGGCTTTTTCTGCACCTTTTACTTGCGTATCAATACCAATAACTGCTGTATCTAAAACCGCAATAATATTATCAATCTGTTGTGCAAATTTTTCATAAGGCTCGTTAATTTCTTTTTTAACTTGATGTTTAATGGCTTTAAAAGTTTTTATTTGAGCATTTATTTTTGCCCTATCTTCTTTGGCTTCCGCTATTTGAGTATCTTCATAAATCAAGCCTTTATATTTTTCGACAGAACGTTCCGCTTCAACTAAAATCTCTTCGTAATTCCACTCTATTTGTTTTGGTAGTTGTGCAATAGGGGTAATAATTTTCATTTCCATAACTGTTATCTCCTTTTTTTAATTTAATGCAGGTATAAATACCGATGGCATTCTTTTGTCTATAACGCAATTCCAGAAAGCAATTTCTTCCTTGCATAATAACTTCATATCTTCTAAACAATCTAAACGATTAAAACGATAATGCTTAGTAATTAAGATAGGTTCTCCGTCTTTGTCATATTCTTTAAGTTGTGCTTTAAGTATAGCAAAATCAAAACCCGTAACTAGAAAATAATGTAGAATTTGAGTATAGTATTTTTGGGGTATTCCTTTTTCCCATTCCTTTTTTGCAAGAGCAGAGCGAATTTCGGCAGTTTTTATTTCCAAAAACCCTTTTTCGCCCGTGTTGTTGTCTAAAAGTTCGGCATCAAGACTACCAAACATAAAGGAACGTCTGTAAACAATGTCTTTTGTGTCTAAAACGGTATATTGTGGGTAATCAAGGGCAAATAACTGCATTAAGTATTCTTCGGCTTTTTTGCCATATTCTACGGCTTTATCGCCTATAATGCTTTTAAGTTTTTTCTTGCCCGTTTTTTCACACCATAAATCGTAAACGGTAGCCCATTTACTAAAGCCCATTATGATGGATGCTTCTGAACCACCAATTCCAGAAACACGAAAGTTATGCCATTCAGGACTATCATAAGGAATTTTCAATACTTCAAGTTCGTGCATTAAAATTCATCCTCATCTAAAAAATCTTCAAACTCGTCATATTCTTCTATGTTTTCAGAACGACAGTTAGGACATTTCATATAAGTGTAGGGTTCGTAGGCAGGACGCCCAAAATATTCGCCTCTGCTTTCAATTTCTGTTTCTGTTAAAACTTCATCTTCATCAAAAACTTCGCCACATTCTTGGCATCTATATTTATCAATCATCATAAAATATATCTCCGTATCCAATAATCTCTTCAGAATTTTCGTTTTTCTTTTTACGTCTTGGTTTTGTTTCGGCTTTCTTTTCCGCTTTTTTGTATTGCGGATACAATTCGGGGTTTTCTCTTGTTTTTTCTTCAAGTTCACGAGCTTTTTCAAAACTTGTAATATTTAACCCTAAGTCAATTAATTCAAGTTTAAAACCGATTGCTTCTAAAACCGCTTCAATTGTAGATAGGCGGGGGTCAAGTGAATCGTCTTTATAAAACCACGAATAAAGCGTTATATAAGGCACACCTGAAATTTCAGCAACTTCATTAAGAGGAATATCGCTTGCCTTTAATAATGCAATTACTTGTTTTTTTATCTCACTCGGTTTTTTCATTAGTTGATTTTTCCTCGCTTATCGTTTCTTCTTTGTTTTCATCGTTTTGTTTCATTTCCCAAAGTTTAAAAAACTCTTCAAAAGAAAACCATTTGTCTTGAATAAGGTTGCCAATTTTTACAAGTTTATTATTAAAAACAACAACTCTAATAAACTGTCCTTTAAGGTTTTCCCATCTGCCAACGTCTAATGTTTTTAAAAGCTCTTCAATAGCGGCTAAACCCTTTGCTCCTTCTAATGGGAATAATCCAAAACCGCCATCCCATCCATCGCCTTTAATAGAAAAATAAGAAGTTAGAACACCGTTTTTATCATATCCTAGTGCGGTTTCGGTAATTTGCCCATTAAGTATAACAGGGGTTGCGGATGCGGGGACTTCTTGAGTTTCAACTTTTTTGTTTTCGATTTCTGTTGCCATAATTTTTTAATCCTCCAATAAATTTATTTTTTTTAATTCTGGCATATCGTTAAAGGCGGGGAAATAAGCCCACTCTAAAACATCAATTTTGCACCATTCACAATGCTTTTCAGCCATACTATCAAACACCCCAAAAGCGTTGTGCTTTATAGAATATGGTTCTGCTTTTACTTCTAAACCGTCATATACTAAATACATATCAGATTTAGGGGGTAAACATTCTTTTACACTAAAAAATGTAATTACACAAAATTTATTCTTCATTGTTTTTTCTCCTTAAAATAGTAGTTTTATGTGGTTATTTTTTTATTTCGTTGTTTTTTAATACCATCATCCCATATAGTTATTTTATAATAATAAAAACCAATCATACATTGAACGGGACAATCAGGATAATTTTTATCTAAATAGTTTATATAACCAAATTTATCAATCAGCCACTCTCTTTCTTCCGTTACATCTTTGTTTGTTCCCTTTTCAAAAACTCTAAAACTAATTCTATTCATAATATCCTCCGCTTAAAATGTGATTTTTATTGTATTATCTTTTTTTTCTTTCCTTACTTCTCTTGAAAAAATTCGCTTTATGCTCTTTGATGTAGAGGTCACCCCTCTACATTTAAACCTGTTAAATCCTCAACATCTTTTAAATCGTCAGCAAAAAATTTTTTGTAAGTTTCGGGATAATTAATTATAGTTATATGCGTGTCTAGGTAATTAAAGTAAAAATCTATATCTTCAACGGGGTTTAAATTTTTTATGTTTTCAAGATGTTTTTCCGCTTCCTCGCGCCATTCAATATTGTATTTATTGTCTAAATATAAGCCTATAGCGTTATTATTCATTTTGTCTAATTTACAATCAATTTCTTCGTTGGTATCTTCTTCACTTGGCAACATTTCGATATATTCTTTAAGTTCGCTAATAATTGTTTCTTTCTTTAAGTCGGCTTTTGTTTTAAATTCGTTGACAATATTATAAAAAACGTGTTCGACGATAGCGCTAAGTGATAGGTTGTTTTTGTCTTTTAATTCGTCGATAATATCGAAAAAATCATATTTCATACAGGTTAAAATCTCTAAATCTGCAAAACCGCAGTTTAAAATGTGTGATAATATATAATCTCTGTTGTTAATCATTTTTCATAATCTCCTATTATTCGTTATATTAATTCATACAGCGTGTCAAATCCGCTTTCTTCGTTAAAATCACTCTTTTATGTGGTTAATCTCTCTTTATAAAAAATTCTTCCTTATAATATTCAATGTTTCTAATTGCACTATCAACAACATCGGCAATCAATAACATATCAAAATTATTGTCCATTTGTTCCATATATTTTCTTAAATCTGCAAGTAGATTTTCAATGATTTTAATATTTTCTTCCATAAAACCCTCCATTTAAAATGTGATTTTTATTTTTTATAGTTAAAGCATTGCAAACGCTTTATTTTGTTCTCTGTTGCAATCTTTAAAAGTGCATCGCCTTTGCCTCTTAAATCTTCCGCACCTTTTTTATCAAGGATGTTTACACTATCACGAGAAGAGGCAACTTGAAGGGCTAATCTTGTAGGGATATTCGCTTTTATATGCCCGGTGCATACGTCAACCGTAGGACGTTGCGTTGCTAATATTAAATGAATATTGCACGCCCTCCCCATCTGTGCAATCCTTACAATTAAGGGTTCTATCGCCTTTTTTCGCCCCGACATCATAAGGTCGGCAAGTTCGTCTATTACTACTACAAAACGGCAGAAATCGCCTTGTTTTTGCCCTTTCAAACGCATTTCAGTATAACGCTCTGTTAATATACTGTTTACGCCTTTTAAGGCATAGAAAGCATCTTGAAACGTAGTGCAAACAGAAGAATAAAGAAATTTGCTTTTTTCATATTGCGTTAGTTCGGTTTGCTTTGTGTCTATCATTACAAAAGAAAGTTTTTCAGGCGTTATTTCTTTTAAATGAGTTAGCGATTGAATTATGGTGTTAAGTGTTACGGATTTTCCGCCACCTGATTCGCCTGCTATAAGTAAGTGCGGAAGCGAATCAAGGTTTAAAACAATCGGCTTATTCCCCGCATCAATACCCACGAGAAAATCAAAAGGCTTTTTAATTTCGCTTTCGTAATCATTCCAATAAATAGAAGTTGCAGAAAGTTTATCCATAATCAAACAGAAATCCGCAGAAAGGGCGTTTTCTCCTTGCGCTTCGCTATAATTGACAGGTGTTTTATATCTTATAGAAAAAACCTTTTTAACCTGTTCAAGCTTTAATATATCACGGGGATTTGTTACCGCGTAATTATGAATATATGCAGAAGGCGATTCGATAGTATCAATAAATACTACAGAAAGCCCAAAAATATTTAATTCTTCGGCTACCTTTTCCCCGTTTGAAATATCCGCAGAAAAGGCGTTAAAACGGTTATTTGTTCCCATCTTCGCCCCCTTCGTCAATCCTGTATACTTCGCCATCATCTGGGCAGATTCCGAGGTTATACAATAAAAAAATGGCAGAAGATTCAGCGGATTCCGCTTTTAATAACTGCGTTTTTAATATGTTTATAATCGCAGGCGATGGCGGCGGGTTTTTTTGCGTTAAATAATTTATATAATTATTGCGTGCCGTTTCTGTTTCTGTTTGTCTTTGTTTAATATAGTTTTTTATTGTTTCTTTGTCTGTTTCTGATAAAATCATATAAGTTTTTTACCCCTTTTTTTTAACCGTTTAAACGGCTTTTTTTTGGCTTGTTTTTTCTGTTTTGAGTGTTTCCGCGTTTGAAGCATTAAACCGCTTTTAACGCCCTTTTTTTGCCTTAAAAATAAGTAAATAAAAAAGCGCAAAACAAACTTTTTTTTGTTTGCTTGCGCCTTTCTGGTTTAAGTCTTTTTGTTATTCGGTTTTAATCTTTATATCAACGGCTTTAAAAATTGCTATTGCTGTTTTTTTGTCTTCTTCATTTGTCAAGCTGTCTAGCACTTTTTGCGCCGCTATTTGTGGCGCTTGTGCTAACTCTTTTATAATTAATTTTACAATGTCCTTTTTCATTTTGTGCGCCTCTTAATTATTTGTTACGATAGCGCGTGCGCCTTTTTTCGTGGTGTGTTCTGTCGTTGTTGCTTTTCCGCTTTTTTCGTCCGCTTCGAGCCTTTCAAGGTCTTTTTGTGTGGCTTTTATGCCGTTTATATATGTTATTTGTTTTTTGGTTTTTGGGGTGGGTTTTATTGTGTACACGTCAAACGTTTTCCCGCTTGCGACTTGCTCAAACGTAAAACCGCAATTTTTAAAAATAGTATAAAAGCAACTAACACCGCAGCCGCCTTCAAAATATGGTAATGCGCCATACCCTGAGCCGTACCCGATGACGTCGCGCCTTGCCTTATCGCGTGTTTCTTTGCCTTTTAGTCTTTTTTCTTCTGCTATATATAACAGTTTTAAAAGTGCGCTATTTTCATTTAATGCGCTTGCTATGCTTGCGCTCTGTTTGTCATATCCGCAACCGCTCGCGCGTCCTTTTGTTTCGGTGTACCCTGTCGCTCCGTTTTCGTCCGTTGTCCACGTTTCCGCGGTGGTGTGTGGGTTGTGTCCCCACATTTGCGATTTTTTCCACTCTACCGCAATTTTTACGGCTGTAACGGTGGGCGCGGTTGCTACGTGTTCAAGTGTTGCAAGTTGTCCGTTATAGTATTTAGTGTAGCGGTCTTTTTCGGTGGGGTTTTTGGCGGTGTAGTTTTTCAACTCTTTTTCAATTGCTTTTAACAAGTGCGGAAAAGTTGCGCGCGCTTTTTCGGTGGGGGTGTTCTGGGTTGCTGTTCTTGTGTTTTTCATTGTGTTAATCTCCTTTAAAAAAAGTTTTTTAATATCTCTATAATTTATTATATCAAATCAACGGCTATTTGTCAACGGTTTTTTATAAAATAATTGCCATACATCCGCATTAAATATATTTAACCCTTTTTTCTTTTTTATTTATTTTTTCTTTTTTAGGTTATATATTAACTTCTTTAACCTTGTTTTCTTAGTATATTTTATTTGTTAGCTTATTTTTAGTAGTTTGTAACTGTTCTATACTAACCAAATAAAAAAATATATTTTATTTATTATTTAATATTTATTTATTATTTAATAAGAGGGCGCCGGATTTTCGGGCATCTTTTCCCACTTGCAAAAAGTAAAACCCCACACAAACCGCCGCCAAAAGCAGGAAAATAAAAGGCGGGTTTTTTTGGGTATCTGTTCCACCTGGGAAGAAGGGCGGCGGCGAGTTCCGCCCGGTTGTTTTCTTCTTTGTTGTTGCCTTCTGCCTGCCGTGTGGCTTCTGCCTGCCGTTGCCTATTGGCTTTTATTCTTGTTTTTTGCCTTGTGCCTTTATAACTTCCGCTTGATATTCTTTTAAAGCGTTCAAGGCGTTTTCGGCTTGCTCTAAGTGTTGCACGCTGTCGGGTTAAAAAGTTTTTAACGGTCGCGCACTTTTTACCCGTTTTTATTGTGTGGGGGGTGTCCCCCTATTTTAAACAAAATAAAAACGGGTGGTGTACCCCAACGACCGAGAGAGAGAGGATAAAAGGGTAAAGGGAGCAAAAGGGTAAAAAAATTTTTACTAAAAGAGAGAAAAATATTTAAAAAAGTGTTGACAAAAGATGAGGAGGTATGATATAGTATAGGTAGCAACTGGATATAGGGAAGAATATTCAGCTGTTATCTCCGCAAGAAAAAGGTAGGGTAGCGTACAGAGTTTTGTGCTTTTAGTAGAGGTATGGGGCGATGTACGCTATTCTACTATAATTTTGGGAAAAGGGTAAAGGAATTTTTACCGAGCGAAGAAAAAGGTGTAGAGTATAGTAGAGTAGTGAGGTGTGTGTGGGTGGGGGTAAAAAAACAAAAATGAGCGATTCGCACAAGTGCGAAGAGGATAAAGGAAAGAAAGAGAGATAGATAAGGAAAAAAGGAATATGGGTATAGGAAGCAAGAAGATAGGCAAAGCGATAAAGCGAGCGATAATAAACAAGATGAAGATGGTAGATGCAGCGGAGAGGTTAGGGATAAGCAAGCAGGCGTTGAATTATATGTTAAATGAAAAAGAGGATAAGAATTGGGTAGAGTGGGAGATAAAGCATATATGTGAAGCGTTAAGGATAGATAGTGAAAGGATAATGAAGGTAAGGGAAGATGTTAGAATATAAGCCTGCAAATTTTAGTGAGATAGTAAAAGAAGAGAGATATGTAAATGGCTATGAAATGACGGAGAAGATAAAGATACTTGATGGATATTTAAGGAGCAAGGGTAGTAATTGGCATAAAGTATCGAGGGATATAAACAGTCGATTTGGTTCAAAGGTATTAAGGAAAGAAGTAGAAAAGGGAAGAAGGCTAGGACGGGTAATAAGGTATATAAAAGAGAAATACGGAGATGATTTAAGTTATTTAGAAGGTAAGCGATTTTATAGAGATGTAGTATTGCACAAAGGGATGGACGAAAAGGGAAGTAACGAATAATGGCAAGAGCGAAGTGTTATGCGCAGGGAGTAGAAATAAACAGGGCAAGGAATACATTTGTAAAGTTATTCAAGGATATAAAACAAGTAGGGAAGAAAGGGTTTAATTTTAAGGAAGCGTTTGCAGGGATAAAAGCGTTATGTGAGATAGTGGAATACACATACAAGTTAAATGATTGGTACGCATCGTGTTTAGCATATTTATATACATTGCCGATGATATTGGATTTAATTAAGTATGTAAGTTTGTATATAGATAATAAATTAAGGAAGAGTGAGCAACAGAGAGCGAAAGGACTTGACATTTGGATAATGGAAGGGGATAGTGCAACGGAAGTGAGGCAAGAAGATGGAAGCACTAGAACGATGTCGAGGATGGAATACTTATATTCGTATTTAAAAGAGCGTCAGATGGCGATAGCGGCGAGATATTTTATACATTGGAATATAAGTTATCTTGAGAAAGAAAAGACGAATAAGGCATATCCGCAGCGTGAAAGGATATTAAGGAGTGCTGTGTGGTGGTCTAATCAGATGTTATTGGGGAAATTCAAATTAAAGATGCCTGATAGTGGAACGGAATATGGGTTTATACCTAAGAAGATAATATTTTCAACGTTTCCGTCTAGTGGGAAATCTTTTTTATGTAATACAATAAACGAAATGTTTTCGGAGCTTAGTTGGATAATCAATAAAAGGGGTGGGGTATTAAGGATAAGCAACGAGCAATCGAATATATTAAGGCAGAGCAGTCAAACTATGAATTTAATAAAGAATGGTTTGATATTTGATATATACCCGGAGAATAGTCAATTTATAAACCCAAAGACAGGGAACTATGACCCATTTGGGAAATCTTCTGAAGAAGAATGGGGAATAAAGGGGTGTGAATATACGCCTAATACATCTATTTTTAAGACAAGGGATTCGGCAATAAACTCTGTGCGTTGTGAAATTGGTATGTTTGATGACCCGTCAAGGGGTTTGCAAGAAAGTAATAACGTACAAATACATCAAAAGATATGTACGATATTTAATGGAGATTTTCTTGACCGTTTTGAAAGTCAAGAAGATATATCGGTGTTATTGACGGGAACAATGTTTAATCCGTTTGACGTATTTTCTACTGAAATACAAAAAGCATTAAAGGACGGATTTATAAGGGATAAACGATTTGATAATACTTATATAAGCAATGATAGAGAAACAGTAGTAATAGTAAACGACTGTGAAAACGAATATGGGGAGAGTGCATATCCTGAATTTATAAGCACTGCGGCGTTGGCAAATAAAAGGGATAGTTTACCTGCTTATGATTATCATTGTATATGGCGACAAAAACCAATTCCTGCTGATGGTTTGATATTTTCAAAAGAATTACTTAGGTTTTATGAAGAATTACCAACCGATTTAACATCTTACGCATTTGCGGCAATAGACCCTACCCGAAGAAAAGCAAACGATTATTTTTCTATGCCTATATTTAGGAGAAGAGAAAGTACGGGGGATTACTATTTAGTTGATATAATTTATGAAAGAAAAGGGTCTATGGACTTAATGGATAAGATAATCAACAAAATAGAATCGAATAAAATTATAAAAATTTATTTTGAAGAAAACATAAACGATACGTTAGGGATAACAATTAAAAAGCGGTTAGAAAGAAAAGGGATAACCACTTGTAATATTTTACCGATATATAATACTGTAAACAAGATGCGAAGGATAGCCGATATGGAAACGACTATCAAAGCACATATAGTATTTCCTAATGAAAAGTTTGCGCCTGTAAAAAGCCAGTTAGGATTTGCTATACATCAATTAACGCAATACAATGGCGAAAAGAGCGAACACGATGATATGCCTGATTCACTTGCAATGTTTGCTTCTAAGTTTATAGTATATAAGAATAAAGCAAACACTGTGAAAGGCAGTAATAAATTACCATATTAAAATAGGAGTGGAATATAGAAAAATGGCTAGGAAAAAAACTCAATTACCTATTTCTGCGAGTTGTGATGAATTTAATAATATGGTATATCCTTGTACTTTAGAACAAAGTTTAAAAGAAAATAAGACAATGGCAATAAGAAACATAGAAGAACACGATTTTGAAGATGATTTTGGTAGCACCCAAATGTTTGTTTCAAATCGTGTATTTCAGCCCTTGAATTATTTTAAATTAAAGAAGAATCAAAACATAGAAGTTGAAGAATACGAAAAAGCATTTATAGTATTTAAAGAACTTGTGGACAAAGTAAATGAAAAAATAATTTATACACCTTTAATAAACACTTTTTGTGGATTTTTAGGAATGAGTGTAGATAAATTCAAGTATTATTCTAGAGAAAATAGCGAAAGGGGCGAACTTTTTAGAAGAATATTGGATTATTTAGGCGAAAATCTTATGCAAAATATGCTTGGGAACAGAGTTGGTGCATTACAAGGTATATTTATAGCAAAAGCAAATCTTGGTATGCGTGATAGTGAAGCACCAAACGTAAATATTATGAATGTAACGGCAGAACCAAGGACTTTAACTGAAATTTTAGAAGAATTTAAGCAAAATGGTCATTAAAATTTTATGAAATTTAGTATTTTGTGTTGACAAATGAATAAATTGGTGGTATTTTATTATTATAATAGTGTTTATGGTGTGCATTTTTATAAAAAAACTCATTAAATAGTAGGAGAAATTATGTCGGAATATTTTAGCATAAGGTCAAAACAATTGTTAGGTAGGCGTAAAATTTCTACTAACAGAAAAATAACGGGTAATCCGCAACAAGATATACCTACTATAAAAGAGATTTTAAAAGAAAGTCTTCCAATACATCTTGATAATGCCAAGAAAGAAACGGAATTATTTAATATTTTCTTTAATGGCGATGATTGGTGGGCAAAATCCAAGGTTCAAAGAAATGATATAAACAATAAAATTTCTGTTCCAAGTGCTTGGGCAATAACAAGAACACTTAATGGATATTGTTTTGGAGAGCCTATTAAATATATAGCCAGGAATAGCGAAGGCGGTATTGAAAAGCAACAGCAAATAGAACGTCTTTCTGCAATGCTTGATTATGCACACAATCACGATAGCACTACTATGGCAACTTTATGTTCAAGTGTTTGTGGTTTAGGCTATAAACTTGTGTTGCCGGCAACTCTTGAAGAATATGAAGAAACAGGAGTGCCTTTTGTAATAAATGATAATATTATTTTCCCGCAATTGGCGTTTATTGTTGTTTCTGATGAAGTTATACCGAGAGATGTGTTAGGTGTAGTAATAGGAAACTATTATGATAAAGAAAACCAAAGACAAGGTTTTCAATATACTTGTTGGACTAAATACCATCAATTTGTATTTAAAGATGGCGATAATTTGGATGATTTTGACCTTGTTAAGCAAATAGGTCAAGATGATGTAGAATACGATTTTTACGCTCTTACAAGCCGTAAAATTCCTCTTGTAGAAGTAGAAAGAAATGCTTTTAGGAAAGGGGATTGGGAAGTCGCAACAGACCTTTTAATGCTTAAAAACAAACTTATGAGTAATCGTGAAGACGATATAGAACAAGTTGTTGATTATATACTCGTTCTTATCAATTGTAAGTTTGAAACTGAAAAAGAGCGTAGGGATGCTATAAATAATAGGTTGTTTGAATTACAGACAACTGACCCAAACAATAAACCTGCAATAGAAGTTCTTAAAAATGCTTTAGAACAGAATGGCGTACAGACTTATGCGGATTATATAGATAAACTAATACAAGAGAGTATTGGCATACCTAGTAGGCAAGAAAAAGGTTACGGTGGTGGAGATACAGGAAGTGCAGTACAATACCGTAATGGTTTTAGGGATTTAGAAAATAACGCAGGTATTATTATTCCTAAAATGGATAAAGCAGAACTTAAATTTTTATCAGTTTGTATAAATTACTGTAAAAATATGAGTTCTAATAAGATAGGCGATTTAATGCCATATGATGTAAGATGCAAGTTCAATCGTTCTTTAACAGACGATATAGTATCTTCAAGTCAAGCATTTCTTAATTATGCAAACGGTGGGTTATCACTTGTTGATGCGCTTATACTTAGTAAGAGTGGAACAGACCCTTCTGAAATAGCGGCAAAGGCTAAAAAAGCTTTTGAAGATGGAGAAACTTTATTGCAAAGAAATGCTAACGCAAATGCTAGTGTAGAAACTGAAGGAACTGAACCTATTGCAAAAAACACTTCAACACAAAATAACGTGTTAGAAACTACGGAAACTAACTCTTAGGATTAAGAGTAGTTATATATAAATTTTTAAGGACGGCTTGGGCAAAACTTAGTAATACGGCTTAATGTTGGAAGAAAAGTTTTGAACGTGTCGGAGGAGAAAAGTAATGGATATTAAAAAGTATGTAACTTATGACGAAAACGGAAAGGCTATATTTGATGAAACGGCATTTAATGCAGACCTTGATAGAGAACGTAATAATGCAAGCGAAACAGCTCGTACTAATACGGAAAAGAAGTTAAGAAAAGATATTGAAGCCGAAATCCGTGGAAAGATTGAAAGTGAAGCAAAACTTACTGCGGAGCAAAAACTTGAACAAGAAAGATTGGCGTTTGAACAAGAACGTAAACAATTTAACAAGGATAGAATAATTGCTCTTTACCAAAACTCAAATCTTTTTAGTGATGAAGAAATTGAAACTTTTAGTGGTCTTATAACAGATAATTACGAGGAAAGCGTTGTTACTGTAAACAAACTTATAGAAGCGAGAAAAAAACGTAACGAAACTTACGAAAAAGACCTTACTGAAAAGATACAGGCTGGATTGCCCCGTAATAACGGTGGAGAAAGTGGTAATGGTGGTAAGATAGATACAGAAATAGCCAAAATTGCTAAATCCTATGATATGGGAGCAAAGCAAGAAATTGTTGAATTATAAGTTATATAATTTATTATGCAATAAAATAAAAAATTATATAAATAAAGGAGTTAATTATGGATTACACTTTGAACAGACCTAATTTCCTTGGTAGCGAAGTTGGTCTTGTACTCAAAACGGTTGGTCTTGATGCAGTAACTAATAGCACTCTTGCAAGAGATGAAGTTGTTGTTGGTGGTCTTACAAGAAAAGTTATACCTGCTGGCTCTTATGTAGAAGTTGGTAGTCTTAAAGGCTTTGTATTCCAAGATATAGACGTTACAGGTACTACCGCAGAAACACAGAAACCCGCCCCCCTTATGATTGCAGGTTATTACATTGATGCTAATCTTCCTAAGAGCGTTTCTACGCAAGCAGAAGACTTGGCAACTCAAAACCTTATTGCGATTGAAGACCCTGCACCCGTAAGAACTACAAGTTCAGTAGAATTTGATGCTTAATTGGAGGTAAACTATGGATATTTTGACTATTCTTTCTAATGACGAACTTAGAGAGTTTGCGGAAAATTTAAGTTACAGAACTAATTTTTTAGGCGACAAACTTTTCCCTTCTCAAAAAACTGATAACATTAAGGCTACTATGAGAAGTCTTATGTCTGGTGCTTCTGTTCCTGTAATGGCTCAAGTACACGCACTTGATACCGAAGCAAGAATTGGCGATAGACCTAGCATTCAAGAAGTTGAATTTGAAAAACTCTTGATTAAAGAAAAAATTAATCAAACTGAACGTCTTTCTTATTATAAGCACGACAACGCAAGCAACTCTGCTCTTAAGCGTTATATTCTTGATGATGCGGCTAATATGGTTTCTCGTGTTCTTACTCGTGCAGAAGTAATGAAAATGGAATATCTTTATTCCGGTAAAGTTACGGTTGATGAAAACAATGTAAGGACTACTGTAGATTACAAAGTACCTGAAAAGAATAGAATACCGCTTAGCAATTGGTCTTCTGCTGATGCTGATATTCTTGGCGATATTGCTAAGGTACAGAAAGCAGCTAAAAGTAAAGGCTATAAAGTAGTAAGAGCAATAACTACTTCTACTGTTATTGGATATATGCTTAATAATAAAGCTATTCAGGCTTATTGGACAAACGTTAATGTTCCTATTACTGAAAGCAATATGCTTGCTTGGATTAATGACAACTACAAGATTCAGTTTGTAGCAAACGATGACGTTTATAAGACTAAAATTAGTGCAACATCCGTATATCCGTTCTTTAAGGAAAACACTATTTCCTTTATTACTACTATGGGTACTGTTGGTACAGGTTTGTTTGGCGTAACTCCTGAAGAACTTGAACTTACTAACGGACAGACTTCTGAAAGAATGAAATGTGCTGTTACTATGTGGAAATCTCCCGACCCCGTAGCAGTATGGACAAAAGCAACTGCATTGTATTTGCCTGTACCTACTGACCCGAACGGATTGTTTATCGGCACAATAACCGCATAAAGATAAAACCAAGTATAATACATAATTTTTCCTAAATTTCAGATAATAATATTACGGCACGGAGGATATTTATATGGATAACGGTGCAACTTGGATAAAGCGTATAAACGCAAAAGTTCAAAGACGTGTACCCGATTTGAAACTTGAAAGCAATCAACAATTACTTCAAGACCTTATTGAAGATGCTTTTACTCAAATAATAATATATTCCCGTGCCGATAAATATAAAAAGGAATGGGATAATGTACTTGTAAATTGCGTGGTAGTATTGTATAATTATATGGGAACTGAAGGTAGCATATATAGAAGTTTTGACGGTATTCGTGATGAATACGAAAGTTCAAATATTCTATCTCCTATACTATCAAGGAACATAACACAATACATAAAACCAAGCGGACACAAATATCCTGATAATCGTTTTGATATGCCCGAATAATAAAACTGTTTTTTGAGAGGTAATTATGCCTAAAAGATTAAGTCTAAAGGATAAAAAAAGAATTTATTATGCTTATAAAATAGGCGAAATAAATGGTGTAAGTTATTTTAGCGATGTTTACCCGTTAGACTGTCAATTTTCAAGTTTTAGGGGCAACAAAAGTGTTTATGAATATGGTGTTAAATTAGATTATGATGCAACGGCTATTATAGAATACAACGATGAAACTAAATACATTGATAAATTTACTAAGTTTTGGTTTGGGAGTAAGCCTATTGATGGAAATTCTACAAGCGATTTTACAATAGTAAAGGTAAGCGATGTCCATAATGGTTTATTTGTTGTAAATCTATCAAGCAAAACGCAAAACTCTCATAATATATGGTATGAAGTTGACGGCAATATTTATACTGCTGATGTAATGTTTAGTAAAGAGCAATTAAAGGTAGTAACTCCAAAGAATATGTTTATGCCTATATGGTACACATCGAAAGTATGGTATAGAGAACCTAAGAATGCAGATGATACTAATAATGCAATACATTTAGTAGATATAAACGAAACCGAGAATTATACTGAGTATATATTTGAGGAGGGTTTATATGAAAAAGTCAAAAGTTAGTAAACGTTTTAATTGGCTTAATAAAGATACTTCAATTGTTGAAAAAGCAATTAAAAAGAGTTTAGACGAATTATCTCAAGACGTTCTTGAAGTTGCTAAAAACGTATTAAGAATTGATTCTTCAGACCCCGAATTTACGCAAAAACACGGAGCAATTCTTGCTGAATATCTTAGCGTTCAAAAAGACGGAAACACTCGTGTAATAGCACCTATTGAATATGCCTCAGAAGAAATTTTATGGGAGTTATATTTTGCAGAATATGGTGCTGGATTAGGAACTTCACATAATATTCTTGGTAGTAATTCAAATTATATAAACTACGGCAAACATATTCTAATAAATGGAATCGACCATTGGTTTTATCCTACAAATCCAATTGGCGATGAGTATGATTTAACCCCTACAAGCACTGCTTTAGGATATATGTTAGAAGCAAGAATGTATGCAAAACAAAATGGTATAAGGCAAATAAAAACAAATATCCGTCGTGTATTAAAAGGAGAATAGTGTATGAAAAATCAATATACGTTTGACGAATGGGCAATGATGGAATTGTTTAAAAGCATTATTAAAGAAGGCTTTGATAATGACCCAATGCAAGAAAAAGATTTTTGGTATAAAGTTTTTGGAGAAAGAGATATTAAGTTTTATGAATCTTACCAAATAGATAAGCCACAATTTCCTTGTATTGTTATTTCTTTTATTTCCGTACCAACAACACGCAATATCCATTCTTCTGAAATAGAACAATTCTCAACAGTAACGGCATTAATAGACACATTTAATCAAGGGGTTGGGGATTATGGAAAGGAACAACTTGGTATTATGATAAATACACAACTCAAAAGAATACTACAAAGTTCTTTTGGGCTTATTATAAATAATAACCGAACTATTTCAAATATAGACGATAGTGTTTATAGAAGAAGAATAGAAGCGGGATTTGTTTACGATAACAAAAATCAAATATTTTATCAAGGAGAATAAATATGGCAATTACTACCGTTGGTGTATATTTAGGCTATAAAGATAAAGGAACTCTTCCTTCTACAACATCAGCCACTTATACCAAACTTTGCGATATAACAGATTTTTCAGACTTGTCAGGAGAACTTGAAAGAGCGGAAACCACTACTTTGTCTGAAAAAGTTGCCCGTACATATAAGAAAACCTTGCGTAATACTTCGGACCTTACTTTTACAGCAAACTATACAAGAGAAGACTATAAAAAAATTCAAGAAATTGAATTTGACCCCACAGATTCTGAACGTGATTTTTGTTTGCTTTTTGAACAAGATGGTTCTGTAATTGAATGGGTAGGAGATATTTCTGTAGGTATAACTGGTGGTGGAATTGGAGAAACTATTCATATGACAGTTACTACTGTTGCAATTACCCCGCCTAAACTTAATACTACTCTAAAAGGTTCTATTGATACTACAGGAAAAATTACGCTTTCAACTGCATCTTAATAAAAACCCTACGGGGTTGAAAAACACCCCGTTTTATGTTTATGAAGAGGTAAATTACTCTAAGTAAGCACATTTTTAAAAAAATAATCTTATTTATTGAGGGATAATTATGATTAATGAAAAGAAATTTATTAAGAGATGTGAAATTGGCGAAAAGAAATTTGTATTAGGGATAAACCGTGCAATAGCGTTAAAGGGTTTTAAAGAATATCCTGAATATTGGGAGTATATGACTAAAGCTGAAACCTTTTCAAGCATAAAAGGAAAAGAAATGGAAGATTTGTCTATTGATGAATGGGCAAATGTATTTGAAGCAAGAGATTTAGCGAAAGAGTACGCTCCATTAATTGTAGATTTTATTTTTGCCGATATGCTTGAATATGGCGAAAGCAAACTGCCTGAAAACATTTCTAATTATAAAGAATACGCAAAAGATATACTTGAATATTGTAATGAAGTTGGTGTATTATATGCTTATGAAAACGAAGAAGGTAATTCCCAAAAAGGTGTATATGATATTCTTATAGAATTTATTACGCAGGGTTTTACGTCAGGCGGAGAGAAAAAGAAAAAATCAGCAGTAAAAGTGATAATGAATTAAACAAAGCATCTGTAACTACGCAGAAAAAAAGAAAATTTCCTACATTAGAAGAGTTAGTTTGGGAAATGCAAAAGAACGCTCTACTTTTTGGAATGTCTTTAGATGATTTTTGGTATAGTAATCCCAATATGTTTTATTTATATAGGGATTATTATACTGAAAAAATAAAGTTGGAAAACGAAATTGCCGACAATTTAGCGTGGGAACAGGGGCTTTATTTTTTACATTCTCTTCGCCAAATTTTTTATGAAGCAGGCTTTATTAAAGGAAATAAAGAAAAACTTTCATATCCTAAAAAGTCATTTAATCAGATAGCAGAAGAAAACAAATCAGAAAACAAAGCAAATCTAATAAAACAAAAAGTTCTTGCGAGAGCAATGCAAATAGAGCAAAATATAAACGAAAAAAAACCACAATAAAGTGAGGAAACAAATATGGCTGTTGAAACCGATGTATTAAAAATAGAAATAGTTGCTGAAGATAAAGCGACAAAAGTTTTAGAACAGGCAAAACAGCACGTTAGGGAATTAGAAGCGGAATTTAACAAAACAAGTGTTGGGTTAAATAAAGTAATGGAAACAATTGCTTCTGTTACAACAAAAATGAAAGAAGCAACCGATAGAGGCGATATTCATATGGCTAACCGTTATAAATATTACCTTGGAAAGTTGAAAGGCATTCAAAAATATAGAGAAACTCAATACAAACAATCCTCAGAACTTTATGCCCCAGTTGCACCGCTTTTAACAGATACTTTAAAGTCTGCTAAATTTGATGCTCAAACAGGCGTATTAAAAGCAACCGTTCAAAAAATAGTTAATGGAATGATTCAAGAAAGCACTTATAGTATTATTAATGGTGTTGAATTATTAGAAAATCAAACTATAAGACCTAATGAAAACATAAAACAAGCTAATAAAGCAAAAAAAGAAAAAGAAGCATTTCGATATAAAAACCCTGTAAAATGGGGTTTAGGAGAAGCTTGGAATTGGACAAAATCATTTGGTGGAGCAATTCTTAATGATACTTTTGAAAAAATAATCGACGCACCTATTTTTAATGGATTTTTTAAAACCGAACAAGGTAAAGGGCTTGTTCAAGGCTTTAAAAATATAGGCAAAGGTATTTGTGAAAGTATTAAGGAACTTAAGCCGGGCAAACTTCTTAAATCTTTTGGCAGAATTGCTTTATACAGGACAATTAGAGCGATTTTATCGGGAATAGTTAATTCTTTTAAAGAAGGATTTGAACTTATAAAATCAACAAATGTAGAAGCAAAAGAAGGTTTATTTACTATTCAATCTGCATTTAACACGATAAAGGCTTCAGTAGCAAGTATTGCTATGCCATTAGTACAATCTATAATTCCATTGCTTACAGATGCTTCTTCTCAAATTATGGGAACGGCAAATGCTTTAAGCATATTAAATGCACAACAAAATGGAGAAAGTAAAGCGTGGGTTGTAAGTAAAGAAAAAGTTGATGATTATACTAAAAGTTTACAAGCATTAAGCGGTCAAATTACTCAACTTGATAAATTTGCAACTTTATCAAAAGGCAATGCAATTATTGGAGAATATATTGATATAGATAGCGAAGAAGCAACTCAAATACTTGATGATTATGAAGAAAAAGTAAAAGATATTAAAGGTCTAATTGAAGATTTAAGCACTATGTTAAAAGACTTAGATTTTCAAGATGTAATTGAGATTGCAAAAGGATTAGTATTAGTATTGCTTGCTATTAGTGGTGCTGCTGGTTTAGCAGTTTCTGCTATTGCTTCACTTTTTGTATTATTTGACGAAAACGCAAGTTATGGCATTAAGGCTGTAGCAACTGCAATTTTATCACTTACTGCGGCTATTATGGCATTTAACATAGCAAAAGCAATGGGTGCAGGACCGCAAGGACTTCTTTGGGCAACTACAATTGCTAGTACAGCAGCAATATTGTTTGGTGCTGTTGTAACTGGTATTGATGCAGTATCAGACCTTAAAGGCTATGAAAGCGGTGGTATGCCCGATACAGGAGAAATCTACATAGCAAGAGAAAATGGAAGTGAACTTGTAGGAAGAATAGGAAACCACAATGCCGTAATGAATAACGACCAAATTGTAGATAGCGTAAGTGCAGGTGTATATAGTGCGGTAACAAAAGCGTTATTAGCAAATGGTGGTTTTAATAATAGTGGCGGAAGCGGAGATGTTTACCTTGATGGTACAAAAGTAGGACAAACAATAGCAAAATCCGTATTTACTGAAGGCGTTAAGGCAGGTTATTGGAATAAAAAGTAATTTGCCTTACACAAAACAAAAAAAGACTTTTAACGGCAAAATAAAGCGTTTTAAGGGGAAGTAATTTATGAATGTAACTAAACTTGATTATTTTTACATAGACAATCAATCTTTTAAGGGTATTGGTAGAGAACAATTAAAATGTACTAATCAATTAAATTATAGAATGTCGCCGGGTAGACAAACAGATGGTTCTATGCAAAACTTAAATGATTACGATACGTTTGTAGTGCCATCCGTAGAGATAGGTTTTCTTTACATTAATGTAGATACTTTTTTAAGATTGCGTAATATTATGCTAACAAAAAGGAAATTTATAGTAAGATATTTTGATGTGGATTTTGGAAGATATGTATTACACGAGATGTATGCTCAACCTGATGAATTAAAGAATTTTCTTAACCTTGGGGAAGACGTTATGGGTTTGCAAAACTTCAAACTAACGCTTGTTGGCACATTAAATAAAAAAGATGCTATTATGCCTTTAGAATATGGTGTTGGAGAAACAGACCCAATAGATTTTATAAATGTTCCTGAAACGTTTACATTAACAGCAGGGAATACAACAATTGGAGATATAAAATGGGGGCGTTCAGTTATTGTGCCTGACGGAACTTGGAAATTAAGCATTTCAGGCGGACAAGAACTTATAATAGATGGTGGCGACAGAATAAATATATATGAAAATACCATATTAACAGCCGTATAATAACTAAATAAAAAGGAAATTAAAATATTATGGCTAATATTAAGATAAGCATTGAGTTAGGAAATAATGAAACAAGAACTTACGAAAATGAAGATATTTTACAGTTATCTTCAAGAACAAGAAGTGTAAGTGATGCTAATGTTCCTATATTCAATGCTTTTTCAAGTTTAGGAACAATTGTAATTAAAGATAAAGATTTAAGTATATATAAGGATGCTCAAGACGGTAAGTGGGATAATTATAAATACTATGTAAATTTATTTTTAAATGATAGTCAAATAGCACAACACACTATATCTGAAAGACCGCAATATAACTATTCAGATAAAACTTTGACGTTGCAATTAAGTAATGATTTAGATATACTTGATACTTTAACGTATAGTGGGTATGAGTATCCATTAACTTCTCAAACGCTTGATTTAATATTTAAAGATATGGTAACAAAAGCATTTGGGATAACAGATTTTTCTTTTATGGGAGAAGAAAGCGACCCTAATTCATTTATAAGTTTATTTAAAGGGATAACAATACCATATCCATATTTATCTTCAAAGAAATACAGAGAAGCGATTTCTAATGTTTTGACAATGGCAAAATGCGGTTTAGTTCTTAATACTGAAGGCAAACTTAAACTTGTTAGGCTTGATAAAACAAGGAGTAATGTATCTGATAGCGATATAATTGTTATAAAAGCAGAACATATTTCTTCGCCTTTTATTCCTACCGTTATTCTTGATAACAAGTATGATGATGTAGAAGTGCAAGCAAATAAGGTAGATTATATTTATCAATATAATACTACTGTTTATGAAAGTAAAATTTCATCAACCGAATTAGAAAATTGTACTAAAGAAGATTGGACTTATGATACAAAAGATTTTAATTCAACAATAACAACTATAGACTTTGGTACTAAAGAAGAAATAGAAATACCTAGTGATGGAAATAATATAGGTTATATTACTAATTGGGATGAATATACATATCTTTCTGTAGGGGCAAAATTAGATGTAAGTAGTCGATTATATAGTTTACCACCTTTAAAAATACCCAAAAATACAAGTTCAAATTTAATAGAAATTGTAAAAGCATATCCTTTACAATCTTTGTCTTATTATATGACTGTTAAAGTTTCAAAAATAGGCAAAAAAGGAGATTCAACAATAACTTTAACTGGTCTTAATTCTTTTGAACTTAACCCTCAAAGTAATTTTGATGAAGAAACAAAAAAAGAAGAAACTCTCAATAATTTTTCTCCATTAACAGGTAATTCATATTCTACAAATTATGACGAAAGTAATTTATATTATACAAATATAAAAATAGAATATTCTATTCCACAAGAAAAATTTTTTGTTCCCGGTATAATAGAAATAAATAATGATGGATATACATTAAAAGATTGTAAAGTTTCTCCATATTTTGTAGAAAGATTTTATTATTTAAAATCAAATGAGAGTGTTGTTGAGATATATGATTATCCTACTGCTTTAATTGAAACTATTTATGAGCCTTTGGAATTATATGTAAAAATTCCGGGAGATTATAAAGAACTTGTATTTAATTTACAATCAATACAAGCTTTGGAGAATAGCAAAAATATTACAGAATTATCTACTTATGGAGAATTATTGCAATATACAGGCGAAATAACTGAAAATTCTGCACCTATAAATGAAATCTATAAGATAAAAAAATATTATGAAAAAGGGATACATTCTGCAAATTTAACTGTTATAGGTGGAAAAAATTATTATAACAAGGATGGCGAACTAAAGCGAACTAAGCCGTTTGAAATGGGAGATGTCCTTGATATTAAAGATTATAACAATAATAGCGCATTAAACTATACAAGTTTTTCTAATTATCCTATTGTATGGCAAGTTGTAGATAATGAAATTAGTTTTGAAGGTGGTGCAGTTTTTCAAGCATTAACAGTAAAAGAATTGCCCTTAGAAATAGAAGATATGAAATTTGAACTTAATTCAAGCGGAACGGCATATAATCTTATTTCTTATAATAATCCTTACGTTACTTTAGTAACTATTCCCAATAAATATAAAGGCATTTTTGTAGAAGCAATTAGTGAAAATGCTTTTAAAGAAACTAATGTCAAAGAAGTAATAATACCTAATAGTATTCAAACAATAGGTATTTCTGCTTTCCAAGATTGTATAAGTCTTAATAAAATATCTATTGGTAATGGAGTAACTAAAATTGGCAATTCTGCGTTTAAAGGTTGTACAAATTTAACAGAAATAACTTATAGCGATAGTTATAATGTTTGGATAAGTAGTAAGATTGACAAGGGAACTTTAGAAACAGATTTATCGCAAGATAATTATATTTTAATTTGTACAGATGGAATATATACAGGAAATTATAAATTAACAAAAGCAAGTGGAAATAATAATTATTGTATAAAACCAAAAGATGGAGTTGTTTTTGAAGGAACATTAGAAATTCCTGCAAAAATTGGGAATTACAATATTACCGAAATATCTGGTTTTTCAACACAAAAAATAACAACATTAAAAATTCCCAATAGCGTTACTTCTATTGGTAATTCTGCTTTCAATAATTGCCTTTTAACAAGCATACAACTAGGTAATTCTGTTACTAATATTGGAGAATTTGCTTTTGCATCAAATAATATAACTGAAATAGAACTTCCTAATAGCGTAACAACTATAGGAGAATATGCTTTTTTTAGTTGTCAATACTTAGAAACCATTACAATAGGTCAAAACGTTACTACCTTACTTGAAAATTCTTTTGATGGTTGCATAAATTTAGAAGAAATCGCTTTTGGTGGAACAAAAGAACAATGGGATAATCTTATTGGCAAACGACCTAATAATTGTATTGTAACTTGTAGTGATGGAGATTATGAAATAACAAAATTAGATGAAGTAGAAATATATGGGTCTGTTACAGAAGAATCTGATTTTGACATTAACGAAATTGGTTATATAACTTCTGCCAATACATATAATAAGGCTGTTCTTGTTATACCCAAAAGCGTTAATGGAATTACAGTTTTGGGAATAGATGAAAGTTTTTTTGATGGAAATAAAAATAATTTCGTAAATACAATAGAAAAAATATATATTCCAAGTACAATACAATATATAGGACGATATGCGTTTCGCAATATGCCAGAATTAAAAGAAGTATATTTTACTACTTATAACAATAATTCAGAAATAATGGAAATTTTAATGAGGACTTTTGAGAATTGCCCTAAACTTTCTGATGTTTGGTTGCCTTTAACTATTAAACGAATAGAGAGATATGCCTTTTATAAAGACTTTATAGATGATTATGTTGATATAACTTTCCATTATGGAGGGGAAGATTTTGATACTGAAGTTTCAAAAGAAACTAATTTTGCTCGCCCTAGCGGATGGTACTGGGATAATTTCACTAATGATGAAGAAAGTGGACAAGATTATCCTGTTGATAGAGTAGTAAAAACAAATGAAAACATTTGAAAATATTGACAATTAATAAAAATAAGTTTATACTATAAATAAAAACACTTTTAATTGGGGAGTTTCTAAGATATTATGACTAAAGTAGCGGTATTTGACAGTAATTTGTCAATAGTTTATAAAGACAATTTAACAACAGGAACAGAAAGCTTTTTTAAAGTACAGTATGTTTTTAATGAAACGTGGGATAATTATAAAAAGTATGCCGTTTTCTTTCAAGTTATTACAGAACCTAAACTTGAAATAGAAATAGGAGAAACAAATATTGTAGAAATCCCCAATGAACTTCTTTTTACAGATTTGCCTTTATTTATAGGGGCTTATGGCATTAACAAAGATGATGGAAGCATACTTAGCAGTAATTTTAAGTCTGTTCCCGTCTTATATGGTGCTTTTACAGGCGATATTATATCACTTGAAAACCAATCTGTAGGACTTGTAAGAACCTTAGACACTAAAATTAAATATATTAGAGTAGATAATAATGGTAATTTTCAATATACAACAGATGGCAAAAATTGGATTAACGTAACAGATTTTAAAGGTATTGCAGTACATAAATTAACTAAAACAGACCTTAATGCTTCAGATGATATCGTTCTTACTACAATAACTTCGCCTAAATCGGGAGATATTGCACTTATTTCTACAATTGTAAATTCAATTACTTATGAATTAAGTGCTTATATAAGAAACAAAACAAATACGGCTTGGGAAGCTATTACAGGTAATGTAGATGCCGACAAAGTTATTATTCGTGAAAATATAAAACTTGCTGGTAATTACACTTCTGTTGGCAACATAAGCAAAGGTTCTAATAAAGCAACTTTAGATTATGAAACACAAGGTATGTCAGTTGCTGATTTATTTAAAGAAATATTAAGCCAACGTGTACAACCTTCTATAACTGAAAATCCTTTTGTTTCGGGCTTTACCTTAACAAACGCAAAAGCAGTAGAAGCAGGTACTACACTTACTTCTGTTTCATTTAGCGGTGCAGTATTTAATGATGGAGCTTATACTTACGAAGAAGATACTGGTGCAGGCGATAAAAGTCTTACTTGGTTAGTTTATAGAGTAACAAGAAGTGGTTCGGCAACTACTGATACTATTGGCACAACTGTAATTGCAAACACAAACGCAAGCAGTACAGATAATAATGGTGGGGAAGGCTTTGTTATTGGAGATAATTCAAGTGATGGTTCTTTTAGCAAACTTGCTTATAAAATTGTTGCTTCATATTCAGCAGGTAACGTAGCAAAAGATAACTTAGGCGACCCTTCAAGTCCTGCAATACAAATTCCTTCTGGTACTAAAAACCAAACAACAAGTGCATATACTTCTTTTAGAAACTATTTTATGGGAAGTGTAGATTCTGCTAATCCACCGTCGACAACTTCAATTACATCTGCTTTTATAAGAGATACAATAAAGAAAAACGGTGCAATTTCGGCTCAAGGTGCTTATTCTTCAGGTGCTAAAACCCTAATTGTACCTGCTGGTAGCACTGGGGTTTATATTGCTTGCCCAAGCACAAATACGGGTGTTACAAAGATATTTAACAATACAATAAATACAGATGTAACTTCTATGTTTACTAAACAAGGAAGTATTTCTATAAATGGTGCTAATGGTTATAGTGCAATAACTTATAATGTATGGTACTATATACCTAAAGCGGCTTACAGTAGCGAAGCAACATTCACAGTAACATTGGGATAAGGAG
>JAEIGA010001630.1_pt1 | contig 35228 bp, 25 predicted proteins | sample 9270691 | NCBI WGS metagenome assembly JAEIGA01 (sample SAMN17057246, study PRJNA624740) | gut metagenome | biome: biome; isolation source: fecal sample | host: Bos grunniens | place: China: Xizang | collected 2019
GTGGTCGCCAGAGGGGATTGACCTCTTATCGTGGTTGCGCCAATATACGCAGTGTCGTTATGGATGTTATCCCGAACAAATGGATGCGTATTGGCAGGCATTGTTGGCAGGGCCTTATGGGAGTTTTACTGATCATCCGCGCTTTGCGTGGCAGGGACGCAGTGGGCGCGTGCCAGAAACGATTGATACACGTCACACCGAAGCGGCTTTGCGGGCATTGGTTGCGTGTGCACCAGTATTGAAGGGGAATCCGCTCTATGAAGCAGACCTACGTGAACTTGGGGCGATTGTCTTGGGTGCAGTGAAGCCTACGCCTGACTTTGCGTGGATGGATGCGTTATTGGAGGGGCATCCCACCCATCGATTAGCGACTTGGCTCGCTTTTGCTAAGGCTACTCCTGGCACCCCTGCAGAGCAGGCTTATTACGAACGGAGCGCACGGCGATTGGTAACCACGTGGGGGCCTGGTGTGGAGGATTACTCTGCTCGCCTTTGGAGTGGGCTCATTCGTGATTACTATGCGCCGCGTTACCGCCTGGAAAAAGCGGGTGCTTCTCGTGAGGCTTTGGCAACGTTTGAAGCGAATTGGGTTGAGCAAGTGCGTGGATGTTCTCCTGCGAACGATGCCTCCGAAGCGCTCAATCGACTCATCCGTCACTATGCATCGCCTGCAACGACGGGTGCGCCTTTTTCTCTTACTGAGGGAAATCAATCCCAGAAAGAATGATACACCATCAACTTATGTGAATAAAAATGTTGAGTAAAAGGTTGGAGGGGTTGCGACGGAATTGATGGATAAATGCCTTTGGGGCGAGTTTTAATTGAGGTGTGACGTGGATACTTTCTTTAATCTAATCTGTGCCGTTGTCAAACGCAGTCAAGCGTTTGCCTCCTCTCCATTAGAAAGAATTGTGGATGAGGAGACAGGGTTGGCTTTTATAACAATTGAAACAGAGGGGTGTTGCTTCCCTGAAATCGTAGCGGAGGGGGCGTTTGATCAAGCAACGGATGCGGAGGCGACGCTTCTTTTACGTGGCTTTATTTGCGAAGCATACCGATGTACCTTTGAGCTCAGTCGGCACTTTGCTCGGTTGTTGGCACGAAAAGGTGCATTGGTCGCAACGGAACTTGAGGAGCGATTAACTACAATCGACTGGTCTTCCTATGCGTCTCCAAGTATTTTGCTCGCAGGTTTAGCCGCATTGCCGAACGGAACGGCGTGGATTTTACGCTTGCTTGATGAGGTGCCGATAGATCATCGCGACGGGCTGTTCACGGCGTGTTGGTACACTGTAGATGACGAAGTGCGGGAGAAGCTTCTCGCTAAATTTGATGCGTGGCGGCAAGCGCCAGGCTGGGGCGGCGGTGATGGTGAAGATTATTGGTTGGGACAATTCCTTCGTAAATGGCGGAGCATGGGCGCCTTTCCCGAAGAGAGATTAGCGCCTTTAATTCAATGGTACGAAAAGACGGTCGGTCCACTGTGCAGTCCTAATGACGAACCAACACAAAACCCTCCCTCGACCTAAGGAGAGGTTTTTGGGGCGTGGTGCCATTGAGTCTGAGAGCGTCAAGTTTGGATGTAAAATTTTACTTGCCGTTGTCGCAGCAAATTGGATATGATGAATCTTAGAAAGGATGAAGATGATGCAAATGAAACTGAAGTATTATGTGGTCGCGGGTGTGGTTTTACTAATCGTATTGATTGGTTCAATGTTGCACTCCAACGATATTCAAGAATTTCAAGTGGTGCAATCACCCACAGGGGCGATTGATATCATCAAGGATGGTGGCATCTACTTTAAGTTTATGCCTAAAATCTGGACTTACCCAAAGGTCGAAACGGTCTATTTTTCTAATGAAAAGGACGAGTCTAAGGACAATGATGGGGTTAAGGTGCGCTTCTCTAATAAGGGTGAAGGCGACATCTCCTCGCAGGTCGTTTACCGTCTCTACAATACAAATGAAGAAATCTTAAAGATGCACGAATACGTGGCAGGGTCGCGGGATCGTGTGGAAGAACTGCTGCTGGCAAAGTTGAAAGATATCATCATGGAGAAGGCAAGTAACATTACCTCCTCGCAAGCAGTGGAAAATCGTGAAGCTTTGGCAGAACAAATCCGAAAGGATTATGTGAATAACAAAGAGTTGATGAATAACGGCATTAAGGTGGAACAATTCAGCATTACGCAGATTTCGTTCGATAAAACCACAACCGCACTCTTTGAGGCCCAACAAAAGGCCGACCTGCAGAAGAAGACCGCAGAGGCTGAAAAGCAAAATCTCATCATGCAGAAGGAACGCACCGAAGCAGAATATGCCCAAAAGATTGCCGCAAGTAAGGGTGCTGCAGAGGTGGAGATGATGAAGCAGGTGACGGATGCAGAGCGTCAGAAGAAGCTCGCAGAAATTGAAGCGCAGAAGAAGGTGGCGATTGAACAGCTCGCAAAGGAAGAAGCACTTGTGAAGGCAAGTAAGTTGCTTGAACTGGCTGAGATTGAAAAGAAGACTGAAGCAGAGAAACTTGAGGTGATTCGCTTACAGGCTAATCAAAAGATTGACCTCGCAAAGGCAAAGCAACAAGAAATTCAGTTGAGTGGAGCGATTACCGAAACGGAATTGACCAAGCTTGAAATTGATCGCGACACTAAGATTGGCGTGGCGAAGGCAATTGCAGAGGGGCTCTCAAAGATGACCCTGCCGAAGACCTTTATCATGGGAGGAGGGAATGTTCCTGCAGGTCAAAACCCAATGGAAACCTTCTTCCAATTGATGAATGTGAAACAAGCTGAGGAATTGGCAAAGTAATTAAGCCGCCCTCTTTCACTCATTTTGGCCGTTGCCTGCGTATAGGCAACGGCTTTTGTTTGACTTGTTTATCAGGAGGGTATTTGAGAAGTCGATTTCAAAAGCGACATTGATGTGTGATGGGAAAGATGGTAGGATGATTAGCAAACGAGGAGTACGCATTATGGCGAGTTATAACTACTTAATTCGGCGGCGGTTTTGGACCGTGTTTGGGGCTAAATTTGACATTTTTGATGCACAAGGGCGTCAGATTGGATTTTCCAAACAAAAGGCATTTAAGTTGAAGGAAGATATTCGTGTGTTTAAAGATGAGGCATCGGAAGAGCCTTTTGTGGAGATTCATGCACGGAATATCATTGACTTCAGTGCCGCATATGATGTTTTTAATGAGGCGGGGGTGTGCATTGGCACGTGGAAACGAAAGGGGATGAAGTCTATTTTGCGTGATACGTGGATTGTGGAAGATAGTGTCGGGAATGAAGTGGGGATTGTTAAGGAAGACAGTCTTACTTTGGCACTTTTACGGAGATTTATTTTTAGTGGTTTAATCCCAAAGCGCTACAATTTGAGTTTATCCGATGGACGGGTGGTGGCACGTTATGAGCGGTGTTTTAACCCGATTATTTTTAAACTGCGCACCATTATTTACGCCGACACTTCAATCTCTGCGATGTTAATCTTAGGGGGTGCGATTTTGCTCTCTGCAATTGAAGGTTATAACTCCTTCAGAGACTCTTAATGGCGATTCGTGGCGTTTCTCATCAATGGCAAAGGGAATGAAGTTGCTTTGATTTCGGGTAATGAAATGTTTGACATTTGGGTGAGAAATAGGGTACACTGTCGTCGTTCTATTTAAGGTAGTAAAAAACGACAATTTTGGACGTTTAATTTGCAACAGATTGGCTTCAATTGGAAGCTATTTTAAAAGTGGAAGTTATGAGTAAGTCATACGAATTTGAAGGTGTTGTTAAAGAAATCATGGACGTGCAGACGTTTGCAAGCGGCTTCACGAAGCGTGAGTTTGTGGTGACGGATACGGATGACCGTTGGCCGCAGGATATCAAGTTTAATGCAATTAAGAACAATTGTGCGCTTTTGGACACTGTCAAGAAGGGTGATTCGGTGCGCGTGACGTTCTCTTTGCGTGGTAATCTTTACAATGGTCGCTATTACACCGACTTGCAGATGTTTAAGTTGGAGAAGTTGGAAGCGGACGGAACGTCCAGCGAACCGATCCCTCAGCCTGCAGATGAATTCCCGGTAGATGATATCAGTGATGAGGACATGCCCTTCTGATGCTGACGCGTTCACAATTGGACGGCTTCTGGAAGCAGGAGCCGTTTATTTGTGTCGTCATGGAATTGATGCAGATGAGGCGCAGAATCTCGCAGAGATTTTGCTCTCTGAGGCGATGCAGTTCACGGGGCCTCGGCTGCGGTTGGAGGCCAATCGTCAGGTGGACTTGGAGACTGTGGAGACCTTACGGGCGCAGTTTCGAAGGTTGGCGAATGGCGAACCGATTCAGTACATTTTGGGGCAGTGGCCGTTTCACGAGATTGTCTTGCGAACGGATGCACGTGCGTTGATTCCGCGCCCCGAGACAGAGGTCTTGGTGGAGCGCATTTTGCAGAGTGAAGTGTGGGCTCGCGCAAAGCAGATCGCCGATATTGGTACGGGCACAGGGGCAATTATTTTGGCCTTGGCAAATGCTGCACGTGGCATGGATAAACGGTTTACGGCGGTAGATATTTCACCTGAAGCGCTCTCTTTGGCGCGTGAAAATGCGCGGGCCTTGGGGTTGGAGGATGTGGTTACCTTTGTTGAGGGGGATGGCGCGGGGGCTTTGCCGCCGTGCTCGTGTGATATTTTGGTCTCGAATCCGCCTTACATTGCTTCTGAGGTGGTAGATGGTCTGCCGAAGCATATCCTGGCACACGAGCCGAGATTGGCCCTGGATGGGGGTGCGGATGGTTTGGATATTTTACGCCAAATTATCTTGGACGGCACGTTAGTCTTGCGTCCACGGGGGCGGATTTTCTTTGAGATGGGCGAAGAACAAGGGTTAGCGATGCAACGTCTCTTGGAGCGCGCGGGTTACTCTGACGTGTTGATTGGCAAGGATTATGCGGGCCATGACCGTTATGCAGAGGGAACACTGCTGTGAGGCGGCATCCCCAACCCCTGCCACGGGCGCCGCTTCAGCGGGCCATGAAGGCGCAGATTGAGGCGATGTTGCCGAAGCTGCGCACTGAAACGCCGGCGCCTTGTCGTTATCCTGAGGTGACTTTGCTTGTGTATTGCTTCCCGCAACAACGGGAGGCGGGCTACTTTGACGCCTTTGAGTTTGCGATTCGCCAAACGTGGTCGGTCTTAGGGGCGTTAAAGACGGTGATTGTTACGCAGGATGCGGCGGTGGTGCCGCAGGGGCTGTTTTCCGCGGAGGCGGTGGAGGTGCAAGTCGCGCCCAACCTGACATCTGGTGACATTCGCTCAATGAGCCGTGACTGCATATTGAATTTACACCGCAGATTTTCCACCACGCATGTGCTCATTGTGCAGAATGATGGGTGGCCCTTACGGGATGAGTTGCGGGAGTTTTTACACTTTGACTTTGTGGGCGCACCGAATGTCACGCCAGGGTGGCGGGCGCACCTTTCTGATGCGTTGGGATTGACCGTGCTCAATGGTGGCTTTTCCCTGCGTTCGCGCCGCTTGTGCCGTGCGGTGGCCGCTGTATGCCGTTGGTTTCCGGCCTCCTTCGCGCCGAGTGAAGATCATGTGTATGCGCGCTTCCGCGCCTTTTTCCGATTTCCCTCCGCAGCACAGGCGCGCCGTTTTAGTGAGGATGCCTTAGATGGGCTTTTGCCACCTGCACCAGAGGCGGCTCCCATGGGGTTTCATCGAGATAGCACCTATGCGGTGCTTTGTGTGCCGCCAACGCCATTGACTGTGGTGAGCGTTGTGCGCGATAAGGCGTGTTACCAACGGTGTGTGCGGGAGAATCCGCACCTTGCGGGGGCGCGCTTTGTGATGTTTGACAACACCATAGAGAATGTGCCGATTCCCGAACGGTACAATGCATTTTTGGATGCAATGCCTGCAGATACGGGTTGGATTTTCTTCGCGCATGAAGATATGGAGTTGAGAGAAGATCCGCGCCCGAAACTAAATCGCCGTTCGCCTCTGTTTCCGTATGGCTTGATTGGGACGCGCACGCTCTTTAATGCGGTGATTTTACCCTTTGGTGAACTCTCAGACTCCGATCGTGATGGGGGACGCCAACACAATAATCGGCCGCCTTTGCCCTATACGACACTCTTGGGGAATCGTACGGAGAACTTTGATTGTTGCGGCTTCTTTGTGCATGCAGATGCTTTTCGTGCGTGGGGGTTTCGCTTTGATCCCGTCTGTGCGTGGGACCTTTATGCCGAGGAGCTTTGTTTTCAATTTATCAAACGGAGCGGGCACACGGTGGGTATTTTGCCTTTGGCGGCGCACCATTGGTCGCGTGGGAATCCAGATACGGATCACTTCCGTGCCGCTTTGGCGCATGTGAATGAAAAGTATGCCGATGACTTCTTTGCAGGAGGGACCTGTGTCTTCTCTGTGGGGCGTCGTCCTTCGCTCTGTCTTCGTTTGTTCCAATTTGCAGTTCATCACCTTTTTCTGCGCTGGTTCACCTAATGCATTGTGCTATACTGACAGCAATTCCTTGCCATGAAATTCTTTGACCGTTTGACTTCCGATTTAACAATCCTGCGAGAGGCGGGTAATCTGCGCACATTGCGGTTGCTTCCAGAGGATACACTCAATCTTTCTGGAAATGATTACCTCGGCATTTTGAATGACACCGCTTTCAGAGAGGGGTTTTATGATTCCCTGACGGGGGAAGATCGCAAACTGAGTGCGGCGAGTTCGCGACTCTTGACGGGAAATGTGCCCGCAGCGGTCGCCCTTGAAGAGGCGCTTGCACAGGCTTATGGCACGGAGGCAGCGTTAGTCTTTGGGTCGGGCTATCATGCGAATACGGGCATTCTGCCGGCATTGGTGGGGCCGAAATCCTTAGTGCTTTCCGATAAACTCAATCACGCGAGTATGATTGATGGCATTCGTGCTTCGGGCGCGACCTTCTACCGTTTTCGTCACAATGACCTCGCCCATGCGCGCACCTTTTTAGAACGTTATGCCGCCGAGTATGAAGAGGTCTTTGTGATGACCGAGAGTGTCTTCTCAATGGATGGCGACTGTACGGACCTTGAGGCATTGGTGAAGTTAAAGCACGATTTCCCGAATGTGGTGCTCTATTTGGATGAAGCGCACGGTGTGGGCGTCTTTGGCGAGACGGGCTTAGGCTTGGCACACGCAAAAGGGGTGCACCATGAGATTGACTTGCTCGTCGGCACCTTTGGGAAGGCTTTGTGCTCAACAGGCGCCTTTGTCGTCTGCTCCTCGGTCATCCGTGAGACCTTAATCAACAAAATGCGTCCCTTTATCTTCACGACCGCCTTGCCCCCAGTGAATTTGGCATGGACGCTCTACGTCTTTCGTGCTTTGGCGGGGATGACAGCGCGTCGTCGTCATGTGCTCTCGATGGGGCAACGTCTCGCCGAGGCGATTCGTGGAAAGGGCATCGCATGCGTGAGTGCATCGCACATCGTGCCCTATGTGATTGGGGAAAATGATGCGACTATCCTCGAGGCGCAACGTTTTCGTCAGGCGGGCTTTTATGTCTTACCCATTCGTCCGCCCACGGTTCCGCGTGGCACGGCACGTTTGCGCTTTTCGCTCTCGGCAGAGATTGCCGAAGCAGACTTTGAACGTCTGCTAACTCTCTTTCAACATTAATCGCCACGTTTTCCCATGAGTCAATCCACGAATCAAATTACAGGTAGCGTAGAATCGGTGCTCTTCCGCAATGAAGAGACTGGTTACACCGTATTGTCGGTGCGCCCCGTGGCAGAACGTCAGGGGGATACGCGCCGAATTACGGTCGTGGGCAAGTGTGCCACGGTTTGGCAGGGTGAAGAATTGACCGCAGAGGGTGTGTGGACCGAAGATCCGCGCTTTGGGCGTCAGTTTAAAGCAGAGTCCATCACCTGCATCGCACCCACCTCAAAAGAGGGGATTCGTCGATTTCTTGCCAGTGGATTGATTCGCGGAATTGGCCCGAAGTTGGCGGAGGCGATTGTGAATCGTTTTGGTTCGGAGACGATTCAGATTCTTGATAAACGCCCAGATCGCTTGCGAGAGGTTACGGGGTTGGGGCGAAAGAAGTGCGACGAAATTCGCAAATCGTGGAGCGACCAACGTCAAAGCCATGATGTCATGATTTATCTTCAGTCGCAAGGCATTGGCACTGCGATGGCGGCGCGCATTTGGCGACGTTATGGTGTGGATGCAATTGCGATTGTTAAACGGAATCCTTACCGTCTGGCGGAGGAGGTGCGTGGCATCGGATTCTTAACGGCTGATCGCATTGCCTTGCAGATGGGCATCGCTAAAGATTCGGAAATGCGTGCGGAGGCGGGGCTGCTTCACTGTTTGAATCGTGCCGCAGAGGAGGAGGGACACGTCTATCTCCGTCAGAGTGAACTCTTCTTGGCGACGAATGAAGCCCTAGATATCCCGGTGGAACGTCTCGCAGAGGCGCTCAATGCCGATGCCGAACGTGGGGTGGTCACCATTGAGGAAGATCGCGTCTATCTCGCGACACACTTTGAAGATGAGCAGCATATTGCCCAACGGATCAAGTTATTGTTGCGCACCCAACTAGGTTTTCGTCCGATTCAGGCCGATAAGGCGGTGGCGTGGGCAGAGGAACGCATGGGCATTTCACTGGCTTCCGCGCAATGGCGCGCCTTGATGATGGCCTTGGAGAGCAAAGTCTCTGTGATTACTGGTGGCCCGGGTGTGGGTAAAACCACCATTATTAAGGCGCTTGCCTCAGTCTACTCCTTTCGTAAACTGCGCGTCTTCCTTGCGGCGCCCACGGGACGTGCGGCGAAGCGCATGACTGAAAGCACGGGCTTTCCTGCGACGACGCTTCATCGTTTGTTGAAGTATAATCCGCAAACGGGGCGTTTTCTTTACGGGGCAGACAACCGTTTTAAGGGCGATGTTTTCATCTTGGACGAGAGTTCCATGCTGGATGCGTCGTTGACACGTTCATTCTTGAGTGCATTGCCCGATACTGCGGTGTTGATTTTCGTAGGTGATACGGATCAGTTGCCAAGTGTTGGGGCAGGGAATGTGTTGGCCGACTTGATTGCTTCGAAGGTAATCCCGTGCACGCATCTGACGACCATCTTCCGACAAGACGCCTCTGGGCTCATTGTGCGCAATGCGCATCACGTGAATCAAGGGGAAGCTTTTGAAAAGCCGGCACCAGGCGTTGAGAGCGACTTCTACTTCATGGAGGCGCAGGATCCGCAGAAGATTCAAGAGATGCTTTTGAAGATGATGATCCAACGTATCCCCGCGAAGTTTGGCTTTGATCCGTTATACGATGTGCAGGTGCTCACACCGATGCGCCGTGCGGAACTGGGCACGGATCGACTCAATGCGTTGATCCAACAGCAAATGAACCCCACGGGTGAGACTTTATGGCGCGGGAATACGCCCTTTCGCAAGAATGACCGCGTGATGCAGATTGCCAATAACTATGACAAGGAAGTCTTTAATGGGGATATTGGCATTGTTGCCCAAATTGATGAACGGGGACGTAGTTTGACGATTTGCTTTGATGGGCGCTATGTTGACTATCAAGCAGATGAATTAGACGAGCTAACCTTGGCCTATGCCACCAGTATTCATAAGTCACAAGGAAGCGAATATCCCGCCGTCATTATCGTGTTGCATACCCAACACTTTAAACTGCTTCGCAAAAACCTCCTCTACACAGCCATTACCCGCGGTAAAAAATTAGTCGTGGTGATTGGTTCTTCAAAGTCAGTATGGATTGCGCTTCATGCCGAGGCTGATGCGGTGCGTCAAACAACCCTAGCAGAGCGCATTCGGCGTCTATTAGAGGCCTAAACGGTTTCAGTTTTTCAACCTCATCCACGTTTCTAATTCTGCTTGGTCTTGGTTCTCATGCGTGCCTAAGCGATTTAGGCTTTTAACGCACGCCTAAGTGTGGCGAGGGAAAAACTGAAGCGTCAGCAGGATCGGTGCTGACGCTTCAATTGTTTTCGGGGACTTCGCCTCGGTTTAGCGGCGTGTCACGCCTCGGTTTAACGACGTGTCATGAGCAATACGGTATAGCCACGGCGTGAGAAGGTGCCGAGTTGGTCAAAGCCTGCCTTCTGCATGAGCTCAAGAGGTTTGCCTTCACGCTTGGAGACGAAGGCGAGCAAGCCACCCTTTTTCAAGAGCTTAGCCGCAGTTTCAATGAAGAACTCAGCGATGCGCCAGTCGCCAAAGTAGGGCGGATTCGCGAGGAAGAGGTCGTAGCTCGCCCCTTTCCCTTCACCATCGGCGGAGAAGATCAACTTGGAGGCATGCGGATAACGCTTTAGGTTTTCCTTCGCGGAGTCATAGGCGCAACGATTCGAGTCCTGATAGTCAATCTTCAATTGCTTCTCAGGGAAGGCGGCGGCCAAGAGAATGCCGTCCATGCCGCAACCGCAGCCCATGTCCATGATGCGATCGCCTTTGTCAAAGCTGATGTGTTCGGCGACGATTTCGGTCAAGGCCAAGCCGCCCATGTCGGCACGTCGATGGCAGAAACATCCCGGTAAGGTGACGAGTGTAATCGGTTCATGGCCCTTTAATGAGACCTCAAAGGTCGCCATGCGCTCGGCGCGGTCAGCCGATTCAATCGGTTTGGCAAGGGTACCTTGAAGGAGGGTGATGGTGCCTTGGCGACGAACGGTGACGCTATCGCAGTGTTTGCGGAAGCGCTTGAGGAAGGTCTCGTTGAGTTCATCGGCGGCAATGAGGAACTGACGCGGACCTGCGGTCGGCGGCGTGAAGAGTTGTTCCAACGTCTCAAGGTCGCGTTCTGCCGTGCCATCGCCTCGTGTCATCTGCCAAAAGACCAAGGAAGACGACGCGGCAAGCGTTGTAAGGTCGGTCTCAGCCACAGCTTTGACGAGGCTTTCAGGCGCATGATTTTCGGTTAGATTGCGTGAAAGGGTTTGGAGGGTGTGTGCATCAAAGGTGTGAATCGTGAGGTTGCCACGGAGGATATCGCCGCAGAGCAACCACGTTGCCATCGCCACGGCGCCTGTGCGTCCACCCAAAAAGAGTGGCGCGCTGTGCGGTGTGGCGGCCTTTTTCAACGCAGGGAGGCAACCAATCAATGCAGTTTCGGTGGGGTTTAATCCACTGCGCGAGACAACGCGGAGCGTTTTATCCAGTAGGAGTTCTTTTCTGGCGTGTGGATGACGGGTGAGGGAGATGGTTAACATAATGGAACTTTGGGTTAATACGATTCAAATGGGGGCTAAGGCGAGGGTGGGGTTAGTCGCTGAGCGTATCGTCGTCGGCGGTGACTACGGTGGCATTGGTTTTGAAGTAGGTCGCTAAGACCTTTTGGACGACAGGACCTGCATCTCGGCCACCACCGATGCCGTTGTCCAACATCACGCAGACGACAATTTCAGGATTATCTGCCGGAGCAAAGGCGGTGCACCAAACGTGTTTTCTGCGCACCCCGCGATCCATGTATTCAGCGGTGCCAGTTTTGCCCGCTACACTGACGCCGTCCACTTGCATGGTTTGACCCGTACCAGCGCGCACGGTCATCTTCATGCCTTCAATGACTTCTGTCACAGAGCGTGGATGCCACGCAAGCTCACGAAGGAGTTCGCCCTCTGCCTTCCCGAAGTTTACCAATCGAGGGCGATAAATCTTGCCACGCATTGCAATGGCGGCTGTTGCGTGGGCGACTTGAAGGGGCGTGGCGGTGATGGCGCCTTGGCCGATGGCGCACTGCGCAGTGTCAACAGGATTCCACTTGCTCTTGTGGCGACGCAGCTTCCATTCGGGTGAAGGAATGAATCCTTTTGTTTCTGCAGGCAAATCAATACCAGTCGTGGCACCAAACCCAACCTCTTTCGCGATTTGGATAATCGCCTCAATGCCAATGTGGGTGCCCATCGTACAGAAATAGGGATTGCACGATTTCATAATCGCTTGGCGAAGGTCAAGCTCACCATGGCCGTAACGTTGGGCGCAACGAAGCCGACAGTTGTACTCCGTGTAGATGCCACGGCAGTCATAGAGGATGTCTGGGTTGTGACCACGTTCTTGTCCTGCAATTGCCACAAAGGGTTTGAAAACGGAACCAGGCGCATACTGTGCTTGGATGGCACGATTAATGAAGGGAAGCCCGGGTTCAACATTTAATCGGGCAAGCGTAGCGCCTGCGTGGGGAGGAATCATGGCGTTTAGGTCATAACCCGGCATAGAGGTCAATACCAAGACGTCACCATTGCGCGGGTCTAATGCCACAACAGCACCAGGGCGTCCCGCCAAAGCAGATTCTGCCACGCGCAGAAGACGTACATCAAGCGTGGTCTTTAAGTCCTTGCCCGGAACGGCCTTCTCGCAGACCCACCGTTCGCGGGTGTAACCACGAGAGTCCACACGGAGGTTTTCTTCGCCACTCTTTCCAGCGAGGATTGCGTCATAACGGGATTCAAGTCCCGCGCGACCGCGCAATTCGGGAAGGCGGTAGTTCCACTTGCGTCCGCTGGTGGTGAAGTTGGAGAGTTTTTTGCCGGGCGCACCGACGTAACCAATCGTGTGTGCCGCCAGTGCACCATTGGGATAGATGCGCTTGGGCATGGGGAGGACGGTCACACCAGGAAGTTCTTCGGCCCACTCGGAAAGGTAGGCAATGGTGCGATAGTCAACGTCTTGCCAAAGGATTAATGGCATAGGCAGGCTGGTGCGAATGTGCGTGGCCACCTGTTCGCGCGTCAGGGTGCGCGGCAATCCTAAGCGGAGGGCGAGTTGGTCAATGAGCGCATCGGCGGCAAGCGTGGTGTAACGTCCCGCAGAACGTAGTTCTTCGCAATAGAGCGCCACCGCATAGGCAGGACGATTCTCAGCGAGTACCTCATCATTGCGATCTAAAATGCGCCCACGAAGGCCCGGAATTTCCACATAACGGAAACTTTGTGCAGATTGTGCCGCGCCGTATTGTGGACTATCTAAGACTTGCACATTCCACAGACGCCAAATCAACGTGGAAAAGCCCGCAAGGAAAAGGGCGCCCAGAAGCCATAATCGCCACGCGCGAATCAGGGTTTGAGGTGTAAACTTCTCAATTTTCATCTTCGCGGAGGTCTTGTGGATTGGGGGTGAAAATAAGGAAGTCGGTCTGTTGGGCTAAGGCAAAGATGGCACTGCCACCTAATGCGCCTACAGCTGGCAATAAGATGAGATTGATGAGCGAGGGCATCAGGGGCTTGGTGTCTGAAAGGAGGGGCCACAGAAGGGCATAAAGCCAAATCCACAGGTAGAGGAGGGGTAGTAAGACAACACCACAAAGCAGACCATGGTAAGGCGTTGGGCGAATGGGGAGAAGGTCGCGATAGAAGCGAATGCCACGCCAGAAGAGAATGAAGAAGGTGAGACACGCGCCTGGTGGAATATCCCATGCCGTTTCGCACAAAACCGCAGTCCACATGCCTGGCCAAAAGGTCTGTTTGGTGGGACGCGTGAGCAACCAATAGGCCGTCCAAAGCGTTGGGACGGGGAGCTGCATGACGGGTGTTTGTGGGAGGAAGGTCAGGCAAACGGCCGTGAGGAGGGCCGGAAGGATAAAGAGCCACGCAGTTGACCAAAATTGCTCAACGCGCATTGTCGCTTTGCTCCTCTTTCACTTGGGGGCGCGTCAACACAAAAACGGTTGTAAGCGTAGTCGGCTCAACGGCAGGCTCGACTAAGACCTCAGATAGCAGATTGGCCGCATCTTCGCGACGTTCAATCACCGTGCCGATTTTCAAGCCACGCGGAAAGAGTCCGCCACTGCCCTCTGTGAAAATGACTTGTCCAGGTTGCAAGCTGACATTTCGTGCAATGAAGCGCATGGAAAGCGGATGCGTCAGGTACAACAAGGGTTCGTTTTCTTCCTTTGCGAAGTCAATCCCTTGCGTTCCTTGGATGATACCTTTGGCGCCACCAGGGACTTCTGCCGCGACTCGACACGCGGGGTCTGAAAGTAAGACGACCTCACTGGTGTGTAAGGTAACATTTTCATCGATGCGCCCAACGAGTCCCTCGGGGACTAATACGGTGTCACCAGGCTGGATGCCGCGCAAGGAGCCCGCTGCAAGCTTGAGCTTTGGCCACACGCCGAGGCCACCTCCGTGTGACCACACAGGCGCGGCGATGACGGTGGCGGGTTGTTGCGTCTTCCAGTCAAGCGCCTTTCGGAGGGCGTCATTTTCGTGAATGATGGATTCGGTCGCCTGAAGCATCACGCGTAAACGGTCAATTTCAACCGCCGTTGTATCACGTGTGGCACCATCACAAAAGCCACGCCACGCGGCGGCAAAGCGCGAGGAGATGTGGTCTCCCGCCCAATTGAGGATGCGTTGAAAGGGATAGGTGACCTCTGTGCAGAATGCACGAACGTGGCTATTCGCCCCAACAAATGCGGCAATCGCAAGGAAGATTAAAAAGAAGGGAAGAAAGCGACGACGCATATGAGAATAGACCTCATAAATTGTCGGACAAAACCGACACTGAGTAGCGTTGTGAAAGATGCGTAGGGGGAGACTTAATGGCACCGTGTGAATTTCACGACGGTGCCATTGAGTGATTAGTCAGGCTGGATGGTATGTGCTTTGTAGAAGTCTAATTCATCAAGCACGCGTCCAGTGCCATTGGCCACCCCTGAGAGCGGGTCGTCTGCCACGATCACTGGCAAGCCTGTTTGGGCCGCAATCAAACGGTCAAGACCACGCAAGAGCGCCGAACCACCAGAGAGCACGATACCGCGGTCCACAAGGTCACTGGCGAGTTCAGGCTTGGCTTCGTTCAAAATCGCACGAACGGCATCCACGATTGCCGTGACGGGGTCCTTCAAGGCTTCGCGAATTTCTTCGGAGCCCACGAGCAGGGTCTTCGGCAAACCAGCCACCAAGTCACGACCGCGCACTTCCATGCTCATTTCGTCCTTCAGCGGGTAGGCAGAGCCGATGGAGACCTTGATGTCTTCGGCCATACGTTCACCGATGAGGAGGTTGTAAACACGGCGCATGTAGTTCATGATGCAGTCGTCCATCGTGTCACCGCCGACGCGAACGCTCTTCGCCTGTGCAATACCTGCCAAGGAGATGAGGGCCACTTCACAGGTACCGCCACCGATATCAACGATGAGGTTACCTGCCGGTTCTTCCACGGGGAGACCCACGCCAATTGCTGCAGCCATGGGTTCTTCAATCAACGTCACATCGCGAGCACCTGCATGGGTCGCCGCTTCTTTTACGGCGCGACGTTCCACTTCGGTGATTTCAGAGGGCGTAGCGATTACGACGCGCGGACGCAAGAACTGCATCATCTTGTGGTTGCGAGCCTTGGAGATGAAGTAGCGGATCATTGCTTCCGTGATTTCAAAGTCTGCGATCACACCAGACTTCATCGGGCGAACCGCCACGATGTTGCCAGGCGTACGACCGAGCATACGCTTTGCTTCTGCGCCGACGGCGAGAATCTTCTTGGTGCCTTGTTGCATGGCCACCACGGAAGGTTCGCGGATAACAACACCCTGGCCCTTGATGAATACCAAGGTATTTGCCGTGCCGAGGTCAATGCCGATGTCGCAAGAAAGTGCGCCCATTAATCGCTTGAAGATACCGAGCATAAAAACTCCTTAAAAATGAATATCACATATAAGATAGCATATCTCACGCATTTTCCGCAACTTATCGCAAAAAGGCGTGTCTTTTTTGACACCTGTATGCGAGGTTTGATCTAAGTTGAAAGGCGTTGAAAATCAATGAGTTATGCAGACTTTTGCAAAATTGCCGAATGTGACCCTGCAGATGCGTGGATGAAAAAGTTTTCTAAAAACCGCGTGTGGGCATCGGCTGGGTAATTTCTTACCTTAATAACTGTAGGGGGAATTTGGCCCCAACCGCCCTTCCATTTGGAGCGGTTGGGGGGTGGGTTAGGAGATGCCAAGCGCTTGCGCCTTTTCTTCGATTTCGCAGTATTGTTCAAAGGCGGCATCGAGTTGGGCTTGTGCGGTGGCAAGACGCGCCGAAAGGGCGGCATAGTCTGCATCTGGGGCTGCGAGTTGCTCATTGCACGTGGCGATTTCTTGTTCCAAACGGTCAATCTCGCCAGGGAGGGTTTTGAGCAATTGCTGTTCTTTGTAAGAGAGACGTGTCGCGGCATTGTCGCGTTTCGGTTTAGCTTGCGCTTTTTCGGCTTGCGCCTCTGCCTTAGGAGCGGCGGCGATTTGACGTGCTTTAACGGCTTGCCAATCGGAATAACCGCCTGGATACATCGTGACTTTACCCTCTTCAATCACGATAACCGAGGTGGCCACACGGTCAATGAATTCGCGGTCATGTGACACGAGGAGTAAGGTCCCATCCATGTTGGCGAGCTCTTCTTCCAAAAGTTCCAGTGTCTCCACGTCGAGGTCATTGGTGGGCTCGTCCATAATGAGGAGGTTGCCAGGATTGAGGAAGAGGCGTGCGAGTAGGAGGCGGGCGCGTTCGCCACCACTCAGCGCCTTCACTGGGGTGCGTGCACGCTCTGGCGTGAAGAGAAAGTCTCCCAAATAACCAAAGATGTGCTTGCGGACGCCACCCACGGTGACAAATTCTTTGCCTTCGGCGACATTCTCAACGACCGTCGCTTCCAAATCAAGCGTACCGCGTAATTGGTCAAAGAAGGCGGGTTTGACGTTGGTGCCGATCTTTTGGGTGCCGCACTGTGGGGTGAGTTGACCTAAAAGGAGTTTGAGAAGGGTGGTCTTACCAGCGCCATTTTCACCCAAAATGCCGATGCGTTCGCCTCGTAAAATGCGCAGGGAGACCTCTTTTAAGAGGGGCTTGTCGGGGTTATAACCGAAAGAAACGCCATCGCATTTGTAGACAATATCCCCTGAGCGACCGCCTTCAGAGGCGAGATTGAGAGTCGCCGTGTCGCTTTGGGTGCGACGTTGGGCAAACTCCTGACGGAGTTTCATCAAGGCGGCGACGCGTCCTTCATTACGGCAAGTACGTGCCTTGACACCACGGCGCAACCACGCTTCTTCTTCGGAGAGTTTCTTGGATTTGCGTTCCCAATAGACTGCTTCATCGGCGAGGAGATCGGCTTTGCGACGGAGGAAGGTGGCATAGTCGCAGTCCCAACCCGACAAGAGCCCGCGATCCAAGTCAAAGACGGTCTTGGCTACGGATTTTAAGAAGGCGCGGTCGTGCGTAATGAAGAGGCAGGCGAAGGGCGCTGTGGCAAGAAATTGTTCTAACCAACGAATCGAGGTGATGTCTAAGTGGTTGGTCGGTTCGTCCAAAAGGAGGAGGTGGGGCTCTGTTGCGAGGGCACATCCCAAGAGGACACGACGGCGCATGCCGCCAGAGAGGGCGTTAAATTCCGCTTCTAATGGCAGGGAAAGACGCGATGCTACGGCGCGTGCCACGTGCAGTCGGTCCTCATCTGCGACTGCTGCGCCGAGGATTTCTTCCACCGTGCCAGGGCGATCTGCGGGGACATCTTGAGGCAAGTAGGCCACGCGAAGGGCGGTGTCACGGATGATTTCGCCCGAGTCGGGTTTCAACAATCCTGCAATGACCTTTAAGAGGGTGGACTTGCCTTCGCCATTGCGCCCTGTGATACAAGCGCGTGCATTGGGCTCAATGGAGAGGGAGATGTCGGAGAGTACCGGGGCATTGCCGAAGCCAACGGTGACATTGTGTAACGTGATAAGCGCCATAGGAAATAGACACGATAAAAACAGGTCGGCTACAGTCGCCATTACCCGTCGGGAGATGGACGGGCAATGGCTTGTAGCCGATTCGTGGTTTAGTTGTTTTCGAGGAAGACCAACACGCGGAGGAGTTCAGAGACACCCCACGCTTGTGCGCCCGTGCCGCAGGGTTCGTGCGGCGCATTGCCTTGAACGCATTCAGGCAACTGGGTCACGCAATCCTTGTTGACCAAGAACTCTGCCGAGGCCAAGAGTGCCTTTGCGGCACGACGTGCATCTTCGCCATAGGTGAGGAAGAGTGCTTCGGCATAGAGCGGGAAGGGGAAGGTCCACCCAGTGCCGTTGTGATAGGCCGGCTTGCGGCGGGTGTCTTCGTCGCCTTCGTAGCGTCCCCAGTAGGGATTGTGCGGGTCATTGAGTAGCACGCCATCGCGATAGATGGGCAGTGCGCGACGCACAGGGCGGTCAGCGAGCGTACGAATAGCGCCAGGCGAGAGCAGGCACTCGGTCGCATTGAGCACCGAAATGGCGAGGTCGCGGTTGGTCTTCAAGAGGCCCAACGTGACTGCGTAGAGTTGATTGGGACGCACCGCATCATCCGGGTCGGCATAACGTGCGCTAACGCCTTGTTCAGCATAGAGGCAGTCAGAGAGACCTCCATTCGGCAAGGGGAAGAGTTCGGCAAAGTTGCGGCGGACCTTCGAGGCGAGGCGCTTCCATTTCGGGGCGACTTCGCGGCCGAGCAGGTCAAGCAAACGCACCCAAAGGGCTTGGATTTCCACCGAATAACCATTGCGCGGTGTGCCCGCAGGATAGTTGGTATCCATCCAAGTGTAGTGGTGCGGAGCCCACACGAGACCTGTTTCGGGGTCGGCCTTAATGCCGTTGGCTGTGCCCTTCACATAGTTTTCGGCAATGCTCACGAGAATGTCGCGCAGGGTTCTGCCCTTGCCACACGGGTGAGAGAGCACCTTTTCGGCGCCTTGCGCAGCGATCACATCGTCAACAATCACGGCAAACCAAAGCGGTGCGTCCACCGTTTCACGGTTGGCATCGTCTTCGCCACGAATCATATTCGGGATGGTGCCACCCTTTTCAAAACGGCCAAATTCCGTCAAGGTATCGAAGACCGTGTCCCAATCCTCTGCAGCGACAACGCCACGCAGGAAGATGAGGGTGTCACGACCCCAGTCCAAGAACCACGGATAGCCCGCAATCACCGTCTTGTGTGCATCACGACGAACGATGTAGTTGCGCAAGGCTTGCGCCATGCCTTCGCGGAGGGAAATTGGCGAGGAGGGGAGTGGACGGGTGAGCGCAGGAATGCGCGGTGCACGGGTGGAGGGAATACCTGCCGTGAGCACGGCTTCGTCGCCACGATTCAATTCAATGTGGAACCAACCCGGACTCCAAAGGTCGCTTGCCGCGTCCTGACCACGTGCCGCTTCTTCTGGATGGCCGACGCTATACGTCCACTCGGGTTCGGGATTCCAGTCTGCCTTGGGCATGACCATGGAGAGTTCCATCTTGGGTTCAGGGCGGAAGCCAAACCCGTTCGGGAGGTTGGTCAAAGCCTTGGGCCATGCAGTTTCAGGGCCTGTGTAGGCCTTGGTCTTGCAATGGAAGTTACGCCATTCAATGTCAGGGCGGAGAATTAAGCCGACCGAAACGTCGGGGTCACGCCACGGCTTGGAGGCCTTGTCACGACGGAAGCGCAGGACGACACGATTGTTGCCGGGTTCAAGCGCCACGCGCAGGGCGATGGGCACGCGACGGCCCATACCGCACGGTGCTGCAAACTTCCACTCTGCTGCAGAGCCATCGGGTGCGACGGTGACGTGTTCCAAGCAGGGACCCGCAAGCGGGGTGCTATAGCCATTGCAGACAATCCACGCACGGCAACGGGTAAAGAAGACTTGTCGGTCATCTGGCACCGAGGCATGGCGGTTGAGGGCGAGTAAGCAGTCGTATTGCGAACGAATGTCGCCCCACTTCAAGCGAATCTGCCCCATCGCGCCAGTGCCATTGGTCAAGAGTAAACGCGCATCTCCGAGTGCCTTCACGTCAAGGCCAGAGAAGCGACGACGCAGGAGGCCAGAGTGGACGCCTTCGGCCAAGGCAAAGACCGAGGAGGTGTGGTTTTCAACGGCATTGGGGGTGTAAATTTCAGTCGAAAGGGTGAGGCGTTCGGTGCGACGCGGTTGGTGGGCAATTGGCGAGTAGCAGCGGTACACCGGCAACATGACGCCATAGCCGCCGTCGGCCATTGCAATCGCGCGACCTTCGCTCACAACGTCGCCTGCCGTATTACGCAGTTGCGCACGGAAGGGTACCGGGGAGGAGATGTAAAGCAGTTTGCCCGGTGGCACCATCACATCGCGATGGTGGTCGGAGGGGAGCTGCATCGTGATGGCGCGCGGGAGTCCAGAGGCAGTCTGGGTGAAGGCGACGGGATCCTGGATGAAGCGCGTCGCAAGGGCTTCGCCGTCTTCATTTTCTGGAATCGGTTCGCCCAACCACTGCAGGGTGCGCATGGCCATCACGCGGCGCAGACGCTGAAGCATGCCGTGCACGGGCGAGGAGCCGCGTTGGCGGGTGGCTGCATCAATGGCGGTAAGGTCAGAGGGGTTGGCCGAGAGGCAGCACACCTGGCCAGGGGCGAGTTGGATGCCTTCGGGATTCAAGACCATTGAGTGACCGCTAAGGAGGTCGTAGGCGACGCGTTCGGGGAAGTGGGTGCCGCAGTAGGAGACGGTCTGGCACTGTTGCCAATCGAGGTTGGCGAGGATGAGCAAGGGTGCATGCCCCGCACGACGGCGCAGGACGGCTAAGACGTTGCCACCGCCATGTTGGAGTTGGAGGAGGGAGGTCGCCGAACCGAAGAGCGGATGCGTGCGCAAAATCGCATTCAGGCGACGAATCAGTCCGCATGCATTGTCCGCTGCACCCCAGTTGAGGCCACCGCAACCGTGCACGTCAATCTTTTCACGGGCATACCATTCCACACCCGCGGTGATGCCGAAGGAGCCTTGTTGGGAGAGGAGTGCCGAGAGGGAGAGGCGCAGGCGGGACCACGCAGGGGAGGTCGCTGCCAGACGGTTGTTATCGTGCGTTTCTGCAAAGTGAACCAAGGGACCGCGCTGTTCCGAAAGACGGAGCATTTCAGGCAACATCGCTTCAAATGCCGAGCGGTCGTAGGTCTGGAACATTTCAGAGTAGGCCCAGTCTAAGCCCGAGGTGCCGATGAGGGACTCGGTGACGTCCATCGGTCCACCCAAACCTTCCAAAAGGAAGACAGTGTCGGGATATTCGCGGCGAACTAAGGCCACAATCACATCCCATGCCGATTTCGGGATCATGTAACCCGCATCGCAACGGAACCCGTCCACGCCTTGACGGCACCAGTAGAGGAAGACGTCCGCAATTGCACGGCGGAGTTCGGGCTTCGAGTAGTCCAATTCCACCAAGTCTTCCCACGTGACGCCCCACGCGCCCGGTGAGTGGAAGGAACCGTCCACGTTGCGGCGGTACCATTCGGGATGGTGAATCTGGAAGGTCGCTGCCCAACCCGTGTGGTTGGCGGGCAAGTCCATGAAGAGCGAGGCACCGCGGGCATGCACTGCCCCAACGAGTTCGTGGAATTGATCAAGCGGGGTTGCCGAGGTGTCAAATTCTGCCAAGGCAGGGTCAATGTCAAGGAAGTCACGCCCTGCGAAGGGGGAGCCGAAGCGTCCCATGCGCGCGAAGGTCGTTGGGGTCGGGTGAATGGGCAAGAGGAGTAATCCGCGGAAGCCAAGGTCCACGCAGATGTGATCCAAGTGGCGAATCAAAGCACGGAAGGTGCCGCTCGGCGGAATCACCGTGTAGCCCGCATTGTCTAGGGCTGTTTCTTCCTTGGCATGGGCCGTGGAGGCAATCGGTGCAGACAAGGTGGCAGGGGAGAATTGACGCACAAAGGCGGCATAAATCATGTTGCCTGCCGCGGTGTGAGCGGGGGCGACTTTGATAATCGTGTTGCCAAGCCCTTCGGTCCAGAGGGGTTCTGGATTGCCTTCACGGATAAAGCAGGCCTTACCTTCAAAGATGCCAACTTCCAAAAGGGGCACCTTTACGGTCCAAACGCCTTTACCTACTGGCGTCATCGGGATGTCGTGCCAATCGTCGCCGCTAATCAAGCGGTTTTCATCTACGTGGGCAAGCACTTCTGCCTGGTGAATCGCGGCCGCACCAATATTTGTGCGGAAGACCATCGTACCGCGTCCAACCTCGTTGCCTGCGCAAAAAACTTTCACTTCAAGGGTGTCGCCGACCCATCTCAATAACTTTTCGCCAGCGGCGGGCTCTTGTTTCATACGTTAAAATCCTTCTTTCGGATAATAATTAATTCGTCCGCAGTATAGCAAATTTATTTTCGACTGTATACATTATTATGCACGTTACGCGCGTAAGCCCGCACTCCCAAAGGTTACGATAAGTGTGCGCACACGGGGAGGGAGAGAGGATAAGCGATAAAAGCGATGAAGCGATGAGGTGGGGGCGACGCCGCCCCCACACCCCTGCGGCAGGACTAGTCCTGCACGCTACGCATCCTAACGGATGCTTTTACTGGTGCTCACGGGAGCATGGGCACTCAGGACAGCGGGTGGCTGAAATGGTGAGCAGAACAGCGGCTGATTAGAAGACGGGGTTTATCGTGGCCACGGCCCACTGCGGCCGTGGTGAGTCCCGCACCCCTCGCCTCACCCCCTGCCGCAGTGGGCAGGGGCTACGATATCACCTCGGAGATTCACGTCTGCTTCTGTGACAGTCACACCCACGGCTGGTGAGGACTGTAGGTGGCTTTCAAGCCTACCTTTCGTACGGCCGTGAACAGTTAAGCCCACAAAGGTTCTGCGGCCTTCGCTCGCGAAGGCATGGCCCTCAAGAAGCCACCCTCCCACAGCCCCACCGCCCCCTGCGAAGCACCCTTCGGCCTCCGCCTCTCCTCGGTGCTTCCTTTTCATTATCTTTTTTATCGCTTTTATCCTTTTTATCGCTTTTTTCCCTTCAAAATTTCCTTACGCAGCTTTGTCACTTTTTTGAGAATTTTGGCGATTTTTCGGCTGTTGAAAACTTTTTTGAGTTATCAACAAGTTATCAACAATGCACCTTTTTCGACGCAGGTTTTTGAAAATTTTTCAGCCGATCAGCGGTTTTTCGGCGCTTTTGCTTAACCTTGTTAAAAATGCATAACGCTTTGATAGGTAAAGAGATAATGCGAAAATTGGGTGAAATTAACTCCGCTACAGACGCTTCCTTGCGAAAAAATGGTCGTCTGGGGGAGGAAAAGTTATCAACAATTTGCCCGTTTTTTAGGGAAGTCTAAAGAAATTCTGGGTCAATATGGGCGAAACTGAGTGGCAATATGGGCGAAATTGGGGCCCAAAAATGGGCGAAATTCCGACTCAATTTCGCCCATTTTCCAGGGCATTTTCTGAGCTTATTTTGTGATATTTTATCTTCTGCTTAAATGACGATTTGACAAGGTTAAGAACTTTTGCTACACTGAAAGTGTAAGTGGAGTTTAGATTCGCTTTTCATCATTATTTACTTTTCATCATAAAAAGTTTTTTGTTTTTTTGGGGGAAGGGGCTTGTGAAATAAAAGTACTTGCAACCGTTTTGGTGAAAAAAGGAGTCGGAGAACGGCTCCTTTTTTATTGTATCTATGATACAACGGTGGGGAAAGGTGATATAATGTGCGCGTTTGTTCTTTATTTTTTGTTTGGAAGCCCTTAATTAAAACAAGGCAAGGATACGTATGCAAACTTCTAAAGTGACGATGCCCACATTCGGTGAAAAGATTACGATGGGCGCTGATGGTAAGCTCAATGTGCCGAATTTTCCTGTGATTCCCTATGTGGAAGGTGATGGCACGGGCCCGGATATTACGTCTGCGGCGATGATGGTGTGGAATGCTGCAGTGAAGGCGGCTTATGGGGATGAGCGCAAAATCGCATGGATGGAAGTTTTCGCTGGTGAAAAGGCGAATGAAGTGTATGGTCCGAATACGTGGCTTCCTGATGAAACGGTGGAACTCTGCCGTGAGTATTTGGTCTCGATTAAGGGGCCGTTGACGACGCCGGTGGGCGGTGGTATCCGCTCGATTAATGTGGCGATGCGTCAGTTGCTCGATCTCTATGTCTGCTTGCGTCCGGTGCGTTGGTTCAAGGGTGTGCCTTCTCCTGTGTTGCATCCTGAATTGACGGATATGGTCATTTTCCGTGAGAACACGGAGGATATCTACGCTGGCATTGAATGGATGAATGGCACGCCTGAAGCGAAGAAGGTCATTGAGTTCCTCACGCAGGAAATGGGTGTGAAGAAGATTCGCTTCCCTGAAAGCTCTTCGATTGGCATTAAGCCGGTCTCCTTGGAAGGTAGCGAACGTTTGATCAAGGCGGCGATTGAGTATGCGATTGACAATGATCGCAAGTCGGTGACCTTTGTGCATAAGGGCAATATCCAGAAGTTTACGGAAGGTGCTTTCCGTGACTGGGGTTATGCCTTGGCGAAGCGTGACTACGGTGCACAACCGATTGATGGTGGTCCGTGGTGCACGTTGAAGAATCCGAAGACGGGTCGTGACATCGTGGTGAAGGACTGCATCTGCGATGCCTTCTTGCAGCAGATTTTGACGCGTCCGGCAGAGTATGATGTGATTGCAACGCTCAACCTCAATGGTGACTATGTCTCTGACGCACTCGCCGCTTGCGTGGGTGGTATCGGCATTGCACCTGGCGCGAATATCAACAACACCACGGGCGTGGCGGTCTTTGAAGCTACCCATGGTACGGCGCCGAAGTATGCTGGTTTGGACAAGGTGAACCCTGGCTCGCTCATTCTTTCGGGTGAAATGATGCTCCGTTACATGGGCTGGACGGAAGCGGCAGACAAGATCATCGAAGCGATGGATAAGGTTATCGCGGCGAAGACCGTGACCTATGACTTCGCACGTCTGATGGATGACGCTACGGAAGTTTCCTGCTCTGGCTTTGCGAAGGCACTCGTGGCGGCAATGGCTTAACGTGTTCCAACGTCAATGAGCATTCTAATTCTCATCTTAACACTGGTGATGACGGCACTGTTAATTGCCGTCATTGCCTTGCTATTGACACTGTTACGCCGCCCAACGCCTTTGGCGCGCGAAGAATTGCCGCCGATGCTCTCGCCAGAGTCGCTTGATCACGCAGAGCGCCGTCTGGCAGAACAATTAGCCCAACGTATTGCAACGCTTGAACTGAAGGAAGATGCGATTGCGCGCGCCCAACGTGAAGAGTTGAATGGTGCGTTGAAGTCGCGCTTTGAAGAGAGTTCGCGCTTGTTGGAAACGCACTTGAAAGAGGTGCGCGATCGCTTGTTGGCGATGGGGCATGTCACGGAAGGTGTGCAGCGCCTCAGCGAGAGCGTGATGCGGTTTAATCGCTTGCTTGGCAATGTCAAGGCGCGTGGCACCTGGGGCGAAGTACAGTTGGAACGTCTGCTGACGGACATGTTTGTGTCGGGGCAGTACGAAAAGAATGTGAAGCCGAATCCGCGGTCAAATAAGATTGTGGAATTCGCATTGGCACTGCCTGGGGCAGAGGAGGGGAAGACGGTCTGGTTGCCCGTGGACTCCAAGTTCCCCGTGGAGGATTACGAACGCTTACTTGCGGCACCCGATGCAGAAAGTGCGGCGGTCTCCCGAAAGGCTTTGATGACGAGCTTGAAGGTCTTTGCCGCGCAAGTATCGGAATACATTCTGCCACCTTACACAACAGATTTTGCGATTCTCTTTTTGCCGACCGAAGGACTCTTCTTAGAGGCGGCATCAGATAGCGCACTACAAATGGAATTGCAACGTCGTCACGTGTTGCTCGCGGGGCCTCACACCCTCGCGGCACTCTTCAATGCGTTGCAAATGGGCTTTAAAACACTCGCCGTTCAAAAACAATCCGCAAAGGCATGGGACCTTTTGGCGAAGGTCAAGACACGATTGGACTCCTGCCTTTCGGAGTATGAAGCGGCTATGAAGAAATTAGATGAAGCTGGGTCGAAGGTGAATGCGGCACGTGATCGCATCAACACCCTCGCCCGAGAACTGCGGAACGTCACCGTTCCTGAAGAGGAGTCACCTCATGCGTAATCTCTGGACTGATCCTACCACGCTCGCAATCACCTGCGGTAAGGGTATTGTGCCCTTCTTGAAGCAGGAACTCACCGAACTGGGATATGAAATTCTTGGTTCAAATGACACGATGGTCGGCATTCGCGCAAAGCATGCGTGCCGTGACATTCTGCGTCTCAATCTTTCGTTGCGCACGGCACAGCGCGTGTTGTGGCCCTTCGTGCAGGATACGCGTTGCCGTAATTTGGATGACCTTTACGATTTGGCCTACTATGCACCTTGGGAACAAATTCTGAATGTGGAAGAGCCCTTCTTTGTGACCAACGTTACGAAGAATGATACGATTCAGGACACCCGCATGCCGACGCTGCGTTTGAAGGACGCAATTGTTGACCGTATGCGTTCGAAGTGCGGGCGTCGTCCGAATGTGAGTGGCGCAGTGCCGGTGCGTGTGGAAGCGGGTGGTACGATTCTCTATAGCAAGCCGACCCCCTTGCGTTCTGCCCTGCGCGTGATTCGTGCGGTGTTGGAAGACTGGTTGAACACCTTGCCTGAAATGGAAGAGCGCGCAGAATTGCTCATCGAAGTGGATGGGTATGACTTGATGTCGGGCTCTTTCTATCTGCCGAAACTGGACTTGATGGTCTTGAAGAAACGCTTTGAGCGCACCTTCGCCTCGCGCATGGCAGAGGGCACCCCCAGTGCAGCGATTTACCTGTGGTGGGAAGACACGCATGCAAAGATTTATATCGATACCTCGGGCAACTCGCTTTCCCGTCGCGGTTATCGTAAGGAAGGCTGGATTGCGCCGATGCAAGAAGCCCTCGCTGCCGCGTGCGTGATGGCAACTGGGTGGGACAAAAAGAGCCCCTTCGTAGTGCCGTTTAGCGGTTCGGGTACGCCTGCGATTGAAGCGGCCTTGATGGCGCGCAATATTCTGCCGGGGATGTTCCGTAATGACTATGCCTTCATGCACTTGAAGGGGTGGACCTCGGTCATTCCGGGTGAAAAGGCGGGCGTGAGCGCACGTCGTCGTATTGGTGCGTCGCCCTTGGATATTTGGCGTGAAATGACCGCCCAGGCAAAGCGCGATGAAGTGGCGCATGATGACAGTGAATTGCCGTTGATTGTCGGCGTTGACTGGGAAGAAGAAGCGGTGGATATCGCTGAACGTAATGCCAATGCCGCAGGGGTGGGGCATAACGTAAAATTCTTCGTGGATGACTTCTCGGATACTCAGCTGCCCGCTCAGAAGGGCGTGATCTTCATGAACCCGCCTTATGGTGAACGTATTGAAGATGAAACCGCACTCGAGCCGCTTTATGATGGCGTGAGTGAGTGGTTGATGAATACGGTGCCGGCGGGCTGGGAGGCATGGATGATTACCTCTTCGAAGCCGTTGTCGCTGCGTGTGCGGTTGCAGACCAAGGAAATCTTGGAATTCAAGAATGGCGCACTGGACTGCCGTCTGCTCGGGTATGACATCGGCAAGCCACTCCCTGCAGTGGAACCCGTGGCAGAAGCGGATGACGCGGAAGGCGAGGCACCCGTTGAGGCAGAACCGGCTCAGTAATCACTTTTGTTTATGACGAAATTCGGCACGAATATTCTTCAACGCTTACCGCTCTACCTTCGCACGTTGCAACAATTGCAAAGCGAAGGTAAAGCCTATGCCTCTGGTGCGCAACTTGCCGCCACGCTTGGATTTGAATCCATCGTGGTGCGGAAAGACTTGGCGCGAACTGGGGTGCGTGGAACGCCGCGTTTAGGGTTTCCGATTGACCGTTTGATTCCCGCGATTGAGCGTCTCATCGGTGCAGATGATGAGACGGTGGCTGTCTTGGGGGGCGTGGGCAAACTTGGCTCGGCGCTCTTGTCTTATCCTGGTTTTCGCAAACAGGGTATTTTGATTGCCGCGGGCTTTGATGCGGCGCCAGAACGATGCAATCTGATTCTCTCGGGGACGCCCATCTTCCCAGTGCATACATTGACGGAAACCGTCTCGCGATTAAATGCAAAGCTCGGAATTCTGACCGTGCCCGCAGACCAGGCTCAACGCGTGGCCGAGCAAATGGTCGCAGGAGGCATCCGCGCGATTTGGAACTTTACGCCTGCACAACTTGACCTGCCCGAAGAGATTTTGGTGCAACGTGAAGACTTAGCGGTGAGTTTGGCCGTTTTGCTGCATCGCATTAAAGAAAGGAATGCGTAAATGTTTGCCCTGTTTAAGTGGTTGCTGTGGCTCTGCTTGCCCTCGACCTTGGTCTTGGTGGGGATTGCCCTCACGACCTTTTGGCTCCTTCGCCGTAAGCAATATCGCCCTGCGATTTGCTTAATCCTCTTGGAGGCGATGTTGGTCATGGTGATGCTGCCATGGGCGGCTGCGAAGGTGGGCTACGCTTTAGAGAGCAAGTATCCGCCGAAGTCGGTGACCGAGTATCCTTCGGCCGATGCGATTGTCTTATTGGGTGGCGGTTTAGGACCCGTGCGCTCGGGATTCCCGCACACGGAATGTTACGCCGCATCGGATCGCGTGTTGATGGCATTTCGCCTTTGGAAGGCGGGCAAGGCGCCAGTGATTATCCCCACAGGTGAATTGGCGGCCCTCTCGGAAAAGCCAATCTTAGAGATGATGGGTGTGCCGAGCTCGGCAATCCTCACTGAAGACCAGGCACGTGACACCGCAGAAAATGCGGACTACACCTTTAAACTCTTAGCGAATCGCAAGTGCAAGCGCGTCTTTGTGGTGACCTCTTCTTGGCATTTGAAGCGCACAATGATGTTGTTTAATGCGCCGCAGATGGAGTTTATTCCCGTGAGTTGCGACACGGAGGCTTCGTTGACGCTCGCCCAGTGGTCGGTGATGCCGCTGTGGCAGAAGTTGCCCACCTTCCAGGCGGGTGCCTTGACGATGACCTATGCTAAGGAATGGCTCGGGGTGCTCTTTTATTCTCTTCGTCGTCCTTCGTTAGCGATGACGGAGCCGACCGCCACCCCAAAGGCTCAGTAAGTTTCGTTTGATTCGTCCTTTCGCTGAAGATTCTCAACCCAAAGAGTGAACCACAATGCGCGTCTTTCTCTCTCCTCCGATGATGAATGGTGATGACGAGCGGCGGCTCGTTGGGGAGGCTTTTGACTCAAATTACATCGCGCCGTGCGGCCCGATGGTTGATTTGTTTGAACGAGAAGCCGCGGAACGCTTTGGATTTCGGCAGACACTTGCCACCGTCTCGGGCACGACCGCATTAGAACTCTTGGCGCGCGCGCTTGAGATTCGCCCAGGAGATAAGATAATTGTTAGCGACTTGACCTTTATTGGTTCGGTGGCGGCTTTTGTCTCTTTGGGTGCAGAGCCAGTCTTTGTGGATTCTGACCCCGCAACATGGTGCATGGATCCGAATCTTTTAGCCGAAGCCTTAAAGCGTTATCCACAGGCAAAGGCGGTGATTGCGACTGACCTTTACGGGCAGAGTTGTGACATTGATGCGTTGGCGGCGTGCTGTGATGCGTATGGCACGAAGTTGATCGTGGATGCCGCAGAGAGCGTTGGGGCGACCTATCGCGGGCGCCCCTCTGGACGAGGTGCGTGGGCCGCGATTTACTCTTTTAATGGCAACAAAATCATTACCACGGGGGGCGGGGGGATGTTGCTCTCTGACGATGAGGCAATGATGGCGCTCTGCCGAAAATTAGCTTCCCAAGCGAGGGAGCCCTTCCCGTGGTATGAACATGAACGGGTGGGCACGCATGGTCGCTTGGGCAATATTCCTGCGGCAATCGGCGTGGGGCAATTGCGTCACTTGGAGGATGCATTGCGCGATAAAGCCGCAGTATGGGACGCATGGCAAACACGCTTTGCTTCGCGCCCATGGATTCACCCAATGCCGACGGCAGACTATGGTGTGCCGAATCGGTGGTTGACCACCGTTACCCTTGAGGGCGTAGACCCGTTTAAGGTGGTTGAGGCTTTGGTGGCGAAGGGGATTGAGGCGCGTCCGCTGTGGAAGCCGATGCGGTTGCAACCCGTTTTTCGCGCCTGTGACGCCGTGTGTTCTGGCGTGGATGAAGCCCTCTTCCAAAGCGGACTCTGTTTGCCGTCTGGACGTAATCTTGCGCCAGAAACGATGGATGAAATTGTGCAGTTGTTGGATTCCATCGCTTGTCAATAAAAGTAATGCAGTATAAAAAACGGATGTAAAATGATTGAGCAGCTCATTATTCCGGTCACATTACTCCTCATCGCTGGCATTTGTTCGCTGGTATTAACGCCGCTCGCGCGTACCTTGATGACGCGTTTGGGTGCGGTGGACCAACCCGATGAACGCCGTGTGAACCGTGTGCCGATTCCGCGCGGGGGCGGTTTGGCGGTGATTGTTTCCTTTTTCTTGACCTTAGGGGTGGCCTATTTTGTGTGGCCGGCCGAACTTGCCGCCTCGCCATTCTATCCATTACTGCCGTGGTTCTCTGTGTCGGCGATTATTTTATTGGTCACTGGGCTTGCGGATGATTTGCGCGGTTTGCCAGCGCTTGTGAAGTTGGTGGCGCAGATTGCGGCGGCTTTGTTGCTCTGTTACGGTGGCGCACGGTTTCTTTTGCCAACCGCTTGGGGGGCTTGGGTGCTCTCTCCATGGGTCTATGTTCCCTTGACCTTAGTGTGGTACATTGGCGTCATCAATGCCTTTAATTTAATTGATGGGCTTGATGGGCTCTCCTCGGGTTTGGCGATTATCGCCACGGCGGGTTTGGCTGGGGTGCTCTTTGTTGTGAGCCCTGGGTCAATGCCTGTGGTTTGTTTTATTGTGATTGGTGCGCTGTTGGGCTTTTTGCGTTACAACTACCATCCTGCCACGGTCTTTATGGGCGACACAGGCAGTCTCTTCCTCGGCTTGCTTTTGGCTACGATTGCGCTTGCCACGCGTCGTGAGGATGCCTTTGTTTTGACGATGGGCTTTGCCTTGTTGTGCATTGGGATGCCCTTGATTGATACGACGTTGGCAATTTTGCGCCGCACTTTGCGTTACATCTTACGTCGTTTGGACGGGGATGCGGGAAAGGGTGGCATTATGGTCGCCGACCGCTCGCATGTGCACCACCGTTTGTTGACCTGGAGCCGTGGTAATCAACGCCTCGCCGTGTGGGGGCTTTATGGGCTTGCCATGGCTTTGGTGGCGCTGGGTTTCCTCTCCCTCTGCCTTCGCATGAGTCAGGCCACTGTCTTTTTGATTGGATTTTTTGCCTTTGCGGCGGTGATTTTCCGTGCGATGACCGATGTGGAATTATGGGACGCGGGACGTTTGATTACCCGTCCTGGCGCGCGGAATGGTTCTCGTTTGATTACGGTGCCGTGTTATGTGCTCGCGGATTGCCTCATTATGGCAGGTTCGTTTGCCTTATTGGCGGGATTGGGTCAACGGTGGATGCCGGTGCTCTCTAGAGCGGAATGGATTAATTTGTTCCTCTGGTATGCCGTGCCTGTGATGGTGGCCTTGGTTTTGGTGAAGGCGTATACGCGCATTTGGGGACGTAGCACGCGTAGGGATGAGTTCTTAATTGTCCTCGCGATTGGTGGAGGGTCTTTGGTCTCCCATCTCTTGGTCGCCTACATTTTGCCAGGGGTTGCGCCACGAGCGGTGCTCTTCCATTTGGTGTGGGCGCTGATTTTGCCATTGCCGCTGATTATGGTTCGTTTGATTAAGACGATTTTTGTGCAGTGGTTGACGGCCAGTGAGAATCGTCGTCTCTGCAAGCAGTCTCTGGAAGATACCTCAATTGCGCGTGTTTTGTTCTATGGTGCGGGGATGAATCTCCGTGCGTATATCACCCTTTGTGAAGCAAATGTGACACGCAATAATGTGGCGTTATTGGGTGTTTTGGATGATAATCCAGGTCTGCGTGGCCGTATTTTCCGCGATTTACCCATCTTAGGTCCGCTTGAAGTGCTCAATGACGAGGCGGTGTTTAACCAACTTCGCCCCACGCAAATCATTGTGACCACACCGACAGTCGGTGAAGCGCGGTTGGCAGATATTCGTGCCTTTTGTCGCGAACATGGCCTAACCTTGTCTCGATGCGCCATCACTGAAGAGACGCTCGCCCTTTAACGTTAATTGTAATGTACGAAAACAGGAGTCCATAGATGAAGACTGCAAAGAATCCCTTCCTCGCAACAGATTGGATGCCGAATTACGCTGCCATGACACCTGAGCAGTGCGCGGCTGTCCTTGAGGAGTCTATCCCCGCTGCAGAGCGCGCATTCAAAGTGGTGGAAAAGCAGCTGGATATCTCCTGGCGCGGCTTAGTGTTGGCGCCGAGTGAAGCGGTGCGTGTGCCATTTGAAACGTGGGGCATCCTCTGTCACCTCACTTCGGTGATTAGCAATGATGCTTGGCGTGCGGTGGAAGAACGCTTCCAGCCTGCGATTATCGCATTGAGTCAGACGGTTTCGCAGAGCAAGGCGCTTTACGAAGGCATGCTTTCGCTCTTGGAGCAGGACAAGAAGTTGAAGCCGTGGCAACGTCATATCTTGGAATCTAACATCCGTTCGATGAAGTTTTCCGGTGTGGGGCTGACTGGGGCAGATCGTCGTCGCTTCAATAAGATTGAGGCCGAACTCGGCAAGCTCTCCATGAAGTTCTCCAACAATGTGTTGGACTCCGAGCGTGAATCGAAGGTGACCGTTGCGGAAGATGAAGCAGAGGGCATTCCCGCTGACCTCTTGCAGGGTAAGGGCCCGTGGACGCTCGGCATTGATTTCGCCACCTTTGATCCTGTGATGCGTTACGCAGAATCTTCTGAGGTGCGTGAACGTTTCTGGCGCATGCGCTCTACGCGCGCCTCTTCGGGCAAGACCAATAATGCGCCGTTGATTGAAAAGATTCTTCGTTTGCGCCAACAGCTCGCAGAGATGCTTGACCTTCCTGACTATGCTCATCTCTCGACCGCCTCCAAGATGGCGGGTACACCTGCCAATGTGTTGAACTTGCTCAATCCGATGTTGGCCGTGGGTAAGCCCGCAGCGAAGGCGGAAGATCGTGAATTGGCTAACTTCGCTAAGGCAAATGGGTTTAAGGGTAAGCTCCAACCGTGGGATAAGTCCTACTGGGTGGAGAAGCTTTCTCAGGATCGTTTCGGCTTTGATGAAGAAGCTCTGCGCGACTACTTCCCGATGGAACGCGTCCTTGAGGGGCTCTTCACCCTCTGCAAGCAACTCTTTGACGTGACCTTTGAACGCGCCAAGGGCAATATCAAGGCGTGGCACAAGGATGTGCGTTTCTATCGTGTGAAGAATGCTAAGGATGAGGTGATTGCAGGGTTTTACTTTGACCCCTATGCACGTCCTGGCACGAAGCGTGGTGGTGCGTGGATGAATGAAATCCGTGGTCGTGACTTTGAAACGCGCCAACAGCTCCCCATCGCAGTGATTGTTTGCAATCAGAAGCCGCCGCATGGGAAGCAACCCGCCACCATGAGTTTCTACGAAGTGGTTACGCTCTTCCATGAAGCGGGTCATGCCCTGCAGGAAATCCTCACGACGGTTGATTCGCCCACTTGCGCAGGTATCCAAAACGTTGAATGGGATGCAGTGGAAATCGCATCGCAGTTCTTGGAACAGTTCCCCTATGAACCCGCGATCTTGAAGTCGCTCTCTTGCCACATCAAGACGGGTGAAGCGCTCTCGGATGAGTTGGCAAATGCAATCGTCCAGAAGCGCACCTTCCGTTCGGGTAATGCTTTGGTGCGTCAGTTGCTCTTCGCTATGACCGACTTGACGATTCACTCGAAGGCTTATCCGAAGAAGTTTAAGAATGCCAATGCCTGTAAGGAAGCTTATGGTAAGAAGCTCTTGCCGACGCCCTTCCACGCAGAGGATCGATTCCTCAATGCCTTTACGCACATCTTCGCCGGCGGTTACGCAGCAGGTTACTATTCGTATAAGTGGAGTGAAACGCTCTCTGCGGATATCTATGGTGCCTTCGCGGGTGAGAAGGCGGCAACGCGTCGCCGCATGGGTAAGAAGTATCGCGACACGATTCTCGCCTTGGGCGGATCTAAGCCGGCGGCCGAGGTCTTCCGTCAGTTGATGGGGCGCGACCCCGATGCGGACGCAATCTTGCGTCTGACGGGTCTGAAGCAGGACTAATTGTCTGCAGTGCTGTGGCCGCTTCTTGGCGCTTCAACGTCAAGAGGCGGCTTTGATTTCGGGCTTACGATGTTTTCCTCTGAACCTTCTCCCATTGCTTCCTTTAAGGGATTTTCCGTTCGGTGCTTCCGTCAAGGACGCACCAACTTGGCGGAACGTCGCCTGACGCGCACGCACGTGCTCTTTATGCCGCCGCGTGGCGTGGTGGGGATCTTTCTGCATACTGCGCAGAGCGTCGTGGAGGAGGAACTCCTTGCCGCCGCATGGCACGCACAGGGGTGCCCCGAAGTCATACGACCCACCGCACATCAGATGGTGCTCTTCGGAAAGGTTGTGCCCATCTCGGTGGTGCCTTTCGCAGGGTATGAGGATGTGTGGTTTCAAGAGGGCGTTTTAACGGTGGCCTTTAAGCGCCGAGAGGAGGCGGAGACGCTACAGGCGAAGGTGGCGACCTTTTCGCGTAAGGCATTGCAAAGTGCCGCCGAGCAGGCGCTTGAGGCATTTAGACCTCGCCTGGTACGGTTGCCAAAACGGATTGAGATTTGTCCGCTTCGGCCGCGCATTTTGGGCCAATGTACGCGAGAGGGGGTAATTCGCCTCAATGAATCACTTGCGACGTTGCCCACGTCTGTGATGGAGGAGACGCTCGCTCATGAGTTGGTACATTTGGAACACTTTAATCATTCGTCCGCCTTTTGGCGTAGGTTGAGCGAATTATTGCCCGATTGGTTGCCGCGTACATTGGCGCATTATCTCTCTTAAGTGAGGTAGCAAAAGAAGAACTCCCGGTTGGCACCGGGAGTTTTTTTAGTTCTTTTGGGTGGGATTGGGGCGATTTCTGCCGCGTGTGTACCATGGATTTTGGCGAGGTCTGCGTGGCACTTGCTCGTTCATCATGCGACGAAAACGTGCCGCTTGCTTACGTTCTGCCTCGCGGCGACTTTCCATAAGGCTAGAGAAAAGGGTGTTGAAGAGGGGATCGCGCGTATCTTCTGGGAGGGAGGAGCCGCAGAAGAGGACTTCAAGTGCGCCCGAGAGACGTTCGGCGGCACGACGGGCTTGTTGTTTCAATCGTGGATTCGTGCGCAGACGGCGACTATCTGCCGCAGAAAAACGGACGGCGGCGAGGAGAATTTGCGGGTCGTCTTGCCAGAGACCGAGGAGTTGGTGGGTCGTTTTGCGCGCTGACTCAAGCAGAGCCTCTTCTTGTTCTGTACGCGGCGTGGGGTCATCCAA
>JAEIGA010001631.1_pt1 | contig 35218 bp, 30 predicted proteins | sample 9270691 | NCBI WGS metagenome assembly JAEIGA01 (sample SAMN17057246, study PRJNA624740) | gut metagenome | biome: biome; isolation source: fecal sample | host: Bos grunniens | place: China: Xizang | collected 2019
GGTTCAACCGAACAAATAGTACAATTGGGAAAATATGTCTATGTCAATTGTTGGTCCTACCAGAATCGCATCCTCAAAATTGACACGGAGACCGACCAGGTTGTGGACGAACTCACCGTCGGTATCCAACCGACTTCGTTGGTTATGGACTGCAACAACAAATTGTGGACAGTCACCGACGGAGGGTATGCCGGTTCACCCTATGGACACGAAGCTCCTTCCTTGTACTGCATCAACATCGACGATGACAAGTTTGAAGTGGAAAAACAATTCAAATTTGATTTTGGAGACTGGCCCTCGGAAGTTCAGCTCAACGGTTCCAAAGACAAAATCTATTGGCTCAATGACGACGTCTGGGAAATGGATGTGAATGCCGACCGAGTACCGGTCCGTCCCTTCCTGCCTTACAACGGTACGTTGTACTATGGGCTGACCATCTGTCCGCACACAGGCGATGTGTACGTAGCAGACGCCATTGACTATGTACAACAAGGCAAAGTCTACCGGTATTCAAAAGACCGGGTATTGCTGGATGAATTTTATGTCGGCATCATCCCAGGCGCATTTTGTTGGAAATAAGCATGAATACAAAACACCTGCTCATCTGCTGCTTCCTGGCACTACTTCCGTGGAACAGTTCTGCACAAAACAAGGAGAAAAAGGATTGGACCTTGCACATTCCTGAAGCCACAGTCTATGCAGACCGGCCCATGAAAGAAATTGGAGTCCAACAACAGAAATTTGACTCCTTGAAATTGAAAGAAAACATTGCCCTGTCCATGGCAGACATCCTGACCTTCAACTCGGCCATCTTCGTCAAGAATTACGGCCGGGCGACGCTCTCAACGGTGGCTTTCCGGGGCACCTCCGCCTCCCATACACAGGTAACGTGGAACGGGATGCGCATCAACAACCCCATGCTCGGGATGACAGACTTTTCGATGATCCCTTCCTTCTTCATTGACGATGCTTCCCTCCTGCACGGAACCTCCTCGGTCAACGAAACTGGCGGAGGACTGGGTGGTGCCGTCAAGATGTCCTCCAAACCGGCTCAAAACGAAGGCTTTGGACTCCAATACATTCAAGGAATCGGTTCGTTCCAGACGTTCGATGAATTCCTTCGGTTGACCTACGGCAACCGCAACTGGCAAGTATCCACTCGTGTGGTCTTCTCCTCTTCCCCGAACGATTACGAATACCGCAACCACGACAAGAAGGAGAACATCTATGACGAAGAAATGAACATCATTGGCCAATATTATCCCATTGAACGCAACCGAAGTGGCTCTTTCCAAGACTTTCACCTCCTCCAAGAAGCCTATTACAACACAGGACGAGGCGACCGATTGGGTCTGAATGCGTGGTACATCCACTCCAATCGGGAACTGGCCATGTTGACCACGGATTACGGCAACGAAATGGACTTTGACAACCGCCAACGGGAAGAAACCTTTCGTGGCATCCTTTCGTGGGACCGGATGCGCGACCATTGGAAACTGGCAGCCAAAGGAGGCTACATCCATACGTGGATGGCTTACGACTACAAACGGGATGTCGGCAACGGCATCATGGCGCACATGACCCGTTCCCGCAGCGAAATCAACACCTTCTACGGCCAGGTGGAAAGCGACTACTCCTTGAACAAACGGTGGCTGTTCACGGCCAACCTCTCTGCGCACCAGCACTTTGTGGTCAGCCGGGATAAAAACATCATTCTGCAGGAAGGTAACAAAGGCATCGTCGGCTACCGCAAAGGACGCATCGAAATGTCGGGTTCTGTATCCGCCAAATGGCGTCCCATCGATCGGATGGGACTAGCCATCGTCTTGCGTGAAGAACTCTGTGGCCAGGAATGGACGCCCATCATTCCGGCCTTCTTCATCGACGGTGTGTTGTCAGAGAAAGGGAATGTAACCGCCAAAGCTTCCATTTCCCGCAATTTCCGTTTCCCTACCCTGAACGACCTGTATTTCCTTCCGGGTGGGAACCCCGATTTGCGCAAGGAACGGGGCTGGACCTATGATACCGGATTCTCATTTGCCTTCCGTGAAGAAAACGTATATGCATTGACTGGTTCTGCCAACTGGTTTGAATCCTTCATCCACGACTGGATCCTCTGGCTACCGACCACCAAGGGATTCTTCTCGCCCCGCAACATCAAGGACGTCCACGCCTACGGTATTGAATTACACGGAGATTTGACCGTAGCCCTCTCCCAAGAATGGCAACTTGGCCTGAATGGCACCTACTCCTGGACCCCGTCCATTAACGAAGGAGAGCCCATCTCGCAGGCAGACCAATCCGTAGGCAAACAACTGCCCTACGTCCCGGAACACTCATCCACCGTCTCCGGTCGCCTGACCTGGCGCAACTGGTCATTCCTCTACAAATGGTGCTACTACAGCGAACGCTACACGATGTCCAGCAACGACATCTCTCTTACCGGCAAACTACCCCACTATTTTATGAGCAACATCAGCCTGGAAAAGACCTTCTCATTTACCTGGGCCGATTTCTCCATCAAAGGAGCCATCAACAACCTCTTCGATGAAGAGTACCTCTCCGTCCTTTCCCGCCCCATGCCCGGCATCAACTTCGAGATCTTCTTGGGCATCACCCCAAAATTCAAACGGTAAAAAAAGAGGATGATCGCAGTGATCATCCTCTTTTCATTACGGGCTTAAGACCCGCTTATTTCAACATACCTTTCAGGCGTTCGGTCAAGAGCGGAACAATCTTGTTTACATCGCCCACGATACCCAAGTCAGCCACTTGGAAGATGGGAGCGAATTTGTCTTTGTTCACCGCTACGATAAAGTCAGATTCTTCCATACCTGCCAAGTGTTGGATGGCCCCTGAGATACCCAAAGCGAGGTACAAGTCCGGACGAACGGTCTTACCGGTTTGACCTACTTGACGATCGTGGCCAATGATACCGGCATCCACCATGGCACGAGAAGAAGAAACTTCTGCGCCCAATACGTCTGCCAAGTCACGCAAACGGTCGAAACCTTCTTGATTACCCACACCGCGACCACCGGATACGAGGATCTTCGCTTCTGCGATGTCCACCATACCTTTGTCTTCTTTCACATTTTCAAGCAATTCCACTTTGAAACGTGCGGTATCGAATTTGGGTTCAAAAGGAATGACAGTACCTTTGCGGTTGGGATCTGCAGCCATTTTTTGCATCACACCCGGACGTACCGTTGACATTTGCGGACGGTGTTCGGTACACATACTGGTTGCCATCAAGTTACCTCCGAAGGCCGGACGGGTCATCATCAACTCACGGGTTTCCGAGATTTCCAGTTTGGTACAGTCTGCGGTCAGACCTGTTTCCAATCGTGCAGAAAGACGGGGTGCCAAGTCACGACCAATGGTCGTTGCACCAAAGAGCAAGATCGAAGGACGGAAAGCCTTCACCACTTGATCCACCACTTGTGCATATTGTTCGGTCAAATAGAATTCCAATTCCGGACGGTCCACACAGATTACATCGTCTGCACCGTGCTCAATCAAGGTTTGGCATTGGTTGGTAATATCTTTACCAACGAAAATAGCGACTACCTTTTCTTCCAGTACATCAGCCAATTCACGAGCTTTTCCAATGAGCTCCAAAGCTACCGACTGGATCACACCTTCGCGTTGTTCTGCGAAGACATAAACTCCTGTATAATCTTTCTTTACTAACATACTGTTCTTAGATAATGAATTTTTCTTTCAATTTGCTGATGATGATGCCAACTGCTTCTTCTGCATCGACTTCGAAAACTTCACCAGCTTGTTTCAAGCCTTTGGTGAAAGCTTTGGCCACGCGGGTCGGAGAACCTTTGAGACCCAATTTTTCTTCGTCCACTTCGATGCGGTCTGCACCCCAGATTTCAACCGGTTTTTGGTAAGCTTCAACAATACCGCGTACGTTCATGTAACGGGCTTTGCAACCAGAAGCCAAAACGGTCAACAAGCAAGGACCTGCGACGGCCAAGCGTTGGTAACCTTCTTCGGTTTCTTTTTTCACTACGAAACGGTTGTTATCCCACTCCAAATCAGCCACATAAGAGATTTGGGGAACATCGAGGTGCTCTGCGATTTGGGGACCTACTTGCGCCGTGTCACCGTCGATCGCTTGACGACCTGCGATGATCAAATCCCATTTCAGCGTACGGATAGCACCGGCCAACGCATTGGAGGTTGCCAAGGTATCCGCACCGGCAAATTTACGGTCAGTCAACAAGATGGCTTTGTCAGCACCCATCGCCAACGCTTCACGCAACACCAAGTCTGCTTGCGGAGGACCCATGGTAATCACCGTTACTTCAGCACCGTATTTGTCTTTCAGACGCAATGCCATTTCCAAACCACCTTTGTCATCGGGGTTCATAATGCTGGGAACACCTTCACGAATCAGGGTCCCGGTCACCGGATTGATCTTAATTTCTGTCGTATCCGGAACTTGTTTGATACATACAACTATCTTCATACCAGCATCTCCTATTTGAATAATTTACCAGCAATTACCATACGTTGAACTTCAGAAGTTCCTTCGTAGATTTCGGTAATTTTCGCATCACGCATCATACGTTCTACCGGGTATTCACGGGTATAACCGTAACCACCGTGGAATTGTACGGCTTTGGTAGTCACCTCCATGGCAGTTTCAGCAGCAAAAAGTTTTGCCATTGCAGCATCCGCTGAGTAAGGTTGACCCATGTCTTTCTTGAAGGCAGCCGAACGAACCAAAAGACGGGAAGCTTCCACTTTGGTTTGCAAGTCAGCCATTTGGAATTGGGTGTTTTGGAAAGCAGACAAGGATTTACCGAATTGTTTGCGTTCTTTGGTGTAACGAACGGTCTCATCCATAGCACCTTGTGCGATACCCAACGCTTGAGAAGCAATACCGACACGACCACCGTCCAAGGTCTTCATAGCGATACCGAAACCACCGCCCAATTTACCGAGCAAGTTGTCTTTAGGGATGCGGCAGTTGTCGAAGATCAATTCAGCCGTAGCGGAACCGCGGATACCCAATTTCAATTCTTTTTTACCTACACTGAAGCCCGGAGTATCGGCTTCCACGATGAATGCAGAAATACCTTTCACCCCTTTGCTCTTGTCGGTCATTGCAAACACCACGTACACGTGCGCATAACCTGCGTTGGTGATGAAGATTTTGTTTCCATTCAATACCCATTCGTCGCCTTCCAACACAGCGGTTGTTTGTTGTGCGGAAGCATCGGTACCAGCATTGGGTTCGGTCAAACCGAAAGCACCCAACCACTCACCGCTTGCCAATTTGGGGAGGTATTTGCGTTTTTGTTCTTCGGTACCGTGTTCAAAGATCGGAGCCAAGCACAAAGAAGTGTGAGCAGAAACGACTACACCGGTCGTACCACAAACGCGGGACAATTCTTCCACAGCGATGGAATACATGATGTTGTCTCCACCAGCTCCACCGTACTCGGTCGGAAGCGGAATCCCGAAAATGCCCAATTCGGCCATTTTTTTCACCGTTTCCATCGGGAAACGTTCTTGTTCGTCAATTTCCGCAGCCAAAGGTTTTACTTCTTTGTCCGCGAATTCACGGATCATCTGACGGAACAAGGCTTGTGTTTTATTTAATTCAAAATTCATAGAAAATCAATTAATTAGCAAGCTTTAACAATAATTGCAGTACCCATACCACCACCGATACAGAGTGAAGCCAAACCGACTTTCTTGTCGTTTTTCAACAACTCGTGTACGAGGGTTACAAGAATACGGTTACCGGATGCACCAATCGGGTGACCCAAAGCAATGGCACCACCGTTGATGTTGGTTCTTTCATCAATCCATTCACGGGTTACACCGTGTTCTTCAATCAATTCGCGGATTACACCCAAGGATTGTGCAGCAAAGGCTTCGTTCAATTCAATCAATTCGATTTCTGATAAGGCCAAACCGGCACGTTTCAAAGCTTGACGGATTGCCGGAACCGGACCCAGACCCATCACAGAAGGATCCACGCCACCTTGACCGGTAGCTACAATTTCTGCCAACGGTTTCAAACCCAATTCTTTCACTTTGTCTTCAGAAGCCAACAAGACGAAAGAAGCACCATCGTTCACACCCGAAGCGTTACCAGCAGTTACGGTACCGTCTTTTTTAAACGCAGGTTTCAGTTTGGCCATTTTTTCCGGAGTTGAAGCACGGTTCGGGAATTCATCGGTATCAAATACGATGGTTTCTTTGCGAGCTACGATTTCAATCGGAACGATTTCTTTCACGAATTCACCGTTGTCCACTGCACGGATGGCTTTTTGTTGGGATGCAAATGAGAATGCATCTTGTTCTTCGCGGGTAATACCGTATTTCTCAGCAATGTTTTCCGCAGTAATACCCATGTGGTAGTTGTGGAAAGCATCGGTCAAACCGTCGCAAACCATGTGGTCAACCGCTTGGATGTTACCCATCTTATTACCTGAACGCAAGGTACCGGGCATCACAAAACCCGCATTGGACATGGATTCAGTACCCCCTGCCAACACGATTTCGCAGTTACCCGCCACGATGTCGGTATATCCGTTCAAAACACTCTTCATACCGCTACCGCAGATCATGTTCACGCCGTAAGCAGGAACTTCTGCCGGAATACCAGCCAAGATTGCAGCTTGACGGGCTACCCCTTGTTTTTGGCCAGCGCAAAGCACGTTGCCGACGATAACTTGGTCTACTTGTTCCGGTTGTACACCCGCATCAGCCAAAACGGCTTTGATTACGCGAGCACCCATTTCTCCGGGTTGGAGAGCGGTCAAACCACCCATCAATTTACCAATGGCGGTCCGTTTCGCTGCTACAATGTATACTTTTCTCATAATTGCATCGGTTTAAGGTTTTCAGAAATAATCAATTGGGCTTCGGTAGCGGCTTGTACTTCTTCTACCGTAAATTCAGGGTGAATTTCGGTCAAGAGGATGCCTTCCGGAGTAATTTCCATCACACCCATTTCGGTGATGATCTTGTTGACTTGGCCAGCAGCGGTCAAAGGCAAACGGCATTCTTTCAAGATTTTGTGAGCACCTTTGGCTGTGTGCTCCATGGTCAGGATGACTTTGTTGGCACCCACCAGCAAGTCCATCGCACCGCCCATTCCGGGAACTTTCTTACCCGGGATGATCCAGTTCGCCAAGTTACCTTTTTCGTCCACTTCCAATGCACCCAAGAATGTCACATTCACGTGACCTCCGCGGATGATTCCGAAAGAATCGGCAGAACTACAGGTGTAAGCACCGGGGTTGGCAGTAATGAATCCACCACCCGCATTGACATAGTTCGGGTCTTCGTTTCCTGCAGCCGGAGTCGGGCCCATGCCTACCAAACCGTTTTCGGATTGCAAGGTCACAGAAACGCCTTCGGGCAAAAAGTCAGGAATCAAAGTCGGCAAACCAATACCGAGGTTCACAACATCACCGTCTTGGATTTCCAAAGCAGCACGTCTTGCGATTACCTCTCTGACTTGATTTTTATCCATAATGTATCTGATTTAATTATTGTTCGTTGCGTTTTACGATTTCTTGAGCGACAAAGGAGGCTACATCGTCAGCGTAGGTATTCATACCGAAACCGGCATCGTAACCCAACTCTTTAGCCAATTCGTGGGTAATACGGGGACCTCCGCAAACCAAAATCATTTTGTCGCGCAAGCCTTCTGCATCCATCAATTCCACCAATTCGGTCAAGTTTTGGATGTGCACATCTTTTTGGGTCACGGTTTGAGAAACCAACAACGCATCAGCCTTCAACTCTACTGCCTTGGCCAAGAACTCTTCGTTCGGCACTTGGCTACCCAAGTTGTAAGCTTCAATCATGTCGTAACGTTCCAATCCGTAGTGACCGGCATATCCTTTCATGTTCATGATGGCATCGATACCCACGGTATGAGCGTCGGTACCTGTACTTGCACCCACCACCACGAGTTTGCGGCCGATGTGCTCGCGGATGTACTCGTCGGTTTCGTGCATGTCCATCACAGACGATTCTACCTTCGGAACATAAATGGAAGCATAGTCCACGGTTTGGGTTGCACTTCCGTAGCAGTTAAAGAAGGTAAAACCAGGGGTCAGTTCGCGGTAGAATACTACTTGCGGATTTTCCAATCCCATTTTACGAATCAATTGTTTTGCTGCCTCAATGGCTTCGTCGCCCATCGGTACCGGCAAGGTAAAGCTCAATTGTACTTTACCATCGTTCATCGTATCACCATAAGGTTTTACTTTGGTCAAGTCCAAGGTCTTATCGAAGTCCTTGGCTTGCATTGAATACAAACCACCGCTCATATTATTTTCTCTCCAACATTAATTTAACAAACGGGTTGAGGTAATTTGCACCTTTTTCGCAAACACCTTCCAAACCTTTACCACCATTCTTCGGACGTTTCACGTCACCGAAGATACCTTTTTCCAAAGCTGTGAACAAGCCTTCTTCGTTCAATTTTTCCAAGAGTGCGATGGCGTTGTCCAACACTTCTTTGGCACGATTGCGAATGATACCGCCTTCTTTGAATTCCATTTCGTCTCCGATGCTCTTCATGTTGTTGAAGATGTATTTTGCATTCTCGATGGAGAGGAAACGGTCTGACATAAACGGCGTGTGGATTGCCTCTGTCGGCATACCCAGCAACTGCAAACCTTGGTTGGTCCAGATACCGATCATGTTGAACAGTGCATCTTGGATGTGACCACGGAAGATGTTACCGGTCATGAATTTTGTAGGAGGCATGTATTTCAACGGGGCATTCGGGAAAATCTCACGCGCCATTTGTGCTTGTGCCAACTCGAACAAGAAACCGTTTTCCAACTCAGGATCCATTTCGAACGCGTGTCCGAGACCCATTTGTTCTTCCGGAAGACCTGCCAACAAAGCCAATTGCTCGTTGATGATGTCCGAAGCCAATACGGTGTGGGCTTGTTCGTAAGCATCTGCGGTGGTCAGGTAGTTGTCTTCACCGGTGTTGATGATCACACCTGCATAACCGTTGATCACGCGAGAGAAGAATTGGTCCACCAAGGTACGTTGCATGTTGATGTCGCGGAACAGAATGCCGTACAAAGCATCGTTCAACATCACATCCAAACCTTCGAAAGCACCCATGATGGCGATTTCAGGCATACAAAGACCCGAGCAGTAGTTGCACAAACGGATGTAACGGCCAACCTCTTCCCCTACTTCGTCCAAAGCAGCACGCATGATGCGGAAGTTTTCTTGGGTAGCGAATGTACCGCCAAAACCTTCGGTGGTAGCTCCGTAAGGTACATAGTCCAACAAGCTTTGGCCAGTGGTACGGATCACCGCAATGATGTCAGCACCTTGACGGGCAGCCGCTTGCGCTTGGATTACGTCTTCGTAGATGTTACCTGTAGCTACGATGACATAGAGATAAGGTTTGTTTCCTTCGCCGATGGTTGCCAAATAATTTTCACGACGGGCGCGACGGGTCCGGATGCGGTCCAAACTTCCGTCGATCACGGGTTGCAAGATTTGATCGATGGTTGCACGGTCACAAGCTTGTACTTGGGTCAGATCCAATTGACCTGCAGCCACTTGCTCTGCAATCTCTTGCGGGTTTTTACCGGTTTGTACCATGGCACAAGCCAAGAAATACAAAACACCTTCTTTCAAGGCACCACGTTCTTTGAGGTGTTCAACCACCACGTTCGGAAGCGGAACTCCGTTTTCATCCACACCGTCAATGCCCATCAAACGGCACAAGGTACGTTCAACGGCAACGGTAGTATAACGTTCCACGAAGGATTGCACGTCTTGGGCAATGTTTCCTGCCAATTCGCGTGCTTGCGCTACCTTCTTGAAATCCAATCCTAATTTACTCTGCATAAACTCTTTTTCTACCTGTTATTGTTCAATATATTTTGTGCAGTCTGGATCCATTCAGCATCCAACTGCAAATGTGCGGCTACTGCCAGCGCTTCGTGCGGCACCTCGTCATAAGGAGCATCCACCAAAGCGTAATTCATCGTTCCATTCTCCAATCCGCGAACCTTCAAACGTCGGAATGACTCGCTTCGCAAATCGTAATGGGTTGTCATCACCAAGCTGGGACACAAGCGGCCCATCACCCGCAACAAGGCATCCACCAAAGCGGTACCTTCGATCGGATTCGTGCTGCGCGCCGGCTCATCGATCAGCACCAAGGCCCGTTCTCCTTGTCGAACCGCCTGCAAAGCGGCGTGAATACGCAACATCTCTGACGAGAACGAAGACAGACCTGCTTCCAAGTCCTGACCGTCACCGTGGCAAAGGTACACGGACTCAAAAATGCGCATGGAAGCCGATTTGACCGGTAGTGGAATCGCCGCCTGGTACAAGTATTGGCACAAAGCCAAACTCTTCAATACCACCGTTTTACCACCCATATTTGAACCAATGATGAGCAACGGGGTATCGCCATAAGACAAACTCACCGGCTGGTAAGCCTTGCCTTGTTGCGACAACAGCGCCTCGATCTGGGGATGACGAAAGTCTTCCAAATGTACCTGCTCCCCAGCAGATTCCTGCGGGATTACCCGGTTGCAACGTACCATCAGCAATGCCTTCGCCAAATTCAAATCGGCATCGGCCAACATCTGAAGGGTCTCGCGCAAAGGTTCAATCGCCGGAGCCAACAAACGGGTCAGGCGTTCGCGCACACGGGCCTCTTCCAACATCGAAGCACCCACCAACTCAGAACGCTCCTCACCCAGCGGCAAGTTGCGGATCTGCTTGCGCAGGTCCGCCAATACCGGCGAATAGGAGTCATAAATGTAAAACGTAGCGACCCCGGTTTGATCCGGGTCCAACCATCGTTGCACTTGCTCCAATTCACAAGGTAAATCAAACTCCAGACCGGCTTCCTGGTGCAAGGCTGCCACCTCGCGGGCCAGGATTTCCAGCAACTTGATTTCAAACAACTCCGTATCTTCCAGGACCAAACCGCCTGCGATACGTTCCAAAGATCCACTCAAATCCTTCAGGTTGCACAACTTGGCGTGCATCCGGTCCGGCCAATTCTTGACGACCCGGTCCAACGCCTCCCGGTACAGCAAAACCGCCTGGTACGCAGCGCGGATTGGCTGGGGATGGGTGTACAAGTCCCGATCCAACAGACGACGACGGGCCAACGACGAAGCCAATGGCAATTCATCGATGCACCAACGAAGTCCACAAGGACTGTCCATCAAGGATTTAAGCTTCATAACTATTCTTTACAACATCGTAAACCGGCAAACCAATCTGCTCAGACAAGGCCTGACACAAGTGATCCGAATCAAAACGGATTCCCGTGGGCGACGTCGGATTCACACACACGGCCAACAAACGCGTGGTTTGTTCCACCGTAATGCGTCCGCCCTTCTTCTGGAAAACACGGTACACCTCCGGTGTGAGAAACAGACGGGAGAAATCCTTCACCACGACCTCCGTCTTCGGGGACAAATCTGTCACCCGCTTCAAGAAGCGGTCGGTCAAGGCACCCGTTACGCGCAAGGTCGCAGGTTGCTCACCCAAAACCTGTTCGGCTGCTCCCCCACCCAAAGCGGAAACCTCAGCCAGTTCATCCACATCCACGGTCGTCTTCGGCAGACGAATCAATTCCACCTGAAAAGCCGTCTTGCGAAGAAGCGTCGGCAAATGTGCCGACAATGCGGCTCCGGTCGATAAAATCATCGCCTCACTCACCGCCGGAGAAGCTGAACTCACCCGAGACAAGGCCCCGTCGATGAGCATCAGGTCCATTCCCAAACGGCTGACCCCCTGCATCCAACGCTGCAATGCCTGGGCAGAAGAAGGTCCGGACAACATCGCCGTTCCGGCCACAAGGCTGCGGGCCGTAACGACCGGTCCCAAGGGAGTGGATTCGCGGGAGAGGTCCACCAACTCCGAAACCAGTTGCCGTTCCCGATAATAACGTTCAGCCGTTGAAAAATAACAACCTTCGGGCAAGACAATCTGAGGTTTCGGTGTCAGCGTCACTCGGTCCGTGGTTTCCCCATCGACACCGATGGAGGTCACACAGATTTTTTTGCGGTCAACAGGAAGCCTCCTCAAGATGTAGTTCAAACATTCGGTCTTGCCGACATTTTTCTCCATACCCACGAGGGACACGCTCCGGCAAGCCAATATATCCTGAATAAAAGGCATCCTGCTACAATGTCAATCAACTATTTCTTGTGTACTCTTTCTTTACGAGCCAATACAGAGGGCTCGATGGACATACGTTCACCTTCCAACAACGAAGCAACACCTTCGGTCTTACGTTCCTTGCGGCATTCTTCACATTGGCAGTCGTTCACGTAGTTGGTCGGTTCGGTGTAAGTGGTAATCACACCTTCAAAGTTACGCAATACCACTTTGCCAGGAGCTTGTGAAATCACGTACTGCGGCATAACCGGGGTCTTTCCACCTCCACCGGGAGCATCCACCACGAAGGTCGGCACTGCATAACCAGAGGTGTGGCCACGCAAACCTTCGATGATTTCGATACCTTTTGAAACCGGAGTACGGAAGTGTTCCAAGCCCATAGACAAGTCACATTGGTAAATGTAATACGGTCTTACGCGCATTTTTACCAAACCGTGCACCAATTTCTTCATGGTATGAACACAGTCGTTCACGCCACGCAACAACACCGATTGGTTACCCAACGGAACGCCGGCATTGGCCAAACGTGCACAAGCTTCAGCAGCTTCGGGGGTAATTTCATTCGGGTGGTTGAAGTGAGTGTTCAACCAGATCGGATGGTATTTCTTCAACATGTTCACCAAGTCATCGGTAATCCGTTGCGGGCAAACCACAGGGGTACGAGAACCGATACGGATGATTTCCACGTGAGGGATTGCACGCAAACGAGAAATGATGCTTTCCAAACGAGCGTCGCTCACCATCAAGGCGTCACCACCGGACAACAATACGTCACGAACTTGGGGAGTACGGGCTACGTATTCAATAGCGCGGTCAATGCGTTCGGTCGGAGACTCGTTGTCGTTTTGACCAGCAAAACGGCGACGGGTACAGTGACGGCAGTACATTGAGCACATGTCGGTGATCAACAACAACACGCGATCCGGGTAACGATGGGTCAAGCCCGGTACCGGAGAGTCTTCGTCTTCGTGCAAGGGATCCAACAAATCCGCTTCAGCTTGGTGAGTTTCCAGTGCGGTAGGGATTGCCTGACGACGAATCGGGCAGTTCGGGTTGGTCGGATCGATCAAAGAGATATAATAAGGTGTAATGGCCATACGCAAAGTAGAGAGGGTCTTTTTCACACCTTCTTCTTCTTCGGGGGTCAATTCCACGTATTTTTTCAATTGGTCGAGGGTTTCAATGCGGTTTTTGACTTGCCATTTCCAGTCATTCCATTGCGCATCGGTTACCTCGGGAAACAAAATTTTTCTTCTGCTTTCCATAGTCGCTAATTACACATAAAGTTTTTCAAAAAGGTCTCGAATCACCTTCGATTCCCGTAAAATATTGAGGGTCAAGTTAGCATGTCCTTTTGCATAACCATTTCCTACGATGAGGTTGATGTCCTTGCCGACCCCTTCTGCTCCCAAGGCCGCTTTGGTAAAGCTGGTTGCCATGGAGAAGAAATACACACAACCTTGGCCTTTGGTCACCAGGATGGAGGTCATCTCGGTCGAAGGCACATTGACGTTGTTGATGGTCACATCACAACCGCGTCCTCCCGTAATGGCCATGACCTTGTGGTACACATCCATTACGTTGGTTGCGTCGGCTACGATCACATCGGTTGCCAAGCCCATTTCTTGTACGCGGTGCGCATTTTCAGCAGAGTACTCTACCACAATGACCTTACCGGTCGGGCCCACGTTCTTCATCGCTTGGTAACAACAGAGGACACCCGATTTTCCACCGCCACCGATGATGCATACGATGTCACCTTCGGTAACCAGACGGTCCACCTGTGCCGGAGCACCTGCCACATCCAAAGCCGCCAACGACAGACGTTCCGGAATGTCGTCGGGCAAAATGGCATACAAACCGCTTTCAAACAAAATTGCTTGTGCATCCACGTCCACTTGGTCCGAGTCGGGAGACAAGCGTTTGATTTCGTTCAATTTCAGCGGAGTCAAAGACAGCGAAACCAAAGTCGCAATTTTGTCACCCACTTTTACGGGTTGGTTTTTCGGGAATTTGGGACCGATTTCACGTACGGTTCCAATCAGCATCCCCCCCGAACCGGTCACCGGATTCTGCATCTTGCCGCGTTCCTTGACAATCGAAAGAATCATTTCCTTCATCTTGTCAGCATCTGCGCCGCAAGCTTGTTTGATCTGGGTATAACTTGCAGAATCGATGTTCAAGGTCTCCACATCAATGAGCATTTCGTTGTCGTAAATGCTCATGGTGTTATCAAGCTGTAAAGCCGGCTGGGGAAGAGTCCCCGCCGGCGAAACTACTCTGTGCGTACCGTATCTACATCCAATCTTAGACATACACGTACGTATCAGAATTATGCGTAAAGTTCAGTAAAGATTTCTCTGAGTTTTTCGCACTCACGCAATTCTTGGAGTGTGATTTCTGCGTGGCCTTTGGTATAACCGTTACCCACGATCATGGTCACGTCGCTACCTACACCTTCTGCGCCCAAAGCTGCTTTGGTAAAGCTGGTTGCCATGGAGAAGAAGTAAACCACACCGTCATTTTTGGTTGCCAAAATGGTAGTCATTTCGGTATCCGGAATGTTCACGTTGTTGATGGTCACATCACACATTTTACCACCGGTGAGTTCTTCGATTTTTTCCAAAACCGGAACCGGTTGGGTTGCGTCTGCAGAGAATACATAGTCGCAGAAGCCCAAGTCTTGCATACGTTTGGTACTGCGTTCGCTGTGGCACAAACCGATCACTTTACCGGTTACACCGGCACGTTTTTTAGCTTCGTAGCAGCACAACATACCGGATTTACCACCTGCACCGATGATGAGAACGGTGTCACCCGGTTTCACCAATTTAGCAGTTTGTGCCGGAGCACCTGCTACGTCCAAAGCGGACAAAGCCAATTTTTCAGGGAGATCGGAAGGAATCTTAGCGTAGATACCGCTTTCGAACAAGATTGCTTTACCTTTGATGTCCACTTGGTCTACGTCAGCACGGATTTCCAAGATTTCGTCGATACGGAGCGGAGTCAAAGACAAAGATACCAGGGTTGCAATTTTGTCACCTTCTTGCAAATCGATTTTGCCTTTCAATGCATCACCGATTTTTTCAACGGTACCCAACAACATTCCACCTGAACCAGTCCAGGGATTGCGGTGTTTACCTTGTTTTGCAACGATGTCAAACATGATTTCTTTGATCTTTTCAGGATCGTGGTTGGCACGTGCAGAAATATCAGTAAAGGAAGCTGAGTCAATGTTCAAAGTTTGAACGTCAATCAAGATTTCGTTGTCATAGATTTCATCCATGTTGTTGTCAATCTTGTTGGCCGGTTGCGGAAGAACACCTTTCGGCTCAATCACACGGTGAACACCGTATTTGTTACCTTTCTTTTGTGTCATATTCGTAAATTTTAATGATTTATATTTTTAACTTCTTTGTTTCAATCCCAGAATTTCACGAGCTTCTGCTGATGTAGCAACTTCACGGCCCAATTCTTTTGCCAAACGGACCACTTTCGCTACCAACTCACCATTGGACTTGGCAGGAACTCCACGTTCGAGGTTCAAGTTATCTTCAAAACCTACGCGAACGTGACCACCCATGGTAATCGCAGCAGCAGCCAAGGTAAATGCGTGACGGCCGATACCGGTAGCAGTCCAAGTAGAACCTGCCGGAATCGCATTCACCAACCAGCAAAGGTTTTGTACGGTAGCCGGAGTACAACCCGGAACGCCCAATACGAAATTGAATTGCATCGGAGCACCCGGCACTTGGCCTTTGCGAGCCATGTTCAAAATGGTATCCAGGTGACCCATTTCGAAGCATTCGTATTCAGGTTTGATGTTGTTTTCCAACATACGTTTTCCGAAAGCACGCATCATCGGCATGGTGTTTTCAAACACATCGTCACCGAAGTTGCAAGTACCACAATCCAAGGTAGCCATTTCCGGATACAACTCAGTCGGTTGCAAACGTTCTTCTGCAGTCATTCCCACAGCACCACCGGTGGAAGGAATGATGATCACATCCGGACAAACCTTGTAAATCGCTTCAATGCATTCTTTGAAACGTTCTTTGCTTTGGGTCGGAGTACCATCGTCCTCACGAACGTGCAAGTGAACAATGGCTGCACCTGCATCTACTGCAGATTTTGCTTCGCGAACGATTTCTTCAACGGTATAAGGAACCGCCGGGTTTTGTTCTTTGGTTACTTCTGCACCGCAGATAGCAGCTGTGATGATCAATTTATCCATAACGGCCAATTATTTTTTACGTTGGCATTTGCTGGGAACTACACAAGTACCGCTTGCACGGCAAACTACGATCGGTTCTTCCAACACGTCAGCAGCTGAATCAGAAATGTCCGGACGGGGTACGATCACTTTGCGGGCTTCGAACACCATTTTGCGGGAAGAGTTACCTACTTGGGTAATTTCACCCACCGCTTCGATGTAGTCACCTGCAAATACAGGAGCCATGAATTCCACATTGTCGTAAGCTTTGAAGAGTCCTTCGTCGCCGTCGTTTTGAATCAACAATTCGGTTGCAACGTCACCAAACAATTGGAGCATTTTTGCACCGTCTACCAAATTTCCGCCGTAGTGAGCATCGTGGCAGCTCATGCGTACGCGAATCAATGCTTGTTTTGCCATAATCTATTTAATTTTAATTCAATTATTTACTTACACAAATATGATCTACGAAGATGCCCGGAGTATGGATATTTTCCGGAGCGATTTCGCCTGCTTTCACCAATTCTTCGGCCTCTACAATGACCAAATCCGCAGCCGAAGCCATCAGGGGGTTGAAGTTTTGGGTGGTTCCCTTGTAGAACAAGTTTCCGATTTCGTCAGCAACAGAAGCGCCAATCAACGCCACGTCTGCACCCAGGGGTTTTTCCAACAAGTACTCAACGCCATCCACCTTCACGGTTTCTTTGCCTTCTGCCACGATGGTGCCCAAACCGGTACGGGTCAATACACCACCCAAACCGGCACCTTTGGCACGAATGCGTTCTGCCAATGTACCTTGGGGAACAAATTCGATTTCCAATTCACCGGCATTCATTTGGTTACCGGTTTCCGGGTTTGTTCCAATATGGGATACAATCAATTTTTTAACTTGTTTATTTACGACCAATTTACCCATTCCGCGATCCGGAAAACCGGAGTCGTTGCAAATCACGGTCAAATCTTTAACACCGGATGCAACCAAAGCATCGATGATTCTATTCGGAGATCCGGCAGCCAAAAAACCGCCAATCATAATGGTGGCGCCGTCTTGAATTTTAGCGACAGCATCCTCAATCGAAATCAATTTCTTCATTCAGATCGTGTATTAAAATTATTCCCGCAAATATAATAAAATAAACGACAAACCGAACGCAGAACCGGTCCCAAATGAACAAAAAAATAGCAGCCCGTCGTTTTTTACCGACAGGCTGCAAATCAGACTCAAAAATCACCCAGAATTTAGCTAGAGATTGCGGTGGCTGTGCACCGGATTGGCATACATAGCCAACACCAATTCTCGCAATTCAGCACGATCCAATTCGGCACGAGTTTCTTCGGACTCCTTGGCGAACAAGGCATCCAGTCCGGCTTCCACGTAGCCCAAGAAACAATCCTTTTCGGCTTGCGTATACTGATCCGCATACTCCGGGGTTTCTGCCAACACATCAAAGGCGATGTAATTATTCGGCCACAAACGGTAGTTCGCATTGATTTTGCGGTCCAACAAGGCCGCCAACCCACGGAAACGTTCGTTTTTGTCCATTTGACCGCACACTTCCAATTCTTCCCGGGTCAACGGCTCACCAAAGTGGAAATGCACCCGACCCTTTTGTTGCAAAATACCGGTCAAAATACTGTTCATATCCTCACCAGGGGCCTTCACATACTCACGACGACGCGAAATGAAAGTTTCCCTTGCCTTCAGGAAATCACAGGGTTCAAATTCGTACGACACAGATACCGGCAGGATGGCCAACGCATTAAAATCATCCACAAAATTGCCGGATCCACTCATATCCAACATCTTCAACAAGCCTTGGCTGGTTTGGTCCGAACCGTCCTTGGTACGACCGCTGCGTTGGGCCAACCAAATCGAAGCCCGACCGTTTGCCACACTTTCACGGATGTAGTTGGACAACAGGGTTGAATTCACATACAATTCCCGCGGAGTCCCTTTGCGAATGACCTTGATCATCCGGTTACTACGCATAATGTCTTCGACAAACTGAGAGGAAATCAGGTTATCCCCTACAGCAATCTCGGTACGCGGCACCTGGTTCTTGTAAAAGATCAGTTGCATGATCCCCGGATCCAGAACGATATCGCGGTGGTTACCCAACAACAAGGATTTCTCCGGCCGCAGGGTATTTTCAATGCCAGAACAAGTCAACCCTGTCGTTGTTCCTTCCAACAACCGGTTCATCACCGTGGCCATTACCTTCACCTGGAAATCATCTACGGTCCGCAAAGAGCGCAACAATGCCTCAAAATCAGCACGTTCAGAGCCAGGAGCAATGAAATTCAAAATGTTGGTCAACAACGGATGTGCTGCTACCCGATCCAGGGCTGCCACCATTTCTTCATCCGTATAGGGCCGGATATTATCGTATTTTTCCCCCATATCAGTCATTCACTACTTTTACTCGAATAAAGTTTTCCAACAAGCCTACCACGACAACCGCATAGAAGAAGACCAGCATCAAAACTACCCCCAAAGCTCCTATGGTCAACGCAGTAAACAAATTATAGCAGAACGAGCAAGCCATCAGCAATACCAGGATTACTGCCACAATGCTCAGGTAATTAAACAGAATAAACAAACACAAAATCAATGCGATACAAGACAGCAAAGCCGGGAACATGAAGAAGAAATTCTCTCCCAAAGTAAAGGTCATGAGCAGCCCCAAAACCGTCATCAGCACGGTGATGGCCACCAGGGTCTCGTTTGCAAAGAAAGGACGTTTTGTTGCCCGGCGTACAAAGATTCCCGCAACGGATGCAACCACGGCCAACACCGCAACCAATCCGATCCACGTGTCACCCGGAATGAACTTGGTTGCTGCCACATTGAAAGGAGTTCCTACACAAGTAGCGGCCAACCAGGCAATTCCTTCGCCAACCAACAAAATACCAAGTCCCCAACCCAACAAGCACAACGTTTTACACAAGACCTGTTTGGGGCGAATGATCCGGGTCTTGGTATGCAAGGCAAACGCCAGACAACAGAACAAGGCCGTAACCACGGCAAACCAACGGTTTTGTGTTTGAGTCATTTTCACTAGACCCACCCACGGCAGGGTGAAATACACGGAATTATCCTCGCTTTTCAGCGCGTCCACACAGGCGTAGTTTGCATCGGTCAAATAACGCTGCAACATCGGTTCCAGTTGTGCCCCGTAATGCTGAATTGTCGGCAGACTGATGTTCTCAAAACAATCCCAATCGGTGTGATAATAACGGATATTGTCCAAGCAAGAGAAGTTCAAGCCAGGCAGTTGGTCCTTTACAACTGTAAAATCCGTAAAGTTCGGCATCATCTTGTAAACCACCGTTGTTAACGAATATGTTACAGGGTATTTCGCGGCCTCTGCATACAGATCCACCACCTTGGAATCACCCATTCCGGTCTCAAAAAGCAAGGCAGGACCCTTCACTCCCCGAGCTTCCAGGTTGATCACAAAACCGACATTTTCCAACAATTCCGGATTGTGCTCAACGGCCTCTTTCATGCCGTTCAAACCATTCTCTTCCGAGTCGGTAAACAAGACTTTCACCCCTTGGCTCCAATCCTGACGGTACTGCAAGGCAACACGCAGGAGTTCCAAGGTTGTACCCAAACCATAGCCATCATCGGCGGCACCGTAAGAGTACACGGTGCTGTCCAACACCTGCTCACGGTAGCGGGAATCCAAGTGGGCGATGAACAAAACATACGACGAAGCAGGTCCGGACTCCGGTTCGAACTCCGCATAAATGTTGGCAATGTCAAAATACCCACCCAAACGGAATGCAATCGAATCGTAGGCATACAACCTGGGATTTCCGCCCAGAGCTGCCAGACGGTCCATCAAATACGAACGTACGCGATCGCGTGCTTGAGGATGTTCGACTGAATGGGGTTCTTTCGCAATGACTGCCAAATCTTTTGCCACATTTTCAGCCGAGAAAACAGCTTCTTCTGTCGCCGAAACCACCTTCGGCATCGAGCCAAGTCCGTAAGCGACACATACCGCCAAAACAACGGCCAATGTCGCCAGGATCACCCGAATGATACGACCCAAACGCCAAGCCATAACTAACTCAAAGCTTTGCAGTTCAACGGGTTTGCAGGATCTTTTCCTTCCGGTGTGAAGGCATATTCAATACGATCCTTGTAGGCCGCTTCCACTTTGGAGCGCACCATCTTCATCGTACTGTTGATCATGCGGTTCTTTTCCGAGAACGGTTCATCCGCAATGATGAAGGTCGCCGGTAACCAACGGTCCGGGAACAAACCACCAAATTCACGACCTGCACGGAATTTGTCCAAGTCCTCGCGAATCTTGCGTGCCCCTTCGGCACCTTGCGGCAATTTGCCCTTGTCCACGTCCAAGACACAGATGGTGTACGGAGATTGGTTGTTGTACATCATCGTATTGTTCACGTAGGGCAATTTTTCGGTGATGCATTCTTCAATGCCCTCCGGTGCATATTTTTCCCCATCCGAGGCAATGAGCAAGCTCTTGAAACGACCCATCACATAGAGGAAGCCGGATTCGTGCATGTAGCCCATATCCCCGGTGTGCAACCAACCGTCAATGACTGTTTCTGCAGTTGATTTCGGGTTTTTCCAATAACCGGCCATGACGTTTTCACCCCGGATCACAATCTCACCGGATTTGCCGGTCGGACATTCGTTGCCATCTTCGTCCAAAATCTTGATATCCATAGGTTGTACCAACAGACCCGAAGAACCGAAACGGTGTTTCTTCAAGGTGTTCGCCGAGATCACAGGTGTCGCTTCGGACAAACCGTAACCTTGGAACATCGGGATACCAATTGCGCAGTAATAACGTTGCAAATCAATGTCCAACAACGCTCCACCACCGATGAAGAAGTCGAGTTCCCCACCCAATCCTTGGCGTACCTTTTGGAAAACGAGTTTATCCACGGCCCAAATCAGGGGTTTCAACAAGAAGGATCCTTTGGTTCCACGGTTCCAGCCGTCTTTGTTGTAACGGATCGCAGCATTCAGACCGATGTTGTACAAACGTTCCGCTACTTTTCCACTGGCACGAACGGTTTGTTCGATGTTTTTCTTGAAGTTCTTCGCCAGGGTCGGCACAGACATCATCACGTTGGGTTTGAATTCCTTGATGGCAATCGGAATGTTGCGCAAGGCTTCCATCGGGGTCTTGCCAGCCGGTACGGTGGCAATGCGTCCGCCATTCTTCATCATTGAGTAGAAACCAACCACGTGTGCGAAGCAGTGATCCAAGGGCAAAATGATCAACATCTTGTATCCTCTTGAGATCGGAACCAATCCCAAAGACTGGTCAACATTCGCTGTATAGTTGCGGTGAGTCAGACAAACGCCTTTCGGATCTGCAGTTGTACCAGAAGTATAGGTAATCGTTGCAAGATCATCATTTTGAATTGCTTGGCCTACTGCCAAGAATTCTTCCCGATGTGCTTCCAGGTAACGTTTTCCACGCACCATGAGATCTTCGTAATAGATTTCATCCGGTTGCATATCGTCCACACGATCCAACAGAATCAAATATTTCAAATCAGTCAATTGCTCACGAATGGTACGGATTTTACGCAACTGTTGGCCAGAAACGATCAGATATTTACACTCCGCGTGGCGCAAACGGAACAACAAATCGTTGCTCTCTTCCAGTTTGATGGACAAAGGTACAGAAACAGCACCCGCATACAACAAAGCCAACTCCGAGCAAATCCACAAGTTACGACCCTCAGAAAGCAGGGCGATGTTGTCCTTGGGCTGTACTCCCAAATCACAGAGACCGGCTCCGAAATCGTAAACTATATCGCGTAATTGATTGAAAGAAGTAGGTTCAAAAGTCGATTGCAGCTTCTCATACATAAAGGGTTCGTCCCCGTAGTTCCGCACTGCATTTTCAAACAGATCAATAATGGTATTTTTCATAAACGCATTATTTATTTTTGCTAAGGTTATAATTCGTACAAAATTAGTCAAAATAACTGAATCGGCGCAAAGAAAAAGTGTACGGAGTTCCAAGATGATCCTGGATCTCACTCCGGCGCCAATTTCCCCAGTCATCAAAGTCAGAATAGGAGGTAATTACGTAGAAATCAGAACCCACGTAACTGGTTTTTTCTTGGACCAGACGCCCCTGCTCATCGTAGGCATATTCCGTCATTTCCTCGGTCCAGACACCCGATTCCCAATAGCCCAATGTACGGATTTTAAGGCGTCCATCATTCATAAAGTTCTGCTTTAATTCAGACACCTTATTTCCGTTATTATCAAGATACAATTCGCTCGACAACAAACCTCCTTTCAGGTAAAGAACCCGACGGGTCCACAGACAGGAACCTCCCTCCAATGACTGCGCCTGAGAGGCTACAATCCCCTCCTTTTCATCGTAGGTTGTGAAGACCTGGATACCTTCATCCAGACGTACCTGACGAACAACACGACCCTGCTCATCGTACTCATAAAAGTGCTTGAAATATCCGGGCTCACCGTACGTACCACCTTCCTGCTCCACCAGTTGCCCCTGATCGTTCAACCAAGAAAGAATCAGGTATTCCAATTGGTCCGAAACCCGGGCTGATGCACGGTTCGTCTGCTCCAACAATGTACCGGCCTCGTTGTAGAAACAAGTAGTCTGAAGCATGGGATCCGGATAGACTGCAACCCAGCCGGAATCCGACAAAGCTGCCTCAAATTCAACCTTAACTACTTCTTTAATTGGCCCTTGTAATCCACTGATTTCCTTATCTGAGACAATTTCTATTTTCAGAGAAGAACAAGCAGCCAGCAGCGCACAGAAACAAGCCGCTACAACAACAAATATCTTATTCATGTTTGTCTCGAATCAACAACGAAGAATCCCCATAACTCAAAAAACGGAAGTCGTTTTCCAAAGCATATGCATAGACCGACTTCCAACGATCACCGCCTCCCAAGAAGGCAGAAATCAGCAGCAAGAGTGTACTTTGAGGCTGGTGAAAATTGGTAACCAATGCATCCACAATCCGGAAACGATAACCGGGAACGATGATGATGCGCGTGCGAGCCGTAATCTCATCCAAGTTATTGATTTTCATGTACTCCAACAGAGAATGCAAGGACTCTTCCAAGGTTACTTCCACTCCATTTTCCCCATCAGGTGCATCCTGATAGGGTTCCCACTGCGCCACCGAATCGGGTACCCAGGCTTGAGGGGTCGCTTCGGAACAATGCTTACCCAAAAAATACAAGGATTCCAAGGTACGGACAGAGGTGGTTCCTACAGCGACTATCGGACCGATTGATTGTTGTTTTAGCAAGTCTTCCAGCAACTTACGAGTCACCACAAAAGGCTCAGAATGCATTTGGTGATCCGCAATGTATTCGCTCTTAACCGGCATAAATGTCCCAGCTCCCACGTGCAAACATACCTCCGCACGACGGATGCCCTTCGCATCAATGGCTTGCAACACCGGCTCCGTAAAGTGCAAACCAGCGGTCGGAGCCGCCACAGAACCCCGAAACTTGGCATACAGCGTTTGGTAGCGTTCCAGGTCCATCGCCTCGGTTTCACGATTCAAATAGGGAGGTATGGGAATCTGACCACAAAGCTCAAGCACACGGGAAAAAGGGACGCCCGTTTCCCAGGTAAAGCGAATTACAAAGCTATTGGCCTCTCTTTCCAACATTTCAGCCTGCAAATTGAGTGCAGCAACTTCTTTGTTGTTTTCTCCTGAATATAAGCGGATTAGGCCGTTTTTCCACTTCTTTGCATTGCCCACCACTGTTCTCCAGACACAAGATTGGGTAGTTGCAAAGGAAATATTGTAGTCTGCCGGCGTTACAGGCTCCAAACAGAAGATCTCAATCATAGCCCCAGTCTCCTTCTGAAAAAAGAGACGAGCCGGCACGACCTTCGTGTTATTGAAAACCATCAAGGCATGATCGGGCAGGTGGTCCGGCAAACGAACAAAAGCATCTTCAGAGATGACACCTTTATTATATAGCAACAATTTGGATCCATCACGATTGGGGAGAGGGTATGCAGGAATACGGTGATCCGGCAAGTCGTAATTGAAATTTTCGATCCGAATGAGAGGCTCCATTTTAGGCGATTTAAGCGATTATTTTTTGCAAAAGTAACCAATACTTGGGTGAACACAAAATCGTTAAAATTTGAATTTTTGTTTACAAATGTGATTTACACAAATAACCTCAAACCAATACAATTCTAACAAGCGATTACAAGTTAACAAACCATGTTTACAATGTGCTTTGTTTGTATTATAACTTTTTCTTATTTGATATTTTACACAACTATTAATAATTGGTTATCAATATGTTGTATTATTTTATTGGTAGTTTAACTTGAATATAAATTCCCAAAGAAAGACCCATCCGTGCAGACACAATACCTATATTCCAAAAATACAAACACTAACTAATTGATTTTCTGATACTACTGCAAATGTTATTTGAATTATTACTTTAGATATGTTCTACAAAACCAATTCCTTGATACAAAGCATACTATTTGTACAGCTATCCCCAACCTCCCTTCTAATTGTTTACATTTGTTTTATTCGTTGGTTACATTTGTTCCGATAAAATTTTCTACATTTGTATCTTATAAAGTTTACAGTTATGAATAGTCGTTTACAGCAATTTTTGGACCTCGAAAACCTCACTCCTGCCCGTTTTGCCGATATGATGGGATTGCAACGTTCCGGCATCTCTCATTTGCTGTCCGGAAGAAACAAACCGGGCTATGAGTTCATCAAGAAATTTCTGAAGACCTTCCCGCATGTCAATGCGGAATGGTTCCTGTTGGGAGCTGGCAAACCGTTCAAGTTCCAACAGGCAGAGGGAGCGTCGGCTGAAACGACCACTCCTCTTTCCGATCAACATTCCGGTTCATTCCCGCATTCCGCTTCGTCAAGCCTTCCGGGCGTTCCGACCGATGAACCACGAAGTCCGGTAACTTCAGACTTCTCGGCTGAGACAAGCCTCTTCGCTTGGGATGAAGGAGGTATCCGTGCGACAAATGAAAATCCCGCGAATTTCTCTGATCCATTGCCGGAAAAAACACATTCATCGCAAGGAAATCAAGATATCACGCAGCAATCAGAGGCTGTTTCCAACCAAAAAACGGCCACTGAGCGTATTGTAAGGCCGATTCCTCAGAAAAAAATTGGCCGAATCACCGTGTTCTACACAGACGGTAGTTTCGATGAATTTTTCCCGCGATAAGCAATCGCACCTATGATATTAATGTGTATCTTTGCAACGCAATTGCAGTTGCAACGATTCATCCTACCTAATACGAAAGAACTATGTACAAATTACTGAAACCCATCCTCTTCTTGTTTTCTCCCGAAAAAGCACACGCCATTGTCATGGGTCTGCTGAAAGTTTTGTCGTACATTCCTGGGGCCAACGCCATTTTGCGTCTGTTTTACACCTGCAAAACCCCGGAACTGGAACGCGAAGTCTTTGGTATTCACTTCAAGAACCCCATTGGACTTGCTGCCGGCATGGACAAAAACGGAGAATATTACAACCAAATGAGTAACTTCGGTTTCAGTTTCATCGAAATCGGATCCATCACTCCGGAAGGCCAACCGGGCAACCCGAAACCCCGTTGCTTCCGCCTCCCGCAGGACGAGGCCATCATCAACCGCATGGGAATCAATAACTACGGGGTTAAATACGTGGTAGAACGTCTTAAAAAAGACAAGCCCAAAGTCATCATCGGAGGGAACATCAGCAAAGCCAGCACCACCAGCAACGAAGAAGCGTGGAAAGACCTGGAAAAGTCCTTCTCTTTGCTCTACGATTTTGTGGATTATTTCGTGTTGAATGTTTCTTGCCCGAACGTAAAAGATTTAACCAAACTCCAAGATATCAATAACTTATCCGAAATTATCGACCGCTTGTTGACCCTGCGTCGCTATTTTGACGACTACCGCCCGATTCTGCTCAAACTGTCGCCCGATATTCCCAAGGCACAGTTGGATGAAATCATTGACATGGTCATGATTTCAGGCATTGACGGTGTCGTAGCAACCAACACAACCCGCGAACGTCCGGCAACCCTGCGAACCCCGCAAGAACGCATTCAAGCCATCGGTGACGGCGGTTTGAGCGGTGCTCCTGTCTACAAGAAAAGCTTGGAATTTGTACGTTACATCCACCAAAAAACCAACGGAACCCTTCCCATCGTAGCTGTGGGCGGTATCATGAGCCCGGCACAAGCCGAAGAAATGTTGGAAGCAGGTGCCTCGTTGATTCAGATCTATTCCGGCTTCGTTTTCAAAGGACCCGGCATAGTCCGTAAGATGTTAAAACACCTCAAAACACTGGTTTAAAGCATTATCCTATGAAAAAGGCGGCGGTTTGTACCATTGGTGATGAAATTTTGATCGGTCAAATTATCGACACCAATTCCTCTCACATTGCCCAATCCCTGAACGAAATTGGCATTCGTGTAGCCACGATGGTATCCATCGGGGACGAACGCAAAGAGATCATGGGGAAATTGGAAGAACTTTTGAAAACCAACGACTTGGTAATCACAACCGGAGGACTGGGTCCGACAAAGGACGATATTACCAAACACGCCTTGGGCGAGTTGTTCGGATCAACCGGCCAGTACGAACACACGGAACAAGCTGAGATTGTCCGAGAACTTCTGGTACGCAGAGGAGTACCCCTGTTTGAGAGCAACCTGGCACAAGCCTACGTACCCACCGGCTGTGAGGTGCTGGTCAATCGCTTGGGAACGGCTCCCGGCCTTGTTTTTCGCTTTCCTGCAACGCGTTTTTCACACCAGCCCACCCTCTACTCTTTACCGGGTGTTCCGTTCGAGGCCTTGGGTCTCTTACCCGCTGTCATGAAGGACATTTGCCAACACCAAGCCTTGGAACCCATTTACCACAAGACTTGGGCAACCTTTGGCATTGCTGAGTCGACGTTGGCAGAAATGATTGCTGCGTGGGAAGATCACCTGCCCCAAGATACCAAACTGGCCTACTTACCCAATACCGTCAACGGTGTCCGCTTGCGCCTTTCGTGTTACGGTGACACGGCAGAACACGCAGCAGAACGACTGGAGGCTGAATTTGAGAAGATTCGCCCGATTTTGGGAACCGCCTTGTATGGAAAAGACCAGGATACCCTGCCCGGGGTTCTTGCAAAAGAATTAAAGGCAAAAGGTGTGAGTGTCTGCACTGCAGAATCTTGTACCTGTGGCCGTGTGGCACACCTGTTAGGCAGCATTCCTGGAGCTTCTGACTATCTGATGGGTGCTACCATCGCCTATAGTAATGCTGTTAAGATCAACGATTTGAAAGTTCCTGCAACCCTCATTGAACAAGAAGGAGCTGTCAGCCAGGCCTGTGTAGAAGCCATGGCACAAGGCGCGATGGAAAAATACGGAACAACCTACGCCGTTGCGACCTCGGGCATTGCTGGACCGGGCGGAGGCAGTCCTGAAAAACCGGTAGGACTGGTCTGGATTGCGGTAGCCACCCGTCTGCAAAACGGAGGAAGCCGCGTCGTATCAAAATCGTTCAGCTTTGGCGGAGACCGCGAAAGAAACATGGAACGGTTCGCAGCCAATGCCTTGAACCTCTTACGTTTGGAACTTCTAAACGCTCGCTAAGCCAGCCAGTAACTCTGCTTCGCGCATCACGCGCAGGAAATTCCCACCCATGATTCCTTGGATGACGGTTTCGCTGTATTCCCGGCGTTGTAGTTCGTCACGGATGATACCGTAGGCCGAAATGTCCCGCAAACCGTCGGGAGCAACCGAGATTCCATCAAAATCAGACCCCAAACCCACGTATTCCGGACCGACCAGACGAATCACGTGCTCGATGTGATCCACCACACGCAGGTAGGATGGAGCCGGAAATCGGGTTAGTTCTTCCATAGCCGCATTGTATTCTGTACGGAACTGCTCCAAGGCCTCGATACTATGCCCTTCTGTTTTATGAACACCTGCCCCAATGGCTTCACGGTAACGCAGTTGCAAGGCATCCATACGATCATCAGCCGCTACAAAAGCGGAATCCTTCCCAAAAGAAGCCTCCAGAAAGGCAGGATAGAAATTGATCTGGATAACTCCTCCGCGTGCCGCCAATTTTTGAATCATGGCATCCGTCATGTTCCGCGGGTGATCACACAACGCGCGGCAACAAGAATGGCTTGCGACCACAGGAGCCTGGGACAATTCCACCACTTGCTCGAACGTAGCATCGCTCACGTGCGATACATCCACCAACATCCCCAAACGGTTCATTTCTGCAACCAATTCCCGACCAAAAGGACTGAGTCCTCCCCAGGTTTCTGCACCGGAAGCTGCCTTCATCGCCGAATCACAGACGTCGTTGTTACCGTTGTGGGTCAAGGTCAAATAACGAACACCCTGACGGTAGAAGAAACGCAACAAATCCAAGTCTTTTCCCAGGGGAAGGGCATTTTCCATACCCAGGAATACCGAGGAAAGACCGGCAGCCTGGTTCGCCAAAGCTTCTTCTACGGAAAAAGCAAAGGCAGCCAGTCCGGCCTTCTTCGCCTGGCCTACGGCTTTGTAACAAGCCTCCAACATCCGCAAACTTCGGCGCAAGGCCTCGTCCTGCGACAAGGCATTTGAGGTGTACAAGGCAAAAAATACCCCATCAACCCCACCTGCCCGCATGCGGTGAAAATCAAAATGACCGCGTTCGGGACGTTGGGTCAAATCGAGTCCCTCCAACAGCATGGAAGGCGTGTCACAATGGGAGTCCAGGACGAAATTATAGGCCATAATTCAATATAACACTATTGTTTGTTACGCTGACGTACAGCTTCATACAAAATAACTGAGGTAGCAACGGATACATTCAAGGATCCAATCTCTCCAGCCATGGGAATGCGCGCTTGGGCATCACACATGGACAAAACCGGGGCCGAAATTCCCTTTCCTTCGGAACCCATGACCAAGGCAGTGGGTTGGCAGAAGTCAACCGCATACATCAGGTCGTCGGTTTTTTCTGTAGCTCCCACAATTTGAAAACCACTTTCTTTCAAATAATACAAAGCGGTCTTCAGGTTGGGAACACGGCTGGTCGGAATACGCAACAAGGCACCCGCAGAAGTTTTCACAGCGTCAGCATTGATGGCAGCACCGCCTTTCGCCGGCAGGATCAATCCACTCACACCGGCACATTCGGCCGTCCGGGCAATGGCACCGAAATTACGCACATCGCTCACACCATCCAAGAGCACAAACAAAGGATTCGGGCTTTGTGCCAGGGCATTCTCCACCAAGGCTTCCAATTCTACAAAATCAATCTGTGCCAAAAAGGCCACCACTCCTTGTGCACGACCTTTTCCATACCGGTCAATGCGTTCTCCTGGCACAAATTGAACAGGGATTTCTTGCGCCTGGGCCATTTCGAGGAGTTGACGGAAACGATCACCTTCCAAACCTTGTTTGAAAAGGATTTTTTCAATTTTCCGTCCAGCCATCAAGGCTTCCATTACAGGGTGCATCCCGTAGAGGTAATGGGTCGTTGTGTTTTCTTGGTTCATACCGTTTATCTTTATTGATTCTATTGATCTGTTTTTAACTCAAGGACATCCATTCTTCCATCTTGATGTCCAATTCCCGTTTGATTTCCAAGTACTTGCGCATAATGGTATCAAAATCCATGGAGGGATCCAGGGCCGCCAGGATGGATTCTTGTTTCTTCAATTCGGCCTCCAGGACCGAAATGCGGTGTTCCAAATTGTCCATCAACTTACGACGGCGGCGTTCTTCTTTCTGCTCCTCAAACGATTTCACCCGAACCGAAGCCTCTTCCGGCTTTTGGGGATCGGACACGGGACGTTGTTCCAAACGTTTGTCGGATTTCTTCTCTACTTTCACAGGGGTGCTGCTCACCTCCAGATCCGAAAGTTGCTCGAGTTTGCGTCGTTCCAGGAACTCTTGTACCCCACCCAAGTGTTCTTTGACCTGACCATCCCGGAACTCATAAATCTTGTCCACAAGACCGTCCAAAAAGTCCCGGTCGTGGGAAACTACCACCAAGGTTCCGTCGTACTGTTGCAAGGCCTGCTTGAGGATGTCTTTGGAACGGATGTCCATGTGGTTCGTCGGTTCGTCGAGAGCCAATAGGTTGTACGGGTGCAGGATGAGTTTGGCCATCGCCAAGCGCGAACGCTCGCCCCCACTCAACACCGCAACCTTTTTGTCAATGTCTTCTCCTTTGAACAGGAAAGCTGCCAAAATATCCCGCAGCTTGGTGCGGATGTCCCCAACCGCCACGCGGTCCAAGGTACCGAAAACCGTTTCTTGCTTGTCCAAGATATCTTCTTGGTTCTGAGCATAGTAACCAACTGCAACGTTGTAACCCAACTGAGCGCTACCTTCCAGCGGATCGATCTCACGCATCAGGAGTTTCATCATGGTACTCTTTCCTTCCCCATTCCGACCGACAAAGGCCACTTTTTCTCCCCGCTCAATGGTAATGTTTGCATCTTTGAACACTACTTTCTGCGGGTAGCCACCAATCAAGTCTTTGGTCTGGTACACAACCTGACCCGAACGGGGTGCCGGCGGGAATTTCACATTCAAGGCCGACTTGTCTTCCTCGTCAATTTCAATGCGGTCCAATTTTGCCAGTTGTTTGATCCGCGACTGCACTTGGTTGGACTTGGTCGCCTTGTAACGGAAGCGTTCAATGAACTCCTCGCTCTTTTCAATCATCCGCTGCTGGTTTTCGTAGGCGGCTTTTTGCTGGGCAATGCGCTCTTTGCGTAACACCAAGTACTGGCTATAAGGGACTTTGTAGTCGTGGATGTGTCCCAACATAATCTCCACCGTCCGGTTCGTTACGCGATCCAGAAAACGGCGATCGTGGGAAATCAACAACAAGGATCCGTTGAATGTCGAGAGGTATTCTTCCAGCCACTGGATGGATTCGATGTCCAAGTGGTTCGTCGGCTCGTCCAATAACAACACATCCGGACGGCGCAACAGGATCTTGGCCAATTCAATGCGCATGTTCCAACCTTGACTGAAAGTGCTGCGAGGACGGTTGAGTTCTTCCTTTTTGAAGCCCAAACCCATCAGGGTCCGTTCTGCAGTCACCTGCGGAGAATCGGTGCGGATCATGGCCAAACGATCGTTCAACTCGTTCATTTCCACGATCAGACCGTTGTATGCCTTGGACTCGTAGTCCGTACGTTCCGCCAACTCCTGACCGATCGCCTCAATGCGCTTTTCCATCTTTTCAGCTTCGGCGAAGACCGTCATCGTCTCTTCGATGACCGTTCGTTCCTTGGTATAACTCATGATCTGAGGCAAGTAGCCCAAGGTAATCTCGTTCGGCATCATAATCTGTCCGGAAGTCGGGTGATCGATGCCCATGATCAGCTTCATGATGGTGGACTTACCGGCTCCGTTCTTTCCCACAAGACCGATGTGTTCCCCATCGCTGATGTGGAAATTGATGTCATCCAGCAAGGTAAAACCGCCGTAAGCAACTGTCAGGTTATTGATGGATATCATTTCTTACAAAAATAGATACTAAGTTCATACAACAAATACATGGGAATGCCCACCAAGAACAAGGTGAAAGCATCTCCCGTCGGTGTGATGATGGCTGCCAGCACCAACAACACAATCACCGCGTGCTTGCGGTATTTTTTCATCCAATCCCGGGTCAACAGCCCAATGCGGGAAAGCACGGCGGCCAAGGTCGGCATCTCAAACACCAGCCCCATCATCAGACAGAGGCGGATGAACATCGCAATGTAGGATTGCAACGAGATCTGGTTGGCTACGGAAGCACTGACCTGATAGGTTCCCAAGAACCGCAGGGTCAAAGGAAAGATCAGCAGATAGGCCATCAACAGACCCACCAGGAACATTCCGCCTCCAAAAAGGAAAGCACCACGGACCGCATGCTTCTCGGAATCGTACAACGCAGGTGCAACAAATCCCCACAACAAATACAGCAAATAAGGAATTGTCACAATAAATCCGGCCCAGAAAGAGATTTTCAGGTGGATGAAAAACTGGGCAGCCAGATCGATGTTGATCAACTCCATCGAAAAGGCTGCCGGTGCTTCCAAGCCCAATCGTGTCAGCAGCCAGGCCAAACCCCGGTACAGGATAAAATCATCACGCAAAGGAGCCAGGATGAGGGTCCCAAAGACAAAGTCCTTGGCCAGGAAGGCCACAACCATCCCCACAAGAACGACCACCAACGCCCGCCAAAGGATGCCCCGGAGTTCGTCAATGTGCTCCCAGAATGTCATTTCGCGTTCTGCTGCCACCGACCTGTCTTATTTCTTTTGTTCGGTTTCTGCGTCGTCTTTGAGTTCATCTTCAATGCCCTTCACTCCTTCTTTGAAGCTGCGGACACCTTTGCCGATTCCCTTCATCAATTCGGGAATCTTCTTCCCTCCAAAAAACAACAAAACAATCAAAGCAATGACCAGAATTTCAGTCAGGCCGATGGAACCCAAGAAAAGCATAGTTTTCATACGATTTCAGTTTTATCTATTTTATTCGTTTTCTTTTTGTGCGTGCTTGCGGAAAGCTTCCAAAAAGAAATCCGGCACACGCGTGGGACGACGGGTATCGGCGTGGATGAAACCCAACACCACCTTGCCACAGACAACCAAATCCCCGGCCTGGTTGTAAATATCGGTCAACACCTCCACCCGAGCCATCGGTTCTTTTTCAATGCGGCTGACAATGCGCAGGATGTCCCCCATTTTGGCAGGTGTCTTGTATTGGCACTCCACCGCAACCACCGGCATCATGATGCCCCGTTTCTCGATCTCATAAATGGGCAAACCCAAATCGATCAAGCATTGATGACGGCCGCATTCAAAATAGCGGATGTAGTTGGAGTGATGGACGATCCCCATCAAGTCCGTCTCATAATAACGTACCTCCAAGGAGGTTTCGGAAACACAATACATAAGCCTATCTCTCAATCATACGTTTCACCAAGCGGATCAGCTCACCCAACCACAGCACCAAAGAGGTACCCAGCAAAATGGTTACCCACTCGCGTACACTCAAAGCCGTGGTACGGAAGAAACCCCCACCGTAAGTTACAATGACAATTTGTAACAGGAGGATGAACAAGGTAATGAAGACAAACGACTTGTTTTGGCTCAAATGACGGAACGCAGAGAAATTGGTTCCGGCAACACGGGCATTGAACAAGTTCCATACTTGCATCATCACAAACGTGGTGAAGAAGATGGTCAACTCGTGGGTGCTGATGCCTCCGCCGCGTTGCAGCAAGATCAGCATGGCCAACAAGATACCCAAGAAAATAAAACCCACACCGAAGATGTTGTACGCCATCGGCTTGGTAATGATAAAGGCATCACGATGTCTGGGTTTGTTCTTCAGCACACTGGGTTCAGACGGCTCACTAGCCAAAGCCAAGGCAGCAAACGTATCCATGATGAGGTTTACCCACAACATTTGCGAAACGGTCAAGGGGAATTCAACTCCAATGAACGGTCCGATCAAAGCGGTCAACAAAGCAACCACGTTGATGGTCAACTGGAATTGGATGAAACGTTGGATGTTCAGGTACAACGAACGGCCCCAACGCACAGCGTTCACAATGCTTGCAAACGAGTCGTCCAACAAGATGATGTCGCTGGCTTCCTTCGCAACCGAGGTACCGGTTCCCATGGAAAGCCCCACGTTGGCGTAGTTCAACGCCGGAGCATCGTTGGTACCGTCACCGGTTACAGCCACAACCGCACCACTCTCCTGCAACAGGCGCACCAAACGCATTTTGTCTGCTGGACGTGCACGAGCCATCACCTTGATTTTCAAGGCTACCTGACGGGCATCCTCTTCGTTCAAGGCCGCAAACTGCGTACCGGTAATGATGTTCTCATCGGTATCGGTCGGCAACCACAAACCAGCTTGACGGGCGATTTCCCGAGCTGTCGGAGCGGTGTCACCCGTCACAATCTTCACGGCAATACCTGCGCTGGTACAAGCATCCATAGCAGCCGGTACGTCGGCACGAATGGGGTCTTCAATGGCCACAAAGCCTTGGAAAGCAAAGGTAGCACCTGCAATCAGGTCCTCAATGGGCGTTTCAGCGGAAGCCCGGTCGATCGAAGCCACCAAGAAGCCCAGGGCCCGCATACCTTTGTTTTGGAAGACAGCTATTTCCGACAAAGTTGCCTGAATATCAATATCTTTTACAAGTTTCAGTACGATTTCCGGAGCACCTTTGAGGTACAATTTCAACGGACCCGCTTGATCAAATTGGGAATCGACCAAAGTCGCCATGTACTTGCGCTCAGTACTGAATACCAAGCGTTGTACAAGCTTTGCACCTTCGCGCAGCTGAACATAATCGTATCCTTTGTCGTGCAAGCACATCAGCAATGCACATTCCGTCGGGTTACCCACTTCCTGGATGTTCTTGGGATCGCGCAGATCCAAGAAAGCCGAAGAGTTCGAAGCAAAGGCTTCCGCAATGTGATTGTCAACTCCGTTGGCAAACACGGCTTCCTTCACACGCATGCGGTTTTGGGTCAAAGTACCGGTTTTGTCTGTACAAATCACGGTCGTTGCCCCCATGGTCTCGCAAGCATGCATCTTGCGCACCAAGGTATTGGAAGCGGTCATCTTGCGCATGCTATAGGCCAAGGACAAGGTCACACTCATGGCCAATCCTTCCGGTACAGCAACTACGATCAAGGTCACAGCAATCATAAAGAACGAGAGCAGGAGCTCAAAGGTCTGCATGCTCCAATCGAAGGTCTTGCCTTGTACCACAAAATCCAACACACCGAGTGCCAAGAAAGTA
>JAEIGA010001632.1_pt1 | contig 35214 bp, 28 predicted proteins | sample 9270691 | NCBI WGS metagenome assembly JAEIGA01 (sample SAMN17057246, study PRJNA624740) | gut metagenome | biome: biome; isolation source: fecal sample | host: Bos grunniens | place: China: Xizang | collected 2019
AATCTCCAATCGTCGTTACGCTATTTCCAATAGTCACACTTGTAAGGCTTTCGCAAAAAGAGAATGCCCCCTCTCCAATCGTCTTTACGCTATCGGGGATAGTCACACTTTTAAGGCTGTCGCAATCTTCAAATGCGTCAATTCCAATCGTCGTTACGCTATCGGGAATAGTCACACTTTCAAGGCTTTTGCACCAACAGAATGCATAATCTCCAATCGTCGTTACGCTATCGGGGATAGTCACGCTTTTAAGTCTGATGCATTTATAGAATGCATATTCTCCAATCTTTGTCACATCACCCTCAAAGGTAATAACACCCTTGCCTGTTTCGCTATCCCACACATTAGAGAGATATTTAGCACCAAACACATAGGTGAAATATGGCTCAACCTTTGCGGTAGCGGTGTACCAAATCTCGTTATTGGGCTGTGGTCTAACACCATCGTAAACAAATGCCGTCATCGGCTTAATATGGTTGCGCTCGATAACGACCTCATTATCCGTAGATTTGGTCATCGCAGAGCCATCAATAGCGGTAATATCCACAGTAATACCCTTTGTAAAGGTCTGCGGAGGTAGTGCGATATAGAAAGCTGTTGCCTCTGCGCCAAGTGCAACACCCCTCTCGGTGGGTGATGTGCCATCCAGGCAGTTGAGCGTAACCTCGGTAAGCACTGTATCTTCAAAGACAAGGTTGCCACCTGCGCCACCTGCATTCTCACCCTCATCCTCACCAGCATCGCCAGCCTCTGATGCGAGAGTAGCGGTAGCATCTGCCGAGTTAATATACAGCTCGCCTGCAACCTGCTCGCCATTGTTACCGCGCACGGTGATAGACTTAATCTGCTCGCCATTGCCCGTAAGCTGCAACTTAAGCCAGCCACATACATTTTTAAGCGAGATATTGTTATACTCGCTCTGCGAAATCATAATATTGCCATCCAAACCGTAGCTATCCTTAAGGTAGGTCTGTGTGGCAGGAAGTGAGGCTTGTACATTATAAGTTTCAGTGTTGAAGTAGTAGTTAGCGTTGTAAGGATATACTACGACAACTCTCTGCGTTTCCTTGGTAGCCTCGCCAGCATCAACGCGTGTAAGGTCAGCTGTGCGCGCGCCCGTTTCGCCATCGTATTTCCACTGCTGGTTGGCGTTAGAGCGGTAGAACACCGACACAAGGTCGCCATTAGTCCAGACGGTCTTTTGCGCCTCATTAAGTTGGATGCGTGTCTCGTCGTCCTCGAAGCCGACGGTAAGTGTCGCGGGTGCCTCGTCGACGATGTTTTGGATGCCTTGCTGCTCGTCGATAGCATCCTTTGAGCAGGCTGCAAACAGCACGGCAGCGACTGCAAAAAATAGAAAGCGTTTCATAGTTATTTAAGTCGGTTTAATGCTTGTTCAATAAGGTCGCAGCACTCCTCAATCTCGGCGGGAGAGATGGTGAGCGGTGGCGAGATGCGAAAGGCGGTGTCGCAATACAAAAACCAGTCGCTCATAATGCCTATCTCCTTGAAGATGTCCATAAGCTGGTAGAGGTACTCGCTCTTGCCAAGCTCGACAGCCAGTAAAAGTCCCGAGCGACGAATTTCCTGAACTCTCGGGTGGCGCGATACGCGCTCCTCGAACATTGCGCCCTTCATCTCGACGCTATCTACTACATTGTTGTCCACAAGGTAGTTGAGAGCTGCAAGACCTGCGGCACAGCACACGGGATGTCCGCCAAATGTGGTGATATGACCCAAGCAGGGATTATTAGTAAAATGGTCTAAAACTATGCGATTTGCCGCCACGCCTCCAAGTGGCATTCCACCGCCAAAGGCTTTAGCCAGGCAGACGATATCGGGTGTTACGCCATACTTCGTTGCGGCGAACATTGCGCCCGTGCGACCCATACCTGTCTGTATCTCGTCGAAGATAAGCATAGCACCTACCTCGGTGCAGCGTGCGCGTAGTGCGCGCAGCCACTCGGGGTCGGGGAGGCGCACTCCCGCCTCGCCCTGAACGACCTCACACAGCACGCCCGCAGTGCGCGAGGTGATATATTGCAGGTCGTCAAAGGAGTTAAAGCGTATGGCGCGGGTGTCGGGGAGCAATGGTCTGAACTCCGACTTCCACTCCTCGCCCTCGGGGGCTCCCATCATCGACATTGCACCGTGTGTAGAGCCGTGGTAGGCGCGACGCATAGAGATAAGCTCGGTGCGCCCTGTATAGCGTTTAGCGAGCTTCAGAGCAACCTCGACAGCCTCGGCACCCGAGTTCACGAAGTAGACACAGTCGATATCGCCAGGCAGAAGCTCGGCAATGCGGCGGGCATACTCAACCTGTGGACGCTCGACCATCTCGCCATATACCATAATGTGCATATAGTCGGCGGCTTGCTGCTGCACAGCCTTGATAACCTGCGGGTTGCCGTGTCCCACGTTGCTCACCGACACGCCCGCAACGAGGTCAAAGTAGCGTTTACCCTCGGGGGTGTAGAAGAACGACCCCTCGGCGCGTGCCACCTCCACCAACATTGGCGAGGGCGAGGTCTGTCCTACGTGCTGCAAAAACTGTTTTCTCAATATCATAATATTCTCTTTATCTCTCTACCTTAAATTTTCCGCTCTGCTCGGCACGGCGCAGTATGCCCTCAAAGTCGCGCACCGACGACATAGTCCAGCGCGTGAGCAGCTTGAGCTGTTCGGCGGGTGTTAGCTGCCACCCCTCGACACTCTGGCGTATACGCTCTGATAACATATATATAAGTATGGCGGCAGATGCCGAGACATTGAGGCTCTCGACCATACCGCACATAGGTATCATCAAGAAGTCGTCGGCAGCCTCGATAACCTCCTCCGATATTCCAGCGTGCTCCGTGCCAAAGACGAGGGCAAATTTGCCACGTGTGACATCGAAGCTCTCGGGCGTAGCACTGCAACGGTGCGGCGTAGTGGCGACAATGCGGTAGCCCTCGCCCTTGAGTGCGGCAAGAGCCTCGCGCGTGGTGTCGTGGTGCTCTACATCCACCCACTTTTGCGTGCCTCGCACAATATTCACCGAGGGGTCAAAGCGACAACGATCCTCGACGGTGTGTATCTGCTGTATGCCGAATGCCTCGCAGTGGCGCATAATGGCACTCGCATTCTGTGGATGGAACATATTTTCGGTGAGTATGCGCATATAGTGTGTGCGCTGCTCGACGGTGCGACGCAGGGTCTGCTGTCGCTCCTCGGTAAGAAATTGGGTCATATAGTCGAGACGCTCCTGCAGCCACTCGTCGGTATGCTGCTCGGTGCGTAGTCTACTTGCGATATTTGTCATCTTCGTCTAATATTTTCAGGTAACTCTCATAGCGTGACCAAGCCACTGTGCCCTCCTTCACGGCATCGAGTACGGCGCAGCCTGGCTCGTGTGTATGTGTGCAGTTGTAGAAACGGCAGTCGGGAGCAAGGCGCATCATCTCGGGGAAGTAGCGACACAACTCATTGTCGTCGATGTCGATAAGTCCGAAGCCCTTGATGCCTGGGGTGTCGATGATGTAGCCGTCGCCCACGCTGTACATCGTCGAGAATGTCGTGGTGTGCTTGCCCTTATGGTGGCTCTCCGATATCTCGCCTGTGCGTATCTCGATGTCTGGGGCTATGGTACCAATAAGCGTCGACTTGCCGACACCAGAGTTGCCCGCAACAAGCGTCGTGCGACCTGTGAGCATACCGCGTATATGCTCTATGCCCTCGCCCGTAATTGATGATATGCGTAGCACCTCGTAGCCAGCATCGCGGTAGATTGCTGTGAACTCCTCCTCCTCGGCTGCGTACTCCTCGACGAGCGTGTCAGCCTTGCCGAGGACGATGCTTACAGGAATCTTATATGCCTCGCACGTCACAAGGAAGCGGTCAACAAACTCGCGGGGCGTGGCGGGTGAGTGCAGCGTGACGATAAGCAGTGCGTGGTCGATGTTGGCGGCGATGATATGTGACTCTTTAGAGAGATTTGAGGCTCGACGTATTACGTAGTTGCGGCGTGGCATAATCTCCACGATGACGCTACTCTGGTCGTCTGGCTCAACCACAACTCTGTCGCCCACGACAACGGGGTTTGTCGAGCGCACACCCTTGAGGCGTAGACGACCACGTATGCGACAGTTGAGCGTGCCGCTCTCCGTTGCAACCTCATACCAGCTACCTGTGGCACTAATCACCGTGCCTAAAATTTGCCCTGCTTCCATCGTTAATCATCTATATCCTCAAAAAATATATCTTGGCGTATGGCCTTGTCTGCCTCACTCTTTATCATCTCGTCAATACGCTTGATGGTGGGTGCTATCTTCACACCAAGACGTGCTAACGGGTAGAATGTCGCTGATGACTTGAGGGTCTCATAGTCAACGTACTTGTGGTAGAAGAACTCGCGCATATCGTCGTCAATGTCGCCACTGCCGAGCGTGCGAATCTTCTCCACGAGTTGATCCTCGCGCCCCTCATACTCGACGTAGAGTTCTGCTAAAGCCTCTTGACGTATCTCTGTGCCGAGGTTTATGCGGTCAAATATTGCGAATAGCGATGCTGTAACAACTACCATCGTGGCGAGGTTGAGCACACCGCCCAATGTCGCATCAATGGGTCGTATAGGCTCCCAGACGATTATTGTGCGGAGTATTGGGGCAATAATCCACACGATGAGTAGTGCTCCCGCTACGATAAGGCAGAAGCCTGCGAGGTATGCCTTGCCAGGGTCGTCCATTACGAGTGAGCCTACCTCGGTTGCAAAGCGTGGTGCAAGGAGTATTGCAGTGTATAGCCCTATGAGGTGGCAAAGCTGAATGACAACGCCACGTCTTAAACCAAGTATAAAAGCCCATACAGCACCTACGGCTACGATAATATCAAGAAACATATCAACATGTGTTTTATTAAGTGTTTAGTATACAGTATTTTGTTCCTATATTATAGTATATATTTCGCACGAAGTTAGTAATTTTTTTTTTTCTTTGTATATTTGCAGTGTTAAAAGATCTATTATGAAGCATTATGTTACAATTATAGCGTTGTTATTATCGGTATTCTGTGCAACGGCAACACCACCACGTGTGAGTTATAAGCTCAATGACGGGTGGGAGTTTTTCTATACGCGCGCTTATGATAGCGACAATGCCAAGTATATCAATCTGCCGCACACGTGGAATAGTGATGCGTCGACACTCTCGGATGACTATCTGCGTACGTCGGCAAGCTACGTACGTCAGTTGTATATCCCTTCGTCGATGTATGGTAAGCGTATTTTCCTGCGTTTCGGAGCGGCCCAGAGCGTGGCAACGCTCTTTGTGAATGGGCGTTATGTCGGTGAGCATCGTGGTGGCTACACTGCGTTTACATACGAGATTACCGATATGGTGCGCTATGATTCCGATAATGTTATTAGCGTGGTTGTCGCCAATGGCTTCCGCAGCGATGTGTTGCCCACATCTACCGACCAGAATGTCTATGGCGGCATATACCGCGATGTGGAACTTATAGTGACCGAAAAGAGTGTTATCTCCCCTGTATATTACTCAACAGATGGAGTCTTTGTTGTGCAGCACAATGTTAGTAATGAGCGTGTTAAGGGTGTCGTGCGCGTCTTCGTGTCTGCGTATGACCACGAGCGTCACTCGCTTCGCGTGCGTATGGTTGATGATACAGGAAGAGTTGCTTTTGAGCGCACTTCACGCATATCGAAGATTGCCGATGATGGTAGCGTTGATATACCCTATGAGATTGAGTCTCCCAAGTTGTGGAGCCCCGCATCACCCAGTATGTATAGCGTAGAGGTGGAGCTTCTTGATGATACAAAGCTATATGATAGGGTGGTCGTTGATACGGGATTTAGAAAGATCTCGATAAGTGATAATAACCGCTTGTGTATCAATGATGAGCCTGTTGAGGTGCGTGGCGTAAACTATGCCCACGACCGCTATGGCGTAGGCGCGGTGTTTGGCAATAGCTACATCAACCAAGACCTCGATATTATGAGCGATATGGGAGTAAATGCCGTGCGCTCACTTACAGGCCCCCACGATGACTACCTATATAGTCGTTGCGATAGAGAGGGAGTGCTTGTGTGGATAGATATGCCCTTCACGCGCTCGCCGCTCGCTTGGTCGGATGTGTGCTACTATCCGATGCCTGGATTTAGAGATAACGGTATGGAGCAGTTGCGCGAGATAATTATGCAGAACTACAACCATCCGTCGGTTGTTATGTGGGGCTTGTTCTCGCTTGTATGGCAGCGTGGCGAGGATGTCACCGCCTACATCAGCGCACTTAACGACCTGTCACATACACTCGATAAGTCGCGCTTGACGGTGGGTTGTAGTAATGTCGATGGCGCGATAAACTACATCACCGACCTTATCGTCTTGCGCCAAAATGTAGGTTGGTATAAGGGTCGCCCCGAGGATAGTGAGGTGTGGTGTCAGCAGCTTGGCTCAAATACTATGTGGAGCAAGTTGCGTTTTGGCGTATGCTATGGCGAGGAGGGTGTTATGACGCAGCAAGTAGATGATATTGTGCGTGCCGAGCGTGGTACGCGCAGCCTTCCAGAGCGTCGCCAGACCATTATGCACGAGGTATACTCCCACGCTGTGCGCAGCTCGGGTATATTCTGGGGCGTATGGCTTAACTCAATGTTTGACTATGGCTCGTCACGTCGCGTCTATGGCGTTAACCAGTCGGGTATGGTAGACTTTGAGCATCGTAATCGTAAGGATGCATACTACCTCTATCGCTCGCTGTGGAATGATGACGAACATACACTCTATGTCGCCGAGCGTCGTTGGAGGTATCGCCGAGATACGTTGCAGCATATCAAGGTATACGCCTCGGCGGGATGCCCACAGGTCTTTGTCAATGGTGACACGGTGGCTGTAAGACGCGCATCCGAGACATTGTGGGTTGCCGATTCGGTGGTTATTCACGGCACTGCGCGCGTGGATGTCGTCGACACCCTCGGTGTGCTGACTGACCGCATAGATATCACAACTGGCAGTGTGAGAGTACGTCGATAGCGTCGCGCCCCTCGCACATCACTAAATCGAAGATGGAGAGGTTCTCGGCAAAGGGTACTCTGTCGCTAAACACCTGAATATATGGCTCGGCAATAAATGTCGAGCCTCTCTTTTTGTCGCGTAGGTCAATATCTTGCTCTGTGGCTGTTATGTACTGCTCCGAGATGCGGGGCACGGGGAGCTTTAGTATGGAGCAAACCCCCTCGAGCGTTGCCATATTGAGATCTATGAGATAGTCCCAATGTTTGGTGAATAGCCCTTCAAAGCGGTCTGCGTAGTAGTCGTAATATGGCGATGAGCGATATGCCGACTCCATTGCCACAAGGTGTTGATGTTGCCACCTCTTGGAGTAGTCCACACGCATTGAACGCATAGGCTGTCGCGGACGATTGGCGTGGTCGAGTTGCACGGAGAGTTGCATAACCCCTCCCGAGGTCATTATTGATGTGCGGTTGCGCTCCGAGCGTTTTATGTAGTTCTCGCCGAGGTCTATAACCACGTCGTTGCCACCCTGCACAAGGGCTGTCCAGTACTCTGTCGAGCCAAAGTATACCGAAGGAAGTATAACCATCTTATACAGCAGTTTTTTTCAGTTTTAGACATCTCCACTCCTCTGCGCCGAGGCTGTCAACATACTCCAACCCGTGAGCCTCTGCTGCCTCGGTGATGGCGGTTACATCGCCCTCTAAAAAGCCGCTCAACAGCAATATGCCACCACTGTTTAGTGCCGCTGCATAGCGCGGTAGGTCATTGAGTATGATGTTGCGGTTGATGTTTGCCAATATAGTGTCGTAGTGGCGACCCTCGATGCACTCAACTGTGCCGAGGATGATCTCCGTGCGGTCAGCCACATCGTTTAGCATTGCTGCCTCTTGGGTGCTTGCTGTCGACCAGGGATCAATGTCGACGGCATCAACGCGCTCTGCACCGCACTTTAGCGCAGCTATTGAGAGTACGCCTGTGCCACAGCCAACATCGAGAACTCTGCCTTGTGGTCGGTGGCTGTGTATCATACGACACATCATACGTGTTGTGTGGTGGTGTCCCGAGCCAAATGACATCTGCGGTGATACCATAATGTCGATGACACTTGGGTCGGTAGGCTTGGTGTGGTGGGGCGCACGTATCACAAAGAGGTCGTCTATCTCCACGCGCTCAAAGCCCTCCGCCTCCCACGTGGCGTTCCAATTCTCATCCTCGAGAGAGTGCTCCGACGTGTGCAAGCCAAGTGGGGCTATGGCACTTAACGCCTCGTCACGGCACTCCCTCCACTCCGTTGCAAGAATGTAGGCGTGTAGCTCCACATTGTGCTCATCTATGGGCTGTATGTCGAAGCTCTCAAAGGCAAAATCCTCAAGATAGGCAATCGCTATCTCTGCCATCTCCTCCGTGGGGCATACTATGGTAAGATTGGTGTACTCTCTCATTGAAATTTCTCTCTCAATATTGATTTTTTTGTCCGTGGTACGTGGAAATACCAAAATATTTTTCGTATCTTTACCACAAAGATATAAATATTATGGCACAAAGTGCGAAAAAGTGGGAGGAATTTGCACGCGACTACCGTCGCTACATACAGCTTGAGAAGCATCTGTCGGCAAACACCATTGCGGCGTATATGCGTGATTTGGAGGATTTTGCCCACTTCATAATGCGCCAATATGATGTGTCGCCCGTGAAGGTGGAGCCACATATGATAGAGCGTTATATGGCGTGGCTCTATGACCGAGGTCGTAGCCGAGCGTCGCAGGCACGTAGGTTGAGTGGCGTAAACAGCTTCTATAACTTCCTGCTGCTGGGTGACCGCATAGAGAAGCTGCCTACGGAGTATGTTGAGGCTCCAAAGATGGGGCGTGTGTTGCCCGATGTGTTGTCGCTCGATGAGATAGATGCCCTGCTTGCCACCTTCGATATGAACACGTCGAAGGGGTGTCGTGATAGTGCCATTGTCGAGGTGCTTTACTCGTGTGGTCTGCGCGTATCGGAGCTTACATCGTTGCGCCTGCAAGACCTCTTTTTTGGCGAGGGCTATGTGCGTGTCGTGGGTAAGGGAGATAAGCAGCGTGTGGTGCCTGTGAGCTCTGCTGCACGCGATAAGATTCAGCTCTATATGGAGTTTCGTCATCCCAAGCACGCCTCCGAGCAGACACTGTTTCTGAATAATCGTGGCGGGGCACTAACTCGCGTTATGGTCTTTAACATAATACGTCAGGCGGCAGAGCGTGCAGGTATAGACAAGTCCATAAGTCCCCATATGTTGCGCCACTCGTTTGCTACGCATCTGCTGGAGGGTGGGGCTAATATACGACAAGTGCAGGAGCTGCTTGGTCACGAGAGTATAGTAACAACAGAGATATACACGCACCTTGAGCGCACTCACCTGCAAAGAGTTGTTGAGCGCAACTTTGAGGATATAGATATTTAGGCTGAAATTTTATGTATAAACACCACCTATTGGGTTGCTAAATTATGAGAAGTTATACGCGAGAAAATAGTGCTCTTAACAAGATAACACGGCTGTTGCTGTTGGTTGTACTCCTGCTATCTGCATCAAAGCTCTATGCTGTTGAACGTGATGTTGTGGTAGAGTGCCCGTGGGGTAAGCTCTATGCAACACTTGCAATGCCCGATGTCGCTACCGATACCGCTGTGCTTATCGTCGCTGGCTCGGGCCCCACTGACCGTAATGGTAACTCGTCACTAAACCTTGTTACGTACAGCTATAAGATGCTCTCTGATGCACTTGTAGAGCGAGGTGTTGCCGTTATGCGCTACGATAAGCGAGGCATTGGGCAGAGTAGTATAGCACCAGAGCTAATACCCAATCTGCTCTTCGACGACTATGTTGACGATGCCGAGGCGTGCGTGAACCGTCTTCGAGCAGAGGGCTATAGACGCGTTATCATTGCGGGACATAGCGAGGGAGGACTTATTGCAATGTGTGCGGCAGACCGTGGCAATGTTGAGCTGGATGGCTTGGTGCTTTTAGCGGCTGCAGGCTATCCTATTGATGAGGTTCTTGCGCGCCAGCTTGCGGCACAGCTTATGCCAACGCACGTTGGGCTGATGCTCAGTGCAACAAATATACAGCAGCGTCTTAAGCGTGGCGAGCGCGTCGACGAGCAGGATATACCGCGTGAGCTCTTATCGGTGTATCATCCCACGGTGCAGCCATTTCTTATCAACCAGATGCAGTATGATCCGCGCGAGTTAGCGAGCCGCTGTAAGCTGCCAGTGTTGATTGTTACAGGTGGACGCGATATTCAGGTGTCGACAGATAATGGCGAGGTGCTTGACAGCAGGTTTGAGCGCAGCAGCCATATAAACTTCGCAGATATGAGCCACGTGCTTAAGGATGCCACAACGTCGGATCGTATGGAGCAGCTTGTGAGCGTCTACACCAACTCGCAACTCCCTCTTACGGAGGGTCTTGCTGATGCTGTTGCAGGGTTTGTGCTGTGTGGCAATGATGAGGCTAAATGAAGAGAAATAAACATTAAAAATAGTACGACTATGGGACTTTTTGCAAAACTTTTTGGGGGTAAACTTGCCACGCCGACATATCCGTCGGACGAGCTTACAATTAATGGAGTTAAGCTGCGCTTGAGCTTCTTTGCACACGCCTCAATAGCCATTGAGTATGAGGGGCGACATATATACGTAGATCCTGTCGTAGGACACGCCGAGTACGACACGCTGCCCAAAGCAGATATGATACTTGTTACACACTCGCACTACGACCACTTCGATATGGCGGCTATCGAGCAGTTGCAACGCCCCGATACACATATCCTCTGCGACAAGACCTCTGCCGAGAGCTTCTCGGGCGACTGCTATACGATGCTCCCAGGTGCGGTGGCAGAGCCATATACTGATATTCGCGTTGAGGCGGTTGCCGCATATAACACCTCGGAGCACCAACTTCAGTTCCATCCCAAGGAGCGCGAGGATTGTGGCTATGTGGTGACTCTTGGTGATGTCGTGCGCATCTACATATCTGGCGATACAGAGCCTACTGACGAGCTTAAAGCATTGTCAGACAAGAAGATTGACATTGCCTTTATCTGTGTCAACCAGCCCTATACTATGACTCCCGATGAGGCAGTTGAGGCAGTTGAGGCAATACGCCCCACTATATACTACCCCTACCACTATGGTCAGGTCGACGAGCCTACCGATGTGGAGGCGTTGCGTGAGCGTTTGAAGGGAGTGTGTGATGTCCGCATACGTCCATTGGCATAATCGTTTAAGTCTTGAACAGCTCGGGCGTAGAGCGAGCTCTATGCCCCTGTTTGTCGCGCTTATACCCTTTGTTGCGGGCGTTGTGCTTGCCGATAACTACTACTTCCCGATGTGGCTTGTGGTGGTGGCGTGGTCACTTTCGATAATTATGGCGTGGCTGCTTATAGAGTCGCGCACGGCATTGGCATATATCGCCGTAGCCCTCACTATGACGGGCTATCTCGTTGCCGAGTTTCGTGCACCTGTGACCAATATACCGTATGATAGGGTGTTGGAGATGATAATTGAGGTGCGCGGCGTTCCCGCAGTGCGCGATGGCTACCGTGTGGCAGAGGGGCGCGTTGTGTCGTGGGCAGATGATGGCGAGTGGCGGTCGGCAAATGACCGCGTGCAGCTGTGGTTGCGCTGCGACAGTGTAAGCCGAGGAGCGCGTATAACTGTGGCATCAACACTTGTGGAGCGTATGTCGCGTTATGAGGGGTATAACGACCTGTTACGTCGTCGCGGCTATGTTGGTGGCGTGAGCATCGCTAACTATAACATCATTGATGTTGAGCCGTATGATAGGTTAACTCTTCAGCATCGTGCGCTGAATAAGCTATCGTGCTATGTTGCTGATAGTGTGTCGCACGCCACGGTGGAGGCTATGGTCGTGGGGTCGCGTGCCAATATTCCACGACGTGTAAGCGAAGACTACTCGCATACGGGTATGGCACACCTTATGGCGGTGTCGGGACTGCACCTCGGTGTGGTGGCACTTGTTGCAAATGTGTTGCTATTGCCATTAGTGTATATACATCGTGGTCATAGACTTCGCAACCTAATCGTCATCGCTGTATTATGGCTCTTTGTTGCCGTTAGTGGTGCTTCACCCTCGGTGGTGCGTGCTGCTATGATGTTGAGTGTGTTGCAGCTCTCATATTTTCTGTCGGCGCAGTATAACTCGCTGAATGCTATGGGTTTTGCAATATTTGCAATGATACTATATCGCCCAGACTATATCTTTGATATAAGTTTTCAGCTGTCGGTAGCTGCTGTCTTGGGTATTGTTGTATGGGCTGTGCCTGCGATACGTAGTTTGAGGGTGTATCAGCTGTCACGGTGGGTGTGCTCGACTCTGATAATAGGTGTCGCAGCCACATTGTGGACGTTGCCCATCATCTCGCATACCTTTGGTAACATCCCGCTTGTGGGTGTTATTGTAACCCCTATAGCACTATTTACGGCATATATAATTGTCGGTGGTGGGGTCTTGGCTCTTATGCTTCCGCAGTCTGTAGCTACGCTCTTTGTGGCTGTCGCCGAGTGGGCTGCGGGCATTCAAAATATGATTGTGCACGGCGCATCGTTGCTTCGCTATGCGTCGGTGGAGTACACGCTCCCGTTGTCAGGCGTTGTGGCGTGCTATGTTGTCTATGCTGTTATAACTATTGTAGCTATGTCGGTTAGGCGCGAGAAGAAGATAATTATACCTGAATATGAGTATGATGACACTGGCAGACTTTGAACTATTGCGCAGCGATGAGCTACGTAGGATAATAGACGAAAATATCGAGCGCGACCCATTACAGATTGCTCTCGACAGACATATTCCACACGCGTCACTCGTAGCTACGCAGATTAAGTATCTGCAACGCGCACGCCATAAGCTGCCGCAGCTCTATGCAGCGCGCTGCATCATCCCGTCGCTTGCCTTTGAGCAGTCGTCGAGCGAGGAGTGTGCCTGGCGTAAGCCTATCGAGGGAGGGTCGGTGCTCGACTTGACGTGTGGTTTGGGCATAGATACACTCTCTCTTGCCAAGCGTTTTAGGCGTGTTGTGGCCGTTGAGCGTAATGGCGTGCTTGCCGAGATTGTGCGCTACAACCTATCGCTATTGGGTGTTGGCAACGTCAGCGTTGTCACGGCCTCGGCAGAGGAGTATGTAGCAGAGTGCTGTGACCACTTCGACTGGGTATATGTAGACCCTGACCGTCGCTCTGATACGGGGCGTAAGCTGGTGCGTGTGGAGGATTGTTCGCCCGACGTGGTAGGTCTTATGCCACGCTTAAACGAGATTGCCTCGCGCGTAGCTATCAAGCTGTCGCCGCTGTTCGATTGTGAGGAGGCATTTCGTGTATGGTCGCCCGCCGAGGTGGAGGTGGTGTCGCTTGGTGGAGAGTGCAAGGAGGTAAATGTATATACACACGCTGATAAGGATGTTGTGCGCGCTGTTGCCATAGGCTGTGGCGAGTGCAGTTTTGAGCGTGCAGCAATGCAGATGCAACCCACCGCGGAGACGTTTAAAGATGGCGACTGGCGGTATCTTGTGATGCCCGATGTCGCCTTGCAGAAGGCACGTGTTGCGGTGGCAGCGATGTCGCCATACGGCTCGATATGGAGCAATAACGGCTACCTGTTTTGCCGTGAACGCCCCGCAGAGGGTATTCTCGGCAGGGTGTATGCCATTGACAGCATCGAGCGTTATCGTCCCAAGGAGCTTAAACGTGCGTTGCGAGGATTGGGCGTTGAGATATCAAAGCGCGACACGTCGCTTTCGGTAGATGGCGCACGTAAGGCATTAGGTGTGCGGGCAGGAGGCGATGTACACCTTGCATTGACGAGCATAGAGTCTGAAAATTGGGTTATTCGACTTAAATCATTACCTTTGCAAAGAGATGAAGAGAAGAGATGATATTGAGGCGCGCGACAAGCGGGTGCGTGTTGTGGTGATAGGCTCTGGCAATGTTGCCGAGAGTCTTGCACGTAACCTCGCTCGCAACGGTTGTGTCGACCTCTGCCAGATATACGCACGCAATGGTGAGCGTGGTCGAGAGCTTGCCGATATGACGGATACTGTATGGACAGACAAGCGCGCGGAGCTTGCCGCAGCAGAGATATACATCATAGCTGTTAGTGACCGCTCGATAGGCGATGTGGCAGCCTCGCTAAATTTTGCCGAAGATGCCGTCGTGGTGCATACCGCAGGCAGTGTGCCTTTGAGCGTGCTTCCCGAGAGGGGTGGTCGTCGTGGTATCCTTTACGCCTTTCAGAGCTTTAGCCGAGGACGCGACATTCGGCTCGACGAGGTGCCAATATTCATTGAGGCAGAGCGTGACGATGTGCGAGACCAACTTACCGATTTTGCACGCTGTATAACCTCGCGTGTGGAGTATGCAGACTCCGAGCGTCGACGTGTCATCCACCTTGCTGGCGTTGTCGTCAACAACTTTGTAAACGCCCTCTATGGCGAGGCTATGGATATTGTCTCGGAGGCGGGTCTCGATTTTGAGATACTTAAACCACTCATTCTGGAGACCGCTGCCAAGGCGGTGGCGAGCCATAACCCGCGTAGTGTGCAGACAGGGCCTGCTGTGCGCAATGACCGCGAGGTGTGCAGCAAGCACCTCGATATGCTCGCCCATAAGCCCCAATTACAACGTATATATAATGAATTAACAGAACTGATATGGGAAACTTCAAAGAGGATATAGCTCGTGTCGAGGCGTTTGTCTTCGATGTCGACGGTGTGATGACAGATGGCACGCTCTCACCTACGCCTGATGGCGATTTTGTGCGTCGCTACTACGCTAAAGATGGATATGCTATGGCGTACGCCATCCGCGAGGGCTACAAGATATGTATAATCTCGGGTGGTCGTGGCGATATGTTGCGCCGCCGTATGGAACTGCTTGGTGTCGAGCGTATGTATCTAAACTGTATGGATAAGATTGCCGCCATAAACGAGTTTATGAGCGACTATAAGCTGAACCCCGAGAATGTGATATATATGGGCGATGACATCCCCGATTTGGAGTGTATGCGCCTTGTGGGCATCCCTGTATGCCCTGCTGATGCCTGTATGGAGGTTATCGAGGCTTCGCGCTATGTGTCGGAGTTTGATGGTGGTCGTGGTGCCGTGCGCGATATTATCGAGCAGGTGTTACGTGCTCAAGGCAACTGGGCAAAGAATACCAAGGGCGTGTTGGGTGTGCCCTCACGATAGGTCGTAGAGAGTGCCACCTGCACACTTACCGCTATAACAAAAGTGCCACCGACAGGCTGTACGTCACGTACTTCGCGTCGGTGGCACTTTTGGTTACACAGTTATCTTTACTTCATCTTTAGCCATTGCCATAGCTCGCGCCAGGTGGGACGTTTGCCGTGCATAAAGATACCTATGCGGTAAATCTTCGCAGCAACCCACGTCGTGAGGATAAATGTGCCGTAGAGCACTACCAACGACACGATAATCTCCCAGGTAGGAATACCGAAGGGTATGCGAGCAATCATCACAATCGGCGATGTGAAGGGTATCATAGATGCCCAGAATGCAAGCGGCGAGTTGGGGTCGTTGAATACCGACATCATCACGATAAGTGCCAAGATTATGGGCATCATAATAATTGTGTTGAACTGCTGACCATCCTGCACCGAGTCTACCGCCGAGCCAGATGCGGCATATAGCGAGGCGTAAAGCAGGAAGCCGCCGAGGATGAAGAGCAACAGGTATACAAACAATGTTGTTATGTAGCCCGTGTCGCCGAGCGTGCCAACAAGGCTCTGAAGCATTATGTCGCTTGTTGCAGCCACATCTGCCGAGAACATCGCGGGCACCAAGAACTTCGATGCGCTGATCACGAGCACTGCCCAGATGGCGATCTGTGTTAGTGCCACAAGACCGATGCCGAGAATCTTGCCAATCATTATCTGGAAGGGTGTGCAGCTTGTCACTATCACGTCGAGCACACGTCCCGACTTCTCCTCAACAGCAGATGTAAGCACCATCTGACCATAGATGATAATCACCATATAGAGCAACATACCGAGCAACATACCGAGAATGTAGTTTATGCCCGACGACGTAGACTCCATCGTCTCCTCCTCGCCTGTACCGTTGTTTACAAAGGTGCGTAGCTCGATCTCTGTGGCAACGTCAGCAAGTATCTGGTCGAGGTTCTCGATGTTGTATGCCTTGAGTTTCTCCTGCTCGATGATTGACGATATCTGCATTGCGATATTCTCCTCGAGTATCATCGACGACGAGCTGTTTGTTATAAGCTGTACCGAGTCGCGTTGCTCCACCTCGCTACCGATGTAGAGGATGCCAAATACGCCGCTATCCTCGCCAAAGGTGCTACACGCCTCAACCTTTGAGAGGGTGTTGTTCACCTCGAACAGCACCTCGTCCGATGATTGTAGCTTGTCGGCAACCTGTCCCGATCTGTCTATTACCACCACCTGCTTCTGGTCGCTTGTGCTGTATAGCATCATTAGCGACGGTGCCACCATCAGACCAATCATAAATACAGGCATCAGGAGCGTGGTTATTATGAACGACTTTTTGCGTGCGCGCTCGTTGAACTCGCGCATTATGATAAGAGCTATCTTCTTCATAGTGTTGTCGTTTTACGTGTTATAGTGTACCATTTACAGCGCGAATGAAGATGTCGTTCATCGAGGGCATCATCTCCTGTAGTGAGCGCACGCCACACTTGTCGTTGAGGCGGGCAAATACCTCGCGTACATCCTCATCTTTGGGTATATGTATCTTTGTCTCGTTGTAGCCGCCAACAATGCCGTGGCTCTCGCCCAACACCTCTGCCAATGTGCCTACTGCCGTTGTGAGTGTGTCGTGGTCGGCGCGGTGTGTTACGGTGAAGGTGTTACCCCCTGCCGTGCGACGTATCTCGTCCACCGAGCCAGAGAGGATGTTGCGCGACTTGTTGATAAGCGTGATATGGTCGCATATCTCCTCTACGGATGCCATATTGTGTGTCGAGAATATCACCGTTGCACCTCTGTCGCGTAGTCCGAGAATCTCCTGCTTCAGCGTGTTGGCATTTATGGGATCGAAGCCTGAGAAAGGCTCGTCAAATATCAGGAGCTTGGGCTCGTGTACTACGGTAGATATAAACTGCACCTTCTGCGCCATACCCTTTGAGAGATCCTCCACCTTGCGTCCCCACCAATCTTTGAGTCCTAAACGCTCAAACCAGCCACGCAGGCGACGCTCTGCCTCGCGCTTGTCGAGACCCTTGAGTCGTGCAAAAAATATGGCCTGCTCGCCCACGCGCATCTTCTTGTAGAGACCGCGCTCCTCGGGCATATAGCCAATGTGGAATACGTCATCATTTGTGAGAGGCTTGCCCTCTAATAGTACGCGACCTGCGTCGGCTATTGTTATGCGGTTGATAACGCGAATAAGCGTTGTCTTGCCAGCACCATTGGGACCCAAAAGTCCATATACGGCACCACGCGGTATCTCCAGCGACACATCATCGAGAGCCTTGTGTCCCGTGTAGCTTTTCGATACATTTTCAATTTTGAGAATAGTGTCCATATTTTTAGATATTTACATCACAAAGTTAATAAAAATGTAATGTCGTTATACTGCTGAGGGGTAAAAATGCGGATATTAAACCTCTACATTTTAGTTGTATATAAAAATGCGACCCTTCGAAAAGAGTCGCATTTACTATTCTCTACGTAATAGTTAGAGATTATTTAAGTTCAGGCATTGGGCTACCACTCTCAAGTACAGTGTAGTATACCTCGAAGCCCCAATCCTGATCAGCTCCCTTACTGAAGTAGATATCATAAGTCTTGCTGGCGTCAGGAGTAATATTATCATTACCACCGCTATTGCTCCAACGTGTTACCCACTTGGTAATGACATCTGTACTCTCCTTACCTATCCAATATGTTGTAACCTCATCTACCTCTTCAGTCCAAGCATCTGTAACCTCGGGAGTATGAACACCCCAACCAGTTGTTGCGTCATCCCACCAGCCAGAAGGAACAGTGAAACAGTTATTACCATTTGTGGGGATAGTAAGATCGCCAGTCTGATTCCATTTGTTATTCCAGTTGTTTGCCGCCGCGTTAGGGTTCATACGGCAGAATATCATGCTTGTATAATGCTTACCATTGTTAGGAGTGTTGCCGACATATATACCATCGCCATTATCATCCTTCATATCAACCCATGTATCGCCATCGCCAAAGAAATAGATTGCAAAACGAGCGTTTGCTTGTTTCCAGTTACTGTTAGGCACAAGATACCAGTCGCCCTCCTCGCCTGTGGTAACAGCAGGGTGCTCAACAGTTACTTTTTTAGTTGTCGAGCCGTAGAACTTGAAACCCTGCTCTGTAAGTGTAACACTCTGTCTAACATAAGTATTAGTATTTGGAATCAAGTATAAAGCATCTTTGTTTGCAGTATTCCAACCTTGATGACCACCAACAATACCGAATATATCGTAGGCTGTAGCAGTCTCAACCGTCAGCTCCTTGGTAGAATAGTTGAAATATACGTTGTAAGCACCAGCTGCTGCAACCTGTATACCAGAGCCATCTTCTACAAGGGTATAGTTTTCGTTGGTATCAATCGTGCTGTTATAGCCATAGCTTACATCCATAGAGCTATCCTTAACAATCTTAAATGTTTCACCCTCTGCGAGTTCAAGGCCAAAGTAGGCGTAAGCGTCATTATATGCCACCATCTTAAGAGCTGCTGATGCATCCCAGCCTGATTTAGAAGTTACTATGCCAAGAACAAGATCGGTAGGTGTAACCTCGGGAGTCTCATCGGGGATAAGAGTACCATTCTCGGTCTGCTCGGTAGCGGTTGAGTGGTCTGCATCAGCCTCCATAAGATATATCTTGCTGAACTCGCCATCCTTGATATACTCGAAGTATACATCATAGGTGCCACTCTTGGCAACCACAATGTTTGAACCATTGAAATATGCTTTCATCCAGCTATTAGCATTGAGGTTAGTAATACCTCCACCATAGCTTGTATCCCAAGTTGTTGAGTCCTTAACCTTGATCTCGTCGCCTGAAGTAAGCTCAATATCCTCTGCAACAAAGAGGTTGTCAGTTGCTGTCTCTGCCATAATGCAAGAGCTTCCATTCCAGCCGTTGAATGAGCCGGTCAGAGCCCATACGATAGGCTTCTCAAGGTCAGCAGGTGTTGTGCCAGGGGTCATTACAAAGAAATTCTTTGTTTTGTCGCTGAAGTATAGGTCATAAGTACCTGCCTCAACCTTCATATTCTGACCACCCTTAACCAATGTAAGCTTGGTATCCTTGGTAATTGTAACAGTAGCCTCGCCACCCATACCGTAGCTCTCATCCCAGCTACCGTTAACGCGAATCTTAAACTCGTCAGCTTCTGCGATTGTAACGCCTGTCAATGTGTGGTAATCGCCATCCAAGGTCATAATCTTGTCATTGTCCCAGTCGTTGCCGATACCTACAACGCCGAAGTTACGAACATAGCCATCTTTGGTGCCCCACATACCTGAAGTCCAATCAAGAATGTAGTAGTAGTTGTTGGGAGCTACACCAATTGCGTGTTCGCCAGTCTGATTCCATACGTGGGTGTTGTCATCATCAGTATTCCAGCCAAACTCGATGTGTGCAGGGTTCATACGGCAGAAGAGAACCTTCTCCATACCATCGGGAACGAAGCACTCGTAGATGCCGTCAGCATTCTCATCAGTAAGCTTAACGTCTGCTGACTGGTCATTTGAGTTGAAGAAGTGAGCAGAGAACCAAGCATCAGCCTGCTTCCAATCGTCATTAGGTACGAAGTAGATCTTCGGGCCCTCCAATGTGCCGAGGTTGTAGACCTTGCCTGGAGCAAGATTGAGAGTTGTCTCCTTGCACTTTACGCCACCAATAGAGTAAGAGAGCTTCGCCTCAATAGGGCTGATATTCTGAGTCCAGAAACCAACGAAGTTCTCGCCCTTAACGTCCGAGATTGTAACACTCTCATAAGAGTCACCACCATACTGGAAGACACGAGGTTTGGGGTCAATATTCTCGTCTGTCACTACCACCTCAAATGTAACATCGCTATCACCCTCGTAGGTGTAGCGGAAGAATGATGTGTTTGCCTCAAGCTTAACAGTCGCATTGTTAGCAAAATTCTCGACTGTAGCAGTATTAATAGCCCAAGCCTTCTTGCCAGCTTTAGAGTCTCTAACGCCACCAGTCTGTGAAAGGATTTTTACGTTCTTTCCAATAAGGCTTGTTACGCCCTCATCATTAGAACTGAACTTGCCAGTTGTAGAGTTATATGTGAATGTGTATAATGTCTCACCATCAACTGTGACATCGAGTATATCACCATTCTCCCAAACGGTGTTCCACTTCTTGTCACCATTCTCATCCTCGATATAGGCACGTGTGTCCTCATCGCCAATAGTTGCGTAGAACGACACGCCCTCGCTCTTTAAATCTACCGAGTCAACATTCTCGGTACAAGCTGCTGCACCCAATATAACCAGTGCAACAAGCATCAAATTCCAAATCTTCTTCATCTTTTTGCTCATTAATCGGTTAAACATTGGGTTACCACACTACATCCTCCTCGTCATAAGAGGGGCCTTCAATACCGTCTGCGCTCATCTGATAGCCGTGCTCGGCACTTACCAGCACAACCTCGATAGCGGGACTTACATAGCTCGTGGCAGAGCTATGTACTGCTTTAGTTAGGTTAATTTTTTTCATTGTGTTTTATGTTTATGTTAATTGTTTGCACAAGTTGACCCGCTACAACCTCCTTAAGGAGGGGTATACAAAATCGCGCAAAGATACGTAAAAATCAGTGCTACGCGTATGCGCATAGCGCGCATTCGCGACGAACAGCCATATTTTGTGGATGAATGGGCTGATGTGCGGGGCGATAGGCAGGTGCGATGTGCTGCTAAAGCACAAAAAGAGAGGGTGGGTCACCCTGTGATGACCCACCCTCTGTGTCGCAAAGCAGCCTCGGCTACTTGATGCGTATGCGCTGACCGATAGATATGCGGTCGATATTTATATCGGGGTTAAGCTCCTTGATTTGTGCCGTCGACACACCGTACTTGATGGCTATAGCACCCACAAGGTCGCCATCAGCCACCGTGTGCCACACCTCGCCCTCTTTTGGCTCGGCGGGGGTGGTGGGAGTGGCTTTAGACTCCTCCGCAGCAACCTTCACAGGCTCCTCGGCAGGTATAAGCCCCTCGCTGGGCTTAACGTCGACAGCCACCTTGAAATGGTCGGTAGATATGTCGTCCTGCTTGGCATCCTCGATGCGGTCGGCAGTGGCAGCCTCGATAACGACGCTCATACCGACGTGTACCATAGGTTTGAGGCTGTCGAGGTCGCTGTTGTGTAGACGTATGCACCCCTCGGTGGCACGTGTACCAATAGACTCGGGGTCGTGTGTGCCGTGTATGCCAATGCCCTTATGTGGTGGGGTCTTAAGGCGTATAAACCAGTTGCCGTAGCAGCCCTTGATCTGCCCCTTGCCGTCGCCAAAATCGTGTGTCCAGCGATCCGAGGCTTGTATCTGCTGCACGGTGAACTTGCCCTCGGGGGTCTTCATATCGCCCACGTGACGCTTGTTGCCAGCGTTCTTGCCTATGGCAACGGGGAATGAGCATATCAGCTTCTCCTCGCTGTCGTAGAGGTTGAGCGTCATCGTCTCCTTTGAAATCACTATGCGATGCGCCTTGGCGGGGTCGCCCGTGGGTGTCTCATCGGGTGTCTGCAGAGTGGTGTCGAGAGCTATGTTACGTGTTGTGTTATCTGCGGGTGCAGCATAACCGATGCCGAATGCCGCAATAATGGCAACGGTGGTAGTAAGAGCAATGCGTATGTTCTTTATCATCGTTGTAATATTCTGTTTTTAAGCGTGTTATTCCTCCCACTTAAGCACTAAACCTGTGCGCGAAGTGTTGTAAATGGTTATTGTGTAGTACTCCGAGCCATCCTCGCGCTTGTGCGTTGTCGTGAAGTGCTCGCTCTTGATATCGGCGCGCTCCAAGCCTCCAAAACGCTTCTCGTCGGTTGAGAAGAGTGCGGTGTACTTGCCCGCCCACGGCACGGTCAACTCATAGTCGGGTATTGAGGCTGTCGGGTGCCAGTTAAGCACAAACAGCAGCCCCTTGTGCGAGTAGACCATAGTCTTGTTGTGCTCGTCCATAAGGTGCTGATAGGGGTAGCCGTCGCCAAGCACACCATACTCCTTGACCATCTCTATCATAGCGTGATCGAACTCATTTAGCAGGGCGTAGCGCAAGAAGCCATTCTCGGCGAGCGACCATTGGCGACGTGCGTGCTTGCACGACCAGCCGTTGCCCTCGCGCGGGAAGTCTATCCACTCGGGGTGACCGAACTCGTTGCCCATAAAGTTGAGGTATGCCTCGCCACCTGTGGTTATCGTCATCAGTCGTATCATCTTATGGAGTGCCATTCCACGGTCAATGATAAGGTTCTCCGAGGCACGATCCATAGCAAAGTACATCTCCTTGTCCATCAGGCGGAAAGCTATGGTCTTGTCGCCGACAAGTGCCTGGTCGTGCGATTCGGCGTATGCCACGGTGCGCACGCTGGGCAGACGATTTGTCATCACCGACCACATCTCCCAGATGTTCCAATCCTCGTCGCGCTGCTCCTTGAGGAGCTTGATCCAGAAGTCGGGTATAGCCATACCGAGACGGTAGTCGAAGCCCATACCGCCATCCTCGGGCTTCACGCAGCTGCCCGGCATACCGCTGACATCCTCGGCGATGGTGATAGCGTCGGGGCGCATCTCGTGGATGAGCTTGTTGGCGAGGGTGAGGTATACAATAGCCTCGCGGTTTACGCTCTCGTCAAAGAAACGCTCGCGGCAGTCAAAGTCGACATATCCAAAGTGGTGGTAGAGCATAGATGTCACACCATCGAAGCGGTAGCCGTCGAAGTGGAACTCCTCGAGCCAGTACTTGACGTTAGAGAGCAGGAAGTGCTCCACAGCTTGCTTGCCGTAGTCAAAGACCATTGAGTCCCAATACTTTTGGTATCCCGCGTCGCCACTCTTTGAGTAGTGGTGATCCGAGCCATCGAGGGCATTTATACCCTCGTCGTAGTTCTTCACATAGTGGGCGTGCACCAAGTCCATAATTACGGCGATGCCTAACTCGTGGGCACGGTCTACGAGTGAGCGCAGCTCATCGGGTGTGCCGAAGCGTGATGACGGTGCAAAGAAGTTGGCTACGTGGTAGCCAAACGAGCCATAGTAGGGGTGCTCTGCGATAGCCATAAGCTGCACGGCATTGTAGCCAGCAGCCTTGATGCGTGGCAGGATGTTGTCGCGGAATTCGACGTATGTACCCACCTTCTCCTCCTCTTGTGCCATTCCTACGTGTGCCTCATATATAAGTAGCTCGCCAACCTTTGGCGCACGGAAATCGTCGTGCTTCCAGTCGTAGGGACGCTCGATAATGAATTGTGCGGTATAGTTCTTGGTCGTATCATCCTGAATAACTCGCTTGGCGTATGCGGGGATGCGGTCACGCCAGCCATTGTTGCCGTGGATGTGCAGCTTGTATAGTGAGCCGTCGACAAGTCTGTCGGCATACATTGCATCGGGCAGGAAGATGCTCCATACGCCACGATTGGGTTGCAGGCGGAGCTGTGTGCGCTGCCAAGAGTTGAAGTCGCCAAAGATGTAGACATCCTTTGCCTCGGGGAGCCACTCTCTAAACCACCAACCCTTCATCTGCTCGTCACGCTGCCAACCATAGTAGCGGTGACCGTTAGCATAATCCACTAACGAGCCAGAGGACTTCTCTATATCTTCCAAGCGGCTGATATACATATTGTAGCGGCGATTGATTTCATCCTCAACAGGGTGTAACCACTCATCAGCTTCAACCATTGCCAGACGTTTATTTTGAGTTTTCATGCTTTTTTAGTTTGATTTATGCAAAGATACGAAAAATTTTTGTATATTTGCCCAATATAAAGTGTTAATTGAATAACAATAACTAAACAAATTTATATTAACTAAATCTTTTTTTTACTATGTTCAAAGGACATCCTAAAGGTCTTTTAGCAGCGGCTCTCAGTAACATGGGTGAGCGTTTTGGTTACTACATCATGAACGCCGTTCTTGTTTTGTTCCTCTGCTCGAAGTTTGGTTTGAGTGAGGAGACAAGCTCGCTTATCTACTCATTCTTCTATGCTGGTATCTACATCTTGGCACTTGTTGGTGGTTATATCGCTGATAAGACCCAGAACTACAAGGGTACCATTATGGCGGGTTTGATGGTTATGGCAACAGGTTATGTTTTGTTGTCTATTCCTATCCTCGCTACATCTAACAATATCTCTTGGCTTTTGCCCTTGACCTGCTTGGCATTGTTCATCATTGCTTTTGGTAATGGTCTTTTCAAGGGTAACTTGCAGGCAATTGTTGGTCAGATGTATGACAACCTTGAGGCTGATGCTGCAAAGCAGGGCGAAGAGGCTTTGAAGGCTGCCAAGGATAAGCGTGACTCTGGTTTCCAGATCTTCTACGTATTTATCAACATTGGTGGTGTTATCGCTCCCTTCGTAGCTCCATTGCTCCGCGAGTGGTGGTTGAAGGCTCACGATATGGTATACAATGCACAGCTTCCCGCTCTCTGCCACCAGTATCAGGAGACAGGCGCAGTTACCGAGCAGCTTACAAAGCTTGCAACAGAGTCAGGCTTGGCTACAGATGGTAGCATTGCAACGTTCTGCGGCGACTACCTTCAGGTATTCAACGAGGGTATCCACTACTCGTTTATCGCATCTGTTGCTGCAATGCTTATCTCGTTGACAATCTTCATTGCAACACGCAAGCGTTTCCCGACACCCGCAAAGAAGGCTGCAGCTGTATCTGTTGACTACACTCCCGAGGAGCGTAAGGCAGCAGCAAAGGAGATTAAGCAGCGTATGTATGCCCTCTTCGCAGTGCTCGCTATCGCTATCTTCTTCTGGTTCGCATTCCACCAGAACGGTACTTCACTCTCAATGTTCGCACGTGACTTCGTGAAGTCTGATAGCGTTGCTCCCGAGGTATGGCAGGCTCTTAACCCCTTCTACGTGATTGTTCTTACTCCCGTTGTAATGTGGGTATTTGGTGCTCTTGGTCGTCGTGGTAAGTATATCTCTACTCCCCGTAAGATTGCTATCGGTATGGCTATCGCAGGTACTGCTTACGTATTCTTGGCTATCTACTCATACATTATGGGTTATCCTTCAGCTACCGAGGCTCGTGCCGAGGGTGTTGAGCTCTCTGGCCCCTGGGTACTCTTCGTACTCTACTTCTTCTTGACTGTTGCCGAGCTCTTTATCTCGCCGCTGGGTCTTTCATTTGTATCGAAGGTTGCTCCCAAGCATATGCTCGGTTTGTGTCAGGGCTTGTGGCTTGGTGCTACTGCGGTAGGTAACTTGCTTTTGTGGATTGGTCCGCTTATCTACAACGCAGCACCTATATGGATCTGCTGGACAGTGTTCCTCACCGTCTGCCTCGTATCTATGGGTATTATGCTTGGTATGGTTAAGTGGTTGGAGCGCGTGACTAACGCATAATCCTACTAACACATATCGCACAATGGGCTGGCTGAATCTTCGGTTAGCCCATATTTTTATCTGCGTAGCGTACGTTGAGCCTGCTCTAAAATTGTTCTAATATCCCTTTGTTGTATTTGCGGGGAGGTATTTGGTGTAAAATTTGAAAACTTTTTTTGTTTTTAAAGTTTTCGTTGCTATATTTGCACCGTGTAAAACTATGTTTTATGACACAGAAGGATATTATTGTTGAGCACGCAATGAAGATGTTTGTGGCACAGGGAATTAAGGCTGTGCGCATGGACGATATAGCACAAGAGTTGAGCATCTCTAAACGTACACTCTACGAGTTGTTTGGGGATAAGGAGGAGTTGTTGTATCAGAGTATGTTGTTGTATGCCCAGCAGAATAAGAGCCGCCGTACGCGCCAGATAGCCGAACTTAACGACCCTCTGGAGATAATGTTGCTCTCGATACGCGATATGATTGAGGGTGCTCCAACGGTAAGCCGTATGCATCGCAATATGAAGCGTTTCTATCCGCGAGTAGTGGAGAAGTTGCATTGCGACGATGTCTATGAGATACAAAATCTTAAGAAGTGGCTGAACTACTGTGTTGCAAAGGGCTATATGACCGAGACTTCGGATTGCGACTTTGTGGTAAATATTATATCACAGAGCGTTCAGGGCATTATGCTACCCGAGACCTTCGAGGCGCGCAACTCGCTTGAGTTGTTGTCTGCGATGTCATACTCGCTCATTATCTTCATTCGTGGGCTATGCACGGTGGAGGGTATAGAGGTCTTTGATAGGTGTTATAGATGCTATTTTGGCAATATTCCAGCTCCTAATACGTTATAGAAAAATATGCTGTTGTGTGAGCAGTGCTAAACGTGAACTAATAATAAATATATAATAGGTAAGATGAAAAAGTTATTTTTGATGATTTGTGTGAGCATTATGTCTTTAGGTGTGACATACGCTCAAGCGAATTTGTCTGTTGACGAGGGTGGCAATATGCAGCTAACTCTAACATTGGAGGAGGCTATCGAGATTGCACTTAACGACAACCCCACAATTAAGGTGGCAAACCTTGAGATTGAGCGTTACGACTATGTGCGCAAGCAGACCGTATCGACGCTCTATCCGCAGGTTGACCTATCGGGACAGTATGCCTACTCAATTCGTCGTCAGGAGATGGCGGAGGGCTTTTCATTTGGTGGTAAGAATACCGTTAACGCATCGGGTAACATCGCCCTTCCGTTGTTTGTGCCGTCGGTGTATCGCCAGATGAAACTTAACCGTACACAGATGGCGACAGCTGTTGAGAGTGCTCGTGCCAGCCGTATCGACCTTGTTGCTGCTGTGCGTTCGGCATACTACAATGTGTTGCTTGCAGAGCAGTCGCTCACAGTGTTGCAGGAGGCTATAGCTACTACACAGCGTGTTGTGGATAACACCAAGAGCCTCTATGAGAATGGTCTTGCTGCCGAGTATGACTATATCACGGCACAGGTGCAGTTGAGCAACCTTCAGCCACAGGTGTTGCAGGCAAGGAATGGTATAGAGATTACCAAACTTCAGCTTAAGATGTACCTCTCGTTGCCCGAGTCTACCGATATCGAGGTATCTGGCTCGCTGGATGATTTCCGCGACGAGGTGCTTTTGGGTGAGGACTACTCGACAGATATTTCGCAGAACACCACGCTAAAGACTCTTGAGTTGCAGCAGGAGTTGCTCGACCATCAGGAGAAACTTATTCAGACTACACGTATGCCGACTATCGCGGCCTTTGGCTCGGTGTCATACATCTTGCAGGAGCGCGTTGACTTGAGCGGTCTTATGGGTGGTGGCGCAGGTGCAGGTGTTACCGTTCCCCAGCAGTCGAAGTTCTGGGGTCAGTTCCCCATTAGCGTAGGTGCACAGATCTCTGTACCCCTCTTTGCTGGCTTCAAGAAGACCAACCAGCTGCGCGAGGTGCGCAACCAGAAGGCACAGCTCGCTCTTCAGCGTGAGTATGCCGAGGAGGGCATCAAGCTTCAGGTGCAGCAGGCTATCAACACACTGCTTACAGCACGTGAGACAATGCTCTCAAACGAGCTTACCGTGGAGCAGGCAAATAAGGCGTATGAGATCTCTTATGCGCGCTACAATGCAGGCGCAGGTACCATTCTTGAGCTTAATAGTGCGCAGCTGTCGATGACACAGGCACAGCTCAACTACTCGCAGTCGATATACAACTACCTCTCGGCACAGGCAGAGTACGAGAAGGTGTTGGGAACAAATATTTATGTTGACACACCCACAGTTGAGTAACCCAAACACGTTTATAAATGAGTAAAATATATTAATGGTTATGAAGAAGAGTTTAATGTTGTTGGTTGTAGCTGCATCGGTTGTAGCTTGCAACACAAAGAGTGCCCATCAGAGCGAGACAGAGGGTGCTGCTGCCGAGAGTGCGGTGGTTGTAAAGACCATAAAGGCAGAGTCTATGTCGGTAGACCTCACCGAGACATACACCTCGGAGATTTTGCCTTTCAAGGAGAATGATATTACCCCTGCAGCACAGGGTCTGCACATTGACAATATCACTGTTGATGTAGGTGATAGAGTTTATGCAGGTCAGGTTGTTGTAACCCTCGACCAGACCACCCTCAAGCAGCAGGAGCTTAACCTCGCTACTACACAGGATACTTACAACCGTATGGTGCCTGTACACGAGGTGGGAGGTATCTCTGATCAGGAGTTGACACAGCTCAAGAATACCCTCGACTTGCAGAAGGAGGTTGTTGAGAACTTGCGCAAGAACTCTACTATCAAGTCGCCTATCTCGGGCGTTGTTACCGCACGTAACTTTGAGCCTGGCGACCTCTTTGCTGCAGCTCCCATCCTCCATATTATGCAGATTAACAAGCTTAAGGTTATGGCAAACGTGTCGGAGCAGTACTACCCCGTTGTGAAGGTTGGTCAGCGCGTAGATATCGAGGTTGATATCTTCCCCGGCGAGAAGTTCGAGGGTAAGGTGTCACGTATCAACCCTGCGTTGGATGCTGCTACTCGTACATTTGCTGTTGAGATTACTATTCCCAACTCTAACGAGCGTTTGCGCCCTGGTATGTATGCACGTGCTACCTTCAATATGGGTCAGCGCGAGGGTGTAATGGTTGACGACGTGGCTGTGCAGAAGCAGGCAGGCTCATCGGAGCGTTTTGTATATGTTATCAAGGATGGCGTTGCAGAGTTCCGCTTTGTTAAGGATGGTCGCCGCGTAGGTAACAAGGTAGATATCCTTGAGGGTGTTGAGGCAGGCGAGGATGTTGCAATCACCTCGTTTGTACGTCTGTCAGATGGAAAGAAGGTTGAGGTGCGAAACGAGTAATTTGTGGACGACACTAAGACAAGTTTCTAACATTTAAACCATATAGAAGATGGCAATTTATGAATCAGCGGTACGAAAACCCATTTCTACTGCCCTTATATTTATAGCGGTCATAATCTTCGGATTATACTCGCTTCGAGGTCTGGGCATCGACCAGTACCCCGATATTGAGGTTCCGTATATCAGTGTTGTTACCATGTATCCGGGTGGTAATGCCGAGGATATCGAAACCAATATTACCCGATTGCTGGAGGATCAGCTCAACTCCGTTGATAACCTCGATAAGATTACCTCAAAGTCTTCAGATAATGTCTCTATCATCACGCTGGAGTTTGAGTATGGATGTGATCTTACGGAGGCGGCGAACGATGTGCGTGATGTTGTCAGCCGTTCGCAGACCCTTCTTCCCGACGGTGTGGATTATCCTACCGTTATGAAGTTCTCGTCATCAATGATGCCTGTTATGATGCTTTCGGTGACGGCTGATGAGAGCTATGCGGCACTTCCCAAGATTTTGGACGATAAGATGGTCAACGAGCTTAACCGTGTCAATGGTATCGGCTCTGTGGCTGTTATCGGTGCTCGTGAGCGTGAGGTGCAGGTAAACGTAGACCCCAAGAAGTTAGAGGCTTATGGTCTTACCGTCGAGTCGCTCGGACAGATTATCGCTGCCGAGAATGTCAACATACCTGCGGGTACACTTGACCTCGGTGACCAGACCTTCAACATCAAGGCTGACTTGGAGTTCGATGATAGCCGTGAGCTGTACGACATCGTGATCTCAAATCAGGGTGGTCGTACCGTTAAGCTCTCTGACGTAGCAGAGATTGTCGATACACTCGAGGAGGCTACTATGGATGAGCGTATCAATGGTCGTCAGGGTGTGCGTGTGATGATTCAGAAGCAGACAGGCTCTAATACCGTGCAGATTGTTGAGGATGTTAAGGCTCGTATGGAGAAGATTATACCTACGCTTCCGCCCGATTGTAAGGTGGAGACTATCTTTGAGTCATCACAGGAGATTAAGGATGCTATCAACTCGCTTGCCGAGACTATTATGTACGCATTCATCTTCGTCATCCTTGTCGTGATGATCTTCTTGGGTCGTTGGCGTGCTACGTTCATCATCTGTCTTACTATCCCGATTTCACTTATTTGTGCATTCATATACCTCTTTGCCGTAGGCTCTACGCTGAACATTATCTCGTTGTCGGCTCTGTCAATCGCTATCGGTATGGTTGTGGATGATGCTATTGTGGTGTTGGAGAATATCACCACACATATCGAGCGTGGTTCATCTCCTAAAGAGGCGGCTATCTATGCTACCAATGAGGTGTGGTTGTCAGTAATCGCCACAACATTGGTTGTCGTTGCAGTGTTCTTGCCCTTGACTATGCTTCCTGGTATGTCGGGTATTATGTTCCGCGAGTTGGGTTGGATTGTTACTATCGTTGTGTGCGTCTCTACCACTGCGGCTATTACGCTTACCCCGATGATGTCGGCATATATGCTCAAGATTGATGGCGCAGCCCACACCTACAAGGGTATAGGTATCATCTATAAGCCTATTGACAAGTTCTTGCAGTGGCTCGACCGCGCTTATGAGCGTATGTTGCGCTTCGTGGTGAAGTGGAAGAAGAGCGTTGTGGTGGGACTTATGGCACTCTTTGCAATATCTTTGATGCTTATTAGCCAGGTGCCTACGGAGTTCTTCCCGCCTTCGGATAATGGTCGTATTACGATGGTTGTCAAGATGCCACAGAACGTACACGTAGACTATACTTCAAAGATTGCGCGTCAGATTGACCAGATTCTTGCCGAGAAGTACCCCTATATCTTTATGGTATCTACCTCTGCTGGTGCAAACTCGTCGGATAATGCGTTTGCCGCTATGCAGACCACAGGCTCATATATCATCAACTATAACTTGCGTATGCCCCGTCTTTCAGATATGGAGCGTCCTACAATCTACGAGATTTCGGATAATCTGCGTAAGGACTTGGCGGCTATTCCAGAGATTCGTGAGTTTACCGTATCACCTGGTGGTGGCGGCGGTGGTATGTCGGGCTCAAGTACCGTGAACATCAAGGTCTTTGGTCACGATATGGACGTTGCTATGGCTACTGCGCGCGAGCTACAGTCGAGGATGTCAAATTTGAGCACTATGCGTGACGTTCAGCTCTCGCGTGAGGATCTTCAGCCCGAGTTCAACGTTGTCTTTGACCGCGATAAGCTCTCATACTATGGTATGAACACAGCTACAGCTGCGCAGTTTGTGCGTAACCGTATCTATGGTTTCGAGTGCTCGAAGTACCGTGAGGATGGCGATGAGTATGATATCGTAGTACGCTATGCAGAGCCATTCCGTGAGAGCATTGAGGATGTTGAGAACATCACCCTCTATACAGCTATGGGTCGTCCCATCAAGCTCAAGGAGGTGGCTACTGTTATGGAGTCATTCTCATCTCCCGAGATTGAACGTGAGAACCGTCAGCGTATCGTCACTGTTGAGGGCTCTGTAGGTGCAGGTGTCGCACTAGGTGACGCTGTTGTTCAGGTTAACGAGTTGCTTGCCAACTTTGAGGTGCCTGCAGGTATGAGCCTTGAGATTGGTGGTACCATCGAGGATCAGGGTGAGGCATTTAGCGATATCGGTGTTTTGCTTGCACTTATCATCATTTTGGTATATATCGTGATGGCAACACAGTTCGAGTCGTTGATCTACCCGCTTATCATTATGTTTACCATCCCCTTTGCATTGTCGGGTGTATTCTTCGCCTTGTGGATATCATCAACACCGCTCTCAATCATCGCTCTTATCGGTGCTATTATGCTTGTGGGTATCGTAACAAAGAACGGTATCGTGCTTGTGGACTATATGAACCTGTTGGTTGAGCGTGGTATGAATGTCGCAGATGCCGTTATCGCAGGTGGTAAGAGCCGTTTGCGCCCCGTGTTGATGACCTCACTCACCACTATCCTCGGTATGGTGCCTATGGCAATGGGTATTGGTGAGGGCTCGGAGATATGGCAGCCTATGGGTATATCGGTAGTAGGTGGTCTGCTCTTCTCTACATTCCTTACCCTCTTTATTGTGCCTGCACTTTACGCTATGTTGCAGGGTCGCAAGGAGCGTAAGGCAGCCCGCAAGGCACGCTTGCAGGCAGAGGAGGAGGCATTCATCCGCGAGCAGATGCGTAAGAAGCAGTCGTTGGAGTCTGGCAAATAAGAGTATAAACATCAGTCGGTGGGTGTTTTGACCCACCGACACAAAGCATAAAACAATGAAAGCATTTTTTGTATCATATAATCAGGCCCTCACCGAGCGTATCAATAAGCTCCTTGACGACAATGGCGTGCGTGGCTTCACGCGATGGGCATTGACCGAGGGTCGTGGTACCTTTGACGGTGAGCCTCACTATGGCACACACGCGTGGCCTTCGATGAATGCCTCTGTTATGGCTATTGTTGAGGACGAGAAGATACCCGTACTTATGGATGGTCTTCGTGAGATTGACTCTACCACCAAGCAGCAGGGCTCACGTGCCTTTGTTTGGAATATTGAGCAGATGATGTAGTAGCATCACTGCTTACCTATGTATGAGGGGCTGTCGCAACAAATCTGTTGGACAGCCCCTTACTCTATCTTGTGGCATCGGCTTATCGCCATAGCCTATCTTTGCAGTTACTTTAGCGGCGAGTCTGGCTCCTTTGCCATCACAGCATAGAATAGTTTGTCGACAAAGCCTGGACAAATCTTCTTGAGGAGGTGCGTGCCGCGACCCTCCCACTCCATTAAGCATAGACGCTTACGGCGACGTATGCCTCGCTCGACGATGTGTGCTACCTCTTGCGGTGTCATCATCTTCGCCTCGTTGCGCGGTGTCTCGCCCTGCTGTGAGCCGTCGGCTGTGAGTGCCGAGAAGCGTACGTTAGATGCTGTGAAACCTGGGCAGGCTGTCATCACGTGTAGCCCCTTCTTGAGGTTTTCGACACGTATAGTATCCAGGAAGCCTGTCATAGCATACTTCGATGCTGAGTAGCCCGTGCGTCCTGGAAGACCGTGTATGCCCGCAACCGACGAGATGCCTACAAGTGAGCCTTTAGACTTTTGCAACCACTTTAGAGCGTGCTTTGTGCAGTTTACCGTACCCCAGAAGTTTACGTCCATAAGGCGGTGTAGAACTTTTAAGTCGCAGTCATCAAAAAGTGCGCGCATAGAGAGTCCTGCGTTACATATAAGCACGTCGATCGCGCCAAACTTATCTATGGCAGTCTGCATAAGCTGCTTGCAATCCTCCTCATTTGTGACATCGCATGGAGAGTATGCAACGGTGCCACCCTCGGCTGCAATCTCATCGGCTATACGCTTAAGCTCCTCCTCGCGGCGTGCGCCCATAACAACCTTTGCGCCCATCTTCGCATACTCGCGAGACATAGCCTCACCAATGCCCGAAGATGCGCCAGTCACGACGACGACCTTACCATTTAGACAATTCTTCATAATATGCTTGTTTTAGTTTCTTAATCTACTATATCTCCACGCACAATCTGTCGTAGGCGAACTTTACGCCCACAGGCAGTCGCTTGTCTGCCTCGCTATGTAGACCAATCTCGTGCGCCATATGCGTAAGATAGGCCTCGCGTGGTGCGACCTTCTCAATGAGTTGCAACGCCTCCGCTACGGAGAAGTGTGAGTCGTGCGGTCTCCAGCGCAGGGCATTTACCACCAGCAGCTCCACGCCTTGAAGCTTTGCTATCTCACACTCTTCGATGCGGCTAAAGTCGGTGATATATGCCAGCTTGCCTATGCGGTAGCCCGTCGACTTGAAGTGCTTGGAGTGTTCGCCCACGATAGGCGTTATCTCCACGCCGCCGATGTTAAATGGCTGCTGCTCGTCAAAGATATGTCGCTCGATGACGGGCACGCCACGGTATGGCTTCTCGGCAAAGGCATAGCTAAAATCGTTGCTTACAGATGCTATTGTCGCCGCATTGCCGTATATGTGCATAGTGTGTATAGTGGGGTAGTCCACGAAGTTGAATGCGCGCACATCATCTATGCCGCCCGTGTGGTCTTTATGCTGGTGTGTTAGCAGTATTGCGTCGATGTGCGTGATGCCCTCGCGCAACATCTGTTGACGGAAGTCGGGACCAGCGTCGATTATAAAGCGTAGCCCCTCTACCTCGACCATTGCTGCGGTGCGCAGACGCTGGTCGCGGTGATCTTGTGAGCGACAAACCTCACACTTACAGCCTATGACTGGTACACCCTGTGATGTGCCTGTACCCAAGAATGTGAGTTTCATACGACAAATATACTAAAAAAATGGAAACGGTGTACTCAACCTCGCCCGAAACACATTATGCCGCGTAACAGCTACTATAACAAGAAGGGCTGAATGGTTATCCATCCAGCCCTCGTGTCGGTGCAGTCGTCAAAACGACTGCTATAACGTCATATTACAAACGCTCCAACTTAACAGTGAAGTGACGCATCAACTCGGTCTCCCAAACGATCTTAACACCGCGCTTGATCTCGTTACGACGATCGTAAACGTTCTTCAAAGCAGCAGCGATAACATCCATGTGGTTGTTAGTGTAAGAACGACGTGCGATGCACAAACGAAGGAGGTCAAGACCGCCAAAACGGTTCTCACGAGTTACAGGGTCACGGTCAGCAAGGATGTAACCGATCTCGCAACCACGTACACCAGCCTCCAAGTAGAGCTCGATAGCGAGTGTCTGTGCGGGGAACTCCTCCTTGGGAATGTTAGTAAGAACCTTGTCTGCGTCAACGAACAAAGCGTGACCACCTACGGGACGCTGGTAAGGAATACCATACTCATCAAGCTTTGCTGCAAGGTACTGTACCTGCTTGATACGAGTCTCGATAGTCTCAAGCTCGGTGTTCTCGTCGAGACCTACTGCCAAAGCAGCCATCTCACGACCGTTCATACCACCGTAAGTCAAGAAGCCCTCGAAGGGGATGCAGAAACGCTTTGCACCCTCATACCAATCCTCGTGACGTGTAGCGATGAAACCACCCATATTTACAAGACCGTCCTTCTTTGATGACATAGTCATACCGTCAGCGTAAGAGAACATCTCCTTGCAGATCTCCTTGATAGTCTTATCTGCGTAGCCCTCCTCACGGGTCTTGATGAAGTATGCGTTCTCAACGAAACGTGCAGAGTCAAATACAACACGCTTGCCATACTTGTCAGCGAT
>JAEIGA010001633.1_pt1 | contig 35213 bp, 52 predicted proteins | sample 9270691 | NCBI WGS metagenome assembly JAEIGA01 (sample SAMN17057246, study PRJNA624740) | gut metagenome | biome: biome; isolation source: fecal sample | host: Bos grunniens | place: China: Xizang | collected 2019
CGCAGGAAGTGGACCTCCCCGGCGTGACCTTCGACCTTACGGATGGCAGTCTTTACCTCCGTGCATGGCGGGCATACCTCTCCGACCTGCTGAACATGAATACCAAGGTGATGAAGTGCCGCGTGGACCTGGGCGGGCTACAGGTCGGTCCGGAACTGCTGCGGCGGTTCTACTGGTATGATAGCTCGCTATGGGTGCTGAACAAGATTACCAACTACTCCCTTACCACCTGGGACCCGACAGAGTGCGAGTTCGTGCAGGTGCAGGATATGAGCAACTACACCAACGGCCAAAACTTGTAAGACATGGCAAAGGAAAAGATAATAAGCATCAAGACGGGGGAAGCGGTCAAGAATATCCAGGACCTCCAGAACAATATCAAGGCGTACAAGGAGCAGCTGAAAACGCTGGATATTGGCACAAACGAGTACCAGAATACGCTCAAAGCGTTGCAGGAGAACCAGGCCGCGCTGCGTAATGCCATGTACGGCACTTCCGCGTCATTCAAGGATGTAATGGATGCCGCCACCGCCGCCAATGTGGTCTTTGACAATAATAACCGACTTGTCAAGGAGGACACACTTTCCTATAACGCCCTGGTCCGTGAACTCGCTATCTTGAAGGAGGAATGGCGGGCCACTTCCAACGCGGCGGAACGGGCCGACATTGGGGAGCGGATTGAAGCGGTAAATAACAAGCTGAAATCCATGGATGCATCCGTGGGAGTGTTCGGGCGGAATGTGGGCAACTATATCGGAGCCGTGGACCACCTTACCAACGGGCTTTCCAGTATGGGAAAGGGAGCCGCCGGAATGGTGGCCCCGTTAAAGGGTGTTACAATGGGCTTCAAAACCCTATCCGCGACACCTGCCGTTGCCATTATTGGACTACTGGCGAATGTGCTCACAAAGATAATTGACGGGCTGAAGACAAGCGAGGAAAACACCCAGGGCCTTACGAAGGCTATGGCACCGCTGAAAGCCATCGGCGATGCCTTCACGAAGACCTTGCAGTTATTGGGCAAGGGGCTTGTTACCGTGGTGGAATGGTTCGGAAAATTGACCCAGGCAGTTATCGGCACCACGGAAGCGATGAAGGAACGGCAGAAGATTGCGGAGCAGGAAGCGGCCCTTACCAAGAAGCAGAGGGAAACGCTTATCGCCAATGCAGAGGCAGAGCGAGACATAGCGGAACTCCGTGCCAAGTCCTCCGAGAAGATGAAGTACACGGCATCGGAACGCCTGGCCTTCCTGGAGGAAGCCGGACGGTTGGAGGCCAAAATCTCCGCTCGCGCCCTGGAGGATGCCAAGGCGCAGTACGAAATTATCAAGGCCAAGAACGCCCTCACGGAGAGCAGCACCGAGGCAAAGCAGAAGGAGGCCGAAGCCTACGCCGCTATGGTGAAGGCCGAAACGGACTACTACCAGGCCATCCGCACCATTAACACGGGTATCACCCGCGCCCGCCGTGAGGAAGCGAAGGATGCCCGCGATGCGGCGAAGGCCGTAAAGGAGGCCGCCGTGGCGAAGATAAACGCGGAGAAGGACTATCTGGCCCAGGTGCTGGAGGTAACGAAGGCCGGGACGGATAGGCAACTGGAACTCCAGAACGAGATCGCCGCGAAGGAACGGGATGCCGCCAAAGCCAACGCACGGCAGAAGATTACGGATGCAACCGCCCTGGCGAAGACCCTGGAGGCCATAGATGCCAAGTACAGCCTCACCGTGGAGAAGAACACGGAGGCCCACTATAACGCGGTCCAGGCCCAGACCCTCCAGGCCATAGCCAACCGCCGCGATGCCTTGCAGAATGGGTCCGTGGAGTATGCCCAGGCACAAAAGGAATACGCAGCCGCCGCCCTTGACGGCCTACGCCAGCAGATGGATGAAACGGATGCCGAGTTCGAGGCTCGGAGGCTGGAGGCCCAGCGCACCCTGGTGGAAGCGCAGGCCGGGCTGCAGGATGCGCTCTTGAAGGAAACCGAGAACGGGCTGAAGGCTGAAATGGCTGCAATCCGGGAGGGTTCCGTGGAGCAGTTGGCCGTGGCCCTGGAACTGGCGAAGGTCCAGCTGGACGGCATCTACCAGGGCATAGACGAAAGCCTGGACGAGTTCAACGCCCGGAGGCTGGCCGCAGCGAAGGCCGTCCGCGAGGCGGAGGACGCACTGGCGGAGGGACAGATAGACCGCGACCGGGTTATCCTGGAGCAGCGCATGGCCGGGCTGGAGGAAGGCTCCCTGGAATATCTCGCCTACGCGATGGAGTTAAAGCAGTTCGAACTGGATTCCCTGCACCAGTTGGAAGGTGAAAGCAACGAGGAATTTAGGCTGCGTGAACTCCAGGCCGAGAAAGCCTACGCCGATAGCCGCCGTGCCATCTGGCAGGCCAGTCTTTCCATCATGGAGCAGGCAGCGGGCGGTATTACCTCCATCATGGGCACCATCGCGGATGCCTATGAGAACAACACGGAAATGACGAAGGAGGAAGCCCAGAAAGCCAAGAACCTCCGTATCGCCGGGGCTACGATTGATATGTTATCGGGTGCCGTTACCGCATACGCCGGGGCGCAGTCTCTGGGCGTTCCGATGGGTCCCATCATTGGCGCAATCAACGCTGCCGCCGTGGTTGCTGCTGGTATTGCCAATATCGCCAAGATTAAGGCTACGCAGATAACCACCTCCGGGGCTACAACCACAGCGGCCACCGTTCCCGCTACCGTGACCGCTCCTGCGGTGCAGGCGGAGGTGAACCAGGTGCGCACCGTGACCGGGGCCAGCGAGGAAGACCGCCTTAACCGGATGGCATCCGACCAGCGCGTTTATATCCTGGATTCCGACATTGAGGCAAAGGACAACCAGCGCAAGGTCGAAGTGCAGGAAACGAGCTGGTAAAACCCCGGAGAGGGTCCCTCGTTTACATTTTCCCGCCGTTTTATATTTCCGAGTAGCAAGACTACCATTCGGATAAGAAAATGGCAAAAATCGTAACAATAGACGGCATTCCCGTGTACCAGGCTCTCGTCGAGGCGGAGGGGGACACGGGGATGGTCCGTATCTCCCTGGTGGACGATCCCGCCGTGCAGAGTGACTTCCTGGCCTTCAAGAACCAGGAGCAGGAGCGCAAGGTCCTTTCCTACGCCGTGCAGGACGAGGATAAGCACCTGGTGCTGGGCGTGGTTATGCGTGCCGACTTCCCCATCTACCGCCGAGATGCTGACGGCTTCGAGTATTATATCATCTACAAGGCCGACACCATCCGCACGATGGCGGAGAAGTACCTGGCCGAGAACCGCCAGAATATCGTTTCCCTCATGCACCAGGACGGGAGCGATGTGGAAGGAGTGCAGATGGTCCAGTACTTCATCAAGGGCAAGGGCCTGGAGCCGGAGGGCTTCGAAGGAATAGCCGATGGCAGTTTATTCGCGGAGTTCCATGTAGAGAACGAGGAAATCTGGCAGGCTATCAAGGAAGGGACCTACAAGGGCTTTTCCCTGGAGGGCATCTTCGACCTGGTGCCGGAACATGACGCGGAGGATGTGCAGCGGATTGTTGACACCCTGGAAGGCAAATTCAAAACAATCTTAAAAAATACCAATATGGCAAAACTGAAAGGACTACTGGCCCGGCTTGCAAAGGCTATCGTGAGCCTGGGCAACATCACGACCGACAAGGGCATTCTCTCCTGGGATGGTGAGGAAGACTTGAAGGCCGGGGATTCCGTCTTCATTGAGGACACCGAGGGCAACCGCGAGGCCGCTTCCGATGGCGAGTATGTCACCGAGGACGGCAAGACCATCGTAGTGGTGGACGGGAAGGTGAGCGAAATCCGCGACCCGAAGGCCGAAGTTGCACCCGCCGAGCCGGAGGAAAACGCCTCCACCGTGAAGGCCGTGCAGACCGACAAGGGCAAGCTGGAGTGGGACAACGAGGATGAGGACCTTAAGGAGGGCGATGCCGTCTACATTACCGATGAGGAAGGCAACCGCAACCCTGCGCCGGATGGCGATTACACCACCGAGGATGGCAAGGTTATCACCGTGAAGGACGGTAAGGTTTCCTCCATCGTGGATCCCAACGCCGAAGTGGATGCCGCCAAGAAGCGCACGGGCTGCATGGCCCGGATCGCCCAGGCATTCTCCGAATCCTATGACACGAAGCGCAAGAAGATTTACGAGGCTATCCACGCCCTGGGATATGACCCCTACGGCTGGCTGGCCGATTGCGGGGACGATTTCGCAGTTTACGAAACCTATGATGAGAATTACGATTCTCACTATACCCGTTTCGCCATTTCCTGGGACACCGAGGGCAACGCCGTTGCCAGCAACCCCGTAGAAGTGGTTCCGGCTTTCGTAACAAAGGAGGAAAGGGACGCTGCCGATGCTGCCTTCTCCGCCGTCAAGACCGAGAAGGAGGAACTGGCCGCCCAGGTGAAGACACTCACCGCCGAACTGGCCGCAATCAAGAAGGCCCCCGCCGGAAAACCCGCCCATGAGGAATTTGCAAACCAGGGCGAAAAGACCGCCAAGACCGGGTCCCGCGGCATTGACCGCCTCGCCGAACTGATGGACGCTTAACAAAAAGTTACACCATCGGGCGGATTTATATTTCCCGTAAGAAAAACCCAAAAAATTTCAAGAATATGGCAGTTACCAACTTTCTCGTTTCTTCCCTGCCCGCCTATGTGCAGGAGAATCGCGACATGCTTATCAAGAACTTTGCCCTGGTAGGCACCGCAACCCGTACCCGTATCGGCTTGCAGACTGGCATTAAGAAGTCCGCTTACATCAACTACCTGGAACTGGGTTCCGTTCTCCAGGACGGCTCCGGCTGCGGCCACAACCCCCTGGATGAAATCACCCTCTCCCAGCGCACCATTGATGTGGCCCTCATCAAGGAGGACGGCCAGATCTGCCCCGAAACCCTCATCGGCAAATACGCCGAATACCTGGTCCGCGTCCGCGCCACGGAGAACGACCTGCCCTTCGAGCAGTACATCGTGGATGCCCTGCTCCGCAACATCAACAAAAAGATTGAGTTCCTCATCTGGCAGGGTGACAAGTCGCAGTCCAGCGATACCGACAAGAAGTGGATTGACGGTATCCTGGTGCAGCTGGGTGCAGACGATGAGTGCATTGATGTGAATATCACTTCCGGTGCTTCCGCCTACCAGGGCCTCTTGTCCGTGTACATGGCTATGCCGGAAGAAGTGCTGGAGCGCGGCGGTGTCATCTTCGTTCCCCCCGCCATCTACCGTTCCTTCCTCCAGGACATGGTAGCCATCAACTTCTACCACTACGCAGGCCCCCAGGATTCCGCTCCCGAAGAGTTCATCCTGCCCGGCACCGATGTGAAGGTGGTGAAGACCTGGGGCCTCAAGAACTCGCTGAAGGTGGTCGGCACCTTCTTCGAGAACCTTGTGTACGGCACCGATGGCGAGAACGACCAGGAAGCCATTGACATCTGGTGGAGCCTGGATGACCGCGTGTTCAAGTACCAGGTGAAGTGGGCCTCCGGCATCGCCTACCGCTTCCCGAACATGAATGTCCTTGGCACCTTCGCCGCGGCCCCCGTCCGTCCCGGTCCTTCCGTGGACTACACCCAGGCCCTGGCCGCCATCGCGGAGAACACCGGCACCATCGCCACCAACTCCGCCAATATCAAGGACTACTCCGAGACCCTGGGCGGCATTGACACCTCCCTCGACACCCTGGCCGGAACCGTGAACGAGTCCAACCAGATCGAAACCCACCCTAATACTGGCGAGTAATTGCCTATTAGGACGATGAATCCCGCCGGGTGGGGCTATGACACCCGCCCGGCTTTTTCTTTCGTTAAACGCAAAAATAGATACCTTTATGGCTTGCTCTCAAACTCTTTCCGGCATCCAGAATGACTGCGCCGCCAACATGGGCGGTATCAAGGAAGTGTACCTCGCCAACAAGGAGGATGTTGCCAGCATCACCGTGACCTCGAACAAGATTACGGCTATCACGATGGCATCCACCGCGAAGTTCAAGAAGTACGCCTTCCGTCCCAACACCAGCTCCATGTCCAGCAACTACCAGGTGAACCAGGAGAACGGCATCGCCTATGTGCAGACCGACCTGCTCATGGTGTTCAACCGCATGGAAACCACCAAGCGCGTGGAAGTCGTGGCAATGGCCCAGGGTGAATTGGTTGCCCTGGTGCGCGACTGCAACGGCCTCCTTTGGCTCCTGGGCGAAGAAAACCCGCTCATTATCTCCGCCGGGGACGGCCTCACCGGGACCGCCCGCACGGACCGCAACGGCTACTCCGTCACCCTCCAGGACAACTTCAGCGAAATGCCGCACGAAGTGCTGGAAGGCACTGGCGGCGTGGACCTCTCCGCCATCGTGGCCGCCTAAACCTACGCGGCATCCTACCGCAGCAGGGCTTCCCTCCGGGGAGGCCCTTTTGTATTTACGATTTCCGGGCGATTTATATTTCCAAGAAAGCAAGAGCGCATGGTCTACATTGATACCACTCGGCCTAATCCCGCAGCCTTCATTCCGGTCCACGGCTGGAAGTATGAGGGTGTGGGCCTCGCCTTCTCCGTGAGGAACACCACGGACGGGGAGGTGCTGGAAATGCCCATTACTGGGTCCAATGCGGCGGGCTTCCTGGTCTGCCTGCATCTCCTGCTCCCGGAAGGATTCCACGCCGGGGAATGGCAGTACCAGCTCACGGGAACGGGCGGACTTATCGCCACGGGCCTGCTGGTTGCCTATGACGGCGCAAAGGCCCCTGCCGTTCAGTATAACAGCGAAAACAAAGTAATTCAATATGGAGGATAAGAAGCAAGTAAAAGTGTCTTTCATGGCCCTGGACCCCTACATGGAGAAGAACATACCTTCCCCGAAGGAAACGGAAATCCACGGCAAGGACATGGTGCAATGGGGTGACCGGAACCTTTACCCGGAGTTCCTCTGGGAACTCTACAACGCGGTCCCTACCCTGCGCTCCATCATTAACGGAACGAAGGACTTTATCGTGGGCGATACCCAGAGCATCCAGGTGGCCGATAACCTTCCCGATGTGCTGAACACAAAGGGCGGAACCATCCGCGATGTGCTGGAGGCCGTGGCAGTTGACTATGAAACCTTCGGCGGCTTTGCGCTCCAGGTGATCCGCAGCGTAACTGGCGATGTGGTGGAAATCTACCACTGCCCCATGCGTTACCTCCGCATGAACCGGGAGTGCGATGTGTTCTACTACTCGGAGAAGTGGGCGCGCCGCGGCAAGCACAAGGTGACGGTCTACCCGTGCTTCATGCGCTTCACCCCGGAGGGTTGGGCGAAACTCACCCCGGAGGAAAAGAGACGGCATTTCACCTCCATCCTCCTGGTGAAGAACACCATCACGCAGGTGTATCCTTCCCCGGTGTACGCCGCCGCCGTGGACGATTGCGAAGTGGAGCGGCGCGTGTCGCAGTTCCACCTCAATAGCATTAACAACGGCTTCACCTCGTCAATGATCGTGAATTTTAACGCGGGGGTTCCATCGGACGAAATGAAGGAGGAAATCGAGCGTTCCTTCACGGAGAAGTTCACCGGGGCGCAAAATGCAGGTCGCGTTATGTTCTCCTGGAACCCGGACCGCACCAACGCCACCACCATCACCGAACCGAAGGTGGATAACTTCGGGGACCGCTACCTGGCCCTCTCCAGGCATACCCGCCAGCAGATTTTCACGGCCTTCCGTGCAAACCCCAATCTGTTCGGCATCCCTACCGAGAACCTGGGCTTTTCGCAGGAGGAATACGAATCCGCGTTCCGGCTCTACAACCGCACGATGGTGCGGCCCATCCAGCGGAAAATCTGCGATGCCTTCGATAAGATTCTGGGCCGCCCCGGCTCCCTTACTATCGCGCCGTTCTCCCTGGAGGAGGGCGCAGAAACCAATGTGCAGTAATTATGGCAGAAGTACTACTTGTAAGCGAAACCTTCGTGAAGGAGGTATGCAGCATTTCGGAGAATGTGGCCGGGCAGTATATCCGGACCTCCATCCGTGAGGCGCAGGATATAAACCTGCGCAATATCCTGGGTGACCTTCTGCTGGGGAAAGTGAAGGGCCTGGTGGCCTCCGGGGAGATTGACCTGCCGGAAAATGTGTGGTACAAATCCCTGGCGGACCGGGAGCGTGACTTCCTGGCGAATACCGCCTGCATAGGCATCGCCCAGCGCGTAGCCTTCAAGATAGCCAACGCCGGAGTAGTGAAGACACCGGACGAGAAAGTGGAGGTGGCGGATCAGCCGGATATGGCAAAGGTCCAGTTCTTCTACCAGAGCAAGGCCGATTCCCTGGCCTTCGACCTGGAACGCTGGCTGCTGGAGAACCATACCCGCTTCCCGGAACTGCTGGAGTACCAGCTGCGCAAGATTCATTCGCACCTTTTCACGGCGGCCTCCTGCGGCATCTGGCTGGGAGGTCCCCGTGGGAAGCACCTTCCCGGCATCCCCATCATTGACCGGGAATATGCCCGCAGAGTGGAGGAAATGCTATGACGCTTCTGGAAGTAATACGGACCATTGAGGGGATGGCGATGCGCCAGCCCACCATCCAATCCATCGTGCGCAACGATGTATTCCGGCTTAACGCTCTGCCGGATGCCCGGTACGGCGTTTTCGCGTGGCTCCAGGGGGAACACCGCACGGAACTGGAGGGCGATCTGTTCCAATACTCCTTCACATTCTTCTATGTGGACCGCCTCACCTTCGACAAGGGGAACGAGGTGGAAATCCAGTCCGTTGGCATCGAAACGCTGGAGAACATTTTGAAGATGCTGCAGGTCTACGGCATTGTGGCCGGGGACCATTCCTTCCGCACCTTCAACCAGCGATTCTCGGACGAGTGCGCGGGCGTATACTGCACACTCACCCTGGAGGTGCCGAAGGGGACCTTGTGCGAGTATTCCTTCGCCGACTTCAACAACGACTTCAACGATGGTTTTTACATTTTTTAAGATATGGCAAACTACGCAACCCTTACTCAGCAGATAAATGCCGCGATCAAGACCAACGGGGCAAACCAAATATCGGGCCAGACGCTCCAGACAATCCTGGATAGCATGGTGGCATCCCTGGGCGCGGCCTACCAGTTCTGCGGCATGGCCGTGCTGACACCTACGGCAACCGTACCGCCCAGCTCCCCGGATTACAATATCGCCTATATCGCGGTGGAGCCTGGGACTTATGCCAACTTCGGAGGAACCGTAATCGCTCCCGGCGAGGTGGGCGTTTTCGCATATAACGGTTCCTGGAGTTACACCGTAAAGCGTGCCATTGAGCTTGTGAACAACGTAACCACGGACGATGCCACCAAAGGATTGTCCGCCGCCCAGGGCGTCGTGCTTGACGGCAAAATCACCCAGTTAGGCCAAAAGGTCACGATATTCGGAGAACCGCACAACGGCTTCATCAATGCCGGGAAATGGGCGAACCTTTCGGTTTCGACGAGGCAGTACGTTGTATTTGAATTGCCGGGCAACTTCGATAAGGTTCCCATAACCATTAAAGCGGGGGCGAGCGGTTCTACAATTTGTTATTTGAGTGCATACAACCCCGTGGAGGGCGGTGATGCTGGCGTGCTTGCAACTACAAATCTCAGCGCAAATGCAACGGCCAACGGGGCCATCCCGGAAGGGACGAAGTATATCTACTGCTTGTATGTATCTGGGACAAATAGGATGCCCGTGCAGTTCTCCATCGCCGGTGTGGATATTGTCAAGGGTACGCCACACGTCGCACTTGCCGGGCTTATGGAAAAATCGTTACTCCATAACGCGACTTACAAAGTATTCTCGCTCGGAAAGAAACCAAACGTAGATACTACTAATAATACGCTGACTTTCCTCAGCGAAACCATTATAAGTGTTGATGCAAGCAGGAATTACACTATCCCATCAAATACGGTTGTACCTCTCACCGCCGATGGTACGGCATATTCAGTAATCCTTTATAACATCAAAACTGGGGTTTTCCGCGCCGTCGGCAGGAACACATCGTATGACATTTCGGATGAAATCCTTATCGGATTTTGCGTTTATCCGGCATCTAATCGGGATGGGATGTATTATTTTCCGTTTGATTATTCGCTTAATGGCGAAAGTATTGAATCGTTGAGCGACGACACCCAATTCCTCTACCAAAAATACTATGGACGTGGCTGGATTAACAACGGGAATTGGGCGGATATTGGCGAGGGGATACGTTACTATTACTGCATCCCAATCTATGCCAAGGAAGATTCAACCTACGAGATACAATACAACGCAACCGCGACCTCCGTTCTATACTTCCTTTCCCGTAACTATCCCGTGAGCGGCCAAAGTGCGGATGCCGTATCTACGCAGATGGCAGGTGTAGGGACTACCATAACGGGGACGGTTCCCGCCGGTGCGAGGTGGCTCTATATGCTTGCGGAAGCGGCTGGCTCCAGGATGCCGCAGAAAGTTCTCATTGACGGTGTGGACTACCTTAAAGACATTAAGCCGATTATCGCAGACCTCGGCTATCAGTTGCAGCACGTCCAACCGGGACAAGGGACGGGAATCCTTGAACTTAACCCGGAGAACGAGGTTATACCACGACTGTTGAATCTTAACCGCCGGTATGTCCAATACAGCGGAAGCCCCACGGCCAACCCTGCCGTATTGTCGCTTATCCACTTTTCGGACTTGCATTCCGACAACGCCAATCTCTTGCGCATAAAGACCTTTGCAGACAAGTACGCAGACAAGATTGACTGCGTAATACAAACGGGCGACTTGATTGGCGGCACATTCAGCGACGGGATGCCGACTGCCTATGCGCAGACCACAGGCTTCCTCAACGTCATCGGCAATCACGATTCAATGAACCGCGAAGGCACGCCGCCCGACCATACCTGGGTTGTCGTAGACCAAAAGAGCGTCTATGATTTGGTGATAGCACCTTATGTAAGCGGATGGGGAGTGGTACAGCCAGCCAACGCAGCGACTAACGGGTACTGCTACTATTACAAGGAATTCGCGGCTAACAAGGTGCGGCTCATCGTGCTTGACTGCCTGCACTGGGATGCCACGCAGCTCTCCTGGCTCACATCCGTCCTTGCAGACGCAAAGGCAAACAGCCTGCACGTTCTTATCGCCGTACACTATGTTCCGTTTGTCCTCACCCAGGTCACGACGGGCAATCCCTTCACCTCCATCGACGTGGGCGGGAATGTCGGCGTTACCGAGCCAAACCTTTCGCAAGCTGCGGATGCGGTCAAGGACTTTATTGACGGAGGCGGCGATTTCGTATGCTGGATTTGCGGCCATGTCCACCAGGATCAGTGGGGAGTCGGAAGGAGTGACCTCGGATGGAGCAACCAACTTGTAATCAGTATCGCCACCGCTTCCGTCGCCCCGGCGAATAACTACTCCGAAATGGCACGGGCCAACGGCAACAAGACGCAGGACTGCTTCAATATAATGGGCATTGATGTCACCTCCAAGACCATCAAGCTGATGCGTATCGGAGCAGATTATGACAGATATATGAGGCACAAGAATACCTTGAGTTGGAACTATGGAACCGGCACTTTGATTTACACAGACTAAACCCCTAACTGACTGATATGAAAAGCGGCATCAAAGACAGTGTGATTGTAGGAGTGAGTGTGGCTTCCTTCGTGGTAGGGAGCGCGCTTACCTTCCTGGGATTGTTCCTGCCTCCTACGGGGGTGATTGATAACTCCGTGCTGGTGGCGGTGGGGCAGTTCCTTACCCTATGCGCTGCTGGGCTGGGGCTTAAGGAGTACGTGGACGGGCGGGTCATCCGCGAGAGGATTCGCCGTGGAGAGGAGGTGGAAGATGATGAGTAAGTACTTCTCCCCCCAGGAGTTCCGGCGATGCAACCCTTCCTGCTCCATCGACCAGATGGACGCGGGCTTCCTTAACCTGCTGGACGAGGTCCGGGAGGCAGCGGGCATCCCCCTGGTACTGACCTGCGCCTACCGCAGCCGAAAGCATGAGCTCCAGAAGGGCCGCTCCGGCAACTCGGCCCACACCAGGGGCCGGGCGGTGGATATCCGCTGCAACACCTCGCAGAACCGCTACAAGATAGTGAGCGCTGCGCTTGCCTGCGGCATCCGCCGGATTGGCATAGGCAAGACCTTCGTTCACCTGGATAATGACGAGAGCCTGCCGCAGCACGTAATATGGCACTACTATGACTAACACAAACAACCTACCACGGGACCAGAAGCCCTGGGAACACGTCGTGGCGCTTGTGGCGCTGCTGGGCGTCGTGCTGATGCTCCTTTTCTCCGGGTGTTCCCCCCGGATCGTTGAGCATATCACGGTCCAGCGCGACACCGTGAAAGTGGTGCAGCGTGATTCTGTGCGGTTCTATGACCGGGATAGCATCTTCATCCGTGAGAAGGGCGATACCGTCTACCAGTATGTTGAGAAGTGGCGGTGGCGTGACCGCGTGAAGGTAGATACCTTCTACCGTACCCGCGTGGATTCCGTGGCCGTAATTCAGCACGATACCGTCCAGGTGGAGAAATCCTTATCCGTGTGGCAAAAGGCCAAAATGGACAGTTTCTGGTACCTTTGCGGGGCAATCCTGCTGCTTCTCCTTTGGACCTTCCGCAAATTCATCTTCAAACTTTAGTATATGGACAAAAGTACATGGAAAAAAATCGTGGCCTTTTTCGGCCTCTGCTTCTACGCCGTGGGTAGCATCGGCGGCATCGGCTATGCCTGCTACTGCCGTGCCTGGGTTATCGCCATCGCCGTGGCCGTGCTGGCTGTGATGGCCTTCCCGAAGGCAAAGGAGTTTTTCTCCACCCTCACATCGTAGCAGGTGAGTTTTGCCTGGCGGGGATTGTCGGATAGTCTGCCGCCAGGGCAAGGAGGTTCTTTCTGGGGCCTCCTTTTTTGTATCTACCAAGAAATGCAAAATTTTCTGCAAACTTTTTGAAATATTATTTGTAAATCAAAATATTTGTTGTATATTTGCACCCAGATACAAACAACAACCCTTAACACCTTTGAATTATGGCTACAGAATTTAACGACTACGAGTTCAAATTTATGGAACTTTCCAAGCTGGAGAACGGGCAGTACTTCTTCTACCAGACAAAGCCCTACCAGGTGAAAGATATGCCTATCACTTCCTGCTCCTGCCGCCAGGTTGTTTGCCTTACCGATAATTGGGTTACCGTCTACCCCCTTTCCATGAAAGTTTCCGCTATTATTAACCGATAAATTAACCCGGCCCCTCCGGGGGCCACAAAACCCTTTCACCTATGACTACCCAATACCACGTATCCTACGAAATCCGCAAAGTGAACGGACGCACCCAATGGCTCTACACCAAGGACGCAGAAACCGAGGAAACCGCCCGCAAGGACTATGAGCGCATCCTGGGCAAGACGAATATCACCGAGGCCAGGCTTATCCAGGCCGACCATTACGCCGCCGACGAGCTGGTCCCCTGGTGCCAGGAGGCCCATCCGAACGGAGCAACCAGTTATAAAATCCTTGCAACTTATTCCCGTATATAATCACATTAAACCCTTTAACACCAAACAATCATGAAAGCAAACTACATGAAAGAATTTGCCCTGCCGACCATTGAGAAGGCGCAGGGAATGGCCCAGAAGGCCAAGGAAGCCAACCTCTACCTATCCGTAGATATTAACATTACAACGGAGGTAGCAAGCGTTTCCATCTACGAACTGGATGGTGACAGAATAAAGACACCAGCCGCTTTTTATCGGTCCCATTACTCTCTGGATAAGGTTAGCGATTTCCGGAGGGTCAAGGAGTCCCTGGAGGAAGCGGATGACTTTATTAACAAGTACCCTTCCAAGACTTCCGAGAACCTGGAGAAGGAGGTGGCCGAACTGACGGCGATGCTCTCCAGCGCGAAGTCGAAACTTTCCAAGATGCGGAGGGCCGCGAAATGAGTAAGCCCGCAACCCACGGAGGCCCCCGGCCAGGTGCCGGGAGGCCCCGCAAGGGCGAGCAGGCCCGCGTGACTATTTCCTTCTCCGTGGATCAATCAACCAGAGACCAGGCCAGACGGCTACGCTCTGCCGGGTTCCCCCTGGCGGACCATATCGCCGCCCTGGTGGACGAGAAATGCAAATGGTATTTTAACGAGTAAGACTATGACAAAGATAAAACTGCAAATCAAATCCCGTTGGACGGGTTCGGTGCTCTTTGAGTACGAGAAAAAAGATAATACTATCAAAGATACGCTGATTGAGGCGGTCAAGAGTGACGCATACCTCAGTGGCGCATACCTCCGTGGCGCAGACCTCCGTGGCGCAGACCTCAGTGACGCATACCTCCGTGACGCAGACCTCAGTGACGCAAAAGAAATCCCATATTTTCCTCTTTTCTGTCCTTCAGACGGCGCTTTCATAGGCTGGAAGAAAGTGAATGGCAAGCTGGTGAAACTGCAAATTCCGGAGGATGCTCATCGTTGCTCTGCTACATCACGAAAGTGCCGCTGCGACAAGGCCCTTGTTTTAAGTATTACGGACAAGGATGGGGAAAACCCGATAAGTGAAATAGAAAACTGTACCCGCGAGCCACACACTCTTTACAAGGTTGGAGAAATAGTACTCCCTGATAGTTTCGATGAGGATAGATGGAATGAGTGTTCGCACGGCATCCATTTCTTTATCAACAAACAAGACGCAATTAACTACTAATATGAGCAAATACAATGTGCGCCCTGTTCCAGATTTAATGGAGCAAGTCGCCCGCCACTTCTTCGAGCTTGGCAGAAACGCAAGAAAGAAGGATATTGTTATTTAGAAAATAATCGCTACCTTTGCCCAAGTAATCGAAACAACCATGTTGTTTAGGTGAAAAGGGTTGGCTCCTGGGAGAGGTCCTGGGAGCCTTTTCTTTGCAGTTCTTGTCCCGATTTTGTCCGAATTTAAGAGCAAGTTAAGAGCAATAGTTCTTAACTTTTCCCGCAACTCATTGAAAAAGAAAAGAGTGCAGACCTCACGGCGTGCGCTCTTACTAACCACATAATTAATAACACTAAATCTTCTCCCGCATACCGCGCACAAAGGTCCGTGCATCATTTTCGTGGGCGCAAGAAAATGATGGCGCTTCACTGAATAGCATCTACTGACATTCCATGTCGCAGATTTTTGTCCTATTATTGTCCGGGCCAGGAGAATAGATCAATCACTTTGCGGTTGGCATCCCAGGAGAGCGACCAGTTCCGCTCCGCGTATATATCCGCTATCTCATAGTCACCGATATGTCCCAGGGCCTCGTCCACGGTTGCCTTCTCCACGCCCTGCCTCCGTGCCAGCGTAGCGAAGGAGTGCCTGGCCGCGTAGAAGGTGAACGGCGGTATCCCCTCCCGCTCGCACCATTGACGCAGGTACTTGTTCACCTGGGTGTCAGCCACCCGCGAGGACTTCCACCAGCGCAGTCCGCGCCCGCTTTGCAGAATGCTCACAAAGCCCTCTATTTCCGGCTCTATGCGCACGATAACCTCCGCCCGGTCAATCCGCCTTCCGGCGGTTTTCCTGCGGTTATACCGCCAGTAAGGGCGTTCCGGCGGGATACCACCGTAGAGGTCCGCAAGGTTGGCCCCCATCGTCCCCAGCGACACGATAAAAGCGGCGAGGGCGAGCCGTTCCTGGTGAGCCTCCGGGCGTGCGTCTATGATGCGCTGTATCGTTTCCACCGGGAGGGCCTTCTGGCCCTGGTGCATCACCCGCTTCCGTGGGATGGTCGCAAACGGGCTGCGCGGTATGAGGATAACCCCTGCATCTTCATCGTTGTAGCGGTCCTTCGCTGCCTGGAAGATATGCGCAAGGCGGGAGAGCCAGCGTCCAGCGTTCCCGCCCTTCGCCGTTGGCTTCCCCGTTTCCTGGTAGGTCCCCGTGCGGTAGTTGTAGAAAACCCGGCCCTGGCCGTCCGCCCACTCCTGGAACTGGAGCAGCATCGGACGGGTGATGGCATTTATATCTATACCCTTCCCGCCGTGGAATCTTTCAAAGGCATTGAGTGCGGTTGCATACCCGGCCCGTGTCCCTTCCTCCTTCCCCTGGATAAATGCCCGCCCGAAGGCGATGAAGTCCAGCCGGAAGTCCTGGGCCGATAGCCTGGAGCGGATATGCTCCACCACCTGGTCCACGGTCCAGGCCTCCAGGGTGAACGGCGATAGTTCGGCAGTGGTGGTCCGCATCTGCGCTATGAGCTGCGAGGCCTTCTCCAGCACCGTGGCATTCTTTATCCGTCCGCTCCTGGTAAGGTCGGCATCGGTGCATACCAGCGTAGTGGGGAGCCTCCGGGATACCCCCTTGAAGGTGACACGGATTTTCACGGGCCAGGTGCCGTCCTTGCGCCGCCCTCCCGGAATGATTATTGGCTTATAGGTAATCATGACGGAGGGAAGCGGTCCGGCTCGAAGCCGAAAATAAGGTCCACCAAAGCCAGCATGGCTTCCGGGTTTCCTTCAATGCGGTCGGCCTCCGGGCCGTGTTCGTTTACAAAATCGGCCTCATTTATATTTAGATATGAAACGGATTTTGGCATAATAAGGATTGATTAGTCATTCGTATTTAATGTTAAGGTTTTGTGCAGGCAAGGGACGCAGGGATGCGCCCCTTGTTTCATTTCCGGTCAACTAACGGGTTTTTTTGCGTGTATGCGCCGGAGTACGCGGATGCTCCAGACTGCAGCCTTTCCACCAGGGAGGTGAGGCGGTCGATGCTTTTCGCCATGCTGGTGTATAGGTCCATAGTAGCCGCAGGGATAACTATATCCGGGCGGGTGTCCTTTGGAGGTTCCGGGTTTGAGTTCACCCCTTCCAGCCTCGCCCATTGGGTTGCCATCCTAATGAGCTTATTAGTTAAATACTTTGGATCGCCCTTCATCGCCAGGGACATGGTGGACGGGTGTACGCCGATAAGTTCAGCAAATTCTTTTTGCGTCTTACACTTCCCGGTAAGGCGTGCTTCTGCAAAAATTCGCTCTAATGTTTCAAGATTTTCATTCATGGTTTAGTGGTGTTAAGGGTTTGTATTTCTAAATTCTCACAATTTTTTTGCGAAATCGTTTGTAATTTCAAATTATGTTTGTATATTTGTATCGCCTAACAAACAAATGTAATAAAAAATTATGGTAACCAAAATTTCAATGCGTGCGACACTGGTGCAGATGAAGCCGGGAGATAGCCTGCGGATTCCCCTCCATGTGCGCAGCTGGAACTCCATCCGCAACTGCGCCAGCACCCTGGGCGTTACCTACCCAGGACGCAAGTATTCCGTTGCCGTGGACCGCACGGACAACTCCTGCAAAGTAACCCGCCTTTCGTAGTATGGAAAACCTGGAGCGCATAGTGGAAGCCGCCGCCGCGATGGGAGCCGCCCGCGTCCTGGAAACCCTGGGCCTCACCGCCGGGGAGATTTCCCAACGCCAGGCCCGCAAGACCTACGGCAAGTGGTTCGCCGATGCGGAGCGCGCCGGGCGTATCCGTCCCTCCCGCGTGGATAACGGGAAGAACGGAACCCGCCACTACCGCGTGGTCGCTATCCAGGAACTAAAGACCGCCGATCTGGTACGGGCAGAATTACAACTCAATCACAAACCCTTTTAACACCTATGATTATGAAAAAAGCAACTGCAACAACTTGTGGACTTGGATGCCTTATCGCATTGGTCCTTGCCGGAGCGGAGAACCTTGACGGCTCCTGCAACCTCGCCTGGACGCTTGGATTTTTTACCCTCGCCGCCGTTCTCGGCTGGGCCTATGGTAAACTTAACGGAACGGGGGGACGGGCAAATGGTTAGAAAATTCAGCGCACCCCGCCGGGAGGATTACGATACCGAAGAAGAATACCTCGAAGAACTGGAATACTACTACCAGGAAATGGCCCTCCGTGAACTCCAGAATGAAGAAAGATACTACGAAAGAAAATACTCATTTGCATAACCCTTAACACTCATACAATAATGGCAAACGAAAAGAGAACCACCACGACCCCCGCGAAGGATTCCGTCTTCGGAGTTCTCTCTGCGATTGACTGCGGGGAACACATCGAAAAGAAGGAGGCCGGGAAGGACCGCAACGGTAAGCCCGTGCAGCTTTCTTACCTCTCCTGGGCATGGGCCTGGCATATCTGCAAGGAACACTACCCGGATGCTTTCTACACCATTTATGAAACCCCGGAGGGCCGCCCCTACTTTGACGATGGCCGGACCTGCTGGGTGAAGACTGGCGTTACCATCATGGGCCAGGAACATATCGAATACCTCCCCATCATGGACTACCGCAACCTTTCCATCCCCGTGGACCGGGTGACCTCTATGGATATGAATAAGGCCATCCAGCGGAGCCTCACGAAGGCCCTTGCCCGCCACGGGTTGGGACTCTATATTTACGCCGGGGAGGATTTACCCTGGACGGAGGAGGAGGCGAAGGCCCGCGAGGAAGCCGCCGAGAAAGCCGGGTACAATAAGCCCGCCACCAAGAAGGCCCCGGCCCAGGCCGCGGAACCTGCGACAAAGAAGCCGCTCCCGGCCCGTCATTCCGAGGAATGGGATAAGTGGGTGGCCGCCATCGTTTCCGGCTGGAAGTCCAAGCAGGGAAAGACCGCCGTGCAAGTATTCATGGCTACCTATGAGGCCAGCGAAGAAGTTATGCAGGATGTGCTTGCCCTCCTGGAGGAAGACGCTTTCGACCTCCGCATGAGCGATGGAAAGCCCGCAACTCAATCCGCAAATGTTTAACCCTTAACACCTATACACAAATGAATATCAAAGAAACCCTCGCGAACATTAACCGCGCAAAGTACGAACTCGAAGCCGCCCTGGAAGAAAACGGCGGAGAACTCACCGAAGAACTCCTGGACCAGTATAATGCCCTGGAAGACATGAAGGCCCTTCTGGCCGGGGAAGGAGTTGATGAGCTGGGCCGCTGGCTGAAATCCGTCCAGGATGAAACCGCCGCCCTCAAAGCGGAAGCCGATGCCGCCGCCCGCCGGGTGAAGAATAACAAGTCCTACGAGAACTATGTGAAGGAGCTTATCGGCCATGCCCTGGATGCCATCGGCCAGGAGAAGGTAAAGGGAACCTACTACGGCTTTAGCCGGAAGACCAGCACCACCAACAAGGTACGGATGGAACAAGTGAATGAGGTCTACCTGGACCTCGCTACGGATGCCGCCAGGGATGCGGGACTCCCCGCCTGGTGTGATGTAGAAATCAAAACCAATGTAACCAGGATCAAGGAATATGCCGAAGCGAACCCGGATGAGGAAGAGCTTGATGGATGCCTGGTATTCATTGAGGAAACCTCCACTCCCTCCCTCGGCTTCACCAAACCCCGTGCGAATAAGGAGTAGGTTTACAAATTTCGGGTGATTTATATTTACCAATGAAGGCGGCTGGTCCCCACCTGGTAAATAGACAATTACAAGCCCGTTATTAGATGCAAGTGGGACCAGAACTTGCGGACAATAGCGGGTTATTTGTTTTACGATATGAAGGAATACTTCTACACCATAACGGAAGGAATGATTGACCTGGGGCTGAAAGGCACCGAACTGAACCTCTTTGCCAACATCTTCGGATATTCCAAGAAGGGGGATGGCTGCTGCTATGCCACCAGGAGGGAACTTGCCCGGCGGTGTGGTGTTTCCTCCACAAATACGATTGATTCAGCAATAGATGGTCTTATAGCAAAGGGCCTTATTCGTAAGGTGAAGTTATGCAAGGATGACCGCGAAATAGTGGGTTATCAGTATGCACCAAAAACTGCGCAGGGTACGCAAAAATTGAGTACCCCCTACGCAAAAATTGAGCAGGGGGGGTACGCAAAAATTGCACACATGGAAAATAAAGATATAAAAGAAAGTATAAATATCCCCCCTACCCCCCAGGAGGTTGTGGACTATTGCCGTGAACAAGGCTTCCGCGACCCCATAGGCTTCGCAGATTACTACCTCCGATGCCAAACTGAAAACCAATGGCGGAAGAAAAGCGGGGAACCCATCGTGAATTGGAAACTGAACATCCAGCAGTGGCGGAGGTACCACAAAGACGATACCTTCCCACACCCAAACTCCGAACAATTTACTGCAACAATCGACCAAATTAACGCATACCTCCGATGAAAAAGAAAATAGAAATACATGTGTTCGACATTCCCATTCCAAACACGGAAGCGCTGGAGCGCGATGTGCTGGCGGATGCAATCGCGGCCCCGGAACTCCTGGGTGACATTATCCCGGTAATACACAAGGATTTCTTCACAAGCGACGAGCGCCGCGAATTGTGGGAAGCAATCGTGACGAAATACAACGCAGGCGATATTTCAGAAATCGGCCACTCCATGATGGTGAACCACCCAGCGGTCCTTACCGAGATAGCCCCTTGCTTCACGGATGCCGGAACAAGTGAAACACCCTTCCGCGCCATGCTTCTCCGTGACGGAGCGGCAAAGCGCCGGGCATATTTAGCCGCTGCGCAATTCCTCTCCGAAACCATAAAGCCTAAAACGACCGAGCAGGAAATACTCGCACTGTCCGAGTCCTTTGGCCGTTCACTTGAAGGCCCTGCTCCGCTTCAATGCGAGAAGATAGTCCGCGAAGTGGTGGAAGAAGTGCGCGAAGAAATCAAGCGGACGCAGGATGCCGTGAACGCGGGTAAGGTCTTGCGCGTCACAACCGGATTCCCGGAGATAGATCAATTCATCAACGGCGGCTACAAGGCGGGCCAGCTTGTCATCCTTGCAGCCCGTCCCTCAGTCGGTAAGACCGCCCTCATGCTCCAGATGGCAAGATGGGCTGCGCAGTCAGGTTCACCCGTGCAGGTGTTCTCCCTGGAAATGACAAAGACGGAACTCGCAGAACGGCTCTTGTTCTCCACCGAGCAGATACGGCCTTACCAGGTACACACCGGGCAGATAGATTGGAAGATGTTCAAATATGCCGAGAACATGATTGCGCCGCTTCCCATCTACATCAACGACTTCTCCCGTTCCCTGGACGATATTGTTTCACGAATGACGCAGGCCGTGAAGAAGGGCCGTTGCAAGGTGGCATACATCGACTATTTGGGACTGATGCAGGACGCGCTGAACTTCGGCGGGAACGCGAAACTCTACCAGGTAATCGCCCGCATAACCGGGACCCTCAAAGCCGTGGCAAAGCGCCTGGAAATCCCCATCGTTCTGCTCTGCCAGATGAACCGGGAAGCTGCAAGGGAAGGACGCGCCCCGGAACTATACGACCTTCGGGATTCCGGTTCCATCGAACAGGACGCAGACATTGTAATGATGCTTGACAACAAGCTGGCCTCCGACAACAAACTACACATCTACCTGCGGAAGAACCGGGCCGGGAAGAAGGAAGTGGAGTTTATACTTGAACCCAACGACACATATTCCGCCTTCGGTAATGTGAAGGTGATACTCCCGACTGGTGCGCCTGCTCCAGCCCTTCCTTCCCCAATCCAGGGCAAGATTGAAATGCAGGACGATGACAAAGATTTACCCTTTTAACCCTTAACACCTATGCAACAAATCAAGATAGAAAAACGGATCGCCGAGGAGCTGGATGGCCTGCGGAAGCTCGCCGCCTTCCTCCCATCCGGGAAAGCAAACTCACTACTGAACAAGTGCGCCCGGATTAGCAAGTACGCCAGCAAGGCCCAGGCCATGGTGGATGCCCCGGTGGGAAGCCTTTTCCCGAAACCCCACCAGGAGAAGTTCGATGCCAGGGACAATGAGGATATAGCCAGTACCTATTCCCAGCGCAAGAAGATGTGGGCCATGCTCCTGGCCGGGAAGGTTATTTCCATAGAGCAGGCAGATGAGATTAACACCCGCGCCTTCGCCTCCAGGATGAGCGAAATCCGCTCCCAGATTAGGGATAAGAATATGCCCTATGTTCTTTGTGATAAATGGGAATATCCCGGCGGAGGGAAGGCCAAATACAAGAAGTACTGGATCATTGACAAGCCGGAGGGGATGGAATGATGGGCGGCGCGATATGGCTTTTCTGCGGGCTGATAATAGGAGTGGTCCTGGGCTACCTGCTCACGCTCCTGCTGCTGATAACCCTGCAAAACTACAAGGATAACGAGAAAGAAAACAACGAATAAAAGAACAAATTATGGCTACAAAATTGCACGGAAGGATTAACCTTTCCAAGATTGACAAGAACCTCATTGTTTCCGACAATAAAGGGAACAAGTGCATCTGGGTGGATATTCTGGAGAAGAAGGAGCCGGACCAGTACGGCAATACCCACACCCTCACCCTCTACAACAATGAGAAGCGGGAAACCATCTACCTGGGCAATTTCAAACCCCAGGAGTTCGGAGCCGCCGGCCCGGCCACCCAGGCCCAGCAGCAAGCGGTAAAGGAAAGTGCAGGTAATGATGACCTTCCGTTCTAATGTATCAGATAGGAGATAAGGCTTCCTGGCAGTCGCTGAACCGGGCCTATACCGGGGAGGTGGTGGGATTCTACGGCCATTTCGCGGTAGTCAAGATTGACGGCTCCGGGAAGACTATGCTCCTTGATAACCGACAACCCACAACAAAAAAAAATTATTATGAACAAGACAACCAAACCCATCCGCGCCATCGGCGCTAAACCCGAACATCCGACCCAGGAACAGCTCGAAGCCCAGGCAAAGCGTGCATTCCTCCAGAAGCGTAATTCCCTGGCGGAAGGAATCCTTTTCAATGCCATTCAGTCTGCACACGGCATTCGCATTGACGGGAACGGTAATGGAAGGCCGGACTTCAAGCCCGCCGTAGAAGCCGCCGTAGAAGCCGCAGACTACCTCATGGAGAAACTTTACTCCGTGGCAATTACCGAACAAAAGCCGGAGGAATAGCCATGAAGCAGAAATACACCAAAGCGAAGAAGGCTCGCCGTTTCAATAACTGGTTGGCGTACCAAAAGGCCGCATTTTCCACCTCCGTCTTTTGGCGTAGGGTAAATGGGTTCTTTGGCGCGGATTCCCTGGAATTTGACCGTAAGCATCCATCGCTGGATAATGCCGTGGAGGGCTACAAATCACGCCTCGCATTGGCACGGCAAGGAACCAATATCAAGAAATAGGTATGGCCCTTTATTGCGGCATAGACCCTGGCTCCCATACGGGCATGGCTATTTGGGATGGTGCCTCCCGGTCCTTCCGGGAGGTTGCCACCCTTCCGCTTCACCGCGCCCTGGAGGAAGTCAAGCGGTGGCACTACACCTGCCTCATGCAGGGAGTGGAGCTCCGCGTAATATTCGAGGATGCCCGCCAGCGAACATGGTTCCCGAAGGACCGCAACTCCAGCGAATATCGCGGCCACCTCATGGGTGCAGGGGCGGCGAAGCGGGACGCAGCCATCTGGGAAGAATACCTCACCGCGCTGCATATCCCATTCACCATGCAGAAGCCCAGGCCCGGCCTCACCAAGTGGAAGGCCGACTACTGGAGAAAGGTGACGGCATGGAAGGGCCGTACCAGCGAACACGCCAGGGATGCCGCACTGCTTGTCTGGGGAAGGTGATGCTTACGGTGGCGGAAATAGTCGGGCGGCTGGGCCTGGAGCGGCGAGTGGAGCAGATAGTCCTCCGCATCGCCGGACTGGATGCCCTCACGGCTGACTTGAAGGACCTCTGCCAGATGATATACCTTACGCTGCTGGAATACCCCCAGGACAAAATAAACGACCTTTGGGAGAGTAACGCCATTAACTTCCTTATTGTGCGCCTGGTGCTTTTCAACCTTCGGAGCAAGACAAGCCGCTACTACTACGCTATCAAAATCTTCTCGGCCAGGTCCCAGGACCTCACCGCCATAGAACACAAGACAGCAGATGAAGGATAAGGAACTGGCCCGCGACTACAAGACCATCCGGGAGGAATACCGCTTCGACCCTTCCATCTTCTCCCAGGAGCCGGAACGGGTGGCACGCCTCAAATGGATAATTGATAACCGCCTCACCGATGTGGAGCGCATCCTTATCCTGCTTTACATTGACTGCCAGAGTTACCGGAAACTGGCGGAGAAACTGACCCTATCACACCAGACTTGTGCAAAGGAGGTGCGCAGGATCAAGGAAAAGATATTACAAGAATACTCAAAACTTATAAAATTATGACAAGATTTATTAGCCTTATCGAAATCAAGGGCCGCAGGCTCAACGGAAACTACGTAGAGACGAAGGAGCACATTGGAATTAACTGCAACCGCATCACCCACGTCATCCCGGTGTTCAGCGAGGGCCGCAGTATCATCTTCGTGGACGGTGACGGTGATGGCCGTACCGTGGACATTGACTACGACACCCTTATCCAACTGCTGAACGATTAATGAGCATCTACCCCCAACTCCTGCTGCTGTGGGCCGTGGTCGTGTTTATCGTGGACCTCTCCGGCTGGACGCAGACCTGGCTCGGCTGGCTCTCCAAGTTCACGGCCCGCTTCGGCTATCCCGAAGTGAAGGAACTCCGGCCATTCTCATGCTCCCTCTGCATGACCTGGTGGTGCGGTCTGGCCTACGCATGGCTCCAGGATCAGTTCACCCTTCCCGTCATCGCGTACATCGCCGGACTCTCATTCCTTTCGATTACACTTCGCGAGTTGTTTATATTTATAAGTGAAACATTAACAAACGCAATAGCGAAGTTGAATAGATGGCTAAACGGCTAACACCATACCTTCGCCGCCAGGTGCTGGACCTTCCGATGGCGGACCGCCTGGCTCTCCTGGAAGCCCTGCGGGTATCAATCCAGGTCCCGAACATTGGCCGGGCTTCCCGTCTGGAGTTTCTGGCGGATAAAATGACGGAGGTGTCCGGCGTGAATATCCGGGAAACAAAAGACCGCAGTAGACGAGTAGTATGGACCCGCTATATCTTTTGTTTTGTGGCCCGCCGGGAGGGATATTCCCAAACCAATATCGGGGAGGTAATAGGCCGGGACCATTCAACGATATGTTATGCGGAACGGAGGGTAAACGAAGCCTTTTCCATTCCTGCTGCTTATGCTCCAGAGATAGAATTATACAACAAATACATTGAAGCATTATGAAAGAAACCAAACTTACCGCAGACCAGGTCCACGCCCTGGCTCCGTATGAAAGGCAATTCACCCAGGCAACCCGTGCCGCGTGGTGTTCGTACCCCGGCCAGGCTGGCATCGCAAAGATGTGCGACATTTGGGAGAGCCTCACCGGGAGCAAGTACCCGTACCAGCCCGGCTGCTCCAACTGCCTGCTGAACCTGGTCCGCGACCTGGGAACCATCTACTTCGCCCAGAAGGATTCCGTGCTGGAAGCCGCCGGAAAGGTAGCAGAAGCCGCCGAGAAGCCCGCAAACGGCAAGAAAAAGGGCAAGAAATGAATGTAGCACACCTTAAGCTCTCGCAGCTTGAACAGAACAAGGGGCAAATCCCCGGACTGCCGGCCAATCCACGCGAATGGACGCAGACTGATATAGACCGCCTCGCCGCCTCCCTGGAGGAAACACCAGAGCTATTTGAGGCGAGGCCGATTATCGTTTACCCGCAAGGTGACAAATATGTCATTCTCGCCGGTAATCTTCGTTACAGCGCAAGTGTACAAAACAAGGCAAAATCCGTTCCCTGCATAGTCCTTCCTGCAGATATCCCGGTGGTGAAACTCGGTCAGATCGTTTTGAAGGATAACGGAGAATTTGGAAGCTGGAACTCTGGACTACTTGCGCAGGACTGGGCGGACATTCCCCTGGAACTTTGGGGCGTGGAAGTTCAAAAGGTGGAAGACTTCAGCGGAAAAAATAAAGAACTGGAGGTCGGAGACTTTAACGAAAACATTGTCCTCAAACTGAAATACCACGAACCCGAAGCCTCTCTCGTTGCCGCGCGCCTTGGTGAGAACAAACGGGAAACACTATTGTCCGCACTCGGTTATGGAAATTAAGAAAATCCCCATCGCCCTCATTGAGCCAAACAACGGCCAAATCCCAGGACTGCCGAAAAACCCGCGCTCCTGGTCCGTCCGTGAGATCGCAAAGCTCAAGACATCAATACAAGAAACGCCCGAACTGGTGGAATGCCGTCCCCCTATTGTAATCAACTACGAAGGAAAGTTTGTAGCAATCGGCGGTAATATGCGTCTCGCCGCACTCCAGGAACTCGGTGAAGCCGAAGCCACCTGCGTAGTCCTTCCCGAAAATACTCCAGTTTCCAAGCTCAAGGAGTACGCCATAAAGGACAACTCAAAATTCGGATCGTGGGATTTTGACGCCCTCGCAAACGAATGGAGCGACTACGACCTTTCCGACTATGGCATTCCAGTATATGACGAGCCGGAAACATCCGCACCAAGTGGAGACGGAAATGCCACGCCGTTGGATGACCGGGTTACCATTGAGATAGAGTTATCCCCGGACGAATTTAACTTCGTAACCTCCAAACTCCGAACAATGGCAGAAACGATGGAGGAAGCGGTCATTAAAGCACTGTACAAATGAAGCACGCCTTTCCCTATATTTGGAAACTTGCCGATGGCTATCCTGCCCCAGGCATTGAATCGCACGGACTGAAGGTATTTGGCACTTTTATTTGCGGAGGCGGCTCGTCTATGGGATACAAGCTCGCTGGCTTCAATCACCTGGGTGGCGTTGAAATAGACGAACGCGTCAGCGCAATATACGCCCGTAACCACCACCCGAAGTATCTTTATACCGAAGACCTCCGCGTGTTCAATCAAAGAACCGACCTTCCGGATGAACTTTACCAGTTGGACATTCTGGACGGTTCACCCCCTTGCTCTACTTTCTCAATGGCCGGCAGCCGTGAAAAAGCATGGGGAAAAGAGAAAATCTTTGCCGAAGGCCAGGCCCTCCAAACCTTGGATGACCTCGTTTTCGTGTACTGCGAAACAATAAAGAAACTACAGCCCAAAACCTTCGTGCTGGAAAATGTAAGGGGTCTTGCACTCGGTAACGCCAAATCATACCTTCGCCGTATCTTTACCACCCTCACGGAGGCTGGCTATATGGTCCAAGTATTCGTCCTTAATGCCGCATCTATGGGAGTTCCCCAAATGCGCGAAAGGTGCTTTGTTATCGGGCGCCGCAAAGATGTAAATTTCCCTCCGTTGAAACTGCAGTTTAATGAGCCACAAATTGTTTTCGGCAATATCATTGACAGAACGGACACGGTGGAAAATCTCCCCCCGTTTGCGAAAAGAGCCTTTGAACGCTACCGCCCCGGCGATTCACGGCTTTACGATACAAACCGAAGTGAGTTTGGCAAAAACTCCTGTTTCACTCATTTCTGGACACCGGAAGACCGCGTGTGCCACACACTCTGCACAACCGAGCACTACCTTACCTCCATACCGCGGACGATGAACGAGAAGGAGTTGCTTCAGGTTGCAACATTCCCACAAGACTATGACTATCCAAACAAAGGGAGACTAATCTTCCTTACCGGAATGAGTGTCCCCCCAGTAATGATAGCCCAGGTCGCAAATCAAATGTACCTACAATGGTTGGCAAAAAAATAAGATTATGTTTGAAAAAGTAAACCCATGCCATCCCGACAAACTGGCCGACCGCATCGCCGGCGCAATAGTTGACCTCGCGTACAAGAAAGAAGAAAACCCCCGCATCGCCGTGGAAGTCCTGATAGGTCACGGCAACTGCCATATCATCGCCGAGTCCTCAGTATGGCTCCCGCTTGCAGACGTACACGAAATAGTGGCCCGTCTTGCCGGCACGAACGTACACCAGGACGTGGCTTTTGTCCGCCAGGATAAGCACCTTTCCGACAACCAGGCAAAGGGATTCCGGTGCGGTGATAACGGAATCTTCAAAGGAATGCCGGTCACCCCGGAGCAGGAACGCCTTTCCAAAATCGCAAGGCGCATCTATTCCGCATTCCCCTATGATGGAAAGTACATCCTTTCCGATGAACGTTTCATCGTTTGCCAGTCCAACGCCACTTTCAAGGAACTTTTGCGGATTGTAGGACACGAGGCCGAAGTGAATCCGCTTGGAGAATGGACCGGAGGCCCGGACGTGGACACGGGCGCAACTAACAGAAAACTTGGCTCCGACATGGGAGACGGTGTGACCGGCGGAGGCCTCCACGGAAAAGACCTTTCAAAAGCCGATGTTTCCGTCAACATCTACGCCCACCTGGAGGCGCAGCGCACCGGGAAACCCCAGTCTTTCCACTGCGCCATCGGTGACACGGAAGTGAACGGGATACCATACACGGAAATCGTGGAGAAAGCCCGCGAATACATCCGCTCCGTCGGCGGATTTGAGAAGTTTGCAGAATGGGGCTTAATATAATCGCATAGGGGTTTTATCAATCAAAACGCGAAAGTGTCTTAAAACGAGAATAAGGTGCCTTTATGAACGAACAGAACTTAAGAACACCAACCTCGAGCGAAGCACGAGAAATTGGACGCAAGGGGGGGATTGCTTCCGGGAAGGCTCGCCTGCGCAAAAAGCACGGGCGAGAACTACTACGCGCTCTGCTGGAAATGAAGGAAACCGACCCGCGGATAATTGAGGAAATGCAGCGGCTCGGCCTGGCTGATGCAGATATCACGAACGAGGTGGTTATGCACGCGCGGCAACTGGAAAAGGCCAAGCGCAAGGCGGACACTAATGCCTATAACGCAATAGCCAAGGTCGCCGGGTACGATTCAATCAATATCAATGTGCCGGAGGGTATGATTATCCGCGTAGATAACGAGGACCAGGCCCGCCGCCTGGAAACCCTGGGCGACTGATATGGAGATGCGCTTCACTCCCGTGTTTTGGCGGCTGGACGATGCAGCGAGGAAACACCCTCGCTATATTTCTATGCCCGGCGGAACACGAAGCGGAAAGACCTACTCCATACTCCAGTACCTGCACCTGCTGATACCAAAGAAGGACACCGCGGGGGATGTGACCTCCGTAGTGAGCGAAACCCTCCCTCACCTCAAACGCGGTGCCATCCGTGACTTTGAGCGCATCGTCGGCCACCCGCTAAAGAACGACCCGCATTGGAACGCCAGCGAGAATGTGTACACCTACGACAACGGCGCAAAGTTGGAGTTTTTCAGCGTGGATGCGCCCAGCAAGGTACAAGGCCCCGCCCGCAAGCGCTTATTCGCCAATGAGTGCAACCATATAACCTGGGAAACGATACGCCAACTCCTTGTCCGTACAACGGGCCTGGTTATCTTCGACTACAACCCCGCCGCCACCTTCTGGTGCATTGAGAAAATCGAACCCCGCCCGAACTGCATTACCATCCGCTCCACCTACAAGGATAACACCTTCCTAACGAAAGAGCAGGTGGATGAAATCGAGGCGAACCAGTGGGATAAGAACTGGTGGCAGGTGTACGGCCTGGGCCTCCTGGGCCAGCTGGCCGGGCAGGTGTACGAGTTTGAGCAGGTGGACGCGCTCCCGGAAGGGGACAAGTTGCAAGAGGTGTGGGGGCTGGATTTCGGCTATAAAGACCCCACGGCCATCGTGCAGGTGCGGGCCGATAGGCGCAAGAAAGAGGCCTATATCCGGCAGGTGGCCTACCGCTCCAATATGGACAACAACGATATCGCCGCCGTGCTGGTGGATAGCAAGATGCCCAGGTACGCCACGCTCTGGTGCGATGCCGCGGAGCCAAAGAGTATCGCGGAGATAAGCACCGCTACCAAGTTGAGGGTGCGGGCCTGCAACAAGGGAGGCGGTTCGGTCGGTGGCTCCCGCCGCCGCTCCCAAATCCTTTGGGTGCAGGGATGGAAATTGTTTGTAACGAAGGATTCCGTGGATCTGGTTAAGGCGATGCGTAACTATGTGTGGAAAAAGGACGCAGACGGGAACGATACGGAGGTTCCCGTACACAAGTGGAGTCACGGCCCAGACGCATTGAGATACGCGCTATTTTCGGAGTTTGCGGAGCAAGGCGGCAATTACACGATTGGATTTAATAGATATTGATATGATAAACAACTACGCCGCCCTTCCCCTGGGCACATATTTGAAGATTAACGCCATCCTTGAACGGGAGGGCAAGGAATTGGATAAGCAGGTGGAAATCATCGCTATTTTGGCCGATAAATCCCCGGATGAAGTGTTACTCCTTCCCCTGGCGGATTATTCCGCTATGGCAAAGGAAACGGCCTTCCTGCGGGAGTATTCGAAGCCAACGGAGATAAGCGGTGCATGGCGGTTCGGTGACCTCGCCCCGGTGCTGGACTTCCGCAAGATTAACACGGCGCAGTATGTGGACTTCCAGGCATTCAGCAAGGACTTCCCGGCCAGCCTGCCGCAGTTGCTGTCGGTGTTCCTGGTCCCGGAGGGCAAGGCGTACAATGACGGCTACGATGTGCTGGAGGTGCAGGAGCGGGTGAAGCAGATACCCTTCCCGGATGCCCTGGGCCTCGCCGCTTTTTTTTTTCGGGCGGTTTCTCGAATTAACGAGGGATTCCCTAACCTCCTGGGCTACGGAAATGAGGAAGACCAAGAACGAGAGGAAGAAGGAGGAGATGCTGATACGGATAATGCAGGTCCAGGAGATTTTGCGAGCCGCTGGGGTTGGATTGCCAATGTAGACCGGGCGAGCGAACTCCTGCGGTGCCCGTGGTCGGAGGTCTGGACGATGCCAGCGATTGAATGGCTCAATGTGCTGGCGTACCGCAAGGATAAGGCCGAGTGGGAGAAGGAGGCGATGGAGCGCTGGAAGCGGACGCACTGATTACATATACCGCCGTTTTTATATTTTCTTTCGTATGGCAGAACCACTTTTCAACCCGTCCAACCTCCTGCGTATCCTGGAGGACCTGGCGAAAGACATAAGGGAGAACTACAAGGATCACCTGGAACTCCACGACCGCATAGCAAGCGGTGACCTCCTGCGGTCTATCTCCACGGAGGTGGAAGTCAACGGCACCACCTACACCGTCTGGCTCAACCTCGCCGACTACTGGAAGTATGTGGAGTATGACACGAAGCCGCACTGGCCGCCGAAGGATGCCATTGACCGCTGGATATTCATTAAGCCAGTTATCCCCCGCCCGGACAAGAACGGCCATATACCCACCCCGGAGCAGTTGTCCTTCCTTATCCGCCGGAAGATTGCGGAGGAAGGGACGAAGGGAACGCATGACTTGCGGGACACCGAGAACGCCGTGCTCCCCATGTATGAGGAACTGCTGCTGGAGGCCCTGGAACGGGACGCGCTGGAGTATATCGAAAAGGTGCTGCCGTAGGTTACGATTCCCCGCCGATTTATATTTACCTACGGACCCCGCAGGGATGCGCGGCAACCAGCCCGCCGTGAGGTGCGCACCACGCTGACTTATACAAGTTCTTTTTTCATCGGTTCCCCGCCTTTCAATTACGAAGGACGGGGTTTTTATATTTCCAAGAAAGACAAGGATATGGCCGAACCAATTTGGAAAGACTACTTTGTGGACCTGGGAGCACCCGCGTCCGCCGGGGCCGGGGTCCCGTTCTATATCTACTGCACACCGAAGACGGAAACCATCTTCCAGGGCGTGGCGTACCCGAAGCCGGGAGAAAGCACTGCCGTGGTGCGTATCAATGACATCTGCGCGAATTACATCTACCACTACTTCCTGGAGCAGAGCGACCCGTCCATGCCAGCGCAGGCGAACTTCAAGGTGTACGCCGGGGCGGTTGGCTCCGGCACGCAGAAGGCATCCGTGGACTTCTACAACAACTGGTCATACGATCCGCTCTACAACCCGGCAACGGACGGCCAGAACTTCCCCGTGGTGCTGACCTTCGCGCCCGGCCAGCTCATCCCCGTCACGCTGTACTCCGGCTCCCTGGGCACGGCCACCATCTACATGGAGAACGGTATGACCTACTCCTGCACACCCACCAGGGTTAGAGGAGGTGACTTTAACAATGACTATAACCCGGATTTCCTTTTGGAAACGCAGTATTTTGGTGACCCGTATGTTATTCCAACGGCCGACTATCCGGGCGCAGTCCGCGTGGTCTATAAGGGTCGCACATGGAATTTATCGAAACACTGCCCGCAGTATGTTCTATACTACCTTAACGCATACGGAGGATGGGATGCCCTTCCTATTGAAGGAAGAACGATCAAGTCCGATGCCGTTACCAGGTACACCAAAGAGCAGGCGTATGACAACAGACGGTCATCGGCCCGCGGTAAGACCAACTTCTTGAACGAGTTGAAGCATTCCTATGAGTTCCACACGGGATGGTTGACAGCCGCCCAGGGGGAACTGATGCACAACCTTCTCAACTCCCCTTCCGTGTTCGTGCATGACCTGGTGACGGGGATGGTGTGGCCGCTCGTTCTCACGAACTCCACCACGGAATACAAGGACCGCCACGGCATCCTCCATTCCTATGTGATTGAAGCGGAACTGGCCCAGAACAGAATGCGGAGGTAACGGTATGAGGCGCAGGATAGAACTCTACATCGGCGGCAAACTGGCCGACCTGGACGAGCAGGGCTTCCTGCTCTACAACTACGCATTCACGGACCTGGAAAAGCCCAGCACCGTGAAGAACTCCTTTTCCAAGCAGGTGAAACTCCCGGCCACGCCCAGGAACCTCGCCATCTTCGGCCATGCGGAGCGGACTGACCGCGCCGTGGGTTCCGGCTCCGGCACTACGGGCATGGAGTTCAACCCCGGATGGAAAACCCCGTTTGAACTGCGGGACGAGTTGCAGACCATCCTGGAAAGCGGCTACCTCCGGCTGGATTCCGTCACCATGAAGGGCCGCACCGTTACCGGGCTGAAGATTACCCTTTTCGGCGGTATCGGTTCGTTCTTCTACAACCTATCCTACAACCAGGACGGGACGAAGAAGACGCTGGCCGACCTGGACTACGGCATCACCCTGGCACAATTCACCATCACGGCCTCGCACATAAACGCCTGCTGGAGTAGACTGCGCAACCACGACCAGGGGGACGGCATCGCCAGTGCCTACGATGTAGTGAACTTCGCCCCGGCCTACAATGGCATCCCGGAGGGCCAGTTCTCCCCGGACAAGGGGCTGGTGGTCCCGTCAAGTTCCGGCCTCGCGGACGAGCAGGTGGAAGGCGATAAGACCTACCGGACGCAGGGTGCCTACGCGCTGGTGAACTTGAAAAGCGCGAAGGATGAATGGGCGTGCAAGGACCTGCGCTCATACCTCCAGCGTCCAGTCCTCTCCATGACCGCCTTTCTCCAGGCGATTGCACGGGCGGCCAATAACGGCGGCTTCACCGTGGATATTTCCCAAATCCCGGAGGATACCTATGTGAATGTGTGGAAGACGCTCCAGAAGATTACGGACATTGGCGGACTGAGTTCAGGGACTGACCTTGTGCCAATAGTGGACCAGCCACTTGGACCGCAGGTGCGCTACCTGGGCGCGGCCATGTACGATGCATTCGTTCCCATAGGTTCCGCCGTGACTGGTACGGCTTCCTTTCAAATCGGTTGGACGCTCCCGGAGGAATCCCCAAACTTCTCCCCTATCATGGCGCACCCCTGGGCAGCAGCCGGGGAAAGCGGATATGACCGTGTGGTTATCTTCACGCAGCTGGTATCCATGCGCGGTGAAATCGTGCTTGCGGCCTCGCCCGCGAAGTGCCTATGCGGTAACTTCGGACAGACCGCGGCCCAGATTGCAGCATTCGTTGGGTACACGCCCGTCCTCAATGCGGGCTTCTCCGGCATCGAAGCCGTAACACCGGAGCACCCCGGAGGCCAGGACTATAACTTCACAACCTCGGTGGAGTTCCCATTCAGTGGTAATCCGGCATCCGAGTATGTGCTGCAATACGCCTGCTATATCGTGAGGACCGCCGTTTCCGGGAGCACGGAAACCATGTACGGCTACACCAAACGGGATGCCATCGTTACGATGGGCACTTATGACGATCAAGGGGAGGATGATGGCTTCGGCATCGTGAACGCGGTGAATATCGCCCCGGTGTCCGTTTCCGGCTCCGCTGAGTACACCACCACCACCGAGGTACGGAGCGGGGCGGTTATCCCCTACGCAACCCTGCTCAATTCCGAGTACACCCCGGCTGAATACCTTATCGCCTTCTGCAAGGCAAACGGGCTTGTATTCTCATACAATCCATCCGGGAAGGATATTGCTATCATCCCGCGCGATGATTGGTTCAGCGGCGAAATAACCGACCTTTCCGGGCGTGTGGACCGCAGTAAGGAAATTACCATAAAGCCGCTATTCTTGAAAGCCAAATGGTATGAATTGAAGGGCGGCATCGTGGAAGGTGCGATGGCGGCGGAATACAAGGAGAAGTACGGGAACCAGTACGGGGCGCAGCGCGTCAATACCGGGTACGACTTTGACGCTTCCACGGAGGACCTTATGAGCGGGCTTGCGTTGAAGGGTGCCGTTACTATCCTGGATCATGGCTCCTTCTGGAACGCAATCATAGACGAGAACAGCCATATCGTTCCGTCCGTGTTCCTGGAGGCCGGGAGCACCTACACCCTATGGAATAGCGAGGGCGGAAGCAAGAACTTCCAGATACCCATTCCCGCCGGGGACCTGGATGTGGAATACTACAACACCCTGCACGGGTATGATATAGACTACTGCCCCAAGTTGGAGTTCCGGGATGCCAGCAACAAGGCACAGAACGGTGCCGATGTTCTCTGCCGCTATGTGGGGAGTGCGGTCTATAACTACTTCGAGGTTACGGATGATACGGAAACGATGCTGGCGATGAATAATGGAAAGCCGTGCTGGTGGCTCACCAAAGCGTTGAACGCCTCGGTAAACCTTCCCATCTTCCACCGCTACAATGCCCTGGATTCCTCGCATGAGGTGACGCGGTCCCTGGACTACGGCATTCCGCAGGAAGTGGACCTCCCCGGCGTGACCTTCGACCTTACGGATGGCAGTCTTTACCTCCGTGCATGGCGGGCATACCTCTCCGACCTGCTGAACATGAATACCAAGGTGATGAAGTGCAGCGTGGACCTGGGCGGGCTGCAGGTCGGCCCCGAACTGCTGCGGCGGTTCTACTGGTATGAGGGCTCGCTATGGGTGCTGAACAAGATTACCAACTACTCACTTACCACCTGGGACCCGACCGAGTGCGAGTTCGTGCAGGTGCAGGACATGGGCAATTATACCAACGGCCAAAACTTGTAAGACATGGCAAAGGAAAAGATAATAAGCATCAAGACGGGGGAAGCGGTCAAG
>JAEIGA010001634.1_pt1 | contig 35205 bp, 60 predicted proteins | sample 9270691 | NCBI WGS metagenome assembly JAEIGA01 (sample SAMN17057246, study PRJNA624740) | gut metagenome | biome: biome; isolation source: fecal sample | host: Bos grunniens | place: China: Xizang | collected 2019
ATATATGCGACACGCTGGGACGAGCAGAATGTAAACGCTCAATGTGCTGGATGTAATTTCAAACAATCACACGCTGACGTTGAGACCATCCATAAGTACGAAGTCGCTCTTGAGGCTAAGTACGGCAAGGGGACGGTAGATAATCTTTTAGCTAAGAAACACACCATACACAAGCTCAACAGGGTTCAGTTAGAAGCCGATATTGAGTACTACAAACAAAAATTAAAGGAATATGAGAATGCTTGAATATCTAACAGCAATAAGAATTATCCGCTGGAATAAAAAGACGTTTCCAGACTTCACTCCAGTAATGCAAGAAAAGAAATTGCAATGTGAGATAGATGAGTATTTTCAGGCTCTGACGGACTACGAATGGTCTGCAGATAGAAAGGACTACAAACATAGCCGAGAGGAGCTTGCTGACGTGATTATATCAGCTATTGGACTTCTAAGACATAAGAAAGTTTTGAGAGCTGTCATTCACAAAATGAAACAAAACATAAAACGCAAATGGAACAAAAAAGGACAACACTATGAGTAAACTATTAGAACAAGTAAAAACCAGTCCAACACCGAAAGCAACAAGATTTGTAACCATACCTATTGAGGAATATGAGTTATTAAAAGTTGCTGCTTGGAAGAAAGGTGAAAGAGCTGAAGCACAACGCAAATTAAAGACAATTAATGCTTGGAAATTGGCTAACGATTTGTGAGGACAACAATGAATAAATATGGTATAATAAATATGTTGACAAATGAATCGAACGGGTTATATACTGAAAGCCTAAAAACTAGTTCAGCGGCTTTCGCTCCCGTAAGTATAAGCGATTTTTTTGTATCCTTTTGGGGGATGAGAGTCGAAAATATTCAATATCGACCAGAGCCATCTGAACTGGCTTTTAGTGAGTCCCCCGCCAACTCATTTTTTGGCGGTCTACTAAAGAAAGTTCAGAAAATGACAAATACAATCATTAAAAAAATCCACGAATTAAGAATAGTTTTAGACGAGCTGTATGCAAATACAGAAAGCTCTTGGCTTGCTCATCGTTGCTCAGAAACCCGTGCCGAATTAGCTAAATTATCAACTGATATTTTGGATATTGAGGCTGTTTTAAACCAAAAGGAGTAATGGTATGACGCAACCATATACATATACCGAAGTGGTTTGGGATATTATGAAAGAAATAGAATATAATGACCCGAATTTTGAATTTTTGGCATCGTTGCTATCTTACGGGTTAGCGAACAATGGCTACACTAAAAAGCAAATAAAATATATTGAAAAGTACCAAAGCAAATATTCTTATATTTGGGATGATGCTGCTCTCCAAAATTTAACAGTTTTTAACGGAGGTGAAAATGCAGCAATTAATTAGTATAAATGATTGGCGTAATTCGCTACTTGATACCGAATTAAATACATCAACAAAGCTGGTAGGAATAGCTTTAGCTAAGTATTTCAGACAAGATAAATTGTGTTTTCCTAGTATATCAACACTTATGGCAGAATGCTCAATAAAGAGCAAACATACGGTTATAAAAGCCATTGATGAGCTTAAAAAAGCAGGTTTGATTAAAGTAAAAAAAGGAGAACTTAAATATGTTTCTTCTTTGCAAAACTTTTACGAATTTGTCGGTGTTGACAATAGTGCAAGTAATGGTGCAAGTAATGGTGCAAGTAATGGTGCAACCAATGGTGCAATAAATGCACCTGAAATAAGAGAAAAAGGGAATATAGGGAATATAGGGAATAATATTATACACGCTAAAAGCAAAAAACTGGTATCACCTGATTGGAAACCCAGAGACACTACCATTGCAAAATTAACCGAAAAAGGTTTGGACGCAGATAAGGTGGTAGATAAATTCATTAACTCCTGCATAGCTAAAAATCACAAATACATTGATTTTGACAGAGCAATATTGACTTGGGATTGGTCAAGAGATGCTTCGCTTAAGCTTGAACAAGAAGAAAAATGTTGGTTCTAGGAGGTTGATATGGAAAAAGCTTTAGAAATATTGAAACATATCGAAGAACTTTACGTTGAAGACCCTGATTTCTCAAAGATTGAAAAAATGGCGTATGCAAACCCAGAACGTGTAAATGCTTGGGTTGAAGCTTTCAAAAACTATGATTTATCTGATGTTTTAACCGCTGTTGACGAGTATTGGAGATACACCTCCAACAAGAGCAAACCTACTGTTGCCAAGCTTGAAGCTATGCTTAATGCCAAGAGAGTTACTGCTAGTGACGACAGTTTACGTGGTAGAATTTTCAAGTGTGCTGATGAGCTTGGAGAAAAGTTTGGAGCTGAAGCAAGGGAGAGATACCTCAATAACGCTCGTAAATATTGGCCGGATGTAGACTTTACCGACAACGGATGGCAAGAGCCTTTTATCCTTGGTTGCGACAAAAACAAAGTAACCGACTATGCCACAAAATTCATGCAGAGAGATATTGCTCTTAACCGCTGTCACCACCTATTACCGATGTACGAGAAAGCAGTTCGTTATGTTGCTGAGGAGATGTTATCTCGAGAAATACCTGAAGATGTTTGGAGGAAAATGGACTTCACCAGACGTTGCGAGAAAGCTATGGAACTGGGGTTATTTAATGAATTTGACGATGTTTTGGTGTCTATTTGCCAGCATTACAACCAAAAAGATTATCAATTTTAAGGAGCGAACATGGTTGAGGGATATCTGGACTACATTGACAAGCAAGAATGTGAACGCAGAGGTTTTATAAAGACTAAGGACGGATACTACAAGCAGAACACTCTGGAAAGATATTATTCTAAAGGTTGGTTGAATTACGGAACTTTGAGACACAACGCCAACGAAAGACTTTCAGCAGGTAACAGACTTGCTGCAGATTTTTACAAATCTAAAATAGCTCCGGTTAGTGCTAACGATGTTAGTAAGGTCAGAGTTGATGGAGGTGGAACATCTAATACTCCTGATAGCATATTAGATGCCAGAACTCGATTTAATGCTGCTTGTAATGCAGTTCCTTTTGAGTTCTGGGGAGTTGTGAGCAGAGTTTGCTGTGACGATAAAGAACTAGCGATAACAGGAAATACAGCTCGGCAGAAAGCTTATGCAAAACACAATGCAGCTATGTTGTTGTGTTTGGGGTTGGATAGATTAATTGACCATTACAAGGGAGGCAAATAGATGTGTAGAGGAAAAAGTATTACGAGCTTTTGGGATGAAGATTATAAAGCAATTTACGAGGCTAAGCGAATACAAGTGGAAGAATATGCAAAATGGGTAGCGGAGTATAGGAGTAGGGAAGAGAAAGCTAAAGATTTTGCTGAAAAAGTTTATTGGAGAATGCTTGTTAAGGAAACAGAAGAGGCTATAAACAATTTAATTTTTGGTTGGAAATAAAGACAAAATGAAGGTTATAGAAATAAAAGACGGAGCAAAGACTAAAATAAAGCTAGTCCCTGATGACTGGGAGGAGACATCTCCAGAGCTACTGCAGAGCGATTTAACCACATCAAGCAGGAAGTCTATCGGTTTTTCAGATATAGATAAAAAGAAGTGGGAATCAATCTTCAAAAAATAGAACTAAAGTATATATTGTTAAGCTCAATTTGGTGACTATCTCAAATTTGTAACTTTATAGGAGAACACCAATGATTGAGGTATATTACATGCTGATTGTCGGCACAGAATTATTAATAAATTATTCAAAAGGTATTGCGTTAAACACAACATTAGTTTCGGTTTTGTTAGAAGTTCCTATTTTTGGTAGAGTTTTTGGTTTTTGGTAGTTGTTGATAATTATTTTACCCTTGACATAGTGTCACGCGCGTAATAAGATTTCTGTATAGTGGAATTCTAGGCTTTAGAGTTTACTGTCCTTTCAAATATTTTGTTTTGTTGTTTAGCTCTCCTTCGGGGAGCTTTTTTTATGGCGGATTGTTGAAAGAGTATCATATCTGTTTCATGGTCAGAAGTTTTAGGTGCAAGTCCTAAGTCCGCAATATACAGACCTAAACGGTATGCACAACCGTGCCAAGTATGGCGAATGTGCGGTGATGTATGGGAAGCTCGTAGTTAAGTCTGCGAGCTTTTTTTATTGGAGTTTACAATGGGTGGAAAAGGTAAACCAGAAAACCTTATAACATTAGACAAGAGAAGTCCGGAAGAAGCCTTTGCTATACGCTCTGCTGGAGGTAAAGCTTGCGCTTGCGCTCAAAAGAGGCGCAAAGAGTTAAAAGATACGCTCTTAGAGCTATTAGCAAGCTCTGATACTCAGGAGGTAATTTGCCAGAAGTTATTGTCTGGTGAGTTTAATGCAAAGACCTTTGAGGTTATCAGAGATACTATTGGTGAGAAACCTGTTGATGTATCTAAGCACTTGTTCGACCAAGTTGGTGAAGTAGAGTTCAAGGTGAAAAATGCCAAAGAAGATTAGTGTTGATATCGCTGAGCCTTTCTTACCACTAATAAACCAGAGTGTGCGTTACAAACTTTACCACGGTGGTCGTGGTGGTGGCAAGTCATACGCAATAGCAGATGCTTTGCTAATGAAAGGTTTAAAGAAAGGACTGTTTATTGCGTGTTTCCGTGAAATACAGAACTCTATTACGGAATCAGTACATAAGCTATTAAAGGACAGAATTAAATACTATGGACTTGATGAGTACCAAGTGTTTGACGACAAGATTGTCAACATTATAAACGGTACAAAGTTCATTTTTAAGGGTTTGAGAGACCAAGACAGCCAAAAGATTAAATCTCTTGAGGGTGTTGATATTGCGTGGATTGAGGAAGCGCAAACAGTTACCAAGGGAAGTTGGGATATTTTAGACCCGACAATCCGTAAAGATGGTTCTGAAATATGGATATCTATGAACCGCAAGGAAGAGAACGACCCGATTTGGATGATTATGGCAAATAAGCCAGACGATAGAAAGCTTATTATTAAGGTCAACTACTACGATAATCCTTTCTGTCCGAATGAGTTAAAAATGCAAGCGGAAGCGTGCAAAGAGACAGCTTTTGAGGAGTATTTGCGTATTTGGGAGGGTGAACCTCTTTCCCAAGGTGATTACAAGTTAATCAACTCAAATACCGTGAGAGAGGCAATGAAGCCAAAGATGGATAGTTCAACCTCTCCATTAGTAATTGGTTTGGATATTGCTCGTGCTGGTAGCGACAGAAGCGTGTTTTGCTTTAGAAAAGGTCGCTGGTGCTACAGACTACACGCAATAAAAGGCTTTGATACAGTAGAATTGGCTGACCTTGCGACTAGATACATAAAAGATTATAGACCGCATAGAATGTTCTTGGATTTGGGTAACTCTGGCGCTGGTGTGTATGATATCTTAGTACACCGAGGATATGGCGAAGTTGTCAAAGGTATTAATTTTGGTGGCAAAGCTATACAGAGCGACAGATATAAAAATAAACGTGCGGAAATGTGGGATGGTGTAAACCAATGGTTAAGGCAAGACTTACCTGTTGAGCTTCCCAATGATGAGGAATTGTTTGATGAACTATGCGGTATTGAGCGTGTTAAGGTTGCTCAAGACCAATTACAACTAGAGGACAAGGAAGAATTTAAGAAGCGTGTAGGACGTTCACCGGATAAAGGTGATGCTCTAGCGCTTACTTTTGCTGAGCCTGTATATGACCACGGAATGCCGAGGATGTACGGTAATGGCAATGTTACTTTAGACCAACTTTTTAACGACACGAGGGTAGATACCGGATGGTAAGAGCAATATTAGATAGAGTGTTCATTCGATTGGACAAGAAAGAAACCGCCACTAAAGGCGGTATTTTTTTACCCGAAACAGTAGATGCAGAGAGAAACATCGGAGTTGTTGAGGGTATTGGAGATGATGTGAAAGCCGACATCAAGATAGGAGATAGAGTGCTGTTCCATCCTTTTGATGAGTTGCCGACATACGACCCTGACGTTGTTGTTGTGCGTGAGAGTTCGCTTTTAGGAGTTATTGAAGATGAGTAAAGAAGCTGAAGTTGTTGAGCAATGGCTTAAGAAGATTGAAACAGCCGAAAAACATTGGGAAAGTTATCATAGTCTTATTAAAGAGATACGTGAGTACTACAAGAACGGCAAAAAGACAAATAAACAGAATATTTTTTGGAGTTCTGTAGAGACATTAAAGCCGTTTTTATACTTCAAGCAACCAATTCCTTATGTAGAGCGCAAAGAAAAGAGCATTGATGCTGTCGCTTCTGTTGCTTGTAGTATTTTGGAGAAAGCTTTAACCAAGAGTATTGAGAGTTTTGACTTTGATGGCGCTATTAAATATGTGCGTAACGACTTCTTATTGTCTGGTATGGGTTTAGCTTATGAGAAGTACGAGCCAAGCTTTAAGACTGTACGCCAAGAAACTGCAGAAGTAGACGGAGCTGGAAACATTGTTATCCAAGAGGTTGAAGCAGAGATATTGGACAACGAAACAGTTAAGACATTATACATTGACCCTGAGAATTTTATAGCTGACAGCGACAAGGTTGGAACTTGGGAAGATTGCACTTGGTTTGCTAAGAAGATATTTATGACACGCCAAGAGGTGATAGACCAGTTTGGTGATGATGTAGAGCCTTATTTGGTTATTGAAGATGAAGAAAAAGACCGCAAAAAGTCTACGTTGATTTATGAAATATGGGACAAAGCATCAAAAAAAGTATTATTCCTGAGCAAAGATTGCAAAGTTAAGTTCTTAAAGGTTATCGAAGATGTTTTTGGTGTTGATGGTTTCTTCACAATGCCTAAACCGATATTCGCAACGCAGACAAATGACGATATTGTTCCTGTTCCTGATTATTCTGAGATTAAAACACAATTAGAGGAATTAGACGGTATTACGCAGAGAATGCGCTTGACGATGAAAGCGCTAAAGGTTTCTGGTTGCTATGACAACTCTTTTCCTGAACTAGCTACAATCTTAAACAAAGATGTAACGCTTGTCTCTGTTAATGATTTCAGCAAGTTAAAAGATAAAGGTGGTATTCAGGGAATTATCGATTTTGCTCCTATTGCTCAATATATTGAAACATTGCGTGCATTAGCAGAGCGCAGACAAGACCTTATTTCTCAAATATACGAGATAACTGGCGTTAGCGATATTATGCGTGGCAACTCAGACCCCTCAGAAACTGCTACAGCGGTAACTAAGAAGACAAACTTTGGTACATTGCGTAACCAAGACCGCCAGAACGACATGCAACGCTTTATTACTGATTTGTTCAAGATTAAAGCGCAGATTATCTGCGAGCGTTATTCCGAAGACACTTTGATGCAGTTTGCTGATGCTAATACTCCGCAAGAGTTAGCAATGCAAGCTATTGCGCTATTAAAACAAGATAAACTTCGTGGAATGACTTTAGGTATTGAAACAGACACAAGTTTCAACCAAGAGGGTAATGCTCAAGCGGCAAACGAGGCGATAACTTTAATACACACAATGATTACAAACTCTTTCCAAGCTGTATCGGCTCAGCCGTTACTCTTACCTCTGTATAGAAAAATGGTTGAAACCATCGTTATTACACTCCCGAACGCAAGACAGTATGAGAGCGTGATAGACAGCGTGTTTGGAAAGATTGAACAACAATTATCACAACCTGAGCCAGAACAGCCAAATCCTGAAATGATTAAGGTTCAACAACAAGCTCAAAAGAACCAGCAGGATTTTGCGATTAAGCAAGAGCAGAACAGAATTAAGGCTGAAGAGCTGACTTTCAAGAAACAGATTGAAGACAATAAATTGATGCTCACCAACAAAGAGATGGAAATGCAAGCAGCTCTTAAACAGCAAGAGATTGCAGCAAAAGGTGAGACTAACGAGAACATCACAACAGGTTTTGTGAGAGGTTTCTAACATGTTTGAAGAATTTTTGTTACCAGACGGAACGGTTGCCACTTGTTCCGGTGACGTTGACCGTTACCTAAAGAGAAGTGGGACTGCTCTGGCTGGTGACTTTTCTGCCGAGTACCAAAAAGGCATTCGGTTAAAAAATGAAAAAGCGCAGCGTGATGATATTCATGCTGACTTCGTTCAACAATACAAGAAAAGGATTTGGAATGAGTGATTTGAGAGATGAACTCGAAAGTGGGTTTTCTTCGGCTGAAGAGCAAAGCGAAACCCAAACAATTAGTGGTAACGACGTTGAAGAACAGCCTGTAAGTCAAGAAACTGCAGCAATTGACGAATGGATGGACGCTCCAAAGAGTTACACAAAAGATTATCAGGAAAGCTTTAAGACACTTTCGCCTGACTGGAGAAAATATCTTATCGAGCGGGAAAAGCAAGTTGAAAGAGGTTTCTCTGAGAAAAACAATAGACTTGATGCTTATCGTTGGGCTGACGACGTATTCAACTCACGTAGGGAACGTATGGATAAGTTGGGACTAACAAAAGCTCAAGACTATATCAATCATCTGGCTAGCATTGATGATGCTCTGGATGCAAATCCAGCAGAGGCAATCAAGGCAATAGCCGATGCTTATGGTGTAAATTTTGGTGAAACTAATAATTCTCTAGCCGAAATGCAGAGACAAATCGCCTTAATGCAGCAATCAATACAAGCTCAGCAAGGATTTATTCAAAATCAGCAAAATCAAGCTGTTCAGCAAGCTGTGCAGAATGAATTTGAGGCTTTTACCACAGCAAAAGATGATGCCGGCAACCTGAAACATCCTTATTTTGAGGATGTCAGAGCAGATATGGCAGCTATTTTGAAAGCTGGTGGAGCTAAAAACTTAGCTGAAGCTTATGACAGAGCAATCTGGACTAATGAAGCTGTAAGACAAAAGCTTATTGAGGCAAGCGTACAAGAAAAGCTTAACTCTAAGGTTTTGGAAGCCGGAAAAGCCAAAGAGGCAGGATTTAATCCTAAATCTAAGGCACAAGGCGAGGTTCGTGAGTTGTCTTTGCGTGAAGAATTAGAGAGCAAATTTAAGGATATTTAATTATGGTAAACGCAAATTATGACGATATTTTTACTACTACGATTGAAAACCGCAGTAAAAAATTGGCTGACAACGTTACAAAAAACAATGCTCTTTTATCACGTTTGTCTGCTAAAGGAAAAATCCGCACCGTTGATGGTGGTTCTAAAATCTTGGAAGAATTAGAATACGGTGAGGGAGATATGGTATGGTACAATGGATATGATTCTATCCAGTACACACCGAAACAACTCTTTACATCTGCTGAGTATGCTTTGAAACTCTGCGCTGTTCCTGTAGCTATTTCTGGTGAAGATATGCTCAAGAACTCTGGTAAAGAACGCATGATTGACTTGTTCGAAAAACGCATCAAGAACGCAGAAAAAACAATGGCAAACAAAATGTCTGCTGCTTTGTATTCTGACGGTACTGGCAATGCTGGTAAAGAAATTGGTGGTTTGAAACTCTTGGTAGCTGATGCTCCTGAAACAGGAACTGTTGGTAACATCAACCGTGCTACTACTGGTAATGAGTTCTGGCGCAACCAAGTTGTATCTGCTGCTTTAACTTCTGATAATATCTTGGCAAAAATGGATGAATTGTATCTGAAATGTTGCCGTGGTACAGATAAACCAGACTTAATCGTTGCAGATAACAACACTTACTCTGTATACGAACAGGCTTTACAGCCTCATCAACGCTTTACAGATGCTAAATTAGCTGAAGCTGGCTTCACTACATTGAAGTTCAAAGGCGCTGATGTTATTTTTGACGGTGGACAAGGCGGAGCTTGCCCTGCTGACCATATGTATTTCTTGAACACAGATTACATCTACTTGCGTCCTCACAAAGACCGCAACATGAAAGTTATCGGTGGTGACCGTTTAGCTATCAACCAAGATGCAATCTACAAGATTATCGGTTGGGCTGGTAACATGACCATGTCTAACGCATCTTTGCAAGGTGTTTTGATTGGTGCTTAATTAACCTAGGGGAGTGTAAAAGCTCCCCTTTTTATTTATGGAGAGTTTTATGGATATCGATTTTTCAACATTTCAAACAATGATTAACAACGCAAAGACAGAAACAGGTGTTGTTGCAAGATTTTATGACAGAGCGGTGCAGACCGGAGAAATATCAGAAAGCGGATTACCTGTATTTAAGGAAGTTATGTATGTTGAAATACGTGTCCGTGACCAAAACGACGTATTTGACCAGCCAGCAGATGAGAATCATATCAAACGTTTCCCTATAGAATACAACCGTTATTTGTTAGAAAAGAAAGAGTCTGAAAAGGGTACACCTTTAGCTCAGTTCGCATTTTTGACGGTTTCTCAGCTTGAATGTTGTAAATACAGAGGGATTTTTACGGTTGAGCGCTTGGCTGATTTGGAAGACAGCAAAGCTCGTGACGTTGGTTTGGTTAAAGAAAAAGAGTTGGCTATTAAGTTCTTAGAAGTATCAAAAAACAACGCTGTGATTAACGACTTTTCTAAAAAAGAGAAGAAATACCAAGCTGAAATTAAGAAACTTAAAGCAGAAATTGAACAATTAAAGGCGGCTGCAAATGAATAGTATTCTAGAAATATGCCAAGAAGTCGCAGATATTACCGCAACACAAAGACCAACAGACTTATTCAATGCGGATATTCAGCATAACGCTATATTCTTGAGCGTTGCAAAGAATGAGTTGGATAGTTTAATGCGGTATGGTGACTGGCAAGACCTCACAAAAGAGGGAAAACTGAAAACATTACGCTCTAAGACTATTTATCCAATATCTAACTTTATTAATGACTTTTACTGCATTTTGAACAACACAATCTGGATTAAAGACCAACAGGAAAAGGTTATTGGTGCAATTACTCCGGAGCAATGGATGAGAGACAAGTATTATCATAGCTCTGATGCTGATGTTAAGTTTGTTATTCAAAATAACGCTATTAAATTCTTGGAAGCTCCAGCACCGGGTTTGGAAATTTGCTTTAACTACCGCTCAAATGCAGTTTGTACTGATGCTGAGACTTATGAGGAAAAAGCAACAATTAGCAAAAACTCAGATGTGCCAATATTTGACAAGTATCTAGTTAAGCTAGGCATTACTTGGAGATGGCTAAAACGTAACGGTATGGATTACACCGAAGAGTATAATGAATATCAAAGAGAATTAGAGAAGAAATTTGGAACTGGCTTAGCGACTAAAGATATTGACCTTTCTGGTGGCTTATTCGCTGATGATGGTGTTTCGGGAGTTATTGTAAATGGTGCAACAACGTCAAATTAATAGGGGTGCTAAGTCTGTAGACTATATTCTGCCTGCTCCAACTGGCGGATTAAACGCTAGAGATACTTTAGGTGCTATGCAACCGCAGTACGCTATCCGTATGGATAACTATATTCCTTTGGACAACAAGATAGCACTTCGTCCGGGTTACTCTTTGTATTTAAAGCTGGGTGATGGTAGAAAACGTGTTGAAACACTTGTGTCTTATAACAAACCCAATGAAATGAGGATGATTGCCATACACGGCGGACAAGCTTGGAATGTATCTTCACCAGCAACAGCTGGTGTGTTTGAGAATGTTACTTTTAACAAGTCTAGATGCCAAACAGTTCAGTATAAAAACTATTTATACTTCATGAATGGCATTGATATCCCGAAAGTGTTTTCGGTTGATGATGACAATGTTGAGACATTTACAGATTGGGGTTTTGAGGCAGATAATTTAATACCTCAAAGAATTATTGCTGGAGCTGTTAGTCATGAGTTTTTGTGGTTTATCGAACGCAACTCAATGAAAGCATGGTATTCATCTGAAGCTGGCAACATTGCAGGAAAGCTGTATTCTTTTGACCTTTCTCAAGTCTCTAAACATGGAGGGGAATTGGTAGCGATAGCCAACTGGACTGTAGATGGCGGTTCGGGTATTGATGATTTTACTGTATTTATTACCTCTGAGGGTGAAGTTCTGGTTTATAGCGGTTATAATCCTAACTCTGCTGATAACTGGGAGTTAAAAGGCTCTTATAAGATGAGCAGACCGATTGGTTATCAATGCGTTATGCCGTTCCAAGGTGATATCGTTATTATTTCAGAAGATGGATATATTCCGATGTCTAAAGCCTTGAGTTCAAACAACGCAGGATATTCTCAGATTGCGTTTTCAGATACAATTAGAGGTTTAGTATTAGAAAGAACGGCAGATAATAAGGAAAAAGAGGGATGGCAAGGCATTATCTACTCTAAGCGTGGTTATGGTATTTTTAACGTGCCAACAGCTCAACAGTTTGAACAGCACGTTATTAATATTAATACTGGTGCGTGGTGCAGATTTACGAATATCCGCTCTTTCTGCTGGTGTCAGTTTAATAATAAAATGTATTTTGGCTCTGATGATGCTGTTTATCTGTTTGATGAAGCTTATTCGGATAACGGCGTTCAGATTGAGGGTTGGGTAGAGCAAGCATATAACAACTTTGGTACTGATAGAATTAAAAAAGTACAGTTGCTTAACCCTAAAACTAGAAGTTCAACAAAATATCAGCTCACAATCTATACAAATATGGATTTTGAGGAGAGAAACGTTAGATACTACGCAAATATCGGAACTGTAGGACAGACTAAATGGAATAAAGCTAAATGGTCATCTACAGCGAATCCGATAGGAACTAAGTGGTCTACTATGAAAACAACACGTATTCGCTCACAATGGATTGGTAACTCTGCAACAGGGTTTAAGGCGAGTATTGTGTTCAAAACTAAAACCAAAGGTAATGCTATTGAATGGTATGATACTGGGGTGCGCTATGAGGTCGGAACAGGAATCTTGTAGAATATTCGGAGATACCGACGGTTCTGTCATGAAGTGGGTTTGTGACGGTTTAGGCTATGACTACGACTGGGTTGGCGGAAACGTTACAATGGGGATATCTTTGGGAGGCGAGTTAATTGCCGGTATTATTTTTAACAACTTAAGACCAAATATTGATGTTTGGTTGACTATTTATTCCACAAATAAGAAGTGGTGCAATCGCCGAGTTTTAAGGGCAATCTTTAACTTGGCATTTAATAAAATGGGTTGCAGACGTGTGAGTTTGTTCGTGAGTAAAGACAATGAAACGAGCATAAACCTCGTTGAGGGGTTAGGTTTTGTTCGTGAGGGATTGCTTCGACAATATCGAGAAAATGGCAGCGACTGCTATATGTACGGTATGTTGAAAAACGAATGTAAATGGAGGAACAATGGGTAAATCACAAAAAGCGGTAACTATGGACACCTCTGCGTGGAGAAATTACCTTAATTACTTAAAAAACTATGATACGTCAAACGTGGATAATACATTAAACAATCTTACCACATGGGCAAATGATTATAGCGAAAACCTTGGTGAACGTATGGGGGATTATAATTTCCAGATAAACGCAAGCGATGAGGCACGCCAACAAGCTCAAGATGCAGTTTACAATGCGTATATGGAAAGATTAACTCCAAAATTTGAGCAACAGAGAAGTGATTTGTCAACATCTTTGCAAAACAAAGGCTTAGCTGTGGGTTCAGAAGCATATCAACGTGCAATGAATGACTTGCAAGACAATCAGAATGAAGCGACCAACCAAGCTGCTTATCAGTCTGTATTGGCTGGACAGCAAGCTTACAGTCAGGATTTGGCTAATCAGATTAACGCTGCAAATTTTGAGAATAATGCGCAACAAGCGTATATCAATCAGCTTTTATCTGCGTTACAGGGGTCTGTATCTGGTTATGAAAATCAGCAGAACATTTACGGTGTTGGCACATCTTTAGCTCAAGTTAATTACAACAATGCTCTTGCTCAGGCGGCAGCAAAAGCTAAAGGTGGAACATGGAGTAAAATTGGTAACTTGGCAGGTACTGCTGTTGGTGCTTACTTTGGTGGTCCAATGGGCGCTCAGATTGGCGGACAGGTTGGCTCAGCTGCTGGTAGTTACTTAGATTAAGGAGAGTAGATATGTTGAACAGAAATTTTGCGGCGGTAAGTCACGATATTGGTAAGGTTAAAATGGATGCTAATCAGCCTCATCTTATGAAAGAAGAAAAAGACTGGGGACAGATTATGAGTAAGTTTTTAACTGACTACAAAAAACAGCAGGGAGAGGAAGCTTTATCTGAAGCTATTAAAGCCGGTGATGAAGAGGCAATGACAGCAGCAGCCGCAGACTTAAACCCTACAGGAACTTATGACTATCTGCAGAAGATTAAACAAGCTAGAGAAATGGCTGACTATAACCATAACTTAAACATGGCTATGCAGGACAGAAGAGCTGAATTAGCAAGAGAATTAGCACAAATTAGAGCTAATGGTAATGGTCTGGTTAATATCAACATGAATAATCCGTTTGATAAAAAGAGAATAGAAACAAGAGCCAAGAATATGGATGAAAATATAGCAAAAAGCCAATCTTTAATTGATACATACAATAAAGCTGAGGCTTTGCTTAACAAAAATAGCTTTGATACAGGAGGAATAAGTGATGTGCTAGCTCCTATTACAACAAGATTTAATAAGGATGCGGCAGACTTTCAAGCCGAAGTAAACAAAGTTGTTCCCTCTATGAGACCTTCTGGCTCTGGTTCTACGTCTGACAGAGATATGGCTATTTTTGAGAAAGCAACTTTTGGTTTTGGAAAACCAAGAGAAACAAACCTTAACATAATAAAAGGTCGTAGAGCCGTAGAAGAAAATAATATCGCAAAAGAGGAGTTGTTCGCACAGTATATCACAAACGGAATGGGAACTCCGGCTGATTTTGATAGCGAGTGGAGAAAATATCTTAATGCAAATCCTATCTTTGGTGATGATAAAGGTGATACCTTAAACAAAAACAGAGTTAGTGCTTATGATTGGTTTAGTGGCAAATCAAACATAGACCCTAAAATTCAACAAGCATTAGATGCTGGGTATTCAATGGATGAGATAAATGCTTTTTTAGGGAGATAACAAATGGAAAGAAAATCACTTGAAGAGATTTTCGGAACTCAACCTAAGAAAAAATCTTTAGAGGAAATTTTTGCGGCTGAAGTTCCTGTTGAGGAAGTTGTTGCGGAAGCTCCACAAGGTCAATCCAGTTCAGATAAAGCACTTGGTGCGGCAACATCCTTTGATAAAGGTTACACTTTTGGCTTTGGTAAAAAGCTTGGCGGTGTTATGAACGCAATCGGTGCTGCTCCTGTTGATGCTTTACTAACGGATAAATCTTTGGTTCAAGCAGCTAAAGACCGTTACGGAGAGATTGTAGATAATGCGAATCAAGCTCAAAAGCAATATGCAGAAGAAAATCCGATGAAAGCTTTGGGGTTGGAACTAGCTGGAGGAATAGCTAACCCCTTAAACAAGGTCGGTGCTGATTATATTGGCAAAGGTGCAACTCTTGGCTCTAAAGTGTTAAGAGGAACTGGTGTCGGTGGTGCTGGAGGAGCGTTAAATGCTATTGGAAATGATGGAGACTTAACAACTGACGCTGGTGTCGGTGCTGTTGTGGGTGGTATTTTTCCTCTGGCTGGTGCTGCGGTTAAAGGTGCTGGCAAGGTTGCGTCTAAAGTATTAGGCAAAACAACAGGTGCTGGAGATAAGGCGATTGAGGATGCTTTTAAGGCAGGTCAAAAAGGTAATATAAACTTTGTTAAGCAAATGCGTAAACCTGATGACATCGACGAGGTGGTCGGTAAGGCAATGGATAAAATCGACAAGATGAAACAAGCTAGAAACCGTGTATATGATGAAAGCATGAGTGTTTTACGTCGTGACACCAGAAAGCTTGATATTGACCCTGTTATTCGTGACACCAAACGCTTAATAAACGCAGAGGGTGGTGGAAGTGAATACTTGGTTGATGATGATACAGCAAGAGTGTTGTCAAAAGCTAAAGATACACTTAACAAGTTTTACAAGGATAAAGCTCGTCATAATACAGCAGGGTTTGATGACCTTAAAAAAGCTATAAGTAATATTAAGACAGCTCCTGACACTAATGCAGAAAGAGTTAAAACAGAAATAGCCAACTCTGTAAGAACTCAAATTATGAGACAAAATCCATCTTACAAAAGTGTTATGGACGATTATGCACGTGATAGTGCTAACATAGACACACTAAAGCGAACATTCAGTCTTGATAAACGAGCAAATCTTGAAACTACCTTGCGTAAATTGCAAAGTGTTACAAGAAACAATGCGAACACCGACTATGGCTACAGAGCGCAACTGTTAAAGAAAATCGACCCTAACGGCGAGATTTATGACGCAGTTTCTGCTAGTGCTTTGAATAGCTGGGCGCCAAGAGGCGCAATAAGTGGCGGTATTGCCGGTGCTGGTTTGGTAACCTTAAACCCTGCTGTAATGGCTGCGTCATCTCCTCGTTTAGTGGGCGAGGCTGCTTATATCTTGGGTAAAGGTGCAAGCAAACTACCTCAAAAGGAGATTTCTCCATATTTGGTGCAGTTACTAACTGGAGATTAGTGTATGGAAAGAGATAGAATTGAGCGAATAATTCAGCTTTTGGAAAATAGAGCGCCAGAATTTGTTCACAAACCGGCACGAAACATGGTAAACAGGCTAGATGAGATGAATGAGTATAAAGGCACCGGAATACACGGTGCCGATAACTATTATCATCGACTTGCTATGTGCGAAAATGCACAAATGGGTTTTCCTGAAATGATTGTATCTTTTGGCGGGGGTTTAGCTAAAGAAGCTGTCGATATCTACTGCAAAACACGAGGAGAATGTGGAGAAGAAGAGATTGGTTTTATAGAAGCTGTAAAAGATAGCGCTAAAGACATGGGGAATAATGTTGGTGGGTTATTTTTAGGCTTGCCAACCTCGAAAAAAGATTGTAAACTATTATTAGAAGGTCTTAATTGGGAGACAAATACATGGGAAAAACCAAGAAAATAGCCAGCTTTACAGCTAAAATTGTTATGCTTGGGTCTATTGCGTATTTTTCTTATTGCACAACATTGTTTTTAATAGTATGTGCTTCAATACGTTAATTGATTTTTAACACTTACTTATTATTATAACACTTGAGCAGTTAGCTCCAGCCCGTGGAAAGGTTGTAACACAAAGCGGATAGCCGCCCGAAAGTATCGGTGTTTTTTTATTTTAAATTATTGGGGAAGAGTACGAATATATTGAATAAGTACTGCTCGGCTTTGTGCGAGTTTCCAACTTCCCCAGTCTCGTAAATTTGGAAAAGGAACACAAAGATGGATAACGCAGTAACTTTTAATAATAATCAGCTCAATATAGTAGAATTTAACAATCAGCGTTGTTTGACAGCTACAGATATTGCTAAAGCTTTGGGTTTTGGCAAGGTTAAGTCAGTTAGCAATATATACACAAGACATGCTGATGAATTTGAGGGAATGAGCTGGGTCATCAATTTGATGACCAAGCCCCAAAGTAGACACAACCGTGTTTTCAACCGAGAGGGTGCATGGCTAATAGGTATGTTTGCCAGAACGCCAAAAGCGGCTGAGTTTAGAAAATGGGTATTAAAAGTTCTCGGTGCTGTTGCTGATAATAAACCCAAAGCTGTTATGGTTATGGAGCATACTCGTTCGTTGCCTACTGGTAAAAAGGAGATAGTGCTTTCTGATAAAGCCAAAGTTGAGATTGGCAGTATAATTAAGACAGAATTACATAAAATAATAAATTCGGAAAGAACCGGATGCGACAAAGAGGTTACAGACCAAGACTTGCTTTTGCAGTTACATTGGTGGAAAGCGACCAAAGACAAGCAAACAACTCTACAATTACGTAGGTTAAACGATGAGAATGCACAATTAAAAGAAAGATTATCACAAATAAGTGCATTATTAAAATAGTATCTTGACCTAGTGTCAGGTGTGCGTTAATATTTTGGTATAGTGAAAGAGTAGGCTCTAAAACCTACTCTTTTTTTATGGCGTTCCTTTGTGAGCGCTTTTTTTTATGGAGGAATGGTATGCCTTTTGATAGTGAGGGTAATTTTACTCGTGTTCATAACTGGGACGAGGACAGACAAAACGACATTGATATTGCATCTGATAGAATGGATGCAGAGTTTGACAACTACGCAACCGCTTTGAATGATTGTGTTTTGCGTGATGGAAGAGCCACTTTAATCGGTGACTTGGATTTAGGAACTTTCAAGATAAAGAACATGGCAAAGGGTAACAATCCTCAGGATGCCGTAAACAGAGAGCAGTTGGACGAGTTGAGAACTCAAGTTTTCTCTGGAGATAATACAATCACCGGACACAACATATTTAGCGGAGAAACAGAAGCAACCACTCTTGAAGCTGAAGATAATTCTACAAAACTGGCTACTTCTGAATTTGTTAAAAATGTTCTTAAAACTAGTGGTGCTGGTTTAGCTACTTTTGGTTTAGACACCAATGGATATGTAAAATTTGATAATGGTTTAATAGTGCAATGGGGTGAATATCGTGGTACTAATGGGAATATTACTTTTCCAACACCGTTTACTCAAGGTAAGTATTCTATAGTTGCGGCTAGTTTATTGACAGGCAACCAGACTGTGGGATGGTTACAGGTTGGAACAAAAAATACTGATAGTTGTTACTGCCAGTTGCATAACTACGAAAACAGTCACCACGCAACAAGCACAAACACACCGTTTAACTGGATTGCAATAGGGGTTTAGTCATGGTTGGTACAATTAGTAGTTTTATGATTACAGTTCGTAAAGGTGATAGTTTTGACATCGTTTTTCAGATGAAAGCAGACGGAATGCCTATGGATTTAACTGATTGCGAAGTCAAAATGAACGTTAAAGATGGTGATTTCTTGAAATTTACCAAGAAAGGCGAGATGTTTGAGCCAGAAAACGGAAAGTTCAGAATCAAATTAACACCAAAAGATACAAACTTAGCTGTTGGGGAGTATAAAACAGACGTTCAGATTAAGCTAAAGAATGGCGATATACACACGATATATCCAGAAGATGTAAATAGAGTTGCTGTCTTTAAGGTTACAGCAGATGTAACGGAGTAAATCAATGGAAAGAGAAGCAAACGTAGAGGTTTTAGACTTTGACAAGTCGCAAAACATTGAGGTGTTAGTACAAGAAGAGGTGCAGTTAGATATTAACGTGCCTCTTTTTTATATCAAATCTGGTGAGGAAGATATAAAAGCTTATGTAACTAACCACGCTAAACCGGAATTAGATGCTCACACGACTTCTGCTGTAGATAAGATAAACCAAGCAGAAGCTAGTTCTATTGCCGATATGGAAATAGCTAAAGACAGACAGGTTGCAGCCGTCAATCAAGCAGGACAAATTGCAGCTGAAAATGTAGCTGGAGATGCTATAGAGATAGTGGATAATCACGCTAATTCAGTAATAATACCTCAGTTACAAGAATTTACCGCAGAGGCACAAACTCAAGCAATAAACGCAGCGACAAGTGCATCATCAGCTTTGGCGAGTAAAACATCTGCTGAGGGTTATGCTAGTCAAGCTGCCAATTCAGCACAATCAGCATCACAAAGCGAGCAAGCATTAAGAAATTTACTTCCCAATCAAATGAATAATGCCGGTAAATACTTAACCACAGATGGGACTATAGCACGTTGGGATGATGTTCCACCTGCTACAACCATAACCTACTGGGATTAACAACATGGCTATTAAAAAGTACTATAAGTATGAATATGAAGATTGGACACAGCCAATATTAACCGCTAATGGTGCTATGGGTGGCAATAGTTTTGCTGTTGCTTGTGATATAGCTGAAAGTTCTTATCCAGCCTATAAAGCTTTTAATGGTAGTGCTTCTGATTTTTGCTCTCTCAGTCTTGGAAATATAGACATATATAACCCAACTAAACTCAATGTTACTCAAATAGCTATTGCCAACAGAAGTGACGGGGATAACTCTATTACTGGGTATACTATTTACGGTTCAAATGATTATTCAAGTTGGACGTCTATTTTAACTGGAACTAATGATGTAATAAGTTCGGGGTCAAATTGGAACATAGATTTAAGTTCAAATTCAAACTCTTATAAGTTTTATAGATTAGCTGTTACTTCCGCTAATTTATCTAAAGAACATTTACAAGTAGCAGAAATAGCCTTAAAAGCTCAAGAAGAAAAGATTGTCGAAGTAACAGCAGATGATGACTATGACTATTATGAGCTTGTTAATCTTAACTATACAACCAAGAGAAAGACTATAAAGTATTATAAGGATGTTACAGGTAGCACGAGCTGGACAAGACCTAATATATCCACTTATAATACTTGGGGTGGAGATAAGTTTGCGGTTAAAGCTACGAGCGAGAACTCTACAAACTATGCTTGGAAAGCTTTTGACGGTAGCGATTCTACACACGGTCAATGTAAAGCGACAAGTGGTACTTTCTCGTTCTATAATCCTGTTCCATTAAACGTAACGCAATTAAATATAGTAGGATACAACAACGACTGGAGAATACAGAACTGTACATTTTCTGGTAGCAATGACGATATTCATTATGAAGTTATAGCAACACACTCTCCTTATTTTAAGGACTTGGTTTGGAATACACCGAACGATAAGTTTTTTAAGTATTTCAAAATCGATTGGCAACGCTATGGTTCTTATGGCTTGATGTGGAAAGAGTTGAAGATTACAGCGACACAGCAAACGGTGGAAACAACTGACGCTACATCTGACGGATATTATCAGCAAGACGGCAAGTGGGAAAATCCTAAACTAACAGTTAGCCTAACAACAAACCTTGTCGAGCTAATCTGGAATACCGATAAAGGTGAGTACACAACTTACGTATCATCTAATGGTTTTAGTAAAGCCGCTGTAAATGACTTGCTTTATCAGTACACAGCTGATGGTGTGAGCGTTCAAAACCCTGAGTTTCTTGTAAGAAAGATAGGTGATAGTTCAACTAATGCATTAAGCTACAGACTTGAGAGCCAGATATATGCTGTGCCAGAGATTATACCTAATACCGTTAAGAGAAAAACGAGAGAGTATTATAAGACGGTTAGCAATATGACTGACTGGGTACAGCCAGTTTTAACCTCCAACGGCACAATGGGCGGAGATAGCTTTGCTGTATATGCAAATGTCGAAACAGATTTGGGTTTTGGTGGTGGACCTAGTTATGTTTATGGAGCTTTTGATGGCAATGTTAATACTGGTTGGATGGGGATGGGTACGCATTCTAGCGGTAAAATAGTTAGTTGGTATAACCCAGTCGATTTAAATATATCTAGTATAGAGATTAAAGGTACTTCTGGTCAGGATTTTGATTTACAATATTCTAACGATAATTCTGATTGGAAAACAGTCAAAACTTTTAATATGCCAGCAGATGACAGCTACCCTGTTACTGTAATTGATTTAAGCTCTGATAATATTTCAGCAAAATATTGGAGAATATATAACAGAACAACAACATACAGTTCGATTATCATAGTCGACATAAAAATAACTGCTCAAACAGGAACAACTACAACCATAGAAGGTACGGCTGATGATTATGATTTCTATGAAGATAAAATAAAAACATACACAATTAGGAGATAACGATGACAAGTTTAACTAATGTAAATTTTATGTCGCAAGATAGATTTAATACGATTGGAGAGACCTCCAATAGCGAAATGTATCTTGTCGAGGGAGGATTCTTTCCAAGCGATAAATATGAGGATTTAACCCTAGGTGCAACTGGTACAGAATATACTACCCCTGCTGATGGGTGGTTTGTCTTGGCTAAAGCCCACACAGCGGCAGGGCAATATATTACGTTTAAGAATCCCAAGAATAACGTAGGATATACTTTTTTTGGTCATAACTCGACTGGAACTTTATTGGGTAGTTGTCCTAGTTTGAAAGGTGAACCTATTGTAATAACATATACAGCTGCTGGAACGACTGAAGCTTTCCGCTTTGTTTATGCTTAAGGAGGATAAAATATGTTTATAGCTTATCAAAATAATATAGCACGTTATGTTAAAAGCACTCGTGAAGAACTTGAGGTAATACGTAACGTAAGCTTTGATAGAATTAAAGAAGTGCCTTTTGCTGAGATGTTTAACGGCGTTGTTTATACAGATGAACAAGAATTATTTCAGGCTAAAACAAAAGCTGTTGAGGAAATTCGTGCTAACCTTTACGCTCAAGAAGTAGACCCGATAACAGCTCATATTAACCGTTTGCGTGATGATGAGCTAACACCAGAAATTGCTACAGAGATTGCAAAGTTGGTTGAAGAGCGTAAGGCTAAAGTGGCTTATATTAAAGAGCTTAATCCTTATCCAGTTGAACCTATCGAAAATATCGAGGAGTTGCCTGCAGTAGAGGAAACCTCGGATACTGAAGTGGTTGTTTCCAAAATGGAAACAAATGAAGACGGAGTGCAGTAACACTCCGCCTCCGACCATCGGTCAGATTGCCTGAAGGGAGCAATCGTGAGTTTGATATAATCACGATTTGAGGTTTGACAAGATGGAACAGCAAAAAAAAATTATAAGGCTCTTGCAAGGTTTAGGACGGAGAGAGCCTGAACTATTATTAATAAAGCTCAATAAGGTTGATTTAACCGATAAGGAGCGTGCTATTATGGTGCATCGCTACATTGACAAGCTTGAATTTAAGCAAATACCATGTTGCGATGATGTGTGTGTTTCAGAAAATCAGGTTTTTAAGGTACACAAAAAAGCGTTAGAAAAGACGGTAGACAGGCTAGAACTGGCGGAATACTTGGCGTTATTTGTAAAGTAAAGAGTTATTTCCAAACAATTATACTCATTAACCCAAAGGGTTACCCTAAAAGGGTAAGCAATGGTGCTTACTTTTTAGGAGAAAAGCTATGGGAATTGAAATGAGTGGTGGTGGAGTAGGCGATATGCTCTGGAAAGGAGCAAACACTTTACTCGGTGCTGCCGGTACTGCAATGGGTGCAACGGCTTTGGGTGTTAAGGCAAATGCTTCACACTTTAACCGCTGTGGTGAAAACTGGGGTTCTTATAATAACTGTGGATGTGGCGGATATTATAACGGACATTATGGTTATGACAACATTGGCGTAAACCGCTTTGAACTCTTGCAAAATCAGGAAATCTCAAGACTACAGGCTAAAGAATATTCTGACATGTCTGACTTGAAATTGTTTGACGACTATACAACCAAGATGAACGCAGAAAAAGACCGTGTAAATGGTCGTTTCGAGATTATCTTTGGCGAATTAGTTGCAAGTCGTGAACGTTTACAAGCCGAAGTATGCAAGTTAGATAAAGAAGTTGCATTAAACAAACAGGCTCAGGATTTTGCTTTTGCTGCTGCTAATCGTGAATTTGCAAGTATTAACTGCAGATTGGATGCTATCACTAAAGAGGTTATTCCTCTGAGTGCTATTTGTCCACAACCTTTAGCTGCTTGTGTTCCGGTTGGTTTCCAAGGTCAGGTAGTAACAACTACAGATACTACAGCAACTAACACAGTAGTAGGATTAAGAACAGCTGCAACTACAGCTAAATAACAATGGGGCGGAGTTTTACCGCTCCGCCTCCCTTATCTTGGGAGAAAAGTTATGAGAATAAGCCTGAATAATGCAGTTACAGCGACCGGAGAATATCTATCTCATACATTCGGTGGCATGAAACCTAGTTTAGTTAGTGGAGTTGCGGCAGTATTTGCACACTATAAGCTTCAAACTCAAGGAGCAAAGATGATGCAGATATTGTCTGATGATGATGGATATATCAATCTTGATGTATTAGAGCAAGGGGTCAAAACTTATATGTCTAGCCTTAGTGATGAAACATTTAAGACACCGATTGGTGATATTAAGATAGGTGCTAACACTCCATACGAGCTAATGGAACACTTGAAAAAGTATGGAGAAAACTGATGACACACGAAGAACTTAAAGAGATTTGGTGCGATATGCATAAAGGGGTTAAGATGTTTAATCAGGAAATAGAGGATATTGCACGCAGTAAAAAAGACTTTTCTTGGGAGGCTATGATGAATATGTCAGACATTCTCAAGGATATGAGCGAGGTAGAAAAGAACCTTGCCAAAGCGGACTATTATTATAGGAAAAGGGACTAACTCGGGAGCTTTACAGCTCCCTTTTTTATTGGAGCTGTGAAGTGGAAAAACTAAAGAACTTTGTGTGGGTAGTAATGGCGGTATTTGCCGTATGCGGATTTGTGCAAACTTTATTAACGTTAAACCCTCGAGTAACAAGCCTAGAGGGAAGAATGGCAGGTTGTGAAACTAAAGTGTCAGCTATTGAGGTAAAACTTGATGAGTTGATATACCAAACTCACGAAACTGGTAAAGACGTAAAGAACGTTCACCGGTTAATGTTGGAGATGCACCGATGACCAAAAGAAAGTTCAAAGGATTATTGATATTAGGTGCGTTCATAGTCATTGCTCTGGTGGCTTTCTTTTATCCAGACCATGCTGAGAGCGTAGCAAGAGCGTTAATGTTAATTGTAGGAGTGCTGTAGATGAGAAGACCAAGAGGAATACGTAACAACAACCCCGGAAACATTAGGAAAAGCAACATTAAATGGCAAGGGTTGGCACAAGAGCAGACTGACGTAGCATTCTACCAGTTCACCAGAGCAGAATACGGAATACGCGCTTTGTGCCGAGTTTTGAGAACTTACCAGAGAAAGTATGGGTTAAACGATGTTCGCAGTATCATTAACAGATTTGCTCCGCCGGTAGAGAACGACACAGATAGTTATGTATATGCTGTTGCTAAGGCATTAGGGGTTAGTTCCAATATCTCGATTAACCTTGAGGACAGAGAAACAATGATAAAGCTTCTCAAGGCAATCATTAAGCACGAGAACGGACAGCAACCTTACGATGACAAGGTTATTATCCGTGGCATTGAATTGGAGGAAGCATAATGGGGTTTGTTCTTAAGTATTTATCAGGATTGCTCCGGAGATTGCTTGGTGGTTGGTTATCTACCAAGAAGATTATATCCGAGAGAGCTATCCAATGGATTATCGGCTTTGTACTGTACGGTACAGCGGTAGCGATAAAGATTAACTGGCTAGGTGGATATCACACTTGGCTATATGAGTGGCTAAATGCCTGGCTGTTTGGTTTGTTTGGCGTGATTTCTATAGTTTATTGCATTACAGTTGGGCATTTTCCTGGATTTCTTTGCGGAACAGAGGATTTGAGTTACATCCACGAGCAGAAAGCTAAGGGTCGTAAGATAAAGTTCGAAACCTTGGTTGACTGGATTGGTAGTAGACGTGGATTTGTACAGTACGGACGTGAGTGGTGTTTCTGGCAATTAACATTCTGTAAGACTTACGCTTGTTTACTTCCGGCTCTGTTCTTTGGTTGGCACTTTATAACAGTCGGAGCTTTGGTGGCATTTTCTTATAATGCGATGTTCTGGGTACAGATGAAACCTTACAAGAATATCCTGACTTCACCGACTAATTATGGCGAGTTTATACAAGGGTACTTTATAATGGGTGCATTATTATGATGGGGTTTAGCGACTAGGGTAGCTCCCGAAAGCATTGCAACTCACAATGTTGTCGCTATTTGTTTGGGTGAGTTTTAAATTGGAGAATTTATATGACAAAAACACATCAATTATCAAAAACGAGTTTATACAAAGTTTGGTTAGGGATAAAAGGAAGATGTTTAACTGCCACAAACCGCAAATACCCTGATTATGGCGGCAGAGGAATTAGTATCTGTAAAGATTGGCGAGATGATTTTGTAAAGTTTTATAATTGGTCAATTGATAATGGATATAAAAAAGGATTAACCATAGAAAGAAAAGATGTAAACGGAGATTATTGTCCGGAAAACTGTTGCTTAATACCACTAAACGAACAAAATGATAATAAAAGAAATAGTCTATATGTGGAAATCAACGGAAAAACAATATCGTTAATAAAATTAGCTAAAAAACACAATATAGATAGTTGTTTCTTGTATTATAGATTAACACACGGAATGAATTTAGAAGATGCAATTTCTAAACCAAAGATTAGACCTAAGATAATTATCAATTATTGTGGTCATGCTCTATCTCTTAAAAAATGGTCTGAGTTAAGTGGTATCAAAGATTCAACTCTGAGTAAGCGATATAAAAAAGGTTTACCATTAGAAGATGTTTTTAGAAAAAGAAATGGTGAAACGTACATTATGGGAGCATTATTATGAAATATTTAGCTATAGCGTGCGTTTTCTTAGCTCTGGTGAGTATTTTCTTCGCAAGAGGTTTCATTAATCGAGGAAAGGAAATAGAGAGCTTAAAAGGCGAAAAAGACAACCTTATTAACATTATAGAGGGGTATAAAAATGCAGAAATGGAAGCCAATAAATCAATCAAACAATTACGGAAAGCTATTGAGAATAATAAGGATAATCTGGATTGGTATTATCAGTCTATCCCTGTTGATTTGCTTAACGTCATGCAAGAGCGACACAATCGTAATAGAAAAGATTAAACCTGATTGCATTAATTCTATGAGGACAAACGGTCAAATGATGGAATGCTTGGCTAGATACGATGAGATATAAAAAAAACCCCTCGCACCTTTGAGGGGTTTTTACCGTTTGATATTTGTGTGCCGCTAACGCCAACACGAGATAAAGTTTAGTTCAGGAAACTGGAGGTGTCAATGGAGATTTATACAGATTGTTCATATGATGCAAAAAGAAAGATAGCCGGAATTGGTATATTAATTAAAGACGGTGTAAAACAAAAGACAATATCCAACTGGATACCAGCTCCTGACAATAACTTTGGTGAGATTTGGGCAGTTTACCTTGCAGGAATACTCATGGGAGGTAAGGAGGGTACTATATACACCGATAGCCAGACAGCTCTAGCATATATAAATAATAAAGCTACAGAAAAGCCGAGAACTCACGAACAGTACGTGCGACACCAGCAAATGAAATTGATGGGTTATAAAATACGCAAGCTGGGAATTAAAGCCGAGTGGGTTAAAGGACACGTCCACAACTTCCAGAAAGATGCTATTAGTAATTCGCTTGCTGACCTGTTAGCTAAGCAGGGTAGGTCTAAATTTTACGGACGATAGAATCGCAATTTTGTGTACACCATTTGTACATCATTTGTACAAGATAATCGTAAAAGAATCGGAATTTAGTGTACAATTTTGCACAAAAACGCACAATCTTTACTCTCTGTACAAAAGCTCCGGACATGAAAAAAACCCTAGGATTTCCTAGGGTTTTGGGTGGTAGCGAGAGAGGGATTCGAACCCACGACACAAGGATTATGATAACCATAAACAGACCTAGACTTTATACGTTATTTCAATAACTTATCTCTTTATAATTTCTCCTTTGTACATCATTTGTACATAAAACTGTTTTTTTACTCAAAAACCGAACTCAAAGCATCACGTTTTTCCTCGTCTAAAACGTGTGCATATTTGAGTGTTGTTTTAATATCTGAGTGACCCAAAATCTCTTTTGTTATACGTAGATTATTTGTCTTTTTTAGTATCCAAGTCGCTGCGGTGTGTCGCAACGTGTGGAAATTGGTATAAGGAAGAGCGGGGTCTCTTAAAACCCTTTTATACGGAATTTTCTCCATTAAACCTGTAGATTTATTTTTAACCCATCTGTTTTCGATGACATCATCAGGCTCAACCTTATCTGCTCGAACATATTCATAAAATATGAAGTGCCACGAACGTGTGAGGCTTTTAATTGGCTTGCCTCGGAAGTTAAATACATATTCATTTATGCGTGGCTGTTTTTCTAGTATTTCTTTTAACGCTCCAATCATCGGGATAGTGTGGTTTTTACCGCCGTCTTTGGTGCGGTCTTTAACCTTAACTGTGATAGTGTTGTTGGTGAAGTCGATATTATCCCATTTTAGGCTTAAGATATTGTTCTCTCTTAAGCCAGTATATAAGGCTGTATATATAATTGGTTTTAAGTGTTTTGCCGCTCCATCTATAATCTTTTGAGCAACTGACCAGTCTTTAAGAAACTTAATGTTTTCTGCAGGTTCTTTTAGTTTGAACCGTTGCATTTTTAATCGGTATGTTTTAACTCGCCACTCAAACTCAGCGATATTTAAAACAACCGAGATGAGAGCAAGGTATCTATTAATGGTAGAATTTGATAAACTGCCACGATATTTAGCTATAAGTGAGTTTATGACAGTTTCGGTAATTTCATGTAGGTATTCAACACCTATATCGGTTTTAATGTTATTTAATCTTGTAAGAATTTGTTTGGGTAGAGAATTATATTGCCCTTTTTCTAAATAGTATCTTCCAAAGGCATCATCAATAGTTATGCTTGGAAGTTCACCAGAGGCTTTAAGTTTTGCTTCTGCTTGTAGGTCTGCAATTTTCTTGATACAGAATTGCTCAGCTTGTCTAAGTTCCTCTGTGCCACAAGAGCATCTAAACTGTATTTTTTCTCCATCTGCGGCTTGCAACGAGAAGTATGCCCAGTAGGTGCTACCTCTGGTGTATATGCGGTATGGTACTCCAAGTCGTTTGCCCATCTCTCAATTTCAGCCTCAAGAAAGTAATACCGTCCATTGACTTTCTTAAAGCCTATTTCCCCTTTTTTTATTAAACTATCCAATCCTCTGCGACCAAAAGGCAGTCTTGTCAATGCCTCGGCTTTGGATATTAGTACTATATTTTTATTCATTTGTCGAATCCTTTTTGTGGAATAAATTGCAGCAGCAATGTCCTTTTTCATATACTTCAGCCAAGCACTTAGGTGAGCCGCAGTATTTATCCTTATCATCAGCCTTGCAAGGGCAGTAGTGTTTGTTTTTGCCTTTGAATAAGAGCATTTTAGCTTTAACAATCTTGTCTAGGTTTTTGATTTCAAAGTTATGCTTCTTGGCAACATTTTTAATTCTTATCTTAATAGTGTTGCGTTCCTGAGCAGCTTGATAATAACAGTCACCGCAACAGTAAACCTGATTAAATGTCTTTGGTTCAAATTCTTTTCCGCATCTTTTACAAATCATTTCAAACAATCCTCAATCTGTTTCATTAAATCTTTTACTTTGGAAATCCTACCAATATCAAATTCAGTTGGCGTAAATAAATCTTTTAATCTGTAATCTGACATTGTAACAAATCCATAGTTATTAATGAAGTGGTTATACTCAATCCATGCCATAGAACCATTTTCGTTGATGGTATTAACGTGTTTGCCGTATTTAGGTTTAAGGAAACAATCGCGACCAATGTATCTATCTCCAAATCCTATGATATGATGTTTATATTTGCCTTTAAGAGCCACAACCACCATACCAATTCTAGGTTCAATGTTCACTTGAATTAGTGTTTTCATCTTATTGTTCCCTTCTTTGCAAATGCTGTATTACCACAATACTTGCATTTAGTTCGCCATACTTCACATTCTCCCAACTCTCCAAGATATACGGTTTCTTTAACTCTAATCCAGTGATGAAATCCTAACCAACATTTAATCTTCTGCCACATCTACTTGCTCCAACAATTTATTTAACATTAATTTTTGTAAATACTGATGGGTTTTTATTTGTTCTAAATCAGCCTTAATATTAAGCCCCATCACAATAAGAAACACGGTTAATGTTAGTAAATATATGTATCTAACCATTATTAAACTCCTTACTGTTTACTGCTTCTTGCCAAGTTGGATACTCGGCTATTAAATCATAATTATCAAAGTGAGAACGCCATCTGCAACCAACTGTCCCATTATTTTTTATGCAATAAAATATTCCGTTGACCTTTATTTTTGTTACAACTATGATAATATTCTCTCCAGCGTGTCGATGTCCGTATATTTGTCCTACTTTAATCTTTGACATCAAACAACTCCTTAATGCTTACTTTGGATTTACCGAGATAATCAAATCTACTAACTTCTAAAAACCAACGTCTTGTAAAAGTAAAAACAACAACGCTATTAGTATTGTCAGGGTATTTATTTTTTCTTCTCATAAAATGTAAATATTTGTCAGTTACTTGAAATAAAAAGAGCTTACGACCCTCTTGGTCTGTCCACACATCTCCGACTTCTGGCTTTTCTTTACTCATCTGATTGCTCCTTAACATAGTAGTAATAAATGATAGGTGTCCCAAACCATCTTTTTCTGATTTTATGAACTTCTATTCTATATCCGTCCTTTTTGAGAATTTCGTTTGCTACAATCTTCCATTCTTCATCTACATAAGGGGTAGAGTAATAGCCTGACTCGTATTTGTATATTTTCTTTCTATTCCACATTATTAAACCCCTTGCTCCATAATAGAGACATAGGTCATTAAATTGTGAAAGGTATCTTCTGCGATAACATTTTGTGCCTTGAGTATCTGCAAAGATACTTCTAAAGCTATTCTGGCATCCCTAGGGTTTATGTTGTATTCGCATTTCTCTTCCTGCTCGTCTTTTACTGGCTCAACAAGATTAAGCTGTTGTTGTGTCGAGATGTTGTCATCGTAAAACTTCTTGAGCTTAAACATTACTTTTTTCTTGCGAGAAGAGCTTGTATTGAGGAATAAATCTAGTGTTCTATGAGCTATTCCAATTTTTTTAGACAACTCTGATATTGTTAAATTGTTCTGTTCTAAGTATTTTATAAAGTCTTGTTTTTTCATTTTTGTTTCTCCTTTTGTTTTTTTCTTAGTTCATCGATTTGTTGCCATGCTTTTATTATTGCGTAGCTGAGAGGCATCTGACCATCTATGGTTATTATTGCTACACGTTCTTCAAATATTTCTTTTTCATCTTCCGTAAGCTTTCCGCTCATTATTTTTCTCTTATTGCGTTGTCTATTTTAAGTATTGTTTCTACCACATCATATGTTGTTGGTTCGGGATTCTTAATCTCAAATTGACCTAGCATAGTTCTACATTTTCCAAGCAACTCTTTGAGCTTTTTGATTTCTTTTTTTCTCTTTAAAGCCAAACCAGTTACCTTTTGAATTTGAACACATCTCTTCTTTATTTTTTTTCCAAGTCTTAAATATTCCTCATAACTTGGAACAGGTGCTAGGACTTCTAAGCTTCCTTGCCAATCTATGTCGCCTTCTCCGTCACTATCGGCACTATACCAAGTGCTTCCATATAAAAAACATATATTAGTCTCGTTTGTTTTTACATTGCGACAATAGTAATTTTTACCCCATTCAAGCTCGCCTTTTTTCCATTGTTCTGTTAGTGTCATTTATATAACTCCTTAATTAATCAAGGTTAATACTATATTTTTCAAAATACTTTGTTAAATTTATCGCATATTCACATTCGTATTGAATGCAGAGCAGTCTATGTGCTTCTCTTAACTGCTTCTCCAACTTCTCACACTTCTCTAATGCCGCAACCAAAACCTCTGATTGTCTGCCTTGCTCATTCAAATCATCTGCTGAAGCAGGGTAAAAAGCCAAGTTGTTTTCATAATCTAAGTAGTCGCTCATTTCATTATTCCAATCATTAAAAGTCTATCGCCTAAATCGAAGTAGAGTTCTCCAAGCTCGCCAACACCGTCATAGCAACCAGCCAAAGTGGTTACGACAAGAACATCGATAAAGAGCAGTAACAGTAGTGCGTATTTCCACCAGCCAGAGACGTATCCTAGGTCTTGTGTTACATATTGTTGTAAAGTTTTGTTCATGGTACTGTCCTTATAAAAGGTGGGGGAGCATTGTGAGGTGAAATAGACACGATAAGTAGTTGTGTTTTAATATCGCTCCCCCGTTGGTTAAAATGGTATGTATTCTCCAAATGTTTCATCAGGTTTTTCAACAGGTGGTAAATCCAATATGTTGTTATAGGTTTTGGTGCTTAGGTTAGCTATTTTAAGCAAGTCTTCTGGGAACAGATTGATTTGCTCACGTTTCCATTCATCTCCCCGCTTATAAGAGCGTTGCAAACAGACACTATAGTAATCTCCTTTGTCGCTTTCCTTGCGAAATACTGATACGCTTAAAGCTCTGTCTCTGTTTTGTAATACAGGTGTATTTGTCATCGTATTATATATCCTTTTCTTTCTAAGTAGTTAGCCGGAAGTTCACTCATCTGGAACTCACCATTGGTTTTTTCTTGCCAGAATAACAGTAGTTTGTTCATGTATTCGCAGAACTCACCAACTGACATCTTTGTTGTGGTCTTAACGCTGTATAATGTCTTATTTATCTCGTGGATTAATTCGCTCCGGTAAGGGATAGAATATTCTCCATAAGAAAGACCGGCATCGTTAAGAAACTCAGCGACCTGAGAACAAAACAACCAGTAAAAATTATTCTGCTCAGAGCTGCGTTTGTTCTTTTTCTCCGATATTTCGACAACAATCTTTTTCCCTAAGCCAAGCATCAACTCTGCTTGATTATACAAGGCTCTGAAGCTTGGTTTTAATTGTGACTGTTGCGATATATACATTTCTAATCTTTCAAGGTGGGGACGGAATTTTAGGGGAAACAGACATAATAATAAGATGCACTAACAAAGGAGTATATAATGATAAAACACCGTCCCCATGGGTTAATATGGAATACTGTCTTCAAGACTTGTTAAGCGGTTGTATTCGAGCATTAAGTTGTCATACCAACCGGCACAGCCTTTTTCTTTAAGGTCAAACAACAAGGTATTAAGCTTGTCTTTGATTGACTTGCTCTTGTCTAAATATTCTTCTTTATTTATGTTTTTGACGTAATTAAGAGCATCGTTGTAACGTGTTTCTAAAGACTTGTTAGATGGTTTAGGTTGTTTACCTTTATTTATAGCTCTGGTTTTGGCGGTCTTTTCTGCAGTAGCTTCTTTTTCAAAAGCTTTTATCTCTTCAGCAGTATCTCCTGGTAAATCTTCTCCAGCATAGATATATAAACCTAAACCAAACATAGCTAAGTTCTTAACTAAACAACGCATGATGGTTTTATTTACATCAAACATTGTTGCTACATCCACGGTCTTTGTGCCAAACTTGGTGGTGTATTCGTAGTATTCAGACTTCATAGCTTTGTTGTTATTATCCATCACTGGAAGCCACATATCATAAGTTAATCCGTCTGCTGTTACAGAAGTCATAACCATATAACCCGTATTTTTGTCATACATATAAGGTTTCTGAACGCAATCAGCGTCGGCAAAGGTCTTTATCTCATATGTTGCATCTGGATAGATTTTCTTAAACTCTTTCCAAGCCCAAGCCCAAGACAAATAAGTTAATTCTGTTGAGCCTGTCTTTTTCTTTTCAGTATGTTCATTAACGTTTATGCTTGCTATTTCTTCAAATTTCATTGGCGACCTCTGTAAGTAAGTAAATTTTAACAATATCTTCGTATTTGGGGTTCATTGTTGATTTTTCGAGTATCTGTCTTATTGTTTGCAGATTTTCTAAAGCTTTCTGTTCATTCGTCATGACTACCTCACAAACTGAATTAAGAAGTATGCAGGGATAAAGGTTAGGCAGAAACCAGCGTAGAAATTTGATGTGTCTTTAACAGCCTTTATCATGGTGTCTATATTCATAATACCGCTGACCTTGTTCTTCTTTTTGCGTGTAAACTCGGTTAAAAGACCTTTTTCTTTGAGCTTACGAACATAAGAAGTGAAGTTACCCATGCCTCTAAAATTGCTACGCATATATGCATCTTCAAATGTTCTTGGTGTTTTGAATAAATCGAAAACTTCTTTTTCTTTGCTTGTCATCATTGTTTCTGTCCTTTTAGTTGAATTTGAAGAGGTTTTTATGAGCAAGATTTAAGTAGGTTGTTGTGCCTGTCTTTATAGTTTCTCTTATCTGGCTGATTTCTTCAGCAGTAAGGTCGGCATCAAACCACTCTTCAAATTCCCAGTCAGGCAAATCACGCACATATTCATCGAACATAAGAACTTGGCAGACAGCTTCAGCATAGGGGAGTTCGTAGTTGTCTTTCATTTCTTCGTATGTTTCTGATGTAATAAATTTGATGACTTGCTCGTCTAAGACTTTGTTTAATGTTTCTTGATTTATCATTTTAACCTCACGTTGTTTATGAGGTAAATATATAGCATAAATGCTAAATGTCAATAGCAAAAATGCTAATATTTTAATAAAAATGCACAATAAATGCTATAGCATTGAAATAACTAGATAAAAAAGTTGCAAAAATTTTTACAAGTGCTATGAATAACGTGTATTAACACAACAAGGAGATATTAAATGCGTAAGATTTTAAGCGTGGCAGCCGTTGTTTTGGCTTTGTCTGGTTGTTGCACACAGCAATTCCCTTTAACTGCAGAAAGAATGCCAACAGTTCCAACATACGAGGGAACAACACACTTTGTGTTCTGGGGACTTGGTCAAAAGAATCAGATTGACCCTAAAGATGTGTGTGGTAAGAAAAAGGTTACAGGTGTAGAAACTCATTATTCATTCGTTCAAGGGTTGGCATCAGCAATAACTTATGGTATTTATTCTCCTAGAGGTTATTCTGTATACTGCGAAAGAGATTAATTCTCCTAAAACCAACAAAGAGAGGGGGTTTATACAACCCCCCCCTTTTTTGTGTGTTTATATTGCTTATTTTTAGTTTGTGAGTTATAGAACTATTTTATTAATTGACTATTAACCTATTTTATGGTATATACATAATTGGAAATGCCCGTTATACCGAAGCAGCTCCGTATGGGGTATGCAGAGCTCGACAAGAGAGGTAGGATAATGGGCGATTTTTTTATTTAAACTGCCAAACGTCTAATTTTTGTTTTATATTTCCAAGCCATGTTTTTTGTTCTACTGTGGCATTTGGTGAATAAACGTGTATAACAAGCCCTACAATCATATCTGCAAGTTGAATCAATCTGTTATTTTTGGAGTCTTCATATTTTATTTTAGACACAGACTCTTTTGCTTGCGACTTTATATAACTTATCAACTCTCTTTTTACAGTATCTTTTTTGCCGTCTATCTTGATTGAGGCGTTGTTGAGGTTTGCATGGGTTATAACTTGTTTTAAAAAGTAGTTGTAAAACTTATTAGCATCTCTTCTCAATTCAGAACTGTTTATCATAAGTTTGTTTACGTATATTACTTTTGCGTGAAATGGGCATTTGGATATCATGTTAAAAAATATACTTTTTACTCTATTGCATGTTTTTGAATATTTAAACTCTGGCTTATGTTTTGAAGCTATTGATATTTCGTGCAGTATTTTATCTGCCACTTCAGCATCTTTGGTGTTCTCAAAAATAATCAAAGCAAAAGCAAAGTTCGGAGATGAACCGGATTTAAAACCGGC
>JAEIGA010001635.1_pt1 | contig 35204 bp, 69 predicted proteins | sample 9270691 | NCBI WGS metagenome assembly JAEIGA01 (sample SAMN17057246, study PRJNA624740) | gut metagenome | biome: biome; isolation source: fecal sample | host: Bos grunniens | place: China: Xizang | collected 2019
TAATATTAATAATTAAAAAAGAAATAGTGGAGAGTTGGTTGAGTATCAAGACAATAAAAAGATGTAGATTTAAAATAACAGCAAAGATATTAAAATGGTATTATGAAAAAAGAGGATATGAGGTAGAGGTATTAAAAGATGAAGGAATATGAAAAAGAAGAGATAATAAGGTATTTGATAGATAATACACCAATGATTTTTGATATGACTACAAATGATATTCAGTATGATCCAAGAAATATACATTATAAGATTTACAAATACATAAAAGAATTACGTGAAGAAATAAACAAATTAAAAGGCGGTGAAAATGATGACTGATGAAGAATTAAATAGAATATTAGCACAATCTGATTTAGAATATGAAACAATAAAAGATAAAGCAAGAGAATATGATGAACTAACAAAAAGTGCATTAAAATTAAATGAAATTGTAAAAGAACAAAATAAAGAAATAGAAAGATTAAATAATATTATAAATAAAATAATTGAATTTTTACAAAGAGAACAAATCGAAAAAGGAGAATATTGTGATTTTTTAATTGAAAATAAACAAATAAAAGTTCAAGAAGTCTTAGATAAAATAAAAGAACTAAAAGGAAGTGATAAAGAGTGAATGATTATATGACATTACTTCATAAACATAAAATAAATGGTGGTTTCCTAGCACCTGATAGAATACCAATGGAAGAAAGAAACAAAAATGAAATGATTTTAGAATTACAAAAAGAAAATCATAGACTACACTCTATCATAAAAGAAGTTAGAGAATATATAGAAAATAATGGACATTATGATTTTTACAATTTAGATGTTGCAGTTGATGGAGAAAAACTTTTAGAAATATTAGATAAGGAGAATATATGAAAGTAATAGATTTATTAAATAAGATAGCAAATGGAGAAGAAGCACCTAAAAGAATAAAATATAGATATCATATTTACGAATATGAAGATGGTTATGATTTTGTATGTGATAATTTAGAACATAGATACTTTGCAGAAAATTATTGTAATGATTATGAAGATTTGAATAGTGAAGTAGAAATAATAGAAGAAGATAATAAGATAAAAAAGTTAGAAAATCTTAATGTGAACTATTGCAGAGATGGAAAACTTTATGAAACTTTAACCAAAGACCAAATAGCATTAGATATATCAACATTACAAAATTGGGTAAATAAAATAATAGATAAAATAAATGAGGAGAAATAGATTATGTATATACCAAAAGAATTGATCTGGTGGGTAATAGGATTTATAAGTTTTCCAGTGGTTTGTTATGTAGTTTATAAATTGAAAGGTTGGGATAAAAGTGGACATGATAATTAGTTTTTTATTCGGTTGGATAGTAGGAATAATAATGGGTTTCATATTAGGAACACAATGGGAAGATGAATAAGGGGGTGCAAGTATGGGATATTTATTAAAAGAAGAAAAAGCAGAAGAAATAAGAAACAAATATAAAAATAGTTATTTTATAGAAAAATTAGATTTATCAGGAACATATATTTCATTGATCATTCATAGAAAAAAGCCAATAGCAAAACACGTAGCTTATGCATTTGCAAAATCTATTGACACAAATGCAGAATTAGAAGATTATTTTGAATTAAGATAGTCTTTTAAAATGTTGACAATAGGTTTGTTAAGGTTTATAATTAATTATAGAAAGGATGGTGTGAGATGGAAGAACCAAAGTTACGCTTTTTCAAAAAAGCAGAAAAAACTATGAACAAAATAATTTTACCTAAAATATGTATAGAAAAATGGGGGCATTCGTATTATTTAGAAGTGTATGAGAATTATATAAAATTAGTTCCAATACAAAAGGAGAAGTAATATGTCTGTGATAAGAGTAAATAAAAGTAAAGATTATACAACAATGAGTAATTATCATTTTAAAGATAAAAGAATAAGCTTGAAAGCAAAAGGTTTATTATCACAAATGTTATCTTTACCTGATGATTGGGATTATACTATACAAGGTTTGGTAGCAATAAATAAAGAAAGTGAAGTTGCTATTAGAGGGGCTTTAGATGAATTGAAAAATTACAGATATTTAATTGTTACAAAAAAAATGCCTAATGAAACAGAAAGCGGAAGAATTGAATATGTATATGACATTTATGAAAAGCCAAAACAAGAGGTACAAAAACAAGGGGTAGAAAATCTAGGGCTTGAATTTCTAGGGCTAGAAAATCAAGTACAATATAATACTAATAATAAATTAATTAAAAATAAAAATACTAAATATAATATATATGGCGAGTTTAAAAGAATAAAATTAACTGATGATGAGTATGATAGATTGGTAAAAGATTTTGGAGAAAGTTTTATTAAAGAACAAATAAAGTTGCTTGATGAGTATGTAGAAACCAATAACAACAAAAACAAATATACAAATTTTAATTTAGTATTAAGAAAATCAATTAGAGAAAATTGGTTTAAAAGAAACAAAGAGAACATTGTTCCTAATTGGTTTAATGAAGATTTAAAAGAAAAAGGAAGTGATACGCAAAATGGAGAACAACGACTTATTGAAGAAATTGAACGCCTTAAAAGAGCATAAACCAATTATTGTTAATTGGGGAAAGAGTGAATTTACAGGTCAAGATATGTTAGAAGAGTCATATTGGGATGAAGTCAAAGAAATGTATGGTAGCGAAACAGGATGGTGGGATATGAATTTACTTATTGAAATAGCAAAAGGTGAAGTAGAAGGATATAGTATAGAATTAGGAGAGTGAATAAAATGGAATTTAGAAAATTAAAAGCAGAAGAAATTGATTGCAGAGTTAGTCAAATAGCAAGTAATTATTGCACATTATTACTTTATAAAGATGCAAGAGTAGATCAAAACATTTTAGATGAAACAGTAGGTGCTATGAATTGGCAAAAAAGATATGTTAGGGATAATGCTAATTGCATAGTAGGAATATGGGATAATGATAAACAACAATGGGTAGAAAAAGAAGATACAGGAACGGAGTCATTTAGTGAAGCGGAAAAAGGATTGGCAAGCGACTCATTTAAAAGAGCTTGTTTCAATTGGGGAATAGGTAGGGAACTCTATACAGCCCCATCAATAATATTTTTCCCAAGAAAAGACATGGTTCCAAAAGGACAAGAAAGTGAGTTTTATCCATACAAAGAAGATAAATATACTACAAAAACAAGATTTTATGTAGATTATATTGACTATGAAGGAAACAACATAAGTGATTTAGTAATACGAGATCATAAGGGGAACATCAGATTTGAACAATTAAAACCAAAAACACAAAAAGAATTCAACAAACAATTTGAAGAACTTAAAAAATTAGTAGAAAAGAACGAAGATAAAGATGATAATTTTGATAGGGAAGAATTTTATAAATATTTCAATGTTTTAACCGATAATCAATTAAATTTTAAACAAAGAAGCGAAGCTATTGAATTATTAAAGAAAAGATTAGAGGTAAACAAATAATGAATAATAAAGAGAAAATATTAAAAATTATGATAGATCATCCTAATAAAGTGATGTGGTATGCAAAAGATTTCCAACAGGGAGAGTTTTTTATAGGATATGAAGCAAGTGCAAGAATGAGTGAAGTTCAAGAAGAATACAAAGACGTAGTTATATCTGGAAAAGATGGAAGATATAGAACGTTATCAATAGATTGGAGCAAAGAAAAAGAAATAAATGACATTAAAACTATATTTGAGGAGATTGGTGATGGAAACACTAACTAAAAAACAGCAACAGTTTTTAAGGGATATAATGGATTTCATAAGTTTAAAAAAATACACACCAACGATTAGGGAATTAGCAGAATATGTTGGATTAAATAGTCCTGCAACTATCCAATATTATTTAAAATTATTAGAGAAAAAAGGATATATAGAAAGAAAAAATAATAGAAAAATAGAGGTATTAAAATGCAAATAATAAGTGATAAAGAAGAAATGATATTTAGAAAAGATTATAACGATAGACCTAGTTATTCATTGGGTTTGTCAAAGAAAGATAAATATGGTAACTATGTAAACGGATATATGAATGTAAATTTCAAAAAAGGTGTAGATTTACAAAACAAAACAAAAATAAAAATAAAAGAAGCTTGGTTAGGATTTAATGCAAAAGATGGGAAAACATATCCATACATATTTATAAACGATTTTAATGTAGTAGAAGAACCTGATGCTTTTAAAGAATTTGGAGATAGTATTAAAACAGAAAGCAATATAGGGGAACAAATAAAGATAGATGATAGTGATCTTCCATTTTAATAGGTGGTAAAATGATAGAAGGGCAAACGAATATATTTGAAATGATATATCCAAATTTCAAGATAGATAAACCAATAAGACTTATAGAACTATTTGCAGGATATGGATCACAAGCACTAGCTTTAAAGTATTTGGGTGTAGAGTTTGAACATTGGAAAATATGTGAATGGGCAATAAAAAGTATTCAAGCATATAAAGACATACATTTTGATAATAAAATACTTATTCCAACAAAAGTTTATTCTAAAGAACATATAAAAGAAATATTATACAATTTAGGAATTTCATCCAATTATAATGAACCTATGACAAAAGAACAAATAAATAGATTAAGTACAGAATTGTTGAAAAACATTTATAACAACATACTATTAACAAATAATTTAGTAAACATACAAAAGGTTAAAGGAGAAGATTTAGAAATTGAAGATACTGATAAATATTGTTATATAATGACTTATTCATTTCCTTGTCAAGATTTAAGTTTAGCAGGAAAAGGAAAAGGAATGAGCAATACATCAACTCGTTCTGGTATGTTATGGGAAGTTGAAAGAATATTAAGTGAATGTAAAGAATTAGAAACAATGCCACAGATACTTTTAATGGAGAATGTATCACAAGTACATGGTGTTGATAATGTAGAAGATTTTAATAAATGGCAATTAAGATTAGAAGAACTAGGTTATAAGAACTATTGGCAAGACTTAATTGCAACTGATTATGGAATACCACAAACAAGAAATAGAACATTTATGGTATCAATACTAGGAGATTATAACTATACATTTCCTAAACCAATACCTTTAAAGTTAAAGTTGAAAGATATGTTAGAAGATAATGTTGATGAAAAGTATTATTTGAGTGAAAAAATGAAAGACTATATATTAGATAACAACAATACACAAAAAGGCACAAAGTGGGAAGGTAGAGCTGATAACGATACATTAAATTCAAATATAGCGCACGCTTTATCAGTAAGAGGTGCAGGCGGATCACAAAGAGCAGGTGTTAGTAATTTTATAATAGATGATTATGATAACGAGATAAAAGTTAAAGATATTAAATTAAAAAGGGGATATAAATGCCAAGTTAAAAAAGAAAAAGAAGATGTAAAAGGCATTGATGTTATAGGTAATTATTCTAAAAGTAATTTCACGCAAACTTCAATAGTAAATAAAAATGGAGTAGCGCCAACTATTACTGAAAATCATGGACAAGTAACTGCAATAGTAGATAAACCACAAGTATTAGGTGGATATGGCAAAATTGGCAGTACTGGGCAATATCATCAACAAAATAGAGTGTATGATGATAATGTAGCTATATCAGTTACTACCGCTTTCAACCCATATTATAAAGACAATTTAAGAATAAGAAAACTAACACCAAAAGAATGTTTTAGATTAATGGGAGTAAAAGATGAAGATTATGAAAAATGTGCTAAAAACCAAAGCGATTCAAGTTTATATCATTTAGCAGGAGATAGTATAGTAGTAAATGTCTTAATGGCAATATTTAAGGAGATGATAAAGTAATGGATTATAACGTAGAAGGAATGAATAGACATATAGTAGAAGCAAATACAAAATTAGTAGATGAGAATAAATTATTAAAAGAAGATATTGAAAAACTTAAAATAAGAATGAATAGAGCAATAAAATATATAGAAGCAAGAAAAGAAGACATACAATGGATCTCTTGCTTTGGAAACGATATAATTGCAATTTTAGAAGGAAGATATTTTGAAGAGATTTAAAAGGAAGTGATAAAGAGTGAGTGAAGGATTAAAAGTAAAAAGAAGTTATGCTATTCCTGAAAATGAAATGGTAATTATTAAAGATACTAATACATTATTACATAACATTGTTGATAGTGAAGTAAAAGAAAAAGACAGAGAAATAGAAAGACTACACTCTATCATAAAAGAAGTTAGAGAATATATATGGTCAACAAAATACGAATATGGAGATTTAGAAGAAGATAATGAAGATTTTGATATTGATGTATATAAACTTTTAGAAATATTAGATAAGGAGAAAGAATAGTGGATTTATTAAATGAACTCCAAAACCTAACAAAACAATTAAGCAATTCATTAAAACAATTAAGAACAAATGGGATGAAATTAGCAGAAGCAGAAAAAGAATACAAAATAGCAGTAAACAAAAAAGCATTATTATTAAGAAGCGAAGATATGCCAGTTACATTAATAAGTCAAGTAATTTATGGATATGAAGACATTGCTCAATTAAGGTTTTTAAGGGATAGTGCAGAAGTGGTTTATAGAGCCAACCAAGAAGCTATTAACACATTAAAACTACAAATAAGAATAATAGAAAGTCAAATAAGTAGGGAATGGTCTAACAATGAAGAGTATAATCAATAATGAGAAAAAATGTTATGTATGTGGCACACCATTTAATTTACACAAGCATCATATTTTTAAAGGCGTAAGGAATAGAAAAAAAGCCGAAGAAGATGGATTATGGGTTTATCTATGTTATTTACACCATGAAGGAACAAATGGAGTACATGGCAAGAATGGACACGAACTTGATCTAAAATTAAAGAAGAAAGCTGAAAGAAAATGGTTAGAACAAAACAGGACAGAAGATGATTTTATCAGAAGATATGGCAAAAATTATTTGTAATTGCAAAAAACAAAATGATGTGATATATTTATTATAGACAGGGAGGAAATGACAAAATTTCTTCCCTTTTGTCTTATGAGGTTGGTTATGAAAGGTATAGGTTTTTATGGTGTGTTGGATTTCTTTCCAAATAGAAAAGAAATAAAAGAAGAATATGATAAATTGACATTAGATGAAAAGATATTATACAAAAAAGAAGTGTATTCTATTTGTTTTGAAAAAGAATATGTAAAAGACTTAATCTGGGAATATCTTAATGGATGGGAAGAAAGCCAGTTCAACTTAGGAAAAGAATGGCGAACAAAAAAGAAAAAAATGGAACAAAGGATGAAGTATGAAAGTAATAATACCGATGAAGTTAGCGAATTGGAACGATATTATTGGTAAATGCAGAAGCAACAAATATGGTGCAAATACTCACAAAAAAGCCGAAATGAGAGCAATAGCACTTTATCTTAACAAAATACCAAAGATAGAAGAATATCCTGTAAGAATGAGTTTTACGTGGCATATAAAGAATGTTAGGAGTGATCTTGACAACAAATCAATAAAATCAATATTAGATTGTATGCAAAATCTTGGCAAGTTAGAAAATGACAATATAAAGCATATCAACGAAATAGCATACAAAGCTGTGAAAGATGATAAAGACTATGTAGAAATGGAAATAGAATACAATGGTTTGTAGATAGCATAATGCATATACGATTTAGAAATCCCATAATTAACCTCTTATCGTATATGTGTTGTGGTGTTTATAAAGGAAAGCGAATCAGGATTATGTCTGATTTTTCTTTTTTTTTAATTTGTGTTAAAATATATTAAGGAGGGTATTGTATGGCTAGACCTAAAAAAGAAATAGACAAAAAAATGTTTGAGAGTATGTGCGAGATACAATGTACAAAAGAAGAAATGTGTTCCATACTTGATATAGATGAAAAAACATTGACAAGATGGTGTAAAGATACATATGGCGAAGGTTTTTCCGATATATATAAAAAGAAATGCCAAGTTGGATTAATGAGTTTAAGAAGAACGCAATTCAAAATAGCGGAAAAGAATGCAAGTATGGCGATATTTTTAGGGAAACAATATCTGGGGCAAAAAGATATGCCCGAATTTGAAGAAAAGAGCAATGGAGTATTAGATGAACTAACGGAGGCATTAAGAAATGCAAAGAAGTCTTGATGATATGTTAAATCCAAAACAGATTGATTTCTTTATGAATGAAGACTCACGAATTAATTTATTAACAGGAAGTGTAAGAAGTGGGAAGACTTATGTATCACTTTTAAAATGGGCATTGTTTGTTGGAAGTATGCCAAGTGATGTAGAGTTTTTAATGTGTGGCAAAACGATCACATCTTTAAAGAGAAATTGTTTGGGTTTGTTAAAGGAATTAGTTGGAGATAATTTCAAGTACAGTTTAAGCTCGAAAAGTGGGAAGTTATTTGGCAGAACAATATGGCTTGAAGGGGCAAATGATGATAGAGCAGAAAGCAAGATCAGGGGTATGACACTCGGTGGGGCATATGTAGATGAGCTTACTCAAATACCCGAAGACTTTTATAGAATGCTTTTATCAAGATTGTCAATTAAAAATGCCAAGTTATATGCAACGACAAACCCTGATACACCTAATCATTGGGTAAAAGAAGACATTATAAACAATGAAGACATAGACAAAAAGATATGGCAATTCCAATTTGACGATAATGAAATATTAAAAAGAGAAAACCCAGAATATTTTGAAAACCTCAAAAAAGAATATTTATCTATGGGCGAAGTGTTCTTCCAACGTTTCATACAAGGTTTGTGGGTTTTAGCAGAAGGTTTAATATACAAGCAATTCGCCAATAATACAGAAATGTATTTAAAAGATGATACAAAAGATGAAAAAGGGAACAACATAAATTTTTTCATTGTATCTATCGGAATAGACTATGGAGCAACAGAAGGTGAAACAGAGTTTAAAGCAACTGGAATAACTTATGGATTTGAAGAGATATGGACAATAGATGAAATGAAATTAACAGGATTACATACGCCAGAAAGTATGTATGATAAATTTGAAGAATTTTATGAAAGAGTGGTTAGTAAGTATGGCAAAGTAACACATTGTTTTGCTGATTATGGAGCATTAGGGCAAGTGTTGACTTATGGAATGAATAGATATTTGCAACAAAAAAGAATACCATTGCAAGTGCAAGATTGTATAAAAGGAAGAATATTAGATCGAATAGAATTAGATTGTCATTTATTTGCACAAAACAGAAGATTTATTTTGCGGAAGTGCAAATATTTAATAGAAGCATATCAACAAGCAGTATGGGATGATAAACACCCTGATGAAAGGTTAGATGATGGAACAACGCCAATAGATGACCTAGATGCCTCGGAATATTCAATTTTCCCATTCTATGATAAGATAATGTCGGTAAGGAGGGTTTAATGTGAAGTTCAAAATGAATGATAGAGATTGGGAGATAAAAGAAATCTCGCAAGAAATGTTCGCGCCGACAGATGATCCAAGAGAACAAGGAGATTGTTATGGGTTGTGTGCATATAATGAACAAGTGATATATTTATGGAAAGATTTACATATACAACAAAAAAGAAAAACGTTGATGAATGAGCTTATGCATTGTTATATAGGCAGTTATATTAGTTTTGAAGATATTGATGAATATAATGAAGATGTATTATGTAATATAAGTGCAAACAGTCATGATATAATTCACAAAATAGTAGAAGATTATTTTAAGGAGTTGATTAAATGAAGCTAGAAGATTTTTTACAAACAAATTATGGGTATAACCCAGATGTTAAAGATGTGATGCAAACATACATAGACCAATGGAAGAGTTGGTACAAAGGAAATGTTAAAAATTTCCATAATTATTTTATATACAATGGCAAAAAGAAAATAAATCAGAAAAGATTTACAATGAACATGGCAAAAGAAATAAGTGAGGACTGGTCTGATATCTTATGGAGTGAAAAGTGCGAAATTTCACTAAAAGATGAAAAAAATCAAGAACAGTTCGATGAGCTTATTGATAATTTAGACCTATATTCAGTAATTAATCAAACAATAGAAAGATCAGGAGCATTTGGAACAAGTGCGGTAGTAGTAAGTGCATATAACATTATTCAAAATGAAGATGGAATGTATTTAGATGTATCAAATGCAAAAACAAGAGTTGATTTGGTAGATGTTGACTGGATATATCCAATAAGTTGGAACAACAAAGAAATAACAGAGTGTGCATTTGGAAGTGTTGAGTATGTTGGCGGTGAGAAATACATAGTTCTATCAGTTCACAAAATAGGAGATAATGGTAATTACATTATTTACAACCATTTATTTAGAGAAAGTAATGGAAATGTTACAGAGATAGTTGAACAAGATGATACAATGAAAGAATTTGATACAAAGTCAAATGTGAAATGGTTTGCAATATTTAAACCATTACTAACAAATAACATATTTAACAATAGCCCTTTTGGTATCCCGCATTATGCAAATGCTATTGATAATATGAAAGCAGTAGATATCGCTTTTGATGCATTAAAAAACGAAATACAAGATGGAAGAAAGAGAATATTTGCAAGAGCGGATATGTTCAACTATGATGAGGGAACACAAAGATTAGTATTTGATCCAAACGACACAACTATTTATCAATTACCAGCGGGAGCAACAAAAGATGATTTAATTCAAAGTGATAGTGATACATTAAGAACTAATCAACAAATAGAAACATTAAATACAAACTTGAATATTTTGGGTAACAAAGTAGGATTTGGAGAAAACCATTATCATTTTGATGGAACTAATTTATCAACAGCAACAGCAGTGGTAAGTTCAAATAGTAAGTTATTCAGAAGAAAGAAAAAACTAGAAATAGGATATGAAAGTGCTATTTATGATTTAGTAAATGCAATATGTTATGTATCTAGTGAATTTGGACAATTCAATATTGATACAGAAGATATGGTAATACAATTTGATGACTCAATTATTGAAGACAAAGAGTCGGAGTCAAATAGAGCATTAAGAGAATTAAGCGCAGGAGTTATAAGCAAAGTAGAATATCGTGAAAAAATATTTGGAGAAACACCCGAAATCGCAGAAGAAGCTATAAGGGAAATAAAAGAAAATGATCCTAGCATTGATGATTTATTAGGAACAAGAAACGAGTAAGGAGGTGTGGTATGTTTAAAGTAAATAGCAAAAATATAACAATGTATGAAGGCGATTATGGTGAAAGGTTGCCAATAAGAATTGTACAAGGTGAAATACTTTCTGGCGATGTGTTGAAATTTATTATTCAAGACTATGGTAGAAAAAATATTATAGAAAAAGTTGTTGATGTGAATGAAGAAAGCTTTGATTTTTTTTTAACAGAGCAAGAAACAACATTATTACCAGAAGGCAAATATTTATGGGGGTTGAAACAATATAGAGAGGGTTTGTTAATAGATACGCTAACAGCAAATAATACATTTGAGGTAATAAGGGGGCAATAATATGGAAGTTGTTATTGTTGCTAATAAAGCCGAAGTAATAATAGAAAAAGAAAAGAAAGATTTGCAATTTGAAACACCTTATTCTGTTTACATTGAAGGCGATATTTATGATGGCGAGTATGAAGTTACGCCAAAAACAAATCCACAAACATTAGAAACTGCTACGAAAGTAATGTTACAAGATGTTTTAATAAATAAAATACCATATTATGAAACATCAAACGAATATGGTGATACGATTTACATAGGAAGTGAGGTATAAAAATGGGAATTAACAAAATAATATATGGTGGAAACACCCTAATTGATCTAACAGGAGATACAGTAACAGCAAGTGATATATTAACTGGAAAAACTGCGCATGATAAATCAGGAACAGTAATAACTGGTGAATGTGATTTTGACTCATACACAGGAGATGCAACTGCAACATCAAGTGAAATACTTGCTACAAAAACAGCTTATGTTAATGGAAACAAATTAACTGGTGAAATGGTAAATAATGGTGCTGTCGCAGGTGTAATAACAACAAAAGCGCAAGAATATACAATCCCACAGGGTTTTCACGATGGAAGTGGTAAAGTAAAAATAGATACAACGGAACAAGGTAAAATAATTCCAAGCAACATCAAAACAGGAATTGAAATATTAGGTGTAACAGGAGAATATGGTGGTGAAAGTGCAACTGTTCAAACTAAAACGGTAACACCATATACAACAAGCAAAACATACACACCAGATGTTGGGTATGATTACTTTTCACAATTCACTGTTAGTGCAATTAAATATGTTGAATCTGCAAACACTTATGGAACAACAGTAACAATTGGTGAGGTTGCTCCTAATTAGGAGAGTGAATTATGGGAATAAATAAAGTTATATATGGAAACGATACGCTAATAGATATAAGCGACACCACTGCTGTTTCTAGTGATGTAGAGGAAGGAAAATATTTCTATTTGAATGATGGAACAAAGGCTACTGGATCAAAAATATTTAAAATAGATAGTGGCACATTCACGTTGGATGATGATGCTTCATCATATACGATAACTGGAATAGTGGATAAAAACGGGAATTCATTTACACCAAATGTAATAAGTTTTATTATGAGCGATGATGCAGCAACAACTCATAATTTGGGATCACATAAAGTAGTTGCGTTTTTTAGAAGAAAAAGTGAAATATCAGCAAGAATTGCAACCTATGGTAGTGCCCCTGATTATGTAAGAACAAACCCTTCTACAACAGGAATGACTTTCGGAAATGGTACTGCTAGATATTCTACTACAAATAGCGTGTATTATTTGGCGAAAGGAACTTATGCTTGGTTAGCATTTAGGGAGGAATAGTTATGTATTATTATAAAGTTAATATAGATGGAATAATATCTTTGCAAACAAGAAATCATCAATGTTTTGGAGAAGAGTTTACAGAATTAACAGAAGAAGAATACAATATAGAACATCAAAAGTTTGTTGACACACCTTACGAACCAGTAGTTTCAAATGAACCAACCTATGAAGAATTAGAAGAAGAAAATGCAAAACTTTGGTATCAGTTATTAACTGGGGAGGAATTTGAGTGATAGACAAAATAAAAAAATATTATGAGTTAGGGATATACAAAGAAAAGCATATCCAAAAATTTTTGGAAAAAGGGATAATAACACAAGAAGAATATTATGAAATAATAGAAAATAATTAAAAACAGAAATTGAAAAGGAGGAATAAAAATGATTTCAGTTTATAGAAAAGAAAACACAAGAACAATAGTTGATAGTGAAGGGGGAGCAGAATATTCAACGGTAGAATTGAGGGGGTTGTCAACCGACACAAAACCCACGGAGATAGGCGGAAAGAAAATAGACAATGGTTCAACATTTATTGAAGTTGATACTGGAAAAGTTTATATGTATGATTTAGAAAATAAACAATGGAATGAGGTATAGTATGGACATCATAAGTTATTTATTAGGAAAAAAGTCGGGAGGTGGTGGAGGATTAGATTGGACAACCATAGGTTATTCAGGAACACCACAAGCAATAAATATAGGATATAATTATGCAATGGAAATTCAAAATACTTGGACTCCTTCTAGTGATTTATCAAGCAAATTTAATAGTAATTATAATTTAGTTTATCTTCCGTTAATAGACACAAAAGATGCGACAAATATGGCGAATATGTTCTCTTATTGTTATTGTCTGCAATCTATTGCATCGATAGACACAAGCAACGTTACAAATATGAATAGTATGTTTAGCAGTTGTTATTCATTAACAGATGTTCCGCAATTAGACACAAGCAATGTTACAAATGTGAGTTATATGTTTAGTGATTGTTATTCATTAAAAAATGTTCCAGAATTAAATTTGACTTCTCTTGTAGGATCGTTTAGTTGCCAAGGTGTGTTCTCAAATTGCAAAAATATAACGGAAACAAGTTTAAACAATATATTAAAATCTTTCATAAGTGCAAAATCATATACTGGTACAAAAACACTTGCACGATTAGGATTTTCTGCTGAAAATTACCCAGCATCATTAATACAATCATTGCCTAATTATCAAGATTTTATTAATGCAGGATGGACAATAGGATATTAAAAGTAAATAGGAGGTAATCCTATGCCAAATGAAGAAAGATTAGATCCTGTGCTAGAAAGATACTACAACCGATTTAATAAATTTAATTCAAAGGTATTAAAAGAACTAGGAGAAACGATTAAACGATTTGATGGATTAACGCCAAGCGAAGCACACCAACTGGCACAGGAATTGAAATATAGTACCAAAATTGATGAATTAATGAAAGAATTAGCAGAATTAAGTGGAAAGTCTGTTGAAGATTTGGATGTATTTCTGGATAGAGTTGCACAAGAAAATGTAGAATTTGCCGAGCAATATTATCAAATAAAAGGAAAAGAGTTTATTCCATATGAAGAAAATGAAACTTTAAAGAGATATGTTGAATCAATAAAGAAAGAAACAAATGAAACATTTGAGAATTTATCAAAAACAAGAAACATAGGATTTACGTTCAAAGACAAAAGAACAGGGGAAGTGTTTTTTAAACCATTTGAGAAAGCATATAGAGATATAATAGATGAAGCAGTAAATAATGTTGCAATGGGAGTAGAAGATTATCAAAGTGCTATGCGAAGTACAATAAGGCAACTTGCAGATAGTGGTGTAAAAATACACGAAGAAAGTGTTACCTATAAAAGTGGATATAATCGAAGAATAGATAGTTCTGTAAGACAAAGTGTATTAACAGGTGTAAGAAAAACAAATATAGGAATACAAGAACAAATAGGCGAAGAACTTGGTGCAGATGGTGTAGAAATATCAGGTCATTTTCCATGTGCAGATGATCATTTGTTTATAAATGGGCAACAATTTAGCAAAAAAGAATTTGAAAGAATAAATTCCAATTTAGATAGACCAGTAGGGGAATATAATTGTAGGCATTTTGTATTTAGTATCATTTTAGGTGTAAATCTTCCAAATTATAATCAAAGACAATTAGATTACATGAGAAGAATGAGCCAAGAAAAAATAGAATATGATGGAAAAACATATACAAGATATCAAGCTACACAAGTGCAAAGGCAATTAGAAACAGAAATAAGAAGGCAAAAAGATAGACAAATTATAGCAAGAGCAAGTAATGATAAACAGGAAATAGAAAAAGCACAAAGCAAAATATCCATACTTACAAGAAAATATAATGAATTAAGTAAAGAAGCAGACATCCCTACATATAAGAACAGAATGATTGTATCAGGATATCAAAGAGTAAGCACAAAATAAAATGTGTAATTTGTCAAAAAATGAAGTCAATGTTATAATTATAGTGTAAAAAGCGTGAGGAGAGATGACTATGGAATTGACAATAGCATTAGCAATAAGTATATTAAGTGCAGTTATATCTGTTTCTAATTTTGTTTTGGGCAGAAAAGATAAGGCAATAAAAGACACAAAAGAAAACCATCAAGAATTAATTGAATATCAGTTGAAAGAGCTAAAAGAAGATTATAAAAACATAGCAAGCGATATTAAGGATATCAAAAAGATGTTAGACACGTATAAGGAAACATTCAGGGGACTTGTTAAGAGCGAAATTGAGGAACACGTAAGACTTTACCATAGTAGGGAGAATTAAGATGAATATAGAGAAAGATATTGAAAATTTAGAAAAAAGAATAGCAAAAAATGCTGGAAAAATCGAAAACAATGCTGAAAAGATACAAAAAAATAGTTATGCGTTAGATATATTAAAGGATTATAAAACCGAAAGTCATAGACTATTTGCTATCTTAATAATAGTATTATTTATGTGGTTTGGTACAATTTGTTATTTGGTATATGTTTTAAACGATATTGGGGTTGAAACTACTACACAAGAAGTATCACAAACAAATGAAAATGGTTACAATAATTTTATTGGAAGTGATGGTGAGATAACAAATGGCAACGCAAAAGATCAAACAAACTAGAAAAGTAACGTATCGTAAATCAAAAACCACAAAAGGAAAGAACGGACACAGACGTTGCAAATCATGTGGTCGTTATATGTAATATGATATTCTTTGAATTTACAAAAAATGATTATGAACGAATATGTGAAGAATGTATGCTGGATGACGAGTATAAAAAGTTGTTAGAATGCAAAATAAAAGGTTATTCCATAGTCAAAATAGCAGACGAACTTAATTGTAGCCAAGCTAGGGTAAATGTAATGATAAAAAAATTAAAGAATAAAATTAGAAAAATTATATAGTTTTTTTAAAGGAAGTCGATATTTTCGGCTTCTTTTTTTATGTGATAATGAATGTGAAAAGGAGGAACACCAACTCAGACAAATGTTTAAAACGCATTTTAGGGGTAATACACAGGTGTTTCTCTTTTTCATATATATTTCTATAAAAGGAGGTTAAAAATGTGTATAACAACCCTTATATGATGAATTATCAGAATAATTTGTCGCAACAAAACATAATGGATAGAATTGATAATCAAATATCACAATTACAGGGCATGAAAGAACAGATAAAGTCTAGTCCTGTTGGGCAACAAAATCATCAACCTGCTATCAACCAGACTTTTCAACTTGCTCCCAATGGAAATGGTGGAATTAAGTATGTGAACTCAATAGATGAAGTTGTAAAAGAGAATGTATTTGTAGATACACCATTTTTTAGTAAAGATTTAAGTGTTTTATGGATAAAAAAGTCGAGTGGAGAGATAAAAGCATACGAGTTAGATGAAATAGTCAAGAAAGACGAAAAAGACTTGCAGATAGAGTTTTTGACAGCAAAAATCAATGAATTGGAAGGAATGATAAAGAATGAACAACCTACTACAAATGTTATTAACAAACAAGATGCAACAAATACCACAGAAGATGATGAAACAGATGGAGAACCAGTTAAAGAGAACAAATCCCCAAGCGTTTCAAAAGTATCAAGAAGCAAGAAAGAACAATAACCCAAATGATTTATTAAATGAAACAATAAATGGGTTCGGTCCTGAACAAAGACAACAATGGGATAATATGATGAATAGTTATGGTATCAACATTAAATAATGTTTGATATAGAAAAAATATAGAAAGGAGAGAAAAAATGAACGGAAATGGAATAACTCCAACAGTAGAACTTGCTACTAATAATGGTAACAACGGCTTCTATCCTTACCCAATTTATCCAATGATGAATGGTGGAGGAAATGGTGGCTTTGGCGGATATGGTTCTGACATTATATGGGTAATCTTATTACTTGCATTATTTGGTTGGGGTAACAACGGAAATGGCAATGGTGGTTTCTTTGGTGGAAATAGCTTTGATGATGGCTATGCTTGGTTAAGCAACGGACAAAAGGAAATTATGAGCAACACTAACCAAGGATTTGACACTCTACATTTAAGCAACCAGTTAGATACAGTAAATAGTGGAATTTATTCATTATCTAATCAGTTATGTAACTGCTGTGCTGATATGCAACAAACTGTAAGCAATGGTTTCTTCAATGCTGAAATTGCAGAGAACAATAGACAAATGGCAAATATGAACCAGTTATTTGGCATAAGTACTCAATTATGTAATGCAAGTGCTGATAACAGACTTGGAACACAAGACTTAAAAGCAACAGTTATTAGTGAAAACTGCCAAGATCGTGAAGTTTTACGAGAAATTGGTCAAAATATTCTTGTAAATCAAACTGCTAATACTCAAAAGATAATTGATGAAATTTTCAGAGATAGAATTGATGAAAAGAATGACAAAATTGCAGATTTACAAAGACAATTACAAATGGCTGATTTCAGAGCATCACAAATAGCTCAAACTGCACAAATTAGAGCAGGACAAGTTGAAGAAGTAGATGCCCTTTATGACAGATTGAACAACTGCCCTGTTGGAACAGTACCTGTTTATGGAAGACAACCAATATTTAGTTGTAACAACAATGGATGTGGATGCAGTGGATTTAACACAACAAGTCAATTTATTTAAGCATAGAGTCGATTACGACATGCCTGATTACAGGAACTTGCTAATTTATGAGAATAGGCAAGCCCTATTCTTTTTTATTAAGAAAGGAGAAAGATAAAATGATAGAAACAATTATAAATGAACCATTAGCATTACCAAGTAATGCTAGCCCAATAACTTTTGATGAAACAGATATTAGAACGAGATGTGCTTCTTGTTGCGGTTGGTTAGATTATTCAAATGGAAACCCTAATTTTAAAATATTCGGAAACGGATACACGGGTTATTATGATGTAGAATTTAGTGCTTCTGTAAGTACGGCTACGGCTGGTGTTGTTGCAGTTGCATTATTTCAGGATGGTGTGATAATTCCAGACACAATTCGTGCTGTAACAATAGATGCTGCCGATGACTACGAAACAATTTCTTTCGATAAGAAATTAAGAGTTTGCCCTAGGGGAACTACTAATATATCAGTTCAAAGTGTTTCCAGTATCCCAACCCCAACAGATCCCACGACACCAATATCAACTACACAAGCAATTATTACTAATGCGACTTTTAGCATAAGTCGACTTAACAAGTAATGAGAAACAATAATTTAGATGTAACTTCATTAATATTGCAGTTGTATAGTGTTATTTTATTGTTACAAGATTATAACAATAGGGATTTGATGAATGAGTTACAAGCACAAGATGAGAAGTATTTAAAAACGATAATAAAACAAAATGAGCAAATATTAACTCTTTTAAGAAAGGAGTGAGGAAAATGGATGAAAAGTTGGAAAAGAAAACAGAAGAAGCATTAGAAAGAAAATTAGATGAAGAAGGATTAACTACAAACAATTTAGAGTTAATTTATAAATTAAAGAAAATAAATCACATGGCAAAGGAGGATAAAGAAATGTACGGAGAATATGGAGAATATGGAGCAAGACGTGGTGGTCGCAGAGGAAGTTATGGAGAATATGGAAACTATGGTGAATATGGAGCAAGAGGTAGAAGAAGATATCGTGGTGATGATTACATGGATAGAATGAGTGAAGAATATGGAAGATATCAAGAGTCAAGATCAAGATATGGTGCAGGTGAAGAAACGGACAAATCATTCTATTATATGGTAAAAGCACTTGAAGATTTTATTAAAGTTTTAGAAGAAGAAGCTGAAAATCCACAACAAAAACAACAATTAAGAGAAGCATTGCAAAATAGTATGAGATAGTATGAATTTCGAATATTATAATGCAAACCCCTATGGGAACAACATATCTGATTGTGTTATACGAAGTTTGAGTGTATTAACTGATAGAAGTTGGAGAGAAGTCTATGATGAATTAAGCGATTTAGCAGGAGATGAAGGTCTTATGTTTGATAGAGTGGAATTTGTAGAAGATTATTTAGATGATAGATATCCTAGGGAATGCCACTATTCTAAAACGATTGGAGAGTTCGCAGAGGAGTATCCTTATGGAAGATACGCAGTAACTATGGATGGACACATCACTGCTATAATTGATGGCATAGTTGTAGATACTTTCTATCCAGATAAAGTTATGAGGTGTGCTTGGAAAATACGATAAGAGTGTAAAATTACACTCTTTTATTGTTTTAAATTTTTATCCCCTTTTTATATTTTTTTAATGTGGTACTATATGATATGTTTTTTATTTTACAATAATCTTTTAGACATATCGTTTTATCGTTATATGAAATCCTTATAATTCCCCTTCTGTTTAAGTTGTTTTCTTTTTGAGTTATCCACCTGCAATTTTCAGGGCAATAATCTTTTTCGGCATTAATTCTATCTATTGTCAAATTGCTTTTATAACCACTCTTTAATGACCATTCTTGAAATGCCTCAAAATTACTTAACCATTCATCACATATTTTAATACCTTTGCCTCCATAATATTTATATTCTCTTTTCCTGTCATCATAACACCTTTGTTTCATAGCGTGCCAAATATTATATAATCTTTGGTTTTTTGTTTCATATTTGCGTTTGCGTTCAACAACAGGTTTCCTCGTGCAACCACAACTATATTTTGTTTTATATATTAAATCTTGGGACATAACTTTAATTTCATTTCCACAATCGCATTTGCATAACCAAAAAGCTCTTCTGTTTTTACTTTCTGCTTTTTTTATTACTGTTAGCATATTTATTTTTTTATTAGTAAAATTTATTCTTTTCATTAAAACACCTCTAAACAATTATATCACAAAACAAAAATTGTATCAAGTGGCGTTTTGCTTTTTCTGTTTAATGTGTTATAATGAGTGTAGGTGGTATTGTGAAAAACATATTCTATTTTAGAAATATAAACAAAATAGGTGGCACAGAACAATTCCTTTATGAAATTGCAAAAAAGTATAAGGATTGGGACATCACAGTATTTTACAACGAAGCAGATCCATCACAATTAAAAAGATTAAGACAATTCGTAAGATGCAAGCAAAGAATAAAAGGTGAAAAAGTAGTCTGTGATAAAGCATTTTTTAATTTTAATATAGATATGATAGATGATGTTGAAGCAAAAGAATATTATTTTATATCACACGCAAATTATGAAGAACTAGGATATAAACCTCCAATAGAAAATGAAAAGCTAACAAAGTATGTTGGTGTATCAAAATTTTCTGCAACAAAATTAGATGAATATGGTGTAAAATTAGGTAAAGAAATAAAAACAATACCATGTTATAACCCGTTGACATTAGAACCAAAAGAAAAAGTCATTCATTTAGTAAGCGCTTGTAGACTAAATGATGTTGTAAAAGGTGGAGTGAGAACATTAAAATTAATCAATGCATTAGATAGATATTGTGAGAAAACAGGAAGGCATTATTTGTGGACTATATTTACAAATCCTAATTTGAAAGTAAAGATCAATTCACCTAATGTTGTAATTATGAAACCAAGAGTAGATGTAAGACCATACATAGCAGAAGCAGATTATGTTTTGCAATTAAGTAATGATATGGAAACATATTGCTATACAATAAATGAAGCATTAGGATATGGAGTTCCAGTTGTAACAACACCATTATCGGTAGTAAAAGAACTACCAATAGATAATAACATGAGAATTGAATTAGAATATGATTGTTCAAATGTTGAAGATGTTGCAAGACAAATATTTGAAAAAGAAGTAAAACCGTTTGAATATAAAATACCAAATGATGATTGGGATAAATTGTTAGAAAAAGGTGAAAGCACTTATAAGGAGGAGAAAGAAATGAAATATAAGGTAAAAGCAATTATTAACTTCACTGATTTGGAAGAAAAGAAACGTAGAGAGGCAGGAAAAAGCGTTTGGATTTGTTGCAAAGAAAGAGCAGATTTTTTATTAGAACACAAAGCTATTGAAGTGTTAGAAGAAATTAAAGAAGCAGCGGAAGAAGTAAAAAAAGAAATTGTTGAAGATATAACACCAAAACCAAAAAAGAAAAAAACTAAAAAAAATAAATAAGAATAAAAAAAGGGGTGTTTTATGGAAGAATTGATTGAAAAATTCCGTGAATATTTAATCAAGAAGAAAAAACCTTATGTGGAGAATGTTGCAAGAGATTTAGAAATAGAAGAATATCAAGTATATGGCTTATTAGAGATGCTTAAAAGAGAAGGGTATTTATTTGAGGCTGTAAATGGGCAGATATTAAAGACTAAGCCCGTTAAGGAAGCGGATATATACCAATTACCTACTAATTTACAACATATTAAGTTGCTTTTATTAAGTGATACACATTTGGGTTCAAAATATGATCGTCTCGATATCTTACGATACCTTTATAAGAAAGCCGAAGAAAATGGAACTAATTATGTTCTACATTCTGGGGACTTATGTGAGGGAATAAGCGGAAGAAGCCAGCAACTTTATGAATTAAGACCTGATGCTTTGTCATACACAGGTCAAAGAGATTATGTAGTACAGAATTATCCACATTCAAATATACCTACCTACTTGATAGCTGGTAACCACGATTTGTGGTGGGTAAAACAATGCGGTGCAGATATATGTAGGGACATCGCTAATCAGAGAGATGATTTAATCTATTTGGGAAGCGATTGTGAGGATTTAATGATAGGTAAACTTCGTATAAGAATGAGACATGGGGCTCAGGGAAGTTCTTATGCCAAAAGTTATCGTGTTCAAAAGTACTTAGACTCAATACCAGCAGATGAAAGACCACATATATTGCAAATGGGACATACTCATCAAGCATTTTATATGCACCAAGGCAAAACACATTGTTTTCAGACATCTTGTTTACAAGACTTAACCCCTTATGAAAGAAGTATGGGCTTTGGAAATGATAAATCTTGTTGGTGGGTAGATGTAGATATGGATAAACACGGAAACCCAATCAAGGTAAGCCAAGAATTAGAAACATTTGGAAAGAAATTAGTAAGATAACACTACTTTATAGGTAGTGTACTGATGATATATGTAAAATCTTGACAGGGGTTTCTTGGTGCATAAGTATCCCATACTGAAAAGATCTAAATTCTGTCTAGGTAAGTTTGAAAGTGTACCAATTTTATATCATTAGTACAGTACTTGTAAAAGAGTACTTAATAGCATGATAGGAAAATGCTTATTCAAAGTTGAGTAGTGCTATCCTTATGGGTAGCATTATGGGTAGATATAATCCTAGGTAGTCTGAAAGGTGTTCCAGAATGGAGTAGATTACGAACCTCGTAAAGTAGCAATCATTCGCTCGGACAATATCTATTCATAATGGTATTCGTAAGAGTATCAATTGATTTATTATCCATTCAATGTTGCAATTTTGGCGAATTGCGATGTGCTACCTTTATAGGTGGCATAGAGTAGATATAATGCAAGACTATAAAAAACCAAGAGAATAGGGGCTTGTTAGAAAGGTTGTTCTCTATATCTATTCTATGGTGCTTATAAAAGGCACTATGATTCACTCACACCCTTATAGGGAAAGACAGGATGTATCACACTATTGATCCTGTCTTTTTTGTATTTTGACACAAGTAATTAAGTGTAGTATAATTAATTCGTAAAGTTGCACACGACACATATTTAGTGGAATAGACAAACTTAAAGTCTTTAAAGTAAAGGAGAAAATGTTATGGAAGATAACAAAGACGTTCAAGTAACGGAGGAAGTAGTAGAAACCGAAAAGGAAGAAACTACAAAAACATACACTCAGGAAGATATTGACAATTCATTTAATGCTGGGGTAAAAAAAGCAAAGACCGAATGGCAAAAAGATGAAAAGTACAAAGAATTCTTGGAGTGGAAAAAAACAAGTCAAAATGATGGTGAAAAGATTAATGAATTAACAACATTAAACGAACAATTAACAAAGGAAAATGCAACACTTAAAGCAACAAATGAAGTAGCAAAGAGTGATGTAAAACCAGAGTTTTTGAGGTTTGTTACAAATGAAGTTATGAATTTAGTTGATGACACTATTGATTTTGACAATGCACTAAAAAACTATAAAAAAGACAATCCACAATATTTTGGGGAAGTAGTAGTCAAAAAGGTGCAAAGCTCACCAACATTAAGTAATGGTGGAACAAAACAAGGCACAGTCAACGATATTTTCAATAGTATGGTTAGAGGTGTTTAATAAAAGAAAAGGAGAGAAAAAAATAATGGCAAATATGATCGCAAAGACTGACGCTTCTGCATTAATCCCAGAACAAATAATGAATGAGATTTTTAAAGAAGCTGAAAAAGAGTCAAAAGTTTTACAGTTGTTCAGAAGATTACCAAACATGACTTCTGACAAAACACAACTAAAAGTTGTTGATAGTTTACCTGTTGCTTATTGGGTAAATGAAAGTTCTGATAATGGTAGAAAAGATACCACTAACATGGCATGGAAGAATGTATATCTTACTGCTGAGGAATTAGCAGTTATTGTTCCAATTAAAGACAATGTATTAAATGATGCAAGTGTTGATATTTGGGAACAAGTTAAACCAGAATTAGTAAAAGCAATCGCAAAGAAAATTGATGAAAGTGTATTATTCGGAATTGATGCTCCTACATCATTTGGAGATGGTATTATTCCTGATATTATTACAAAATCAAAAACAGTTACAGAAACTGGAAACCTATATAGTGATATCAATGATGTTATGACAAAAGTTGAAGAAAGTGGTTTTGAAGTAACTGGTTTACTAGGAGGAGTTGGACTAAAAGGAAAATTCCGTATGATGGTAGATACTACTGGACAACCATTAAATACAACTGAAATTGGTTCTTTAAACAGAGCATTTGTTGACAATGGAGCATGGGATAAAGATACTGCTACACTAATTGCAGGAGATTTCAACCAAGCTGTTTATTCTATTCGTCAAGATGTAACATTTGATGTATTTAGAGAAGGTATTATTCAAAATGGCGATGGAAGTATTGCATACAACTTAATGCAAGAAGATATGTCTGCTATTAGAGTTGTGTTCCGTTTCGGAGTTGCTATTCCAAACCCTGTAACATCATTAGACGGAGAAACTCAATATCCATTTGCAGCATTAGTACCAGAAGAAACAAGTCTATAAGATAAAGGAGGCAGTTTATGACAGTTGAAGGACAATACCTAACTTATGCAGAATATCAAGCATTAGGTGGTTCTGCAATAGGCAATCTGCCTTTTAATGTGTTAGAATTTGAGGCTAGAAGAAGAATTGATGAACGTACACATAATAGATTAATTGGGCAAGAAATACCTGATGAAGTAAAAATGTGTATGTTCTCAATCATCAATAAAGTATTAGTGGCTTATGATGAAGAAACTACCAGAGGAATATCAAGTGAAAGTGTTGGAAGTTATTCTGTAAGTTATAACAATGATATGAAACAAATAATAGAGAATAAAAAGTCTGAAATAGAAGATATTATTTTAACGTATTTGTATGGTGTTGTTGTAAATGATGAACACATTATATATTGTGGGGTTTGATAATATGATGACTAACACGAGTGTAAGTATATTTAATAAAAATACCGACACAAATACAAAAAAAACGACATATAAAAAACATGTTATAGAACACGCTTTTTGGGATGATAGCTTAGGAATAAATTTACAAATGGGTTATGAAAATGCTGATAAGGTTAATATTTATGTTCCCTTTGATAAAAATGAAAGCGACTTAACAAATTATGTTGAACCAAACCAATACAACGGGACAGGATGGACAATACAAAATGGTGATTTTATCATAAAAGGTCAAGTTGATGAAGAAGTAGTTGATGGAATAAAAGATTTGAAATCGTATCAAGTATTTGTAATAACAGTATGTGATAAAAAAGACTTTGGAAGTTACAATATGCAACACTTTGAAATAAGAGGTCATTAATGGAACTAACATATACTTTGAAAGATTTTGACAAAGGAAAGATCATTGATAAGTATGGAATGCAAAAAAATGGAGATACGCAACTTTTCCTAGCAAATACCTGTTTTAGAAGAATGCAAAAATATGTTCCATTTGATACAGGAACATTGTCAACGACAGCAACGGTTAGGGCAGGAAGTGTAACGTATGAAGTTCCTTATGCTCATAGACAATACACAACAAATAAAGGTAGAGGAATAAGGGGCAGATATTGGGATAGAAAAATGAATAACAATGAGGGACATCTAGTTGCAAAAGAAGTTGAAGAATATGCAAAGAAATTGAAAGGAAGTAAGTAGAATGGTAGATAAATTAAGAGATTATTTTTTAAATCATGTTACTCTTGCCGAAGAGTTTAAAAATATACTTGCTGACTTTCTAGGAGATGAAGCAACCGACTATGTAATAGAACCAATCCCAATAGATCCAGTATTAAGACAATATGCAGATGGAAGTTACCTAGGACAACTTACATTTCAATTTGGAAGCCGAGAATACTATGATGATAGTACAAAACAAAACATAGAAAATTTAGATTTTTATGAAAGATTTCAAGAAGAAATAGAATATAATAATAGCCAACATATTCTTCCAGATATAGAAGGAATACAAACAATAGAGTGTTTAAGTAATGGAACAATAGAGGACATACAAAAAGGCACTGCAAAATATATTATACAAATGAGGATTACTTATTTTAAGGATATAGATAGTTCTCACGATACAAGTTTATAAGGAGGTACAAAATGGCAAGAACATTAGTAAAAAGAAGCGACAAAGTTTCTTTCTTCGGAAACACCAACACTGGTAGCGAAGTATTTAATCGTATGCGTGGATTTACTACATTAAGCGGTTCAAAAAACCCAAGCGAATATTCAAGACAATATGTTGATGAAGAATTTGAAACTACTGATGTTACTGGATATTCACCAAGTATTGATTTCGGATTTGATCAATATACTGATGATTTAGTACATGAAGAATTGGTAGAGATCTTAGATGAAGAAAAAACAGGAACGGATGCAAGAAGAAACATTGTAACAGTAGATTTTTCACAAGCAGATGGCGGTGGATATAAAGCTGTAAAAAGAGAATATGCAATTATTGGAGATAGCGAAGGTGATTCAATGGATGCATATACTTACAGCGGAACATTCAGAGCAACAGGAAAAAGAGTTACAGGTGTTGCTACAATGAATTCCGATAGTTCTGTTGCAACATTTGTTGAAGACGCAAGTTTATAGAACTAAGGAGGTAATTTATGATTATCAATGGAGTAAAACTGGATATTGATTTCACTGATGCTGATATTCTGGAAAGAATTGAAAGAGGAAGTGAAAAAGTTTTTGAAGAAACAGAAAAATTAAAAAACACTAAATACAAACTAGCCGAAGGCATAAGGCAGGAATGTAAAATATTAAAGGAATTTCTTGATTATGTTTTTGGAGAGGGAACAAGTGAAAAACTATTCGGAGAAAAAGACAGTTTACATTTATGTATGAAAGCATTCGAGGACATAATTAATGAAAAACAAAAACAAGTAAAAAGTATAGATGAACTTGTTTCAAAGTATAGTCCTGACAGGGTGCAAAGATAATGAATATATTGGTAGATAGATTACCAACTGAACATAATGGACTTAAAATTGAAACAAATTTTAGGTCTTTTATTTTATTTGAATTATTGATGCAAGACAGAGGACTAACAAAAGAAGAAAAAATAGTATTAGCACTGAAATTGTTTTATAAAGAAATTCCTAAGGATATAGAAAAAGCATTAGATGTGATATTGTGGTTTTATACACGAGGAGAAGAACAAAAAAAAGAAGCAAAAGAGCAAAAAAGCAACAAAGAGAGGATATATTCATATGAACATGATGCAAATTACATTTATTCGGCATTTTGGCACGATTATAGGCTTGATTTGAATGAAGTTGATTATTTACATTGGTGGAAGTTTAAGTCGCTATTTGAGGGTTTAAATGACGAAAATAAGATATGTCAGATAATGGGGTATAGATCAATAGATTTGAACAAAATAAAAGATAAGGAACAAAAGAAAAAATATAAGAAATTAAAAACATCTTATGCGTTACCTGATGAAAGAACAGAAGAAGAAAAAGAAAAAGATTTTGCCGAAGCATTTTGGTAAAATGGAAAGGAGAAAATATGTTAGAGTTAGATATTCAAATGTTTGCTGATGGAAAAGTTGTTATTGAAACAACACTTGATAAAAAAGGTTTTGAACAAGGACTTGATAAAATAAAAGGAATAGCATCTGCTGGATTTACAGCGGTGGCTGCTTCGGTTGGTGTGGCTGCAACTGCTATAACAGGATTAGTAAGCAAATCAGTAAAGGCAGCAGGAGAATTGGAACAACAAATAGGTGGTACAGAAGCGGTTTTTGGTGATCTTGCAGATGTTGTACAAAATAAAGCAGCAAAAGCATTTGAAAATATGGGTGTTAGTGCAAATGATTTTATGGCAACAGCAAATAAGATGGGTGCATTAATGCAGGGAAGCGGAATTGATATAGAAACGTCTATGGATTTATCTACGCAAGCAATGCAAAGGGCTGCTGATGTTGCTTCAATAATGGGTATTGATTTACAAAGTGCTATGGATAGTATTGCGGGTGCTGCCAAAGGTAATTTTACAATGATGGATAACTTAGGTGTTGCAATGAATGCGACTACTATTGAAGCGTATGCTTTAAGTAAAGGAATAGAAGAGTCATATGTTAATATGGACAACGCAACAAAAATCGGTTTGGCAATGGAGATGTTTTTAGAAAAGACTGCGTATGCTGCTGGTAATTATGCCAAAGAAAATGAAACTTTTGCAGGATCATTTAATACATTAAAAGCAAGTTTTGAAAACTTTTTAAGTGGAGCAGGAGATATTGATTCAGTAATAGATAGTGTAATAAATTTCGGTGAAATATTAGTAAGATCAATAGGAGAAATGGCTCCAAAAATGATAGAAGGTATTATTAAGCTAGTAAATGAGATAGTTCCACAATTACCTGCAATATTGGAACGGTTGTTGCCTGTTGTTATACAGGGCGCTGTTGATTTAGTAAATGGATTGGCAGAAGCTTTGCCAACATTAATTCCTGTATTAATGGATGGAATAGTAAATGCATTTGTATCAATCGTTGATATTTTACCTGATATTCTTAAAGCGTTGATAGACGCATCAATATTGATTGTTAATTCACTTGCTGATAAATTGCCAGATTTGATACCAAAAATAGTGGATGCAATTTTAGAGATCATCCCAATATTGATCGATAATTTACCTTTGTTTTTGGAGGCTGGTGCAAAACTTATAATTGGTTTAATGCAAGGTTTGTTAAATAGTGTACCAAAATTACTTTCTCAAATACCAAATATTATAAGTTCAATATATAATTATTTCCAACAAATGCCACAAAGAATGTTGTCAATAGGTGGCGATTTGATAAGGGGTTTATGGAATGGTATTCAAAATGTAAAGCAATGGTTGTTTGATAAGATATCAGGTTTTGCAAGTGGAGTAACGGATAAAATTAAGAAGTTGTTCGGCATTCACTCACCTAGTACAGTTTTCAGGGATGAGGTTGGTTCAATGCTTGCACTTGGTGTTGGAGAAGGGTTTGAAGATGAGATAGACAATGTATATAGAGGAATGCAACACGCAATAGATTTTGAACAATCTAAATTACAAGCAAGTGTTGAAACTGGTAAAGTGTTTAATACATTACAAAATACAACTCCTGTTGCAATTAATCTTGATGCAAGTGTAGAAATGGATGGTCAGAAAGTTGGTCAATTAGTAACTCCATCAGTAACACGAACAATAAAAACGGGTGGAGGTATATAATGATAAAATTAAAAATAAAAAATGATTATTATACAATAATAGATGGTTACAACATAAAGAAGTCAAGTAGAGAGGTTACATTTAGTTCATTAAAAATAGACTTCACTAATAAAACCATTGCAGATCTTCCATTAAAATATCAGGAAGTGCAGCTCATAGAATTAGATGAAAGTATGAATGAAAAAAAGATTATATACACAGGTTATGTAAATAACTTCATACTTCCAAAAATGAAAAACAAAAAAGAATTTAGGGAATTGGAATTAGATTTAATAAGTCCGTTGGCGATTGCTACATTAAGAACAGTTGACGCAGTAGGAACATATACTTTACAACCATTAATAAAAGAAATAATACAACCATTAATTGATGATGGGTTTGTATTAAAAGAATTAAATGTAGGGGACAACCAAATAACAGTCAATTATATTATGGAAACCGTTGAAAGTGCATTGAATAAACTTTCTAACAAACACAACTTTTGGTGGTATATTGATGAAAACAAAAATATCTTTATAAACAGCATAAGTTATTTATTAGCAAAACCTAATGTGTTTGATTATAACGATGAAAACAAAATAGATGGTTTAATAAATGTCATACCAAGTATTGATGCAACAGATTATTGCAACACAGTAAATTTTACCAATGTTAGAACCTATCAAACATCATATTATTTTAAGTATTATGATTACAATGAAGGAACACAAACAAATGACATTCCAGTATATAGTTATTTTTATCCGTTAACAACAGTTCGAGCATTAAATACAGGAGATGAAATAACTTTTGAAAATCCTATTGATATTGATGTTGATAACATAAAAAGGTGTTATGAAAATGCAAGTTCAAATACGTTTGTTGGAAAACATCCATTATTAATTCAAAAAGTTGTTGGGGGTGTTTACACAACGGTATTAGAATTAAGCATTAATTCTGATGATGAACTTGTAATACCAAATAATGTGGTTATACAAGATAGTTTTTCAGATGATGCTGATTGGGTATTAGTTCGTGATAGTTTTTTTAAAAACTTGATTGTTGGATTTAAGTATAATGGTTCTTCTATTGATTTAGGTGAAATAACTTCTGTATCTGCTTTGGTATGGTCAAAGGTAAGAATAACAGATGATGTCGAAATAGAAAAAAATAAAAACATTATAAGTAAAAGTGGAATTGTAGAAAAACAAATAAATATGAATCAACAATGGAAGTTCTATGAAGAATTGTTAGATATTGCTGGTTCATATATAAAGAAAAATACATCAAAGGTAGAACAAGTTGTTTTAGATATGGATCAAGAACACAATTTCAAAGTAGGAGAAACAATTAAAATTGACAAAGCATCTTTCTTAATTGACGACACTTACATAATAACCGACATTACAGAAAGCTATGACAGAAATGTAAGGACATGGAGATATACATTGAAAAACACAAATATATTGGAAAATTTCGTTGATTTATTTAGAGCAAGTGAAGAAGAAGAACAAGAAAGTGAAAATTTTGCATTGATTACAGCAAATTATATTCCAGAGGGTTTCCAAGAAAAATATGAGGTGGTTGAGCAATGAAAATAACGAATGAATATGTACAAATTAACATTGGCAATAAAACATATACAAAAAAGAATATGATACTTAATACTTACTTGTTCAGATTATTTGCTTCACAATTAGATACAGCACATGATCTTTGTTTAATTAATAGTTGTTACATAAAATTCAATGATCCAATAGAAAATGTGGATTATGATACAATTTTATCGGACAATGATTTTGATCTTCAAATCATTAATAGACCAATAAACGAAACATATTTCAAAAAGATTAGTGAGAACACAAAAAATTCCATAAGATTGAAATATACTTTTGACAACAATTCATCATATAAGGTTGGTGGAACAGTAGACTCGGCAAATATATTGGAGATTTTCAACAACAAAAAAATAACTGCACTTGCATTTGGGTATAGGGATAACAATACTGATCAAAATGTTATATTTGCATTTCAAGATACAACCAACATGAATATTGTGTTAAACACTAATGAAAATTTGTCTATTACTAGGTCTGATTTAATACAAAGTGATGGAATATGTAGAGGGTTTGATTATCCTTTGCATTTAGTAAATGACATAGCATTTAGAGATCAAGAACAAACATTGCATACGTTTGATGTAACAAAAGCACAATTATATTCCATAGGTTTTGGAAATACAATAGGTTTAATGGAAGAAGAATATTTAATCAATGATGTTGAAGTTGATAGAGATGACACTTCCATCACATTTGATGTAAGCAGAGTAGAAAAACTTGGTCATTATCCTAGTGAAGATTTGTTTTTTGACTTTTATCCAACAATGGACAATAGCAAATATATGCTTTTCAAGTATAGATTGTATCGAATAGACACAAATCATTATAACGCTCCACAATATTTGGATGAATATTACACAATGAGCAAACCAAATCAAAACTTTGGAGATTTAGAAATAAAATTAAAAATAGAAAGGTCGTGATTAGATGGATATATTTGAATGGGATGAGAATATCCCAGTAACAGCAAACAATATGAATGAAATGCAAAACATTATAAATGGCAATGTTGATGAAAGAATGCCTAAATATAATTTGGTAACAGGAGGAAGTGCAATAAAAACAGGAAGGCAAATTGATGGACACGATGAATATGTAAAAAGGGTAACGCTGACTGGTTTGCCAGGAAATAATGTAACAAAAACATGGGCAAGTGGAATAAGTATGACAAATTTAATAATGACAGATTTAATAATTACAGTCAAAACAGGTGCAAATAATTGGTTTAAAATACCAAACAATGACATTGCCAATTCAAGGGCGCAACTTAATGCAAATGGGGATATAAGTGTAACAATGATTAATCAAGGTAACTTTAATGGATTAAACGGAGTTGCAGAAGTTTATTATTACTATACAAGCTAATGGAGAAAAATATGAAAGAAAAAATATCAAAACTAATAGATTTAAAAACAATAATAACAATATCCATAACAGGGGCATTGATTTATGGATTTATTATTGGTAAAATAACACCAGAACAATTTATGACAATAGCAACAATGATATTCACATTTTATTTCGCAAAGAAAGATAAAGACGAAACAAAAAACGAGGAAGGAGTTGGATAAAATGACATATCAAGAATTCAAAAACAAATATAATGGAAGATACATTGACTACGATAACGCTTTTTCGGCGCAGTGTTGGGACCTCGGACAATACTATTTTACGGAAGTATTAAATGTACCTGATAGTGTTTTGTCAGGTTGTGGTTGGGTTGGAAACATGGTTCTTTGGGATTGGAAATATGCTCAAATGATGGAATATTTTGACGAAGTGCCAACAAATGCAATGCAACAGGGAGATGTTTGTATTTGGGCTGATCCTAAAAACGAAAAAAATTGCCATATAGCAGTCTTTGATTATTGGAACGCAAATGACAATAATTGCTATTACTTTTCTCAAAACCCTAACCCATGTCAAGTTATGGTAGTAAATATGAATGGACATCACGCATTTAGAAGAAAAAAAGAAGTACCACCTGCTCCTGAACCTACACCAGTAATAACACCAAACGTTGAACGTGATGAATATAGAAATCAAATAGAAGTAAAGGTTGAAAAGCTAAGAGTAAGAACTGATCCAAACACAAATGCTACGGTAATTGGGTTTGCAAACATTGGTTTCTACAATTATAGCGACACTTACAGAAAAGACCAAGATGACTATATATGGTACAAAATAGCCGATAACAACTGGATAGCTTCAAGTGATGAATGGACAACGATATATCCAGCAAAAGAAAAAGAAGAATATATACAACTAAAAGTATTGTCTAAAAAAGATGGATATGTAGAGGTTGATCTTGGTAAAGTTTTTATAAAAGAGTGATTTGACACGTAAAACATAAAATGATAATATAAAAATGAAAGCAATGGATAGCTAATACATAAAGACATACACTCTTTCTCTGGTTTGCTTTCCCAGAGATATTCACTCTACGGACACCTTAATAGGTGTCTTTTTTGTTTACAACTTTACACAAAATTAAAAAAGTTTTAAAAAATATATTTACTTTTTTAAAATATAGTAGTATTATTAAAATGTAAAAAGTAAACGAAAGGAGAGTGAATAGAGTGGAGTGTATGTATATTAAAACAGAAGATTTGAACAAATGGGTTGCAAAATATTTTCCAAACAAAGATTTAATTACTGTTGATGATCTACTTGCTGTTATTGAAGAATTAGATGCTGAATTGGAAAATGAAAAAGAAAAGTGCGAAGAATTAGAAAACAATATGCGTGATAATTATAGACCAGTAAGTCCATATACAATGTATGGAATAAATGAAAAAGATTTTTGTTAAGGAGTGAAAAATATGAAAAAGAGAATATACAAATATAGATTAAGAAGAGAAGCTAAGCAAATAGCAAAAAAAATCATAATTTCAATCATTATGATCATAGCGGATGTAGTAATATATCATTATTTAGGTGTTTTAGGGCATCTAGCAGTCAAAAATACATGGGCTAGTGCAATTATATGTGTTGGGTGGTTTTGGTTGCTAGCAGGGCAATTTATGGCTTTTCACGCAATGTGGGAGTGATTATATGGGTAAGATATTATCAGTAAAAGAATTTGAAAGAATGACAGATGAATATTGCAAAGTAAAATATTTATGCAAATGTGGGCATAGAGTAATCATTCCAAATTGGGTAGATAAACAATTATGTAATTGGTGTGGTAATTATGTTTTTAAAACCAAAGAAGATGAGTTCAAATTTAGAATGAAAGAAAAAATGAGGAAAAATTAATATGGAGTATGATAAAAAAATTCTTGTAATAATGTCAATATGTGTAATGTTAGGAACACTATTTCTAATATTTGGGATAATTACAAGTGAAATTGAGATAAGGAAAGAAACTTATGATAATATTAATAATTAAAAAAGAAATAGTGGAGAGTTGGTTGAGTATCAAAACAATAAAAAGATGTAGATTTAAAATAACAGCAAAGATATTAAAATGGTATTATGAAAAAAAAGGATATGAGGTAGAGGTATTAGAAGATGAAGGAATATGAAAAAGAAGAGATAATAAGGTATTTGATAGATAATACACCAATGATGTTTGATATGACTACAAATGATATTCAGTATGATCCAAGAAATATACATTATAAGATTTACAAGTACATAAAAGAATTACAAGAAGAAATAAAGAAATTGAAAGGATAGTGATACAAATGTTTCCTGATGGAGTAGAAACAATAACAATGACAAGAGAAGATTATGATAGAAATGTAGAACAGTTATTGATCGACAAATGTAAAACAGAAATTGAAATAGAGGAATTAAACAAAAATGCAACACATCTAATAGAACTACACAAAAAGACATTAGAAGAAAATAAAAGATTGAATAATATTATAAATGAATTAGAAAAATGGTTGTATGAAAGAAGCGAATATACAAACTTTGGTGTTGTAATAGATAAATTACAAGAACTAAAAGGAAGTGATGAAGAGTGAGTGAAATAGAATTGTTTGATGAAGAAGATAACACAGATTTAATGGATATAGCACAATTAGTAGAAGAAAATCATAGACTACACTCTATTATAAAAGAAGTAAGAGAATTATTAAGTAAATATAATGATAACGAAAGTAATTATTATGTACCAGTAGATATTGCGTTAGAAACATTAGATAAGGAGAATATATGAAAGTAATAGATTTATTAAATAAGATAGCAAATGGAGAAGAAGTGCCAAGAAAATTTATGGTAGATGGAGATACACTATATATTGGAGAAGATAAATTTATAGAATATGCAAATGGTAAAAAAATTGAATGGTTTATTTATCCTAGTTGGTTAAATGAAGAAGTAGAAATAATAGAAGAAGATAATAAGATAAAAAAGTTAGAAAATCTTAATGTGAACTATTGCAGAGA
>JAEIGA010001636.1_pt1 | contig 35181 bp, 59 predicted proteins | sample 9270691 | NCBI WGS metagenome assembly JAEIGA01 (sample SAMN17057246, study PRJNA624740) | gut metagenome | biome: biome; isolation source: fecal sample | host: Bos grunniens | place: China: Xizang | collected 2019
AAGCGCAGAAGGGTAAACGCAATAAAAAAGATTTGCAAAAACTAAAAGTTGGCACCCCGTGGCACGATTTTTTGTGTTATACTATAAATGCTGAAATAGAGTGTTCAGAGTGTCTCTCCTAGAACGAGAATCCGTGCGTAACCGTGCGGATTTTCTCGTATAAGGGTAGATTATTGACAGTTGAGTATTGACAATAAGGGAAAAGGTGTGGTATACTATGAAAGAAGAAATTGAGTATTGGATAACTGTAAATGGCAATCATATCCCTGTAAAGAAAGGGCAGACAAAGGAAGATGCAATAAGCTCGTTTTTGAAAGATAAAGGTGACGATCGGGGGAAAAGTGTTACCGAACTTAAAGCCCAGCTTGCAAAGGATATTAAAAAGAAAAGCAATGTAATAAAATTACCGCCTAAAGAATATGCACAATTATGTAGTGCGGTGAGAACAACGTATGGGAATAAGATTCCAAAAGTCGGTAAAATTTTTCTATCTAGTGATTTTTATCGCTTTAGATATAACAAGTCAAAAGAACAAATATTATGTACATTCAAGATATCAATTGAAGAAAATGAAGATTTTTTTGAAGATTAGGGGGTAAGAAATGGCATTAACAAGAATCGAATTAGAATTAAAAAATGCGTTAAAAAAAAGAACAGATTTAGATTTTGACACGAAAGTTGGAACATTAGTTGTGTTAGCACGTGGCAATGAAAATGGAGAAAGTAATTGTAGACAAATGATAGAATTTTTAAAAACAAATCCTTCTATTGAAGAAATAGAGGAAAAGATAGACGAAATTTTAGGCATAGAGATTTCAGACGAAGACTACGAAGATTATTAAACAACACAAAAGGCACTTAAACATAAGTTAGGTGCCTTTTATTATACAAAAAAATAAAGGAGGCTAATATGCTAAACGAAAAGCAAAAAGCATTCTGCGAATATTACGCCTCATCTTTCAACGCAACGGAGAGCGCAAAAAAGGCAGGATATAGCGAAAAAACAGCATACAGTCAAGGTCAACGATTGTTGAAGAATGTTGAAGTTTCTAATTACCTTAAAGAGTTGGCAAAAACGGCGAAATCAAGCCGTGTGGCAACAATTTCAGAGGTGCTCGAATTCTTCACTGAGACGATGCGAAATAAGACGTTAATGCCAAAGGACAGGCTAAAGGCGGCAGAGCTTCTTAAGGAAGCAATTGGAAATAAGGAAGACAATGAAGAAGAGGTAGAAGAAGTAGTTGTATCCTTCGAAGACTCTTCAATAACGGAGAGTGATGGCGGATGATTGCCGAAGTTAAGGTGTCATATCCGTACGATAGGATATACAAGACCGATAAGCGCATAGTCATAATGTACTCGCCGCGTATATCGGGGAAGTCGTATGCTATCGGGCAGGCTGTTTATATCTTCGCAAGGAAATATCCTAAGCACGACATTGTTATTACTCGTGCTAACTATAATGCACTTGAAGACAGCTTGTATAACGAGATTTTAGACTTTGCCGAAAGTATAGGCGATGACAAATTTTATAAAGCGTTCAAATCGCCATTGAAGATTGTTGCGAAGAATGGTGTTACGATACGTTTCAAGGGCATTGGTGGAGCTGACTATTCACGTTCTAAAGGTTTTAAGAGTAGACCATTGTCGTTGATTATAGGCGATGAGATGCAGCAGCTCAAAGACGAGCAATCGCTAAAACAAGCAATAGCGTCGTTTATACGTCATTTGGATGCGTCCATTGACAGCCGAATAATTCTAGCAGGGAATCCGGAAATGGTAAAGGCGCATTGGTGGAATGCTTACTGCCGAAAGTACCGTTACGAAGGCGTTTACGAGTTTGTAGACGCTAACTATTTGTCGATTGGCAAGTACCTTTCGCCCGTAACTCTCGAAGAGATAGAGAACGAGCGCAAATATAATCCGCTAATGTATAAATTCTTGTACTTGGGCGAGCTTGACGACGTTGCAGGTGGTGCGTACGCTCAATTCAAGAGAGATAAGCATTATATTTCGCTCCGACAATTTCAAACAGAAACAAGAGGTCAATACATTTCGTATATTATATGGGGTGGCGACGGCGCAATAACTCACGATAGCACCGGGATTGTTCCTATCGCAGTAATGAGTAATGGGCGCGCTTACGTCTTGGAGCGTTTTTACTACGATCCTCTAAAAACGGGTGTGGTTTTAGCACCTTCGCAATTGACTGAGCTTATACTTGAGTATGTTAAGTATATGGACAAGAAATACAATATCGTTAAAGACGGTATAGGCAGTTGCTTTGTTATAGATTGCGCTTCGGCAGATTTGATTATGCAGTTGCGCTATTCGATTAATAACTACCATTTGGTGAAGAGTTTCACTAAGAAGAACATTATAAATAACAATTCCGTCGTGAATAACTGTTTCGCGAAGGGAATGCTTAAAGTCGTAGATTTCGGTGGATACTACGACTTTTATTATAGGCGTTTTGTTCCTACGGGAGCGGATACCGAGCCGTTAGTGTATCAACTGGAAAGCGTTACGTGGAAGGATTACAAGCTAGATCCTGCGATTCCTAACGACTATACGGACGCTCTAACTTATGGAACGAACGCTTACTTTTTGAATCCCGACAACTTACATTTACCATTACGGAAAGGAGTGTATACAGATAATGACAATTGAAGAACAAGTTAAAAAGGCACTTAATGAAGGCATTGACTTGTCAGACGAAGAGATGAAGAAGAAGTATCAAGAAGCTGACGAGAGAACGAAAGCGCACGGAGTAGAAGGAGAAGCTCCGATTGACGAAGAAAAAAGACTTGCGCGTATGACAATGAACTTCTACGGAAGCATGTTAAACGTTTGTGTAAATTTGCTTGGAGCGGTAAACAACTTAGAAGCGTTGGTTTATCAACAGAACGCAATGATAGCGAGCTTGCACAAGAAGATAGTATCGGAGGAAGCAAAGAATGAGTGATTTAGATTTTAACAAGGTTGCGTATTCGGACCAACCGCGTATGGCTCTGTCCGTTGTGCAGAATCAAAAACTATGGCAGTGGACGAACAATAACGACTTTTATAAATTGGTCCCCTCGGTGTACTATTCGTTCTACAACAATTGGGTTAGAGAGTGGCTATATTGGTTTGACGGATACGTTCCTTGGGTGCACGGAAGCGATTATGGACTATTGTCAACGTCAATAGGAACAACAATAGTCAATAGAACAACGGATAGCGTTTTTGGTGGAAATTTAATGTTTTCAAACGCCCGAAAGCCTGTGGTTGTTGTTGAGCAAGGCGACAAGAAGGTGGGAAAAGCACTTGATTTCATTTCCAACGAGTGGAGCAAAGAGGTAAACCTTAAAGAGATATATAAGCGTGCAATTCGTGATGCGTATGCAGGCGGTTTTTCGTTATTGAAGATAAATAAAGGACCAAACGGACTATGGGTTGACGAGTTAAGAGCAGATAGGTTTTGGGTTGATATTACGGCGCAAGGCAAGATTCGCAAGTGTGTATCGGTATTGTCGTTCTATAACGACATGACGCACGGCGCAAAAAATCAAAAACGATACTGCCTTATCGAAGAAAGAAGATACGAATCGCGTGGAATGTTTGACGAAGAAGAAATGCCAGTAATTGAGTATAAAATGTACGACAGCTCGGTACAAATTCAGTATTTGTCTGTCAATCCCGACAACTATATCAAGTGGGAAAACCTATCCAAAGAGGTGCGCCGAGCGTTTAAGAGCGAATACAGCTTTGAACTAAACAAGCCTAAAGCGATGAATGGTTTTGACTCGCTTGGAGTATATCTTGTGAAGGGCAGTGAAGACGTTCCGCAAGTTCCGCAAGTAGGACTTGGAGCGTCGCTATTGGCGAACATAATGACATACTTGTACGAGTATGATTTTTACAATACGGCATTCAATACGGATATGTATTTAGCTCGTGGAAGAATTATGGTGCCAAAACCAATGCAAGGACCAGATGCTGTGAAGCGAGGCTCTCAACCTCACGGGTTTAACGAGTTCTTGTATACGTCATACGAAAGCAATTCAATTGATGGACCAGCCAAGCCAGAGGCTATTCAATTTGCGTTACGTTCAGCAGAATGGAAAGAGGCTAGAAATATGCTGCTAGAATGCATAGCAACGACAATTGGTCTTTCGGTAAGCACGTTAGCTTCGTACTTGTCTGATGGTGGCAATAGAACGGCAAGAGAAGTTAGCGCAGAAGAGAGCGCGACAACTTTGTTCGTTGAAAATGCACGACGCAGGTTTGAAGTTCCGTTCAATGAGCTTATCAAGGACGTTTTGCGTTTCTATGGCTATGTTGATGACGTTGAAGTGCGCTGGAGTAGAGCTGGAATGACTAACCAAACGGTGCTAGTAGATACGCTTTCGAAGGCTGTTCAAGCTGGATTAATATCCAAGAAAAAGGCGCATCATCAATTCAACTATGATGACGATGAGGAGCAAAACGAAGAAGACTATTTGCTTGTTAAACAAGACCAAGCGCAAGCGCAAAATTCGCTATTTGGCGGATTCCCCGGAAGTGATGAACAACAATGAAACGCTATGAGTTGGCAAAGCGAGAAGGATTGAATTGGCAATCAATTCTCGTTCAAGATTTAGAGACGGACATTAAAACTCTCATTATTCGTGGCGTAAAAAATGGCGAAGCTTTTAACGCTATAAACGCACAAGTAACGCGCCTCATAGAAGATGAATTGAAGAACGTTGATAGCCAAGCAGTTAAAGATATGGCAAAGCAAGCTCTATATATGTATGCGAGCAGGTTGTACATTCAATCAGTTCAGTTGTTCGGCAACGAAACCGACTCGGTTATGCTGTTAACTGCATTGTCTAGCCGTGGAATTGTAACGCCCGAGAGTGTGGCTGTAAGATTACAAGCCAATACTTCCGTGAATTCGGCAAATAAACTAAACGCTGAAACATTGAGCGAACGTGCACAAAGAAAGGTTACAAGCGAAGATTTTGCCTATAATCGTGCTGTTCCAAACGCAATGTACGACAAGGAATACGGCGCAGAAGTCCTTAAAAGAACAAACGCCTTATTGACAAGCGTGGCAAAGGTTGATTATTCCAAATATGCGTCATTAAGGGCGAGTGTTGAAAGGCAACTGCGATGGGAGTGGCACGAAAAACGAATAGAGCAAGCGCAAGAAAGTGGGAACAATCTTGTGTGGATAGATTCGCACGCAAACTGCTCAAAGAGGTGTGAGCCTTATCAAGGCAGGCTATACTCATTGGACAACACTAGTGGCAAGATAGATGGTGTGGAATACGTTCCGTTGTCGGTAGCCACGGACGTTATAGACAAGTATGGCTGGAAGAATGGTTGCTTGTCGGGGTTTAATTGTAGACATAAAATATTGCCGTACAAGAAAGGATTTAGACCTCAACCGATTCCGCAAAGAGTGATTGATCATCAACGTGAAGTGGACGCAAAAATGCGTTATTATGAACGGAACGTTAGGAATTACGAATCTCTTGCGCTAGGGTATAAAGAGCTAGGCGAGAAGAATCTATATAAGCATTATAAGCAATTAGCTAAGAAGTGGACGGGAGCATATAAGGGCTATGCTGAAAAGCAAGGCGTTCCTTATTATCCGTCACGCCTTGACACATAAGGAGAATATAAAATTGGATGATATGCGTAAATTAATATTTGAAAACGGTGTACTTACAGGGTGTGATATTGGATTTGATAAAGATGAGGAAGGACACGAGGGGGTTTGGTGTACGGATAATTATAAACAAAAATATTTTATTCGTAAAGGTGAAACGCCACGACAAGCAAGCCAAAGAGCACAAGAGAAGAGAAAACAAGAGTTTTGGGGTGAAGATCTTGGTCCGTTAAAAGGGAATAACGCAATCGATAAACTGCTTTTAGAAAAACATGGACACATAAAAAATGCCTTCTATCGTAAAGAGATAGGAGGCATTGACCTTGTTTGGGGAGATGACAATAGCGGTTTACAACATATAATAAGAAAACGAGATAAATTATTTTATGAGGGAAAAGGAACTATTAAGGGGGTTGATATGGCACGACTTATTCCAGAGTTGATAGAAAAAGGAGTATTCAGTGTTGATGAAAAAGGACGCAAGGGCTTTGAAAATGAAAAATACAGAGTATGTGTAAGAGAAGGATATTTTGACATTAATGTAAATTGGATTGTAACATCTCTTGAAAAAATAAAATAATCCATTGGATGTTGACGCGAATTCCTTAGACAACACTTACAATGCAAGAAGATTTCCTTACATACCAATGGATTTATTAATATTATTATACACTATCCCCAAAAAAATGTCAAGACTTTTACAAAATTATTAGAAGACTTTTATCACGACCACAAGGCAACGGGGTAACGGTCTTTTTGATATTCCCCACACGCTCGTTGCAGGGGTTACGCAATAACTAGTAAGCTTGTTCAACACAAGGCGAAACTACACAAGTATGAGTAGCTTTGGGAGTGTTGCTAGCTGGTTAAAGAGCAAAAAACGATATATCGACAAATCTAAAAAAGGAGAAAAAGAAAATGACTTTAGATGAAATTCTTAAAGCAATCGACAATCTTTCGGATGAAGACAAAGCAAAGGTAGGCGAAAAGATGAAAGACCTTTACAAGGCTGAAGACGAAAGGGAAATTGACAAAATCGAGGAAGACAAGGCGGACAATTCCGAGATTAAAGATGAAAAAGAAGAGTCCGTTGACGAAGAAAGCAAAGAAATCGGTAAGACGGTTGACGAGATTAAAGAAGAAGTAGCCGAAGATACCGACGGCGAAAAAACCGAAGAAGTAGCTGAAGAGGGAACGGAAGAAGGCACCGAAAGCGTCGAGGAGACTCTTGACGAGGGTGAAAAATCCGTAACTGAAGAGGCTGCCGATGAGAATCTTAGCAATATGGTACACGGAATTGCTGACCGTCTTGCAGAGATTGAAGCGCAATTATCAAGCGTTTTGGAAATCAAGGCAAAGCTTGAAGAAATTGCTCAAAAGAAAGACAAAGCTTTTGGTTATGAGAGCAAGGCTCCCGGGCCAAAGAAAGATTACAGTTCGATGACTGCAGACGAACTTAAAAACTCAATCGCAGTAAATATTTAACAAAATAAGGAGAATTAAAAATTATGGCTATTGTATATAACGTAAATAACACCACAACTCAAGTGCTTGCGGCTAAACAGGTAAAAGAGAACATTTTTGTAAACCTTCTTCACCACAACGGTAAGGGTGTTACTCAGCAAGAAGAAACTAACGTTTCAACTCTTCGTATGCTTAAGGTAAAGCCAAATCTTGCAGACGCAAGAACGATTGGTGCAGCATCGAACGGCGGATTCTTCAATGGTTCTGACGCTCAAATCACTGAAGTGTCTGAATATGACCTTAACTTGCTCTATGTCTATGATAGATGCGCGGACATTCCGGAAGTTCAACAAGATATGTGCCCTGCTAATCTTTTTGACAACACGACCAAAAATATCGCTGGTAGAATTGCAACCGAAATCAATGCGTCAACTATCGCTCATCAGTTGGTTGCTAGCCTTGGGGTTGCAAATCACGCTGTACTTCTTGATAGCGTAAACGGCAACGCATACGAGGCAATTCAAGCTGCATCGACCAAGCTTGACGATGGAGACGTTGACAACTTTATTCAAGCGTTCCCATTTGACGAGAGAGAAATTATCATGCGTCCTCAATTCCGTTCTAAGCTTATGAGTGATAAGGGCGTGTTGCTTGGTGGATCTAACTATGCTCAGTCAATGATCGCTAAGGGCGTAGTATCTCCAGATGCAAACAAGGACTTTGGCAATATGTACGTTGGTGAAATTGATATGATTCCTTGCCACGTTGCACCTTCTGCAATTTGGACTAGAGCTGGTGAGTGGGTAGGCGAAACTACCAAGTTTGACGATGTTTCAGCTATTGTATGTGCTGCATCGGCAACCGATAGAGGTATCTCAACGCTCGATTATATCAAGGCAATCGACTCGCCAAATGGTGCGGGCAAGAGATTGCAACCAAAGACTCGCTGGGGAATCAACGTATGCTACGCTAAGGGTATCGTTCCAATTATTGCCGCTGGCGAATTGGCTCCAGACGTTGCAGGTGTAACCATCACTGCACCCGGAAGCAGAGCTTAAAAACAAACACAATAAAAAACGCTTTTCATAACGGTTTTGGGCGAAAATCAAAGCCGTTTACCATTATTTTTAAAAATGCACTTAAGTGCAAAAAGGAGTAAAAAATGAACTTGCCATACAGCGACGACGATATGATATACGATTATCAAACACACAGATACGTGCTCACTCTTGATTATGCCAGAAGGAACGGCATAGATTTAGAAGCGAGAGTTAAGAGCGTTGACACGGCTGCAGCAGCAAATATTATCAACAACGTGCTTAGGACTGTTAGCACGCAAATCTACACTTATATCTTTGCTCACAATATGAATGGGCGCGCCCTTGAATACGTCATTGCCAAAAGCGAAACGGCAAGAAACGTGGTTAAAGACGCGATGAGAGAGCAATTGGCGTACATAACCACACAAGGTGATTTGTCAAGAACAACCGATAAAGATAAGCGCGAAATGTATATAGACATTATGGCAAAGCTTATTCTTGATACGGACGTTCCAGAGCTTGGCACTTGCTTAACCACGGTTGCGCCTATTGTCTTTTGTCCACCTTCGTATGAAAAGGGGAAATATTAATATGGACGTTTTAGACTTTTTAAGACCTCGTTCCGGGAATGACGTATATACGGGAGTATATCGAAGATTCAAGGATGAGCAAGGCAAGGTTTTTGAATATGAAGCAATCGACAATCCAACTCGCACGTTCGGGCAAATAACAACGAACTTGATCACAGACGCTCGCTCAATGCGTATTAAAACAACAATGAATATTGACTTCGAAGTTGAAGGCTTTGTTACAACGCAAGACGGCAGTTTGTGGCAAATATCTCAAATTATGAACGATTGCCACAATTCGCAAGCATTAAGAATTTTTAAAAGTTCTCCAGTGTGCGAAAAGGTTATAACGCTAGTGGGCGTTGACAATCCTAGAGGGCTAAAGGTATGACCGAAGAATCGTTCAACAAAATAATGAGCATTGCGCTCAAGGAGCTTCAAAAATCTGCACCAAATCCTAAAACTCGTTACCTAGAATATTATATCAACGCTTATGGTAACAAGGTTAGGGGAAGCACTGGCAATCTTGCGTTCAATGCTTGCTTGTCAAGAATTTTAGGCAAGGGCAAGGGCGAGATTTACGTTGACAGCAGAATTGCTCCTTATGTTCCGTACACGAATGAGCCGTGGCTAGCGCAAAGGTGGCACGGCAAACAGAATCCGAACGAAGGTTGGTTTGGCAGGGCAACGTTCAATGTTGCTAAAAAAATTGCAACTGCAATTAAAGGAAAGATTTATAAGGTGAAAAAATGATAAGCACTAAACAACTAATAGATGAACTAAATAAAAATCTTAACGAAAAAGCAAGCGATTCGGGGCTAAGTGTAGGCTTTCAAATTTATAGTGATTTTGGGGACTATGAGCCACCGACTTTTGAGCAGAACGTTTTTACAAAATTCGTTCAAGGCGTAGCGTCGTTGACTGCAAGCTCTATCGTTCCTATCAATGGGCTAAAGGTTGCGTCCGAAACGCTTTCGGTATCACTTGCAATCGATATAGAAAAAGGCATAGACAAATCAACGGGCGATTTGATTGTGGCAAACGAGAGCGAAATAGAAGGCGTAAAAGCCGTGCTAAACAGCGTGCTTTCTAATTCTTCGGCAATTGAAATAAAAGACGAGAGCGAGCAAAATACGACCTTTACCGTGGCAGTGTACGGCAGTCAATTGCAAACGCAAATTGCAGAGATTAGAAGCAATCTCGGAGCAAGCATAGAGTTTTCGTTTAACTTGTATTACTCGTTCGTAGAGAACGGAATAAACTCCTCGTTCATTGACGTTGAGGTAGATGGAGAGCATTTATTCTTTACTCAATTGATAATGTCAAGAACGCCATCAATGGATGGTGGAGCGTTCGATGGAACGGAAGGCACGGCAAGAAGCTATCCAACCGTTAGTGGATTTGAATTGGATTTGACGCTCCCTGCGCTTAAGGATAGTGCTTTTTGCAATAAAGCTCTGTCGTATTTGGTTGGTGGAGAGGTTGAGGTTATGACCGTTAACGTGTCGATTGGTGGCAACGATTGGGGAATTCAAGGCGAATATTCTATGATATTTGCGCCCACGCACATAACTGTTCAAGGAATCGAGAATGCAGGGTTGAGCGTGAAGCTAGTGCAGTACTTGGAGGCTAACAATGGAAGAGTATAGAATTGTTATAACCGATGAAACAGCAGAAGGTGCGTCGCCGATAGCTGGAACGCAAGCTGATGGAAGCGCAAAGCCAAAAGAAACTAGCAACGAGAGTGGAGCGTCAAAAAGAGTAAAAGGCTACGTTGCAGGCAAAAAGTTTATTGCGCCGTTCGTAGATCAAGTTATATCTTATCAGATATCTACAGTAGCACTCAGAACAGGAAACACGGATAGGCAACAACGATATCAATATTGCTACAACATAGGCAAGAGAGCCTTCAGTGCAGTTGAAAGTACTGTAGTTGGTGGACTAACAAGTGGTAGTTGGATAGGCGCACTCGTTGGACTTGCACTCAACCTTACAAGTACGGCAATTTCGCTTTCTCAACAAGTCGAGAGATTTAATTTGCAGCGAAACATTGAAAACAACGCTATCGGACTAATGTACGTTCGTGCTGGTGGGGGAATAGCCTCAAACGGAAGCAGATAATAAAAAAGAACGGACTAGCCGTTCTAAAGGAAATAGTTATGAAATTATACCAAAACAGAGTGAAACTAACAATAAACGGGAAAGAGTTCACTAACAACATTCCTTTCCCTATCAAGTGGAATGAACTTCTAGATAATCAATTGGACGAAATGAGTATAGAGTTATTGCAAGTTCAAGACCGAACATTCAAGCCGTTAAGCGAGGTTAAGGTTGAGATTTGGAATGAGGGCACTCCAAACAACAAGATAGTTAATAATTATATGGTTGCTAGCGACAACGCAAACGAAATTCCAAGTGGCAGTGGCAAATTCAACCACTCGCTGTCTTTAATAGAGCGCACAAAATGGCTTGAACGCTTTATTTGTCGTAGCCAAGGATACGTTAATCCGATTTTGAAAGATTATAAAGTTTTAGAGATTAAGCCTATTCTTACAAAAAGCAGGCAAGGAGAGGGAACGCCAGAAGATGTAGATATTCTTTACAATTTTACAGCGCCTCACATTAGTGGTGATTTTTATATACCCGGAATAAGGGACCTTGTAACAACTTGGACTGAAATTGATATTTCATACAACTATATTAAGGTATACAATAATGGGAATCTTGTGTACGAAGCTTATGGGGCAAATTCTTTAAACTCTACTACAATTTTTGCTGTTGATGGCGTACTGAAAATTGAATATTTTTGGGCAGAATATGATCCCGGGCCTATAGATTGGACAGATTTTTACCAAGCAATTTATTATATATCAATTATTTGATTTTTGAATATGAATGAATGTAAAAATATTGGTTGTGATAGCTAGAGAATAGACAGAAGAATACAGGATTGTTTTAACAATATTGCGTGCATACATTGGCGAGCCCGAATATTGTGTTGTTTGATAGTCAATAATATTCCAAATGCAATGATACATAAAATAAACAAATAATATAGACAACAACAATGAAGAAATTATAAGAAGAATTGATAAAATTCTTTTTTTCATAAACACCTCACAAAAGTTTTTCTTTTATTATAAAGGAGTAAAAATAAAATGTCAAGAAATTGGAATGCACGTACAGTTATTAGGCGTGCTTTAATTATATGCGAAACCTTACGCAAAGGGGAAACGCCTAGATTTGCACTTGAGGGCGATATTCCGTACCACGATACACAAGGCAACGCATTCGAATTCTTGGGCGATTTTGCCAATGAAACGTCAATACGGGCAATTACTGGAGCCTACGAGGGCGATATTGCTTGGAACATAGAAACTGCAAGCGTTTGGAGATATTCGAACAACGATTGGACTAACACTTTAACTACAGAATACCCGTTGTCAGGAATGGCAAAGCATTTGCAGGGCTTTGATACGCCAGAATTCAACTTTACTCAATCAACATTGAGAGAGATATTGCAAGACGTGGGCTCATATATTCACGGAGAGCCTAGACTGCTAAGTGGAAATATTATCACGTATGACCTTTATGGTGGGAACACAATAACTGAATTCCCTCCGGAAGGGTATGCGTCTATGACGATTAGCCAAGATATTGAACGCTTTGCAACCAATCTTGATAGTTCTGCCGACAACTTTGTTAACACGTTAGGGAATGGAATTGGAGTTAAGACTGAGCCTTTTGCAGGTGGCTTTAAAACCGTTAGAACTGAAACGATATATTCGCGTATAGAAGATTCTAATATGTTAATAGCAACGTTGAATCCTATTCGCTCAATCACTAAGTTAGAAGTGGGCTTTGTAGGTGCGCCATATAATACGGACAAATTTTATGACATAACGGCGTTTGTGTATGAGAGTGCAGACTATCAACGAATGAGCTCGTATGATGCGATATACCCACTATCTAAGGCGTATGCGCTATATTATACTATAGGTGCTAATAACATTTATGGTCTCAATTTTAGAAATCCACAAATCACGGAATTTGAGCCCTTAAAAAACTATTCGATAATTAACATTCTAAATGCCGTAACAGGGCAAAGCCGAGGCTCGTTGGATAATTATACACAACTTGCATTCAGGGTTACTTATGAGCCTATATATTCAGCAAGGGTGCAACAAAGCAAAATGAACGTGGGAGATTACGACAAGCCTTCAACGATTGTTTACCAGCAGGGGCAGAACTTGATAGAAAGCCAATACTATGGCGAGCATCTCAAAGGCGCAATTGCCAAAATGGGTAATGAAAGCAAGGTTATAACTTATGTGGTTACTGGAATTCCAAACGTGTTCCCTAAGATTGGAGAGCTATGGCAAGACAACGAAGAAGATTGGTATATAACGGCAGTTGCATACGAAGTGCAACCTTTCAACACTAAATTCACAATCAATCTAACCAAAGATTTTCAAAAAATATCGGACTATGTTGGTATTAACTCAAACAAACGAATGTTCGAAGTAAGTGAAAAACAAGCTTTCGATTCGCACATAGCCTATACGGACTATGTAGTGATTGGGAATGCTGCAGATTTTGAAAAATCTTCATTAAGTGATGGAATTATTGGTAGTAATGAGATTAGGCGAATATTCACGCCGAACACAAATATACCAGAAGGAACGCCACCAATTACGTTCGCGTCATTGCAAGGCGAAACAAGAAACGGAGATAAGCTCCAAGAAGTTGCGTTGCCTGTTCAAGCAATAGCCAACGGGAATAGTGCTGTTTTTGTTTGCAAATACAAAGACAACTATTCTGCAGGTGAAAATGCGACGTTGGTAAATGGTGGATACTATCAAAACGGAGTGGCTTATTGCGATTATTATGGCAATATGGAGTATTTGAACGTCAAGTACTTTATGCAAGCCAACGAGCCTCAAACGTTTAGCGAACAAACTGAAATAGGAAGCAAATTGCCTATTTTTGATGCTTCGGGGCTAACACCACAAATGGAAACGATAATTCCGTTGTGGGTTAAAAAAGGCTCAACGGAAATTCCTACGCTTAACTATCAAGTTAATTTTGTTTCGACCGATTCGCGCATAGTAATAGGCTCTGCAATCGTGAAGAATTTATATTTGATTGCTGGAGCGAAAGACGCATCACTTAACAAGGCGTACTTCTTGCCAAGGCGTATCGGCAAGTTTGACAAAAAAGTAGACTTGGCTGGGGCAATTGAAGGGAGTATTACTGCATCGAGTGGAGAGGTAATTCTTGTGCGTTCAATAAGTAATAACGCAACGGCAAACACATATAAGTCGTGGGTGTTGCTAGACGGCAATGGAGAATTGATTGTTGGCGCAAATGAAGATTTTGAGCCAAATTCAACGACTAACAAATTAACATTTAGTACAAACATATTCATTAAACACGATATATACAAAGACAAAATACAAGGAGGCAATCAATGATAGTTTTCATCAATTCAGAAGGAACAGCAACGCAGATTGTCCCAACGCCGATATACCAAAATTCGGCATTGGATGGCAAATTATTTGTGGTTGCTCCGTTCCCAACAGCAACGGCAGTGCAAGTTGCGTTTAGACTGCCAAACGGCATTGTAACCGAGCAATACCCAATGGTGGCAATCAACAACAACGGAATAAATTCCGAGCAACTACCCGAGCTTGTTATGTCATTAAGTGGCAATTTTGGCGTTTGGCAATACAAGACCGAAAACGCACTTATAACCAAATACGCTGGCAACGTTACGGCGCAGTTCCAGTTCTTGCATGTAGAGGGGGGACCCGAAGAGGACGAAGATGAGGGACACGTTAGCGTTTTAGCTTCATCGGCAACAACGTTCAATGTGCGTCCCGGTGTTATATCACTCAATACGGCAGAGCCTTCGGCAAATCAATGGGATGCAGTTGTAACTTTACTTGCCGAAGCGAATTCAAAGCTTACGTATAAGACCGTTACCAACGTTCAAACAAACGTAGAGGAAGGCAGAATTGTCGTATATTACAGCGACGGCTCAAAAGAATCTATCGACTATCCAATGCTGCCAAGCGAAGGGACAAACTCAAACAATCTAGTAGTTATTGAATTCACGGAAGCTTCTTTTGGCTCTCTCCCAAACGAAGGAGTGTTTTTTATTCAGCCTCAAGCTCTTGTTAACGATGACTATATCGTTATGCTCGAAAGAGAGGCTACGCAAGAACTTCCAGCAGAGAATTCACAAGCAGCTTCCACGACCAAAAACGGATATTCAACGCTTACCAACGAGGTGTTTATTGGTGAAGACGGAACGCTATACTTTGAAGACGCTGTTGCGTTCAACGGAAGAATCTTGGCAATTAGTAAGGCTATCATTGATGATTTTCAGCCTGCGTATGACACCATTTTTGACTTGACAAGCGAGGATGAGATTTACATAAACGAGCTAGAATCGGGAATATATCGAGTTAAAGGAACGACCAAAATCTATTATGGCAATGGTGTTGACGACTATACGATTGCATCGGTAGACGCTGACAAGATTAACCTTCTTAACGTTATTCGTTCAGCTAACACTGAAACCTCTACGCCGTTGTGGTGTTGGTGGATGTTTGATAACTCGAATGGTTTCCCTGCGTTAGAATGTGGAACGACAACCGAAAGTGCCGAGAATTACCATACAACGGTTATAATCAATAACTCTAGTACTGCAATCGAAACCAAGAATATGCTCACGCAAAACGACGTACAGCAATCTCTTGTGAATAGCATTAAGCCAATAGCCTCTCAAGTGGTTAATAGCGAAGTTAATCGTATTAATTCCGTGCTTGACGGACTAGAACACTTCCGTGGCACTTTTGCCTCTACAAGCCAAATTTTGGCTTTGCCAAATCCTAAAAACGGAGACTTTGCCTACAACGATGAAACGTTAACGAAATGGGTGTTCAATGGAGCAAGCCAAGACTGGGATAATAGCAATATATCAATTCCCGACACAATTGTTCCAAAATCAAACACTGTGCCGTTAATGGATGGAACTGCTAGTGTAGGCAACGAAACCTCTTACGCGAGTGGAGACCATAGACACCCACACGACACAAGCAAGCAGGATGTTTTGACTTTCGACTCCGTTCCAACTCAAGGCTCAAGCAATCCAGTTACTAGTGGTGGGGTTTACAACGCCCTTCAAAACGCAGGTGCATCAATTCCAATTGAAAAGGTGGGTTTTTAGTTATGGCTATTTATATTGGAAATCAAAAAGTGTCGCTCAAGGGAGGACTTGAGGTTAGTGGGTTTACAATCCCTGTTTTTACAGGAGATTTATCTTATCAGTTTTATAACGAAAGGTGGAATTGGTTTATCGAAGAATATGGGGATAAGATAGTTACTCAAGATGTTACTCACTGCCAAAATATGTTTTACGGGAGTAGTAAACTAAAAAACATACCATTTGAAATAAACTGCAAGAGTGGTCAAATGATTACTTGTGCTTCTATGTTTTATAATACTGGGATAACCAGCGTACCCAAAATAAATAATTGCAAACCAGAAAACACAAATCAAATGTTTTATAGTTGCATTTATTTAAGATATTTCCCAGAAGATTTTGAAAGCTGGTTTGATTGGAGCTATATGGAAACTCAAGGAAATGTTTATTCTTCAACATTTAGGAGTTGCTATAGTTTAAGGAAACTACCTTTAAGCATATTTAATCACGCATATCCAAAGGCTACTTATAGCAATGCTTTTTATAATCATATGGCTCAGTCGTGTTATTGTTTAGATGAGATTGTTGATTTGCCAATTCCATTCACTAGCACTTGGACATCTAATGTTTTTTCGTTTACATTTCTTTCTTGTAGTCGAGCAAAAAACATAACTTTCGCATTACAAGAAAACGGACAACCTTATGTAATGAGTTGGAAATCTCAAACTATTGACTTAGGGAGTTATGTTGGGTTTTCTGTGGATAAAATTTTAGTCGTAAATTATAATAGTGGAATAACCTACGAAACAAGAATAACCGATGATGCAACTTATCAGTTATATAAAAACCACCCAGATAGTTGGACTACAGATATAGCCTATTCAAGATATAATCACGATAGTGCAGTGGCAACGATAAATAGTTTGCCCGATACAAGTGCGTACATAACGGCAAATGGTGGTACAAACACAATCAAATTCAAGGGTGCAAGTGGTAGTTTGACAGATGGTGGAGCAATTAACACACTAACGGAAGAAGAGATAGCAGTCGCAACAGCAAAAGGCTGGACAGTAACATTTGCTTAAGGAGGAAATATATGAAAGCAAAGAATTTTAGTTTAGTTAGATATGATGCAGATGATGGCAAGGTGTTCGATTGGGCAAACCTTGAAGAACATAAGACAACCGATGAGAACGGCAACGAGATACAAGAGCATTTATATGTAAAGACTTTGTTTATTGGCAGTAATGACACGATAAATAACTATATCGAAGTCGATGCTCCGTCAGAGTAAGGAGGAAGACAATGGCAAATCTTGAAAAAATAGTTTATTGTGCTTCGGAAGAAGCGTATGAGGGCATTGCAACCAAGAACGAGAACACGCTTTACCTCACACCAGAGAGTGGTGGGAGTGGGGGCTCAATGATATATCCTTATGAGGGAAGCATTGAGAAAGATCCAATGAATATATATAATGTAAATTCTTCTCTTGTGAATGCAAATGCGAAAGCAGGTGATTATCTACTTGCAAGCAATGGCTTGTTCACTATTACAAGCGTTTCGCAAATGGAAGATTATACGTCTTATAGTGTAGACCTTTGCTTTTCGTTTAGCGCAAGTGGTAAAATGTCCGTTATCGTCAAAGAGTGGACTATCACGAATATAGATATGAACGACTGCTACGCTACAGTGATCCCATATAAGTTGGATGCAACAGTAAAAGTATATGGTTGGAGCTTTGACGGAATACAGTTTTGTTCAAGTGTAACATTAAAGATGGGAGATGATTGGGCTACAAATCAAGACACTGGAGATAAATTCAAACTTTCATCTTTTTATGGTAACAGTGAGGTGGCAATTTTGCAAGGATTACACTACGATAGCACTGCAACTCCACCGATGTATGTTTTAGTTGTTATTGAGTAAGGAGGTAGTATGAAAGATATTAGAGGATATGAATTAAAAAAGCGAGACCTTGACTATTGGTTTACTCTCTATGATAAGTGGACCAATCAAGCGTTAAGAGCAAGCAGACAAAAGAAGGTGTGGGAACAATACGACAGCTTATTTGGAACAACTTACACTTCAGTCGCTATGCTTGATGAGCAAGCAGAAATGGTGGCAAAAGAAATTGTTCGCTTGCGCCAAAAACAAAAAGAAGAGTGGGAGGCTAAGAAATGATATACAACGAACAATTTGAGCCGATAGAGAGTGTAGACCTCGCAAAAGGGCATATTGAGAGGCGCACTCATAAAGTACACGTGCAGGGACATCCTGCAATGCCCGAGCAGTTCCATTTTGAGAAGGCAAAGCATCCGGGGTTTGTAAAGGTTGTAGATAGCCCAGCAGTTCCCGAAGAGATTGAACACGATGAAGAGTTAGAAGTTGACGTTTATGTTGAGGATAGCCCTGCAGACATTATGCGCCACGCAAGAGAAGTTGAGTGCTTTCCGATTGTCAATCGAGGCAAGGCGTGGTATAAGCTTCTAACAGCAGAACAAGAAATGGAACTTGACAAGTGGTATCAAGAGTGGTTGGACGCTCCCGAAACGCTTGAAAAACCACAAAAACCACAATGGCTAAACGAAAAAATTAAAATAACGGAGGAATTAATATAATGGAATGGTTAACTAATATTTGGAATTGGGTAGTTGAAAACAAAGACGCAATCTTTTCGGTTGTGTCTAGCGCAGAATTTATCGCTGTGGTTGGGCTTCTTTTATCTTTATTGCGTGCGCGCAAGGGAACGTCGGAGAATACTGCCGTTTCGAAAGAGCTTAAGTCTGCGCTCGAACAAACCAAGCAAGCAAACAAAGACATTGCCGAACTAAGAGCCGAAATTCGCTCGCTACAGGCTAAAAACGAAGCAATCGAAGATACGGCAGATACGACTTTGACAAAGGTTAGTGCAATTGTTTCTGCGCTTGAGGTTGTGTATGGAAATTCTATCAAGGACGTTGACGTTCGAAAGACAGTAACCACAATTCTAACCAATGCGAAGTATTCGGAAACTGCAACTAGAGCAGAACTTGTTAAGCTTGTTGAAGAATTAAGGGCGAAAGCCGAAACTAGCGCAAAAGAGGCTGAAGTTGTAGCAAAAGAAACGAAAAAAATTCTAGCTGTAGAAGATTCGGCGGTATTAAGGGGGTAGGCTTATGACTACCAATTCGGTATTAAAATATAATTTGTTTAAGGGGTTATCTACGACATTGTCGGTAGGAACGCCTATTGTTACGCTTGCGTGTTGTGGAGAGATGTTCATTCATCGCTCCGATACGGCAATTTCTGCGGCAGGAGTGTTTGCAATATTGCTTGCGTGCTTGTTCTTCAAGGATAAGATTGCCGAGAAGTTCAAAACGCCGTCAGCGTTCGTTCTATCTGCAGTCGTTTTTGTGCTTGTCTTATTGGTCGAGAATCTTATGCTCCCAGTTAAGTATGTGTGCATTGCGACAATGGCAATGAGTGGTATTGATGAACTAACTTTCAAACGCTTCTACAAGACCATTGAAGGCTCGTTTCCACCACTTGCTGACCAATACAAGCATTTTGGCTTTTTGTTCACCACAACTAAAAATCTAATCAATAGTTAAGGAGATTCAAATGGAAGACTACAACCACAAATACAGCCAATTTTTGGATAATGCAAAGAGTGCCATCTCAAATTGGGTGTATCCCATTTTCGCCTCGGTTATTGTGATGGCAATGGTTATTATTAAGCTTGGGGTGTTTGAATTCAATAAGAATGTTGATATATTAGACATTATTGTTGAAGCTTTGCCTATTTTTATTGCAAGTATGCTACTTGCGAATATATTCTATCAAAACGGCGCAACAAAGGGGAAACGTAGTCAAAACTACTTTCTTGCTTTGACCGAGTTCTCTCGCTTGGCAAATATGCCCGGCGAGAAGCTTGACGCATTGCCCGAGTTTTGCCAAGAGTTTAACGATAATGCACTCAAGGACAAAAAAAGGTCCTTGCTATCTTGTGCAGTTATTCCGCTGGCTAAATTCGAAGAAGAATACGAACAGAACGGAACAATGCACGCGCCAATTAAGGTAATGTCAAACAATGATATAATTGCAGAGTTCGGGAAGGAACGTTCCTCATACATTATTCAAGCAAAAAAAGTGAAAGTGAAAGGAATTAATGCAGTAACGCTCACAAGCGATCAAAAAGTTAAAGACGTAACCGACACGGGCTACGGCGAACACGAATACGCAAAAATGTTCACAGCCAAAAAGGCTATAAGCTACGCATTGACGTTCATTATGTTTGCGTTCATAAGCGTTAAGGACGTGTATGCGTGGGGTTGGGCTGGCGTCGGACTTCTTGTGTTCAAGATTGCATATACTCTTGGTTGCTCAATTCTCGGTCAAATTCAAGGCTTTAAGAATATTACAATTGACGTTGTAGCACACCTCAATCGCAAGAGCGATATACTTAAGCAGTTCCATTCTTGGTATGAAAATCGAAATAAGTAAAAAATTAACCGTCCTATTTTTGGGGCGGTTTTTATTTTTTTAAAAATGTTCAAATGTTAACAAAAATTGCAATTTTAAAGGATATCCGAAGATACCCTTTTTTCTTGTGAAAATTATGGTGCAAAATTATGGTGCAAAATACACTAAAATAGGGTATAATACAATAAAAAAATGACTAAATTTAGGGCAAAAAGCCTTAAAAATAGCCATTTTTTTGTATTGGTGCCGAAGGTGGGAGAGTGTACATATCAACATGTAGTATTTTATTTGTGATTAAAAACACAATATGTAGTATGTTTTTCTAGTTAGGTGCAATTATGGTTTTTAACGTATTCTTGAAAGCACGTTTAATTTGTCCTCTTCGTACATGTGTCCGTACGTCTTCATGACTTGCTCTACAGTGTCTCCAATTAGGTCTGCAACAACCATAAAGTTTGCGCCGTAGTGAATCAGCATGGAAACAAATGAGTGGCGAAGATCGTGTATACGGATGACTTCAACTCCTGCTTGTTTGCAGTATTTGTCAAACATTCTTTTAACACTAGTAGAGGCTAGAGGCTTGTCGCCGCCAAAATAGAATGGAGATTCGCCTGTATACGACGCAATTTCTTTTTGAACAATTTCGCATACTGGAACGTTTTGATTTTTGTCCGCTTTGGTAGAGGTGATTTCAAATGTTGAATCGCTTCTTGTTTTCCTTGTGAGGGATTTGTTTATCTTGATTGATTTTGGTTTTACGTCTGCAGGGGCAAGAGCGAACAGCTCACCTTTTCTTCTTCCAGTGTAAAACATAAATGTAAATAATGCGTGGTATGTCTGATCGTCCACTACCGATATAAACTTCTCAAAAGTTTCTCTTGTCCAAAACTTCATCTCGGTTTTTGAAACTCTCTTCTTTTTGGCTGGAACTTCTTTCAGCCTATTTTTATACTCATACCTTAATTCCGCCCAATTTAAAAAAGCGTTAAAGTGCCCACGAATCTTGGCTAGGTGCTTGTGAGAGTAGTATTCGCCGTTGCGCGGGTTTTTGGTTGTCCAAAGCGAGTCTACCCATTGTGCGAGCGTTGAAGGTGTCAAATCTTTAATTTTAGTTTGAGCAAAATAAGGCAGAACAAACAAGTTGAAGCAGTTGTTCTTGTCGTAAATAGTGGTGTATTTGTTGTCATTAGCGAGCGTAGCCATATACTCGCGAATCAGATCTCCCACAAGAGGCTCTTCCTTTTTGGGATTTTTTTTCTTTATTGGGTTTTGCTTGACGAGCTCGCATTTTTCTGTTACAAATTCCATATAAGCTTGCCTTGCAAGAGTCTTGGTTGTGTAACCAGATAACCTCTTATAAAGAACAATTCCGTCTGGCGTAACAACTCTGAATCGAACGTCGTATACTTTGCCGCGTTTCGTACTTCTTTCAATAAGGGCGCATTTATTCGATGATATATAAAATTCCTTATTCATTAGATCCTCGCTGTTCGTGCGACAAAATGCACGAATAGTAATTATGAAGAGCAATGATCTCTTCTTTGTGTTTGAGTTCCATCTCTTTGTATTTAATCTCCGTCTCTTTGTTTTTGAGCTCTATCTTGGTCAAGTCTAATTCGGAAGAGAGTGCGGTAACTTTGTCTTTAAGTATTGCGTTTTCAGCAAGCGCAGCGTCACGCGCAGCAGAGATAGTTGCCTTTTCGGCGATTGCCAAGTCTAAAGCTTCTTGCAACGTTGAAAGATTCAAATCACCAACGACTGCTTTTGTGCCGACGAGAATGTCGCTAAGCGAACAGCCCAAAGCTGTTGCAAATCTATCAAGCGTGTCTATGTATGGATTGGCTGTCTTGCCCGATATAACGCGAGTAACAGTCTTTTCGGGTAGATTGCCGCCTTCGGCGATTTGTTTTGGGGTAAGTTTCTTCTCTTTGATTATCTCTAGTAAATTTTCGTGCCACATATGGGGTCTCCTTAATATATATTTGTCTTGGTTTGGGTTATTCTTGGGCTTGTATAGGGCAAAGTTGAGCAAACAAACTAATTGCTCACTCATTCTAGTTGTGTTATAATTGGAACATAAGGAGATTACGTCAATGACTACAAACGAGCAGGAACTTATCAACATTATTCGCCAATCTACAAATCCAAACGCCTTTGAAATTATCGCGCGTATCATTATTAATTGCGTGCGCGAAGTTCAATGCTGTGGTTCGCAGTCTATTGAGCAATCTCAAACAGAATCTATTCCAAAGCAGCCTTAATCATTTGGAGTACAAGTTTTTGCTTGTCTTCTGGGACTTTGGCAAAAAGGTCAAGCAGAAGCTTTTCCTCGCTTGTCAATGGAGTGTCGCTGGGAAGTATTGTTCTAATATCGGTAGCTCCCAATATATAGTCTATTGACACGCCGAAGAATTCCGACAACTTTTGAAGTGTTGCGTGGTCGGGCTCTCTTAATCCGTTCTCGTAGTTGCTATAAGCTGAGCGAGTTAAGCCAATTGCGCTTGCTACGTCTGCTTGGCTTGCGCGTATTTCTTTTCGAAGATTTCTCAAATTGTTCATAGTTTCTCCTATTAAAGACCTCTATTATGTGGTCTTTTTTATTTTGTTTTAAAAATTAAGTCAACAAGTTCTTCTCTATTAATAAGCCTAACTCCGTTGTTGTTTGCAAGTTCTTTTGCTTGGCGAGTAAAGTAGTTATTGGTTACTACCCAAGCTTCATTTGCACAATAATAATTTTTCGACGAATAAATTTCTTGTACTGCTTTCACGCCAACATGCTTTTCGTATCTTTTAGCTTGGACGACTATTGTTGCATTATTTCTATATAAAATAATATCAGCGCCGTAGTCCCCTGACTTTTTAGTAACTTCTGCAGAATAGCCAAGTTTTTCAAACAGAGTTTTCAAAAAGATTTCAAATTCATATCCTTGCATCTTGTCAACTTCGTCAATGTTGGATTTTGAAAGTTTCTCTTCATATTCTTTTTCGTTTTTCATTTCGGCAATGCTTGACACCAATAAAAAAATTCCAAAAAGCAAGTCAGGAATAATCAATAAGTAAAAATACCACACAATCTCATCAAACTGCGAAGATAAGCAAGAGATAATTATTATTCCAAAAACGCCTATAATTGTTAAGAGTATCCCTAATGCAAATCTTCCTTGAGATGTCATTTTTTCTAATTTTGCTACTGTTATTTTGCTCCTTCTTCCCATAAAAACCTCCAAATCACCAATTTTTTTTCGGTGGTTTTTTCATTATAAAATATTTTTAAAATTTTTGCAACAAAATGTGACAAAGTGCTTGACAACGCCACGTAAGGTGTTGTATAATAAGCTTATGACACGATACGTGACAAAAAACAAGGAGGGACCAATGCTTACTTCAATATTAAAAGAGAAAGATTTTTCGTATGCTTGGCTAGCAAGACGTGTTGGGGTTAACCGTTCCACTGTTCGATATTGGGCGGAGAATAAGGTTGCACCTAAAGCAAAATATCACCCAGCAATAGCGCAAGCCTTAGGGTTAGAGTTAGAAGAAGTTCAAAAAATGTTTGATAAAAACAAAGGAGAGTGAAAAATGTCAGTGGAGAGAAGAGCAGAAATATTCAGTAAGGAGTGCTTAACGATTGCCGACTTGCAAGATTTGTTCGAGCTTGATTATCAATTAGCTGCTAAACTATTGCGAGATATTAAGCGACAGCTTGAATTCAAGGGGCAGAAGTTAAGACTGAACATGCAAGGCAAGATACACGTTGAAGATTATCTTGACTATTTCGGTATTAAGAACGTCGAAAGATACGTTCCACAAAAAATTGAAAACTAAAAAAATAAAGGAGAGACAAAAAATGAACTATCAACTATTAAGAGAAGGAGCAAACTTGCTCGCAAAGGTGTGTGCTGAAACTGAGAGCAGCAGTCCAATGATAAGCGTGTCGAGATTTGGCGTGCGATTCTATGACGATTACGATTTTGACAATTTTGTCAAAGCTTCGGGGTTTGAAAGTCTTGTTGAAATTACGTACGAGAAGCCGATAATGAAAGGCTATGTGAGATTTACCAAGAGCCTTACAGTGAACGGATTAACGTTCAAATCTACAGTTGAGGAGCCAGACGATGCGAAAATTGTATGAGATAGACAAAGATATTGAAAGATTGTTGGATGAGGACTCAATTCTTAAGATTGAGGGAGGACAAGCCGTTGATACCGAATCTGGAGAAGTGTTCAGCCTAACAGAAAGGCTCGAAAGTTTGCAAATCGAAAGAACGCGCAAGCTCGAAAGCGTAGCATTTTATCTTGACGATATAAACATTAAGTTGGCAAGAATTGATGAGAAAATTAAACAAATGCAAGCACTTAAAAAAAGCTTGCAAAGTCAAGAAGATAGACTTGGAAGTTATTTGTTGTATGCAACGCAAAATGCAGGAATAGAAACTGACAACGTGAGAGTAAAAGTTTCAAAGTCCGTAAGAACGGAAATTGTTGACGAATACGCAATTCCTAAAGAGTATTTGATTGTAAAAACCAAAACGGAGCCAGACAAGACAGCAATCAAGAAGGCAATCAAGTCGGGAGAATCTGTTCCGGGCGCAGAGCTTAAAGAATATTATTCGGTTTCGATTATATAGGGGGGTACAATGTACGAGATTGATTGTGTAGGAACAATTCCAAAGCGAAGCTTGTTAAAAAAGAATCGCAATCCTTTATTCAAGCGCAAAACGAAAGACACTCCAACGCAAATGAAAGAGTACGTTGTTACTTTTTGTTTGAATTCTGAGATGGGTGGTAAATACGCCATAATCGAGGGGAGAAACAAAGATGATGCTTGGGTTACTGCAAGAGCAAAATGGGGTAGCGCATTCGCTTCTGTATATCCAATGAGTGCAGACGTTATGCGCAAGGTTGAATTTTATAAGTATGAGAAGGTGAATGGCAATTAGACACCGTTGGAGGAATAATTTATGGAATTGAAATTTCGAACACTAAGAGCAGAAGAGATAGAGTGTCGAGTAAACGAGATTGGTGATGGATTTTTCACTTTACTTTTATACAAAGACGCTCGCTGTGATATGAATCTGCTAGACGAAGTAGTAGGCGCGCTCAATTGGAAGCGTGAACACTGTCGCGAAAACGCGAATTGTATCGTGTCTATTTGGGACCCCGACAAATCGTGCTGGGTATCAAAGGAAGACACCGGAACGGAGAGCAACACGGAAAAAGAGAAAGGGCTAGCATCTGACTCTTTCAAAAGGGCGTGTACGTGCTGGGGGATAGGTCGCGAACTGTATTCAGCGCCGTATATTAAGGTTTCGGGCGAAGTTACCAAAAAAAATACAAAAGGCAAATTCGTGCCTATTTACTACAATATTACGGTAAAGAATATAGCGTATGACTCAAATCGCAATATTTCAGAACTGGTAATTTATGGCGATGGAAAAGAAATCTTTTCTTACCCTAAAAAGAAAAAACAAGAGCAAAATCAAGAAGGAAGCATTTCACGAGCAATCAACAATGCTCCAAAACAAACAACAATTACAAGAACGGAAGTTAAAACGTTGCAGGAGCAAGCAAAAGATTTAATTAGGGCGAGAAGCTCTGAGCTTGGAATTGGGTGGTCGCAATTCTTGGCAATACTTACAAACGAGTATAAGGTTGATCATCCAGACAAGCTCACGGATGAGCAAGCAGAAATATTTATAAAGCAAATAAAGGAGATATCAAACAATGAATAAGTGTGTTTTTATTGGTAATCTTACAAGAGATCCCGAATTTTCCACTACTCCAAGCGGTGTGTCAGTATGCCGTTTTTCAATCGCGGTTAGCCGTATGAGAAGAGTAGAAGGACAGCCAGACGCAGACTTTTTCAATATCGTAGCGTGGAGAGCCCTTGCCGAGAATTGTAACAAATATCTTAAGAAGGGCAATAAGGTTTGCGTGTGTGGCGCGATGATGTCAAGGACGTACACCAATGAAGATGAAAGAGTTATTAAGGTGTGGGAAGTTACAGCCGAAGAAGTTGAATTCCTTGCGACAGCTAAAAACGATAATGAGCAACGCAAAGAAACTGAAACGTCGCAACTTAATGAGGTTGCCAACGACGACTTCCCATTCTAACAATGACGTTCAACTATTATACTAAAAATCAAGTTGATGAAATCGTTAAGGCGATGACAATTCTTGTAGACACGCGTGAAAAAGTCAATGAGCATATTCTTGAATATTTCGACAAGAAAAAGATTCAATTTAAGGAAAAAGCTCTTGAAAGTGGAGATTATTCGGTAATGATTCCGACGTGTCCAGAACTTGGCTTTGCACTGCCTCAAACGTTAAACAAGCCCATAGATGGTGGACTATTCATAGAGCGCAAGAATTCGCTTGAAGAATTAGCAGGAAATCTTGGGAAGAACAGAGATCGATTTGAGGCAGAAATGCAAAGAATGAAGAATGCAGAAAAGCACCTAATCATTGAAAGTGGATCGTGGGCAGATATAATGCTCGGTCAATACGACTCTGGAGTAGGTGCTAAAGCGTTCTATAACTCGCTGTTAACGTTCCAAACAAGATACAACTTGCACATTCACTTTACTGCTCCCAAGTATTCGGGGTGTTTGATTAAGGGAATCTGCGAAAACAAAATTAAAGAAGTTTTTCAACTTTAAGGAGACAAAAAATGGCAAGGAAAAGAATGCTATCTCCCGATATATGGGAGAGTGAATCTTTTTCTTCGCTTTCGGACCTAGCAAAAATAGTGTTTATCTCTCTCATCTCGCACGCTGATGACGAAGGTCGAGGGAAAGCAAGCGCAGGATATGTTAAGAGTATGACATTCCCGTACGACGAAGGAAGGCGCGTAACCGACATTGCAAAAGCCCTATTAGAGATAGCGCAGTCAATGTCCGTGTGCTTTTATGTCGCCAACGGCAGTGAGTACTATTGCTTAACAAACTGGGCAGCTTGGCAGAAGATTGATAAGCCCTCAAGAAGTAAGTTACCAGCTCCACCTACAAGTGGGGTAGGGGGACTATTATCTGAAAGTGAAGAAAATCAAAAATTCGGCGAAGGCTCGGCGAATACTAGTCGAACGTTCGGCGAGGGCTCGCCGCCTAATAGAATAGAAGAGAATAGAATAGAAGAGAATATAAATAGCGCAGTAATAGCGCGCGCACGCACGTGCGAGAAATCTCTTTATGACGAATTTTGTAAAAAATACGGGAAAGCTCTTGTTGATGACTACATACGTAAGATTGATGAGTATAAAAAGGCGCATCCTAAAGCACGACTTGATTATGCAACAACAATTCCCAAGTGGATCGAGGAAGACAAGGCAAAGCTAGTAAAACCTCGCTCCGGGCAAATTTCGGCTCAAAAAACATATACTAGCGAGCAGTTGAATGCATTGATGGAGGACTTGACCTATGATGACTTATAGACCAGCAATAGGTGGTACGACCAATTGGTCGTTTATTACCTCGAAACGAAAACATGCAAAAGCTGAACGTAAGAAAGATATTGATATTTGCTTGAATTGCTCTGAAGATGATTGCAAGTATGGGCATTGCCCAAGAGTTGAAAAGGTTAGAAGGAGAAAGAGAAAATGAAGACTCGAATTGAGGTAGCAAAGGTTGAAGATAGGTATATTCTGATTCGTGTGCTTGCAGCCAACGGGTACACGGTTAGAATTGTTGACGACAAGGTTGACGGCAAACGCAAGACGTTTGTTGAATTTTGGAAAGATTAATTTTATTGGAGGATATTATGAACAAAATTTTAGTAATTGAACAAAAAAAGGAACGTACACTTGAAGAACAAAGAGCTCTTGGACTTCATAGGCAATTTGAGATGCATAAGCAAATGGCAGGAATGGGACTTGCAGGAATGTGTGCAGACTTGCACGAGATTAAAAGAACGCGTGCGTATGAGGCTTTAGGCTTCGCTTCGTTGGGCGAGTATACCGAGCAAGCGCACGGAATTAAAGAACGCCAAGCTTATAAATATATTCGAGTATATGAGCGACTAGGCTTAGAGGTTTTGCACTCAAATGCAAACATTGGCGTAACAAAGTTGCTAGAACTTGCCTCGCTAGATAAGGACGAGCGCGAGGATCTTCTTGCGGCGCATTCATCAGAAGAAATGGAAGAAATGAACGTTGAAGAATTTTCAAAAGTCGTTGAAGAAAATCGCAAACTTAGAGAGCAGTTGTCTTTTTTGGAGAATGAGCCAAAAGAAACGATTATTCAAAAAGTTGTGGACAATGAAGCGATCGCCAAGGCTGAAGAATTAATGCAACGTAAAATGGACGAAGAAATTGCAAGAATTAAAAAAGCACAAGAAGAAAAAACTAAGGCAGCCGAAGCAAAAAACAAAGACCTTGCTGAGAAATTAAAAAAGGCTGAAACTGAAACAAAAAATGCACAGCAAGAACTTACTGCGCTAAAGGAAGAAAAGGCTGAAATCGAAAAGGGAAAGGCAGAACTGGCGCAAGCGCGCGAAATGGTAGAAAGAGCGCAAAAAGAAAAAGAAGCTCTAGAAAAAGCAGTTAAGGTGGCGAATGATCCAGAGATGGTGCGTTTTAAGTTTTTGTTTGAGGCGTGGCAAAAAGCAACGGCAACAATGATGGAACAAAAGGACAAGTTGACGGAAGAACAAAAAGTCAAGGTTACAAATGCGATTCGCAAAGCAATGGAGGTTTATGGTTTATGAAGAAGCAGGACTTTTTGAAAATGATGGTGCAAGACAACGAAACTGAAAAGCCCGGGCAAAAGGAACTTTATGCCGATATTATAGAGTGTATGGACATTGCACTTTCTCAAATGCCCGATGATTTTGAAATTGACAACAATAAAAACGTCAAAGAGGCGTATGCCGAAATTGAGAAGTTTGCAAAGGAAAATAAGCGTAGATCTGTAGGACCTTTTGAGTCTGCCGAGATTATAGCCAAATATTTAGGCGCAACCTATATAAGAGCAAGCAGGAAATACGCTACGGAAGCTACAACAAAGGTGTCGTTGGAGGATTTCTTATGATAACGCTCAAGGATGTTATTGATTATGACTTTGAGCCTTTCGAGTTGATGGCTCAAACGTCGTACATTTATGGATATGGGCAAGGATTCTTGTGGAATCATTCAACTTTATATACTTTTTTGGACACAATAAATGAGTCTTTGTGTGCCGTAACGATCGCACTAAAAAGACATTCAAAAAAGGGGATATTGTTTAAACCTATTTGCGTTCATGACGTAGAGACGGGTAAAGCGTTTGTCAAAAACCTTATGGAAGGTGGAGGGATGTTCCAACGATATACCGTTGATTGGTGCAAAGAGGGTTTAACCAAAAAAACCTATTCGTATTATGGCTACAAATACGACAAAAACCGAATAACGTCGTGGGAAGAGGTATATGTAGACGCAGACAAAAAACAACTGACTTTCAACTTCACAAACGCAGTTTCAAATCCGGAATATTTGCAAAAAACACAATACAAATACTGCGGTTGGACAAAGAGTTTACACTACAATCTTAACGAGTATATTCAGTTGTATAATGCATACCCTCAAATAGAGTATTTTGCCAAAATGAAGAAGATGAGTCTTGCAGTTCCGTCAATTTTAAGCTTGTGTTCAAAAGACAAAAATTTTATAAAGTTTCTTAGAAATACGGCAATACCGGAAGTTACAGTTGATTGGAGGCTTAAGCCTGTAGACATTATACAGGCGTACAGACACCACACAAGCGTTCGTGTGCAATATAACATACGAGATCTAAGAAGATCTTTGAAACCTTTTAAACAAATTTCCCGTACTATGTGGGCTAAAATAAAAAACTACGTGGAAAAAAAAGGTGTTGATTCGACAATGTACTACGATTACTTAGTGTCCGTTATAGCCCTAGGTTTGGATCTTAACGACAGCAAGAACTTGACACCAATAGACTTTCAAAGGTGGCACGACATTCGCATAGCTGAGTTGGCTGACAAACAAGCAAAAGAAAATGAAAAAAAGCTACATTTGAAAAATCAAGGAATTAAAGAGGTGGCTGCGCGATATCGTAAATTGGTTATGGATGAAGACTTCTATATTTATATGCCTACAAGCGTTAAAGAATTTGTTGATGAGGGCGATGCTCTACACCATTGCGTGGGAAGGTTGGGTTATGCTGATAGAATGAGCAGAGGGGACACCTTAATACTCTTCATTCGTGATCCACGCAATAAGAACGTTCCTTACGTAACAATGGAATATTCACCATCGAGCCAAAGAGTTGTGCAGATATACGGGGATCATGATTCTAAGCCAAGTCAAGACGTAGTCGACTTTGTAAACGCTAAATGGAAGCCGATTGCAGACAAGGAAGCTCAAAAGATTCAGAGGAAATTATTAAAGGAGAGCGCATGAATGGATAGCATATCAATTTTATTGCTAGCAATAGCAAGCACAATAATAGGTTTTATTTTTGGTTTTATTGGCAGAGGAAAATTTGACAAATACAACAAGGAGTGAAAGGATGCAGTATGAAGATAATTTCAAGAATAATAAAGTTATCAGTGGTTTTAGTTGTTGCTGCAACGTTTTTGCTTTGGTTAAAACTACAATAAGGAGAGAATTATGGATAGAATGACACGAAAGACTGAGTTGGGCAATTACGTTTTAAAAAGCTGTGTAGACTGCAAGTACAAAGACGAATGCGGAGGCTACGATGTTGATTGTGAATATTACTTGGTTAGAGAATTAGGTAGACTTGAAGATAAAATCGAAAGTGGGGAATTAGTAGACTCAAAAGAGAAGGCTCTCATGTTGTTAAGCAGGGGGAGTGGGAAATCTTTCATGCGTTTAGAAGTGATAGAGATTCTCACGAAGTACAAGAACGGAATGCTTGTGGAGTTGCCGTGCAAGGTGGGGGATACGGTGTATATGCCGTGGGAGTATGACGGTGTAAGTGGAGTAGCCGAATTGACAGTAAACGATATTTTTCTTGATATGAATATTGGTAGCAGTTCAATTAAAACTAACCTTGAAAGTGATAGAGCCGAATATATGAGAAGATATAGTTTTGGCTTATTTAAGTTTGAAGATATAGGGCAAAAGATATTCCTAACTAAAGCCAAAGCCGAAGCGAAGTTGAAGGAGTTGCAAGATGGCGAACATTAAAATAGTTGTAGAAGCAGATACGCAAGAAGAAGTAGATATGCTATGCAAAATGATTAAAGATATGTGTGATATAAGAATGTATCGCAACGGAACAATCAATAGACATTATGACGGTTATAATTGGAAGAAAACCACAATGACTATTCTTGATTATATGCTTAAAGACGATTACAAAGCAAAATATAAAAATAAGGAGCAAGAAAATGGAAAATAAATTAAAACCTTGTCCTTTCTGTGGTGGAGAAGCAAAAATGCTAGAAGAATATGATGTTATGATTGGCAAAACATACTATTTTGTTGAATGTACTGAGTGTACGGGGACTATTTTTAGTGGGGAAATTAACGAAAAAGAAGCAATCGAAGCGTGGAATAGGAGAGTGAACGATGACACCTTGTGAAAAATGTTGGTTAAGGTATTCATCTTATTGTATAGATTGCAAATATAAAGCAATCGGTTTAGGACTTATAAGGAGTAAACGAAAATGAGCAAGAAAATGAACAAAGAAATTGAAGAAATGGCGAATATAATATACAAACGAGTAAATACGCTAGAACGATTTGGGTTGACGGGAATGGAACTATGCAAAAAAATAGCTGAAGAATTACTCAAATATTATCAGCCAAATCTCTCCGAAGATAGCGTGGTGCTTAGTATGGAAGAATTTGAGAAACTAAAACTTGAATTAGCCATAGAGAAGAAAATAGCGTGTGAAAGTTACACGCAAAAAGAAGTTGAAGAAATAATTGCAAGTAAAGAAAGAATAAAAAGCAAAGAAACGGCAGAGAAGATTTTGAACGAGTTGATATGTACACCGCACGAATATCACGAAAGAAAGATAAAAGAGTTCGCAAAACAATTTGGTGTAGAAATAAAGGAGTAGGTATGAATAAATTAAAAATAGAAATTTTAGCGCAAAAAATGCAAGACGCTAACCGTTACGGGAATAGAGAAGATTTCTTGAAAGCACAAAAAGAATTTGCTAATTGGGCCTATAAAATGGTTTGGGAAGGTAGGTTGTTTTGCACAACCGAAAACGGAGAAATGAGAAAGGTTGGGATAAAGGAGTAGGGACATGAGAGAGATTTTATTTAGGGGAAGAAGCGAAAATGGAAAGTGGATTTACGGCTATGTTGTAAAAGGCAACTATAACACGGGCTTTGGGATAATAGAAGACCATATTGACACGGGATTGCAACATGTGGAAGAAAGAACTATTGGGCAATTTACGGGCTTAACCGACAAGAACGGCAAAAAGATTTTTGAGGGCGATATTGTTAAAGCAATTATTTCTATAAACGATTATTCAAGAGATAGGGATAGAAATGAAGAAGGAATATATGAAATAAAATACCACACAAAACATTGTTATTTTTATCTTGCAAAAGAAGGGAACAATTTGTTGTTTGACGGGAATTGGCGTTATTATTTAAAAGAAATCAAAGTAATCGGAAATATACACGACAACCCAGAGCTTTTAGGAGAATAATATGGAAAGCGAAATTAAAGTAATAGATTATTTAATAGAAAATGGTGGGTGCGACTGTTGTGCAAAGTGCATTTATTGTCAACCTATCAAAGAGGACGAAGATATAGAGCTTTGTGAAGAACTTGAAAAACACGGGAACACAGCTTGCCGTAACGGTATGATTGAGTATTTTAAGAACAATGAGCAAGCAAATTAAAAGCAAGAAAAGAGTAAAAGACTTTGCCGAAGTTTACACAAATGAGCGTGAAGTTAAGGCTATGTGCGATTTAATACCAAAAGAAACTTGGGACAACATTGGAAGCACTTTTTTAGAGCCTGCGTGTGGCAATGGGAACTTCCTTGTAGAGATTTATGCTCGCAAACTAGAAAGGTGCAAAGACGAATTTGACGGGTTAAAAGCACTTTCAAGCATTGTTGGGATAGATATTCAACAAGATAACGTGGACGAAAGCCGATTAAGGCTAAAGTCAATGTTCCTTGATAAATTCCCAAAGGCGAATAGCTTTTGTTTGTATATGTTGGCAACGATATTGAATAATAACATAATTTGTGCCGATAGTTTAGCAAAAATGCAAGAGTGGATAGACCAAAATCAACCAAAACAATTAAGTTTATTTAAGGAGTAATTATGAACATCGAAAAAGTGAAAAAGATTAAAGAGTATTTGCAAGAAGAAGTATTTATAGCCACAAAATTTGAAGATAAATTAAGAAGAATACCTACAAGAGATTTGCAAAAAATTCTAAACCTAATCAACGAGTTGGAAAGCGAGAATAAGAGTTTACAAGATTTATGCAACAAAACTTATGAAGATTTAACAAAAGAAATTGATAGGTTAGAAAAGGGGAGTAAAGACTATTACGATAGACTTAATAACTTGCAAACATACATAGACAATCACGAAGAAATTTGGGAAGGCAACACTAATAACGTATTAAAACAATTTGCCGAAAGGTTGAAAGAGAAAGCAGTTTCTTTTGAAGGAGAGAGAACGGCTATCGTTAGTTTTAAGAGCATAAACGAAGTCTTAAAGGAGTTTTTGGGGAAGTGATATGGAAAGCGAAAAAGTGAAAGAACTAAAAAAGTTTATAGAAATTTCGGCAGGGCTAGGTTGCTATTATAAATTAGCAAACTGTGAAATCACTATGTTGGAAGTGATTGAATATATCAACGAACTTGAAAGCGAGAACGAAAGGTTGAAAACAAGCGAATTTAATTTTTATCAAGAGTTAGATAATGCGTCTACTCAAATACATAGTCTTGAAGAGCGTATTGCCGAGTTAGAAAGCGAGAACGCAAAATTAGCAAATGCAGTTTCGGATAATCTTGAGGCTTATAGAGATGGTTTTAGCGAAGGTGCAAGTTTTAAAGATAGAGTTAACAATGAATTAAAAGACGAAAACCAACAACTTAAAGATCGAATTGCCGGGCTGGAAAAGGAAATCAAAGAAAATCCTTCTTACGCAAAAGGCTATGCAGACGGAATTAAAAATACTTATGAAGAAGTGTTGCCACAGTTTGTCGAAAGGCTGAAAGAGAAATTCAAAGAGAAAGTTGAAGCTGATAACGTTGATGCTTTTGTTGAGTGTTCGGCATTGATGAGAGATTTATTAAAAGAGTTTTTGGGGAACCAAGGAGTGTTAGAAAATGACGTATCAAGAAGTTGTTGACCTTTTAAGAATATTAAGAAATAAAAAATGTTTAGTTCAAAACTTGCGTAAGAGGATCGAGGAGTTACGTGCTGATTATACGACCGTGTCTTCTTCTTTGTCCAATATTGGAATGCCTCATAGTGAGACGTCTCAATCCTATGGCAAGACGGACAAGCTTGTTGATAAGGTGTTGGTAATGGAAAAACGCTTTGAGGTAGCGTTGTCGGAATTCCTCGATCTTGAAACAAAACTCTACGACAACTTTTACGACTTGAACGAAGAAGAGCAATACATTATTTTAGAAAGTTATATGTCGGGTAAACCTGCATGGAAGCTGGGGAACGAATTGGGATATAGTGATCGCACAATAAAGCGCAGAAGGGTAAACGCAATAAAAAAGATTTGCAAAAACTAAAAGTTGGCACCCCGTGGCACGATTTTTTGTGTTATACTATAAATGCTGAAATAGAGTGTTCAGAGTGTCTCTCCTAGAACGAGAATCCGTGCGTAA